>Ga0185299_10000244_pt1 | contig 162264 bp, 144 predicted proteins | sample PaiPotPPA55metaG_FD_128002 | JGI IMG/M metagenome (GOLD analysis project Ga0185299, IMG submission 128002) | Iron sulfur acid spring bacterial and archeal communities from Banff, Canada, to study Microbial Dark Matter (Phase II) - Paint Pots PPA... ...
TCTTTCTGTTTGGCGGCGATGGCGACGGATTTTCGATTGGCGGCAACCACCTGGAGCATGGTGCTCGGAAAAATGTCAACCTGACTTATGTCATTATGGACAACTTCGTCTATGGTCTGACAAAAAAGCAGACGTCGCCAACTTCGCCGATCGGATACAAATCAAAAACCGATCCCACCGGGGCGATCGATCATCCGGTGAACCCGATTAAGAAGCTGATTGCTGCCGGCGCCACCTTCGTCGCCCGGACTCACGCAACCCAGGTTAATCACATGATTCAAATGATCGAGCGGGCAATGGATCATGACGGCTTTTCCGTAATCGAATGTTTGTCCGAATGTATTGAGTTTTTCCCGGGAGCATTCGATGCCGGCAATCCGCGCAAAGGGGGCGAGTTCAAAGTGATCGACGAAAAGAAATGGGACGACACTCCGGAAGATGAGCCGCGACACGATGTAACCGACGAAATCGCAGCGTATCGGTTAGCTAATTTGCCGTTCCCCGGTCTTTTTGGGGTGTTCTATGAGATCGATCGTCCGACCAAGAATGCGCTGGAACAAAAATGGATTGAGTCCACTCGAACGAAGCTCAATAACGCCAGCGATCTGGAGGTGCTGCAGAAGACGTTTGATCGGATGAAGTAGTTGGCCTGGATTAATCCCTGGACTTGCCCTGGAGTCTCTCGCCCGCTAATAGGCAGGGATGAAATTCTATCGGGTAGTCGCTGCCTGCGTGGGGCTTAGTCTGGTAACAGCTTGGCAAAACAGCCTCGCGGAACCAGGCGGGATTACGATCCCTGATCACACGCGCATCGTGACTGCTTTACAAGCTGAGGGTGTCCAGATCTACGAAGCGAAAGCTCAGGCCAACGGGAGCTTGGGTTGGAGTTTGGTTGGCCCGGATGCGAAGCTAGAAACCTTGGATGGCCAACTGGCCGGCTTGCATTCGGTGGGGCCTCGCTGGAAGGCGAACGACGGCAGCGAAGTGAAGGCCATTAAACCTCCAATTCAAAATTGGAAATCGCCGGATCCGAAGAGCGCTGCCTGGCTTCTTTTGGAAGTGAGCTCCGAAGGGAGTAACGGTCTTTTTTCAGGGGTGCAATATGTAGCGCGCGTTTCTACGATCGGAGGGGCAGCGCCTAGTGAAGCGCCGACTCAAGCCGGAGAGAAAAAGAGTGTGGCATATAAGGCTATTTATTTGTTCCTGGCTCCGATGGGAAAAGAATAGCCGCAAAGAACGCAAAGAACGCAAAATCAAGTTGATCAGATTAGATCAGGCCCAACGCTTGGAGGGGAGCCGCTTTGGCATGTGCCTGAAGACCCCGCGAAATTGCTGTTAGCGCTTGATGCGACCGTAGTGTGGGTTAGCAGGCGGCTCCCGCGAACGACCCCAGCGAAATGCTATACCCCTCGATGTTCGATCCCAACGGGTCCCACCGATAGAACTACCAACTGCTGGGTAGTTTCCGGGAGCCGCCTGCTGTTGCACTTTTCGGACATACCCACGGTGAGAGGAATCTCGCGAGATCCTCTATGTACACGCCAAAGCGGCTCCCCTCCAAGCGCTGGGCGTCATCTAATCTAAGCACCTTTTTTGCGTTCTTTGTGTCTTTTCGCGGCTATTCCCTCACCCCTGAAACCGCATCTCCGGCAGCCCTTTCACCCCCGGGTCGAACGCGAAAAGGCTGCCGGCTTGCGGCTGTTCTAACAGTTGTTTCTCCGTCAAACCTTTGGAGGCCGACGTTACATAGATGGTGTCTAGATTCTTTCCCCCGAACATTGGACAGGTCGGTTGTTGAACGGGCATTCTGACGGTTCGGTCCAGCCGGCCCTTGGGATCATAACGTCTGACTTCCCACGAACCCCAGACTGAGAGCCAGAAGTAACCTTCGGTATCGATCGTCGCACCGTCTGGAACTCCGTCGTCGGAGAGAAGATGAATGAAAACTCGGCGATTCGAGATCTGGCCGGAATCGGGGTCAAAATCCCACGCCCAAATGGTGCGTTGCGGGCTATCCGAATAATAAAGGGTTCGGCTGTCAGGACTCCAGCAAAGCGAATTTGAGATAGTGATTTGACCGACTAATTGGTCACAGTTCAGACTGGTGTCTAAGCGAAAGAGGCCGCCTGATGGCTCTTTTTCCAGATCGTCCATACTGCCCGACCAAAACCGCCCTTGACGGTCGACCTTGCCGTCATTAAATCGATTGTGACTGGGATGGGCAGACGGCAGAGCAACCGGAGCGGTCTCGCCGTTAGTGAGATCATAAAAATAGAGCCCCGACCGCAAGGCGACTACCAAACCCCCTCTCGCTCGAACGGCCAATGAGCCGATGACCTCAGGGGTTGACCAGGTTTCATCCCGCCCGGTCTCCGGATCAAATCGATGGATTAGCTTTCCTTTGATATCCACCCAATACAAGCGTTGATCGGTTACATCCCAATATGGGCCTTCGCCCAGAATGGCCTTGGCATCACAAACGCAGTCGACTCTCATGTAAAGTGAAAGAACCAACCATAGCCGCGGCTGTGTCAAAATTTATATTTTTTCGGCAGTTCGGCATTTCGCTTGGTTTTGGAGGGAGGTCAGCTGTGAGATTAGCAGCGAAGCTGAGACTCAGGAAAGCCTAGCAGCCAGTCGGATTTGCCGCGAAGCGGTTATACACCATAGCCCAGGGCTTCAGCCCTGGGTGACACACGCAAATGAGCCGCCCTGCCTGTCCGCCGTAGTTTCGGGGAAGTGGGGGACGAAGGAGGAAAAGTGGCGGCCGACGGGTATGTTCTGGGCTTGGAGTGTTGATCGGTCAGTCGTGCGAACATCGCTATCCTCGATTGCGCTAACACGCTGGCACCAGCCCAACACTGCGGACGCCACTTTCAGGGCGTGTTTTGGGTGCGACTTACCCAGGGATGAAGCCCTGGGCTACGATCTGTAGCCGCTTCGCGGCAAAACCCGACAGCCTTCTAGGCTTTCATGAGTCGTAGCTTCGCTGCTAGTCTCGGATCCCACCGCCGAATGAAAGGTGTCGGGCTAGACAGATACGAGTCTTATCAATAAATTGGGAAGACCAATTTATGACGGCTCGGGTTTCACCCGGCATTGTAGACATGGTTTTAACGCAAGAACTAGGCGGCCAACTTGAACCTTTTTTGAGCTGGTCGGTTTCCTTGAGCTCCAGCGTCTGCAAATCGCCAGTAGCTCGGCGGCTGGCAAAGTCGAAATGCATCGCCCCCTGGGCGGCGCTTTCGATGCTCTTTCAGATAAAAAGCAGTTGCATCATCCGGCGGAATTCTTTAGGGCTGGTCCTGGATGTTTGTTGTAAAAAGATTGTACCTTATTCAACGAAAATCCGATATGGCCGGCGCCGCGCCTTATCGAGATCAAATCCATACTTGCGGCGTCTTAATTAGCAATCCACCCCCAAATGAAACTCTTCAGCTCGTCTCGGAGCTCCCGAAGTCTTTTAGCTTTCGCTGGAGCCCTTTCCCTCACCGGTCTGGTGCCGTCCATGCCAGCCGCGGACAAGCCGACTATTCCGATTATCGTCAAGGATACGACGTCCTTCTATTGGCAGATCGTATTGGCCGGCGCTCGCAAAGCCGGTCAGGATCTTAACGTCAATGTACCGGAGCTCGGTGCTCAGTCTGAATCGGATATTAACGGCCAGATCTCGATCCTGGAAAATGCCGTTTCTGGAAACCCGGCCGCCATCGTGATCTCGCCGACCCAATTTGCCGCCCTGGGCAAGCCTATTGATGAAGCCGCTAAGAAAGTTAAAATCATCGGGATTGATTCGGCCGCTGATTCAAAGGCGTTCGTATCGTTCTTGACCACCGACAACGTGCAGGGAGGCAGAGTCGCTGCAGATGGTTTGGCGGCGGCGATTGCCGCGAAATATGGGAAAGCAGAAGGCCAAGTGGCACTGATTACATCGATTCCCGGCGTTGGTTCCCTGGAACAACGAAAGCAGGGCTTTAAAGAGCAGCTCGCTGCCAAATATCCGGGGTTGAAGCTGGTCGACGAAAAGTATGGGGATGGCCAGGCCACCAGTGGCTTGAATATCATGACCGACCTCATCACCGCCAATCCTGACTTGCGCGGTGTGTTTGCTTCGAACCTTATTATGGCGCAAGGGGCGGGCCAGGCGATCGCTGAAAACAAAGCTGCGGATAAAATCAAACTCGTTGGTTTCGATAATGACGATAAGCTGGTTGGCTTCCTAAAGGATGGCACGATCGTGGCATTGGTCGTGCAAGATCCTTACCGCATGGGTTACGACGGGGTTAAGACCGCGTTAGCGGCATCCAAGGGAGAGAAAGTACCTGCCAATGTCGATACGGGCGCAAACCTGATTACCAAGGAGAATATGACTACTGCTCGGGCTCAGGAGCTCCTGAATCCGAAAGTGAAATAGCCGAGCGGTTCCCGCACTAGCTGAGCACTATCGCAAGCTGCCGATGAACCCGGCGCAGAATGGCGAAGATGACGCAACAGGCGCGGTGGCGACCGCCGCGCCTTTGCTCGTCCTTAAAAAACTGGATAAGCGGTTCGGCGGGACGCACGCGCTAAAGGCGGTTGATCTCGCTTTTGAGCGGGGTGAAATCCATGCGATTGTCGGCGAGAACGGGGCCGGCAAATCGACCCTGATCAAGCTGCTAACCGGCGTATATCCGCGGTCGAGCGGCGAAGTTTTTTGGGAAGGGAAGCCAGTTGCACTAGCGACTGCGCATGAAGCCATCGCCCTGGGGATCAATGCGGTGCACCAAGAAGTTCTTCTCTGCCCGCATTTGTCGGTGGCTGCCAACCTCTTTCTAGGTGATGAAAAAGTGCGGTTTGGTCTGCTGCAGCACGGCGCCATGGTGCGGGCCGGTAAGAAAATTCTTGACGATATCGGGTTCCGCCTTCCGGCGGCGGCGCTGCTATCGACGCTAACGATTGGTCAACAGCAATTGGTTGCTACCGCTCGCGCAGCGACCCGTGGTACCCGTTTTCTTATTTTTGATGAACCAACCGCCTATCTTACCCGCAGCGAAGCCGCTCAATTGTTCGCCTTGATCCAGCGTCTTAAGGCTAATGGCGTCACCATCGTTTATATTTCACATCGGATGGAAGAAGTCTTCCAGCTCGCCGATCGGGTTTCGGTTCTGCGCGACGGCCAGTTGGTAGCAACCCAAAGAGTATCCGAGACCAACGAGAAAGCGCTGATTACCTTGATGATCAATCGGGCGATTGAGCAAGTGCACTATAAAGAGTCGATTCCTTTCGGGAGCGAGATCTTGCGCACAGAGAATCTGTCCGGTAAAGGATTTCAGGACATCTCGATCCGGGTACGGGAAGGAGAAGTGATTGGGCTATATGGCCTCATCGGCGCTGGCCGGAGCGAGTTCGTGCAAAGTTTGTTCGGGCGCTTCCCAAAAAGCGAAGGCCGAGTTTTTTGGAATGGCAAACAGGTCGAGATCCGAAAGGAAAAAGATGCCATCTCGCTGGGTATTGCCCTGGTGCCCGAGAGTCGCCGCGATCAAGGGCTCTGCTTAAATCTCGGGGTCGGTATCAACCTGAATCTGCCGATCTATCACCGCTTAACCAAGGCCGCCATAATAAACCCTCGGGCGGAGACCGCCGCCGCGGACCGGCAGATACGCAACGTACAAATCAAGACGGCATCCCGGGAAACTTTGGCCTCGAGTCTGTCCGGAGGCAACCAGCAGAAGATCGTCGTTGGCAAATGGTTGAACCACGGAGCTAAGCTCTTTATTTTTGATGAGCCAACTACCGGTGTTGACGTGGGAACCAAGGCTGAAATTTATAAGCTGTTGGCCCAATTATTGAAAGCAGGCGCCGGCATTATCCTGATTTCTTCCTATCTTCCGGAAGTGTACGACCTTTCGGATACTCTGCATGTGTTCCGTCGGGGCCGATTGGTAGCGACCCATGACAGTGCGCACCAGAGTGAGAAAGCTTTGCACGAAACCATTCTAACCCAGGCTCTGGGGGTGTAACCAAGTCAACCCGAATGCCGCAAATAGCGCACTGAGATCGAGCCAAAAATGAGTGTTCAAGCGTCAGAGGAAAGCCGCCAGATGGCCGCGACCAAAAGAAGGGCCCAATTTGGTGCCCTCCTTGGATTAACTTTGGTAGCGCTCCTGGCGGTTATGTGGATAATGTTGGCGTTTAGTACCAGGAGTTTCTGGACTTACGGCAATATCAGCAACCTGTTGCGACAGGGCACCGTGGTCGCGATTCTCGCAATTGGCGAGACCTTTGTCATCATCACCGCGGGAATCGATCTGTCAGTCGGTGCGGTCTGCGGGTTCAGCACCGTGATTATTGCTTTGTTGATGGCACATAATGTTCCAATTTGGGCGTCCATCCCTATCACCCTGGGGGTTGGGTTGGTTATTGGTGCTTTCCATGGGTTCGGTATCACGAAGCTCGGCCTGCCCCCATTTATCATGACGCTGGCGACGCTCACCGCCATCCCTAATATCGGGTTCCTTATTACCAATGGAGCGACCATCACGATTGTTAACGATGCTTTCACGAATTTCTCGCGGGGTGATTTTCTCGGTGTCCCCAATCTTTTCTGGATGGTGGTCGTCGTGGCCGTTCCTGCTTACATTCTCCTTCATCATAGCCGGTACGGACGTTACTTGTTTGCCGTCGGTTCGAACAAGGAAGCGGCTCGCCTCTCAGGTGTGAACACCGTGGGAATTGTTTTTATGGCCTACATGGTGTCTTCCCTATGCGCGGCTTTTGCTGGAATCTTAACCTCCATACGCCTCACGTCCGGAAGCGCGATCCACGGTCAGGGCTTGGAATTGGAAGCGATCGCTTCCTCAGTTATAGGCGGCGCCAGTCTGTTCGGTGCCATCGGTTCGGTACATGGACCGCTGCTTGGTTCCTTCATTTTGACCACCATCAGCAATGGCGCGAACCTGATGCACGTCAATTCGTTCTGGCAGAAGATCATTACCGGCGGTCTGATTATCGTGATCGTCTATTTCGACGGCTTACGCCGGAAAAAGCGGTAGCGGGACTGGGAAACCAACCGCAGATGAGGGACAAACCGCGAATGGATCCGCCTCCGCCAAGCCTACGGCGCGACAGGCTGCGAATTGGCGCGAAATAGGCTAGTCCCTGGGAGCGTGCCTCGTTTCCAGGTCGACGGTGAGCAAAGGGCTTCGGGACGAGCTCAAAAGCATCGGCCATAGCCCCTTGTCTTGACCTTATTTCGCGTCTATTCGCAGCCTGTCGCGCCGTAGGCTTGGCGGAGGCGGATCCATTCGTGGTTTGCCCGTCATCTGCGGTTGTTGCTTAGTCTGAGGCTTCCTGCAATTTCGGGATTCGGCCGGCGGCTTTTTCCTGCTCGAGAAAGGTTCGGATCTCCGACGGTCTAATGCCGGTATCCCGCAGGTATTGGACCGCCCGAACTAAACCTCTCTCCCGGTGAATCTGGCGAAAGCGTTTTTGCCAGTCTTCACTTGGTTGAGCTGCAGGGTTGCGCAACGGATGTCCGCAATGAGGGCAAGTGGCAGCCTGATCAGAGACTCGCCCGGAGCAGGCCGGACAGCTGGTAAGAGCCATGCTTGTCTAATGTGACCACTTCTTGGATGAGATTGCAATGGCTAAGGCACAGGTGGCTCAGTCGGTCATCCGATGTCGCTCCTGACGGAGCAGACTCCGCCAAGCCTTCGTCGCGCCCAAATAATCCAGTCAGGCGCGCCGTAGCGAAGCGAAGGCGGCTGATCGCTCGCAGGGGGCGGTAGCTATAAATATCTGGCTCCTGCGGAGCCGTTTTTCATGAGACCCGGCTTCGCCGGTGTCCCGCACTTATCCGTTTTCGAGGTTACCGCTTCCGTTTTTGCGATCCAGCGGTTCTGTGACTGCCCGTCGAGAACGCTCAGACCAGATCACAACCAACGGCGCACCCGCTGGCAATAGGTTTCATAGTCCGCTCCGAAATGTTCTCTAAGGAGCTGCTCTTCAAACGGAATCAAACGAAAATTGATCAGGAGAAAAAAGAGGATCGGAGGAACGACAAACCAAATGGATTGGACCCCGAAGAACCACCCAGTGGAAAAGAGCAAAAGGCCCAAATACATGGGATTCCTTGTAATCCGATAGGGCCCTTCCAGCACTAGAAGGGCTGGCTCCGCTCCCGGTCGAACCGGAGTCCGGCGATACCTAAAAGTAAAAAAACCGGCGCCTGAGAAACCGAGGCCGGTCACTATGAATAGCGCCGCGATAACTCCGTGCAAGGGGATCGCAAATGAAGCGATCGGTACTACCCAGGCCAGCAGGGCGGCGAGTATCAGCAAAGCGAGCATCAGGATCGGGGGCGGCATGATGATTGGGGCCGATTTCATCAGAGGAATGATAGTCGTTTGGATAGGTGGGCGCCAGACGGTGTCATAACTGGTGGGGCGAGTGCCTGCCGCGCCATAGGCTTGGCGGAGGCGGGCTCCCGAAAGACTTAGATGCTTGAACAACGAGACTAGACGCGCCGTTGCTCTTTCGTTCGGGATGCAGAATCGCGCGCCGAGTCGGGCCCTAGACGTGGCAATGACCCAAAGCCTCGCATCCTCCATCACGACAAGCTTGGCGATCGTCCGACCACACCGTTCCACACCGACGTGATTGCCGTGTCATGGGCCCGACTCGGCACGCGATTCGAGGTTGCAGACGAAGGAGCGGCGACACGGTTAATCTCTTTGGTTAGCGATTCAGGTCTTTCGGGAGGGCCTCGCCCCACCAGTTATGTTGCCGATGCCGCGCCCCTAAATAGATAGTGACAAAATTGTCACATAATTCAAGTATAAGTGATTCCGCTAACCCCTTATAGCGAGCGGCGATGCACCTCAGTTACGCCTTTAAACTGTTAAGGATGTCAGTCTTTGTTTCTGGTCTGCAGAAGCTCGCGATCATCGCCGTTTTGGTCGCCGGCTCTTGCTCTCTAGCGTTGGCACAGGTCCCTTCGTCAGAATCGACCGGGCAAGGTCTATCCCCGGCAGATGCGGATGACCAAGGGCCGCTTAGCCGGGTTACGGTCACTGGTTATGTGGTCCCACGAATCGGGGAGGGCCCTGAGCCGGTCACCACACTCGATCAAGACTTTATTACGAAACAAGGCGATCAAACGGTTTCGGATATCTTGCTGAGGTTGCCTCAAAATTTCGCCGGATTCACTCCCTCGCTGAACGCTGGTCAGAGCACGGCAGAAGGTGGATCGGCAGTTAACCTTTATGGGTTAGGCGCCAACGCCACACTGGTACTGATCGACGGACGAAGGCAAGCGACTTATCCGTATGCCCAGTTTGGGACCGAAAGCTTTGTCGATCTTAATTCGATACCGGAGGCGGCCGTAGACAGGATCGAAATCCTGAAGGACGGCGCGAGCGCCATCTATGGTTCAGATGCAGTCGCGGGTGTGGTGAACATCATTTTGAAGGACGAATACAACGGCTCGGATCTGAAGTTCTACTATGGGTCAAGCCGTTACGGCGATTACAACATCTTTCACATCTCGGCCGTCAGCGGGTTCAGTGAAAAGCTGGGCGAGAACTCGAAAGTCAGCTTGCTGGCTACTTTCGACTTTTACGATCAGAGTTCAATCCAAAACCAAAATCGTTCCTACAGCACTCAGTTACTGCACTCGCAATTCGGATCTTACTTCGATCAGGGCTCGACCGATAGTACAGCTGGATCGTTTGGCGACGCTGCGGGCAACACCTACACGGTGATTCCAGGAACCACCGGACCGAAGATCACGAAGAACGACTTTGTCATCAATGGGTCGCCGAACACCTTGCTGACAGTCAAAGGTCTTCAGCTAGTTCCGATGGAGGAACGTTATGGAACCTATATCAAAGCTAAGTATGAACCGACCAGCTGGTTGCGTTTTTACGAAGAGTTTTCCTATGAGCGCAACGAGGAAGTGAATTCGGACGTCGCTTCCCAGCCGACCCAAGCGGATCCGATCGTGATCCCGGCTAATAACCCATTTAATCCATTTGGGATTCCATTGAATCCGCTCGGACAAACCCTCTCGGAGGTTGGCCAGCAAACGCAAGACGCTGTAATCAAAACCTATCGTACGGTTATGGGAGCAACGCTGTTTCTGCCCAAGAACTGGGTGATCGACTTCAGCTTTCTGTACGCCGAGAGCGACGCTACTGCTTATAGTTCAAACGAAGTGTCCGTCTCCAAGCTGAATGCGGCGCTGGCCGGAACTCTGCCGGGCTACGTTGGCCAATACTACGATATTTTCGCCGACCAGTCGGCCATTAGCAATCCGAATGCGGCGCTGGCTAACGGTATTCGGATCACCCAATATCAAGACGTGAGAAGCAGCCTCCTGACCTGGGCGGTTCGGGGTGGAGGTGAATTGATCGACTTGCCGGGCGGACCCATTACGCTTGGTCTAGGATTGGAATATCGCAGTGACGATTATGTGTCTCGGGTCGACCCCTTCACGGCTTCGTTTGATGTGGTCGGGTTAGGCGCCGCCATCAACGGGGTGGGCAAGCGATACGTGGAGAGCGCGTATTACGAACTTTCTATCCCGATCCTAGGCGAACAGTGGTCCTGGCCCGGCGCCCGTAGCCTGCAATTCGTGGTGTCGGAACGATACGACAATTATAGCGACTTTGGTTCCACGGAGAAACCGAAGTTTGCGGTTTTGTACAAGCCATTCAATGATCTCACTTTGCGCGCTACCTACTCGGAAGGTTTCCGGGCGCCGTCTCTCACTGAGTTATACAGCGGTACGTCGTTCGCTTTTGAGAGTCTGGTTGATCCGAAGAATCCGAGTCTGGGAGAGCAAACTTATGAAGTACGAACTTCAGGAAATCCTCACTTAAAGGCAGAGACGTCTTACGGTTACTATGCCGGAGCCGTCTGGGCTCCCGGCTCAACCGATCCGCAGCATAGCTGGTGGGGATGGGCGAACGGCTTCAGCGCTTATTGGGAATACTTTCAAGTGCAAAAAGGAAACGAAATTAGCCTCCTGAACGCTCAGCAACTGCTGAATCAGGAGAGCGATTTCCCTAACCTGGTGGTAAGACAACCGGACGGTACGATCAAATATATCAATGACCCCTTTGTTAATCTGGGAGAAGTATTGGTGGATGGAATTAGCTTTGGAGCGAGCTATGCCACTAAGGAATACAGCTGGGGCAAACTCGAGATCGAGACAGACTGGACGTATCTCTATAACTACGCCGTTCAAAACATTAACAGCAATAGCGCCATCGTATCTAGTTTCGGCCGAATCAGTCTGCAACCCAGCGCCGTCTTACCGGAGCAAGGGACCTATACCCTGCCGGAGATTAAGTCTACGTCCAGCATCTTCTATAGTAAGATCCTTTTTGGTATCGATATTTTCAGGACCGGCTTTACCCTTAACTACGTCGGACCCGAACACGACGTTCTAGATAATTACTATGGTGTACTCGGCAATGCCCAGGTCCAGCCTAACGGATTGGTGCATGAGATTGGCAGTTTCACCACCTTGGATTGGCAAATCTCGTACGAGTTCGGAAAACCGGTAGAAATCACGCCCGAAACTCCCGCTGCCGGCTACAGCAAAGATGGCAAGAAGTTATCCGGTGAGGCGGCCGAGGCGCCAAAGCCCGAAGGAGCACACAACGGCTGGGTCCGAGAACTGTTAGCAGGCGGCAAAATTACGTTTGGTGTAAACAACGTCTTTGATAGGCCGCCACCGTTTGCTGATACCTTCGTTGGATACGATCCGCAAACCGCCAACCCGATCGGCCGATTCTTTTACTTCGAGTTGGAGAAGAAGTTTTAAGAGAAACTGCGACCGGTTGCTTTTGCCCCGCCACCGGATTCGGATTTGACCGCTTTCAGTTCAACCCGCTCTGAGATCATCGTACCGATTTTCAACGGGCAACGAGATCAAGTAGTCGGGACAATCGATGTGGAGAGTGCGCGCGCGAATGCCTTTAACGAGAGCACCGAGAGCGTGCTGGTGACTTGTGCCGGCGTGATCGCGCCGTTGTGGGTGAACGGCTAGTGGTTTCAGGCACCCTCCCGGTAGAGGCGACTGTCCGACAGAAATTCCTGATTTGAGCCGTTTGAACGATTAGACCGAAGGAATTCAGTATGTCTTGACTATACGCGCAGTCGCCATTCCAGCGCTCGGATGGCGACTGCGCGTTGAGTTAGGCGGCGCTCAATCACTTCGGTCCAATTGTTTGAAGCGCAACATCACAGATCTTGTGGGACAGTCGCCGCTGAGGGCCCGCAGGGGCGCCTCGCAGCATTATCCGCCTTTGGCGAACTGTCGCGCAATCTCTTGGCTCAAAGGTAATTCGAAATCACCGTTGATCCGAACATCAACGACCACCGGTCCTTCTTTCACCGCGAGAGCTGCGTCGATGCGATTCAGCTCTTCCGGCCGGTTTACCCGGAAACCTTTCGCTCCAAATCCTTCCGCTAATCGGTCAAAGTCCGGCTGCGGAGTATTAGCCAGCGTGGGATCGATCTGTTTACGGACGAGATCATGTTTCTCTTGACCAACAGCTTGATCGTTGAGAACCACGACGGTGAGCGGAAGTTTAAACGCGACTGCGGTGTAAAAATCGGCCACATTCATCATGAAAGCCGAATCGGCCGTGACATGCGTAACCCTCTCGCCGGGACGGGCGAAACATGCTCCGATGGCGATGGATAAGCCTTGACCAATCGAACCGAAGTCCCAGCCGTTACCCCAGCTGTCGGCGTTAGGGGAGGTAAGGATTTGTTGAGCCACTAAACCAGCGTGACCGCCGTCGATCACAATAATCCTGTCCCTCTTGGGTAGTTTGTCTTCCACGTACCAAACCGCACGCCGAGGATCGACCGAATCTCCGTCTTCAAAATCAGGTCGGGCGAAAGCAAATTGTTTTATCTTCTGATTGGTTTGATCGTCCGGGCTTCGGGGATCAATGTGGCTCGCTTGTAGCCGTTTGAGCAGGGCTAACAATGCAACGCGCGCATCTCCTTCCAAGCCGACGTCAACCGGCGTGTAGAAGCCGAACGCATTGTGCCGGCGATCAATCTGAATCAATTTCTTGTTGTGCAGCACCGCTCGGTTTTGCGTGGTCCAAGGATTCAGGCTGGCTCCGATAGCAATCACCAGATCGGCTTGGTCCAGAATTTCGTTGGCCAGGCCAGTACCAAGCCCGCCGCTTACGCCCAAATAAAGCGGGTAATCGGAACACATGCCTTTTGCGGGCAAAGTTACGGCTACGGGCGCACCCAGATATTTTGCCAGAGCCAAAAGCTCGGGCTCGGCATGGGCGGCGCGAGCCCCGAGGCCGCAGATAATCACCGGCCGATTAGCTGCCTCAATCATTTTAGCGGCGGCTTCGAGATCATCGGCGCCTGGCGGCTGCGGCTCTGGTGCTTTGTACGACGGACGATAACTCCAGTTAGGGATGGGGACCTCGGCTGCTTGTACGTCTTGAGGCAGATTCAGCACGAAAGGACCTTCTTTGGCCCGTAGATGGCGAAATGCTTCACTGAGAACGTAATCGACCGCTTTAGGATGGTTTAATACTACGCCAGCTTGGGTTGCCTGAACCGCCATCGCGTTTTGATCCACCAAACCTTGCATATTGTATGGATCACTAAGCGGTGCGTGTCCGGCTAGCATCAGCAAAGGGGTGCGATGAGCTCGAGCGGCCACCAGTGAGGTGATCGAGTTCGTGAACCCGGGTCCTTGGGTAACCGTCGCGACCCCTATTTTCCCGCTAACTCGAGCGTAACCGTCCGCCATTGAGGTGGCGCTCTGCTCGTGTTTGGCTTGGACGAACTTAAATCCGTACTTACCGCAAAGTTCGCCGATGAGGTACATATTCGCATTGCCCATCACACCAAAAATTGTGTCGGCGCCTTCTGCATGTATCGCCTCAGCGATCGCTTCGTAGACTTTCATAGGGAGGTAGGGTGCGGGTTGGTTGCGTTAGCGATTCGTCCTCGTTCTCCCGACTTCGCCCCCGTCGTCTGAAACTCCGGGAGGCTACGTCGGGCAGGCTGTCCTCGAATTTGGCAAGCGGAGTGGTGGAGTCAGGGAGTACTGGAGCAGTGGAGCGATGCGAGGAAAAGGCGCGAAGCGCTAGGAAAGGTTTCCGTCCCGTAGGGACTTTTTGAAGGTAGCCTGGCACGAAGTGCCTGGAACTAACGAGAAATAATACCCGTCCCGTAGGGACGGTCTGATCGATTGTGTCTATCGTCCTAGAACGCTCTCTAGGCATTGAATAGCCGCTCGTGCCAACCTGATCACACCGTTCCCTACGGGACGGGATCGCCCGAATAACGCGTTTCCAGGCACTTCGTGCCAGGCTACCTCCATACAGCCCCGTCGGGACGAATCGTCCGGGGCCTGGGGCGTTGCTCATGTCACCGCGCATGGGTTTCAATAGCACTCTTCGAAGCGACTTTCTCGCCGCGATGTTGCGTGCTCGCGCCGCTGGCCTTCGGCCGGTTATCGATTACTCGTTGGGCTTTGCCCATGACGACCCGTTCAATGCTGCCCGGCGGTACCACCGTGACTGAAGCCGTCACCCCGACCCAATTCTTGATTTGCTGACAAACATCGTTGGCTAACTCCTGCTCCTGGCTCTTACTTGGTGTCGTCCGCGGTTCTATTTTGACTTCCAGCTCGTCTAACCGATCGATCCGAGACACCACTAACTGATAGTGCGGCGAAAGACGCGGGTTTTTAACGATTAGTTCTTCAATCTGCGATGGGAACACATTCACTCCGCGAATAATGAGCATATCATCGGATCGACCCATGATCCTGCCGATCCGGCGCATCGAGCGGGCAGTCGGGGGAAGCAGGCGAGCGAGATCGCGGGTGCGATAGCGGATCAGGGGGAGCCCCTCTTTGGTCAAAGAGGTCAGCACTAACTCACCGTAGGTTCCGTCAGGCAAGACGGCCCCCGTCTCCGGATCAATTATTTCCGGGTAGAAATGGTCTTCCCAGATGATCAAGCCGTCTTTCGTCTCCACACATTCGCAGGCAACCCCGGGTCCCATCACTTCTGATAATCCGTAGATATCGACTGCATCCATGTGGAACCGAGTTTCGATCTCGGTTCGCAGTGATTCGGACCACGGTTCCGCGCCGAAAATCCCGACTCGTAACGAACTCTTTGTCGTATCCAAGCCTTGGCGGGCGAACTCGTCGGCGATAGTCAGCATGTATGATGGGGTCATCATGATGATGGCAGGCTGCAGATCCGTAATCATCTGCACCTGTTTCTCTGTCTGACCTCCAGACATGGGAATCACTGCACAGCCCAGGCGTTCAGCACCATAATGAGCGCCTAGCCCGCCCGTGAACAATCCGTAGCCGTACGAAACTAAGACGATTTGACCGGGGCGTCCGCCGGCTACGCGAATCGAGCGAGCCATCAAAAGGCTCCAGTTCTCGATATCGTTTCGTGTGTAACCGACGATAGTGGGTTTGCCGGTTGTACCGCTGGAGGCATGAATTCGGACTATTTCTTCTCGCGCCACCGCTAACATCCCAAAAGGATAATTCCGCCGCAGATCATCCTTTACCGTAAACGGAAACTTGGGCAGATCCTCCAAAGTGCGCAGGTTGTTCGGGTGCAGCCCGAGAGCACTAAAGCGCTCACGATAGTGCCGCACTCGTTCGTAAGCATGTTGCAATGACCATTTTAACCGTTTGAGCTGCAATGCTCGCAGCTCATCTTGACTAGCCCGTTCGATGGGCTCGAGGGGGATGGGGTCTGGGGGAGGCATGGGGGAGAGCGGGGGAGGAGTAATCAGTGATTGGTGATTGGTGATTGGTGATTCGTGAAAGGTGAACAGGGCATCGGTCACATTTGCTATCTGCTATCTGCTATTTGCTATTCTTTAACTGCCTCTCCCGTGACTCGGTAGGAGCGTCCTCGGAAGAAGGCGATGGGGTGACCGGATTGATTGGTGACTGCGACGTCGTAGAGGCCGAGGCGGCCAGGTAATGCTCGCTCGATGGCTTCAGCGGTGAGTTCATCGCCGATCCGGGCTGGGGTAATGAAGTCAATCGAACATCCGGAGGCGACGGTACTGCGATTGTAGCTGTTACAGGCGAAAGCAAAGGCGCTGTCTGCTAGCGTGAAAATCGCGCCTCCGTGACAAATCGAATGACTGTTCGACATGTCGGGTCGGACCGTCATCTTGAGACGGGCGTAACCAGGGCGAATCTCAAGAATGCTGATGCCGAGCGCTCGGGACATCGCATCCTGTGCCAACATGCCCTGGGCCACGCGTTCGGCTAATTTCGTATCTTCAATGTTCATCTAAAGGTTTCCCACTCCAGAGACTCCGCTGAATTAAAGGGGAAGTGCGATACCGTTCTTCGCCGTAACAGGCGGCAAGATGGCGAAGAACAGTATGGATCCGTTGAATACCAATAGTCCTACTCCAGTGAAACGGGCCGACTGGATAGCGCGTTCCTTTCTGCATGGCTAAGTCGATATCGGCACAACTAGCCACCTGCTGCAGGGCTGCATCCGCAGCTTCATTTATTAACATGGCGACGGTTCGCATCACTACTAACGCAGGGACATCATCGAAGATCACAACTTGGTAGCCGGCAGCTTGGAACAGACCTACCGCCGATTGATACGCGGCGGGCGTGCATCGAGGTCCGGGCGCCAACGCTATAACTCGCGCGGTTTCGTACTCATGGGCCAAATCGATGATCACGGTGTCGGGCTGATTCTCTTCGAAATCGACTTGGGCAGCTGTCCTTCCGTCGGTTAGTCGTACGCTGGCTTGATCCGCGATGGCCAGGAAATCGGCGGTTTCTGGTTTTTCGATTCGTCCGGCCGCAGGAAAGGTCTTTCGCAAACGAGCTAACAATCCGTGTGTGATCGAATCACCACCCGCTAGTCGCACCTGTTTCGGGGCGGGCTGTGGCGCTGCCACCGGCGGTGCACTCGGGGTGGATTGTTCACCGTAAATGTAGAATCCGCGCCCGGTTTTTCTCCCATGGAACCCTGCCTCCACCAGAGCTTGCTGGTAGAGGGAGGGCGCAAAGCGCGCGTTCTGATAGAACCCGTTGAATACTGATTCTGTAACCGCGAAGTTAACATCATTGCCGATGAGATCCATCAAGGCAAAAGGTCCCATGGGAAACCGTCCGGCTTCGCGCATCACATAGTCGATCGTGGCAGGCTCACTGCCTTCCGTGAGCAAACGGAGCGCCTCGGCATAAAATGGCCGTGCAATCCGATTAACAATAAAGCCCGGCGTTGATTTTGACTGAACGGCAACTTTATTCCAGGCCTTGACGGTTTCCCAAACGGTAGAAAGAGTGGCGGTGTCGGTAACTAATCCAGGGACGACCTCTACGAGCTCCATAACTTGAGCCGGGTTAAAAAAATGCATCCCAATCACTCGGTTGGCATAGACCAGGCCGGCAGCTAGCTTCGTAATCGAAAACGAAGACGTGTTAGTCGCAATGATCGAATCGGCTGGAAGGATATCTTCCAAATCCTGGATCAGCTGTTTCTTAGAGTCGAAGTCTTCGATGATGGCCTCAATGACCAAGCCGGCATCGCCAAGACCAAAGAGACTCGTAACTGGCGCGATCCGTCGCTCGATGTCTTCGGCTGCCTCCGGGGTTAGTTTACCTCGTTCTACTGATCGGTGTAAACTAAGGTTCACCTTCTGAAGCGCGCGCGGGACCGCCTCAGGCACCGAGTCAAAAATTTTGACCGGATAGCCGCAGCCAGCGGCTACTTCGGCGATGCCTGCGCCCATGGTTCCTGCTCCAATAATGCCGACTACCGTCTCCGGAGGGATCGGCCGATTCGCCGCGAATCTAGGGTTGGGCAAGCTTGTTAGCATGCCAGGGTATCAGGGCCTCCCGCCTCCGCAAGGCCTACGGCGCGGCAGGCCGTCCTCGAATCGATTTTGGTAGGGCGAGGCTCCGGAATTACTGATTGACTTCCACGAAGGGCGACGGGATCGCCGCCCGAGAACGTGTTATACTGAATAGTCGCCGAGCCGTGGCCCCTGATACGCCACCACGGAATGTGAACTAAGGGAATTTTACCGTATTCCATCTCCATACGTTCTCACGTTCCCGTGAATTTCGGCGGGCGTTTTTCCAAAAATGCGGTGGCGCCTTCGCGAAAATCGTTGCTGTACCCGAGTTCACGCATGTAATCGCGTTCCAAATCGAGCTGTTGGTCCAATGAATTTCCGGCCGACCTGTTGATCGCCGCCTTGGTGTACGCGAGTCCTTTAGTGGGAGCGTTAGCTAGGGTATTGACTAGCTGCTCTACGGTGCCAGCAAAGGCTTCGTCCTCCACACATCGCCAGATCAGCCCCCAATCGGCGGCTTGCTCGGCGGGGAGTCGGTCACCTAACATTGCCATTCCCAGGGCACGAGCGGGGCCGACTAATCTGGGTAAAAAGAATGTTCCGCCGGTATCAGGAATCAGACCGAGTTTAGCGAACGATTGGATAAAGCTCGCGGATTTGGTAGCAATTACGAGGTCGCAGGCCAGAGCCAGGCTTACCCCAGCGCCGGCAGCCACACCGTTAACCCCGGCCACCACCGGTAATGGAAGCGCGCGCAGGGTTCGCACCAGCGGAGCATAGTATTTCTCAATGCTCTCACCTAGATCAACGGAGCTTTCGCCTGGTTTAGCCTGACGATCCGATAGATCTTGGCCCGCACAAAAAGCGCGTCCTGCACCAGTGATTAGTAAGACCCGCGCACCGTTCTCTTTGACCTGATTAAGTGCTTCGCGCACCTCGAGATGCATCGCCTCGTTAAAGCTGTTGAGCTTATCCGGACGGTTAAGCGTCAATCGAGCGATGTTGTTCTCAAGGTCGAAGAGGATAGTGGAGGGCATATGGGAGGAGTACGAGGAGTTCAAGGAGTACGAGGAGGTCTGAAATACGATATTGTCGAACTCCTTGTACTCCTCGTACTACTTGTTTTTAAATCTTGGCTCTCGTTTCTCAAGAAATGCGGCCATTCCTTCTTTCTGGTCTTCGAGTGCGAAAGTTGATTGGAAGCTGCGACGCTCGACCCTTAGACCTTCTCGCAACGGTAACTCATAGGCAGAGTTAACGGCGTCTTTAGTCATCATCACTGTTGGTCGAGATAGTCCGGCAATTTTGGTGGCGGTTTTGATCGCTTCTTCCTTTAGGTCGGCTAGCGGAACTATACGACTCACCAGGCCAGCGCGTTCAGCCTCGGCGACATCCATCAACCGACCAGTCAGACACATTTCCATCGCTTTTGATTTGCCGACGAGTCTGGTTAATCTTTGGGTGCCGCCGGCTCCGGGCATCGTACCAACCGTGATTTCCGGTTGACCGAACTTGGCGTTTTCAGCCGCAATAATGAAATCACACGCCATGGCGAGTTCGCATCCGCCACCAAGAGCGTATCCGGAAACGGCTGCAATAATCGGTTTTCGGACGGCCGCTACTCGAGTCCAGGCGCCACCGCGACCTTCCGGAAAATCCCGCAACAAAAGAGCAGCAAAGGTCTGATCTTGCATTTCTTTGATATCAGCGCCGGCTGCGAAAGCCTTATCGTTGCCTATTATGACCATGGCGCCGATCTGGTCGTCCGCCTCCCATTGTTCTAAGGCTTGAACGAGCTCACTCATCAGCGCGGTAGACAGCGCATTTAACTGGTGAGGCCGGTTCAAGATCACGATCCCGACGGGGCCGCGCGTCTCACACAGAATGTTGTGATAGTTCATAGCTGTCGGAAACTAGTCGCAGAGAAAATGTCGTGGATCTCTTTCCCGGGTGGATCAAATCTCGGCAGCTGAAACCGGCGGCGATCCGGTTCGAGTTGGGTCAACGCTTCGCAAGCACGCATGCTGGCTTGCGAACGCTTAGCCAACGTTTGATAGATCTTGGTGCCTTCAGTTTTAGTGGCGACCTCTTCCTCGGTCAATTCTCGAACCAGCCGGCCTGGGATCCCCGCGACTAACATCCGCGGGGGAACGAACATCCCGGCCTTGACAAAAGATAGTGCTGCTACCAACGAAGACTCACCGATTTCCGCTTCGTCCATGACGACCGCGTTCATCCCGATCATCGCGTTTCTCCCGATGCGACATCCATGTAAAATGGCTCCGTGACCAATGTGTCCACCGGCTTCAACCACGGCCTCCATGTTGGGAAAAGTATGGACCACGCAATTGTCTTGGAGATTACTTCCCGCCGCTATCTCGATTCTGCCGAAGTCTCCTCGCAGCGAAGCGCCTGGACCAATATAACAGTCTGGACCAATGATAACGTCGCCGATCAGAACGGCGGTTGGGTGAACGAATGCTGCCGGATCCACCACCGGGATGATACCTTCGATAGAATAGATGTTAGACATAAAGAAACGGAGTGATGGAGTAGGGGAGTAATGGTTGGGTTAAACCGGGATTCTGGTCTCGATGATGCGGAACCGGTTAGAGACGAAGGCGCTGTCGGTCAGGCTGGCGTTGGCGGCTGGATTAGCGCCGGTGCCGTGGTAGTCGCTGAAAGCAGTTGACTGGTTAACGTATATCCCACCAGTGAGGTTAAAGGATACGTTCACTCCAGCGTCCGCGGCGACTTCTTCGGCGGCGTTCAGTACGGATTCATTGGTCGAATAGACGGAGAAAGTCAGGGAACCGCAGTGACGAGATGTCGTTTTCGCTAGTTCCAAAGCTTGCGCTGTGTCATCGACTGGAATAAGGAAGGCGATCGGACCAAAACACTCTTGTCGGTAAACGTTGTGATCCGAAACGTTCAATTCAACCAGGAGAGGCGTATGCACAGCGGCCTCTGGGAATTGAGGATGAGCAACGCTGGTGGTGTCGTGGATGGCCTTTCCCAGGTTGCGAGCCGCTTCGAGGCGTTTCAAGGTTGCTTCGTTCTGAATGGTTCCCAGGATTTCAACAGCCCGCGCCGGATCTCCCAGAAGTTTAACCAGACTATCAACTAATCCTTGAACAACTTGATCGTACGAAAGATGCCCCTCCGGCGTATCGATGCCGTTCTTCGGGATATAGAAATTTTGGGGAGCGGTGCACATCTGACCAGAGTAAAGCGAGATAGAGAAAGCGATGTTCTTCGTCATCCCGGAAAAATCATTGGTTGAATCGATCACCACTTGGTTTACCCCGGCTTTTTCAGTGTAAACAACGGCCTGGTGCGCCTCCTTCTCTAGCCATTCGCCATTCCTCGTGCTTCCGGTGAAATCGATGATCTTGATCTCCGGACGCAAAGCGAGTCTTTGTGGAGTATCGTCCTCTGGTTCGTGGGCGATCAAAGTGACAATGTTGGGGTCGAAGCCAGCCTCAACCAGTACCTGCCGGGCAGTTTCGACGGTTAGTGCCAAAGGAAGGATCGCTTTGGGATGCGGTTTCACGATTACCGCGTTTCCTGTCGCTAAACTGGCGAAAAGGCCGGGGTAAGCATTCCAAGTAGGGAAAGTGGAACAGCCGATAACTAAGCTGATCCCGCGCGGCACTATCCTAAACCGTTTGTCCAGCTTCAGCGGTTCGTTCTTTCCTTGTGGCTTTTCCCAATGCGCTGTTTTGGGAACATGATTTAGCTCGGTCCAAGCATAGGCAACAGCTTCCAGCCCTCGATCTTGAGCATGTGGTCCGCCGGCTTGAAACGCCATCATAAAGCCTTGTCCGGTGGTATGCATCACCGCGTACGCCATCTCGAAGCTGCGCCGATTCAAGCGCTGGAGAATTTCGAGACTGATACCAGCCCACGCTTCCGCGCCGGCGGAGCGCCAAGATTCCTGGGCTCCGAGAACTGTCTTCAGTAATGCGTCTACATCGACTTTTGGATAACTGATTTCCAAAGGAAAACCATAGGGCGATCGCTCAGATCCAGTTTGGCCAACCGTGGCCGGGAGCGTCAGTGGATAAGAGTGGTGCAACCAGGAGTCGAACGCCGCTTTACCGGCTTGGTTAGCCGTTTCTCCATAGATTTTTCCACTCGGGATCTCCGGGAAAGCGCTCCAATAAGTGCGCCGCTCAATGGCCTGTACTGCGTCATCGAGGAGTTGTTTGTGATTAGAAAAGAAGGAGTTCGGCATAGGGGAGGGTTTAGTAATCAGTAATCAGTAATCAGTAATCAGTGATTGGTGATTGGTGATTGGTGATTGGTGATTGGTGATTGGTGATTGGTGATTGGTGATCGGGCTCGGCCAATTTGTTATCTGTTATGTGTAATTCTATTGGCTTTTTGTAGGATCAGTGAATACGATCGAAATCAACGACGAGCTCGTTCGTTCTAGGGAAGCTTTGGCAGGTTAAAATAAAACCACGTTCGATTTCGTAATCTTCCAATCCATAGTGAGCGTGCATGTCGACTTGGCCGGACCGGAGATGTGCTCGGCAACTGGCGCAGACGCCTCCCTGGCAACCATACCGCAAATCGATCCCGTGACGTAGACCCGCCTTCAAGACCGATTCTGATCCTTTTGACATGGTAAATTTATGCTCGATACCGTCCAAGATCGCCGTGACGTTACATGGTTGTTCCGCTACAGGGGCAGGAACAAATTGAGCGCCATTGTTCGGGGTAAAAAGCTCGGACCGGATTTTTGTGTCGGTTAGTCCCTCAGAGAGTAGTGCCGACCTAACTTCTGCGAGCATGGTCCCTGGGCCGCAGACAAAAGCGGTATCAATATCGCGGATGACGAGCCAATGTTTAAGTAAATCACGGCACTTGGTCTGGTCGATCCTGCCATAAAGCAAATCGCTCTCCTGTCGTTCACGACTTAGCACGTGTACCAGCGTAAATCGGCTAACGAAACGATCTTTGAGGTCAGCGAGTTCGTTCCGGAGCATGACAGAGCCGGTGGATTGATTGCCGTAAAATAGAGTAAATTGGGTTTCCGGCTCGGCGACCAGCGTTGACTTAATTATCGAAAATATCGGGGTGATGCCGCTGCCGGCGGCTAAGGCGAGATAATTATGGCGCCGCTCCGTGGAAAGCGGTAGTCCAAAGCGGCCCGTAGGCGGAAGTGCATCGATGACCAGGCCCGGTTTGAGATGGTCAAATGCCCAGTTCGAAAAGACGCCGGTGGACGCACGTTTAATGGCTATTCGTAGCACTCCATCCTGAACCGCCGCGCAGATAGAATACGGACGGCGTATTTGGGCTCCGTTGATCACGGTTCGCAGGATCAAATGTTGGCCGGGCTCAAAACGGAAGGCCGGTCTAATTGCTTCGGGAACTGAAAATGTGACCAGAAGCGCGTCAGCGGTATCCAAGCGAACATCCTGGACTTCCAGCGAAAAGAACTTGTTCGCCGGAACGGCTGGGGCCGCGATGTTCGTGGAGTTCAGTGACATTTGAAGTGATCAAATGGTTCCAGACAAGAGTTGCAGGTGTAAAACGCTTTACAGGGAGTAGAACCGAATTGGCTTACCAGTCGGGTATCAGCTGAGCTACATCGGGGACACGGCACCGGTTTGGTGGAGCCTTGCTCGCGAGGCTCCGGCGGAGCGATGCCGTATGCGAGTAGTCGCTGTCGTCCTCGGTCGGTCATCCAATCGGTCGTCCAGGCGGGAGAAAGTCGGGTATCAATTTGGACCCGGCTCAAGCCCCGTTGCTGTAGCGTTTGCCTGATATCTTCTTTGATGACAGCGGTAGCGGGACAACCGGAATAGGTGGGCGTGACCGTAACGACAAGGGTCGAGTGCCCATCCTCTTCAATCCACCTCACATTGCGGACAATTCCCAAATCCACAATTGAGACTACCGGTATTTCCGGATCAGCGACGGCATCGAGCCAGTTCCAGACTTCTTTCACTGATGGCAAGTTTGCCTGCATACCAGTTACCATTGGGCTTGGGGATAGGCGCGCGGCAGGAACTGCATCTCAGCTAGTAAATAACCGAGCGCCTCGGTGTGAACCCCGTGTTTGCCGCCGGTTTGCATCCATTGAGAGTTCGGGATTTGCAGGGTGGCTTCGGTTAGCACTGACTGCACGCCGGTAAACCAAGCCGTTTTCAATTTGCTCAAGCCAGGCTCGAACTGTTCTGTTAAGATGGCGGCATCGAGCTGGTCGGCCGTATACAACTCGCCGGTATATGGCCAAAGATCGTCGATCGCTGCCTGCGTTCGGCGATGGCTTTCGTCCGTACCATCACCCAAACGAACCACCCAGCCGCTACTGTGGCGAAGATGATAGCGAGCTTCTTTCAAACTCTTTTCACTGATCTCGCGAATCCGCTGGTCACTAGAGTCTAATAATCCAGTGAGCATTAAATTGTGCCAGGTATCGAAGTAGAACTGGCGGGCTATGGTATAGGCGAAATCTTGATTAGGATGTTCTACCAGAAGGCAGTTCCGAAATTCTCCAGCGTCTCGCTGAAAGGCAAGCATGTCAGGTGTTCGTTTCTGATCGTCCAGTTCAGCCGCGTATTCTAGCCAATTCTGAGCCTGACCATTGAGATCCAGCGCGATGTTAGTCAACGCCATGTCCTCTTCCAGCTCGGGACCGTGGCCGCACCATTCACCTAATCTCTGACTCAAGATTAGACAGTTATCGGCGAGTCGGAGGACGAACTCGAAATGTTGGTGGGTGCTGACAGTTAGGGGCATCGTGTTTGGACTACGGACTTACCGCGAAGCGGTTAAACATCATAGCCCAGGGCTTTAGCCCTGGGTTAACGGTCCTCGGAGGCCGTGCCCTGAAAGTGGCATCGGTTTGTTCCCTACTGTTCATTGCTTAATGTCCTACAGATGCTTCACCTCCGGCGGCACGGTATAAAACGTGGGATGTCGGTAGATTTTGTTCTTAGCGGGGTCAAACAGGGTTTCTTTATCCGCGGGATCGCTGGCGTAGAGATCAGTGGATCGAACCACCCAGATGCTGACTCCTTCGTTACGACGAGCGTAAACGTCGCGGGCATTTTCTATGGCCATCCTGGCATCGACAGCATGCAGACTACCAACGTGTTTATGGGAAAGGCCGTTTTGGCTGCGGATAAAAATTTCCCAGAGTGGCCACTCATTCATAAAGAAACGCCGTCAGCGCCGGGAACGCCGGGAACGCCGGGAGCGTCAATAAGGTTCTGTGCAATAGCCGATGGGTTAAAGGTGGCAAGCAGCGAGATAGGAAATAGCGGATACCCGCCCGCATCGCTAGTTGTAGCGATGCGGGCGGGGCAGATAGCAAACGGGCAAGTCCAAGAGTGCTCGAACACAGTCAACCAAGACATTTGGTAGTGAACTTGTTGCGGAACCATTTGCTAAATTGCTGCCTGCTATTTCCTAATTGCGATTGTTTGCCCGCTTCGACGAATACGCCGCGGCTGCGTCTCGGACCCAAGCGCCATCGGCATATGCTTGGCGGCGAGTTCGCAGACGTTGCTCGTTACACGGGCCATTGCCCTTGATGACATTATAGAATTCTGTCCAATCGATCTGTCCGAAGTCGTAATGGCCGGTTGCCTCATTCCAGCTTAAATCGGGGTCAGGAATCGTCAGTCCGAGATATTCTGCCTGGGGTACGGTTTGGTCGATGAACCGTTGCCGGAGCTGATCATTGGTCAGCAATTTGATTTTCCATCGCACCGATTGGGCCGTATGCGGCGACTGGGAATCGGGTGGACCAAACATCATGAGAGCCGGCCACCACCAACGGTTCAGGGCATCTTGGGCCATGCTTCGTTGCGGAGGCGTTCCGCGCGCCATGACGGTCATGATCTCGAAGCCTTGGCGTTGATGAAAACTCTCTTCTTTGCAGATACGAATCATCGCCCTGGCGTAAGGTCCGTAAGAACACCGGCAGAGCGGGATTTGATTCATGATGGCTGCACCGTCCACTAACCACCCGATCGCGCCGATATCCGACCACGTGAGCGTCGGATAGTTGAAGATACTGGAGTACTTTGCTTTCCCGGTAAGCAGGTCATTCACCAGTTGGTCTCGGCTGACTCCCAGGGTTTCGGCGGCGCCATAAAGATAAAGACCATGGCCGGCTTCGTCCTGTACTTTGGCCAATAAGATGGCTTTTCGGCGCAAACTAGGGGCACGGGTGATCCAGTTAGCCTCGGGTAGCTGACCCACAATTTCCGAATGGGCGTGCTGAGAAATCTGGCGGATTAAAGTTTTGCGATACGCGTCCGGCATCCAATCCCGGGGTTCGATGGTGTCGCCAGCATCGATCCTGGCTTCAAATGCGGCCAGTTCCGGCGACTCATCGCCGTTGGTCTCGGGGGTGACCATCTGTGCGTACATAGGGGGAAAACCTAAGTGGAAGCGAAATTCACCACGGTGAATTTTCCGCTTTCAGAATATGATACAGTCGTTGCTCCGTCAAAGAAAATAGTGTATCACGTCACCTCATTCGGTTGTGGCTACCCCCTTTGCACCACGAAAGCGAAATTCTACGGCTGAGCTCTGGATTCGCCGGACACTAGCGGCCGATCCTCCCCGAGCCAAGTCTCTGGTGGTTTCGCTCTTCGGTGACGCGATCGCTCCGCACGGAGGGGTGATTCGATTAAAGAACTTGATCGAATTGCTGGGTCCTTTTGAAGTCAACGAACGCTTGGTCCGTACCAGTGTCTTCCGCTTGGTAAAGGAGGATTGGTTGGAGGCGATTCGGAATGGCAGGGAAAGTTCCTATCGTTTGACTCGTGCCGGTTTCCGGAGACTTGAGCACGCCTATGAAAAGGTGTATCGACGCCCGGCAGCTGCCTGGGACGGAACCTGGACGTTCATTCTGATTCCAAATGAACATCTGACCGTTCCGCGCCGGCTCAAGTTGAAGCAGGAATTGGAATGGGAAGGGCTCCGGCAACTGACCCCGCACCTGTTTGCGCATCCCATGATAGGGGCTGAAGCATTGAACGAGATATTCGATCGCACAGGAGTAAGAGGAAAGGTGATCAGTTTTACCGGCGCTAGTACAGATCAGGCCGGTATGGGTGTGATACGCGATCTGGTCAATGGAAGTTGGAGCCTGAGACAGGTCGCGGGTGCATACAAAGTTTTCTTACGGAATTTCGGTAAGCTCCAGCCGATGTTGTCTCACGAACGTGCGTTATCCGGTTGGCGGTGGCTCGCGATCCGGGTACTTCTGATCCATTCTTTTCGCCGGATTGTGTTGCATGATCCTCTTTTCCCCAAGGCATTGTTGCCTGCTCCCTGGATCGGTGACGATGCGTTTCATTTGGCCGGCGAGATTTATGGGGTGTGTTTGCCTGGCTCTGAACGATATCTTGGTGAGCGGTTACAAGCAGTTCCGGCGGAAGCGGCGCGGGTTTTAGAACGACGGTTTGGTTTTGAAGGATAAAGGGTCATCGATGGTAAGTGATTGGCGTTCCTCACGCAGCGCCACGGCGCCTATCCAAAGCGAGCTAACCAGTCGAAGGGCTTTAGAGCGTGAAACGAAGGGCAGAAGCTCTTGAACCGAGGGCCGCGAAATATCTTCCGTCACTTTCCCATGCGGAGCCGTGTTTAGACCGGTTATGTCGAGCTCAGGACTGCGGCGTAGCTCGCGAAACGGATTCCTTTAGTAGCCGATCTGATAGACGGCAATCTCGGAGAGATTACTCCATTCCATACGACCTTTCAGATTTACGCTCACGGAGTTGGGCCGGACAGCGCAACGCTGGCTACTGGTTGGGAAGCTCGTTTACGCGAGGCTTCAACGGATGGAATGAATGGAGCGACGATCTACGGTCTTTCGCCCGAAGATCTTGTTTACGCAAAATTGGCCGCAGGCAGGCCCAAGGACAGCGATTTCATCGCGCGCATGATTGCTTAGAGGATCGTGTCGCAGTTCAGTAGCGCGACTTATCGGGTCGTGCGCGGACGAGGTGTTAAAGAGCCTGGAACACAGTATCAGTCGAGGATAGCGCCGGTGAGGTACTGTTCGAGGTTATCGATCGTCTCTGCCTGGGCCGAAATGAGGCATTTAACCAGATCACCGATCGAGAGAACTCCGACCATCTTAGCTCCTTTTATAACCGGCAGATGCCGCACCCGCTCTTCGGTCATGACTCGCATGCAATCGACCACCGTATCGCTCGGATCTGCGGTTACGAGCTCCTGAGTCATTATCTCCTCCACGCGAGTCTCCTGTGAGGATTTTCCCTTGAGGATAACTTTCCGGGTATAGTCGCGCTCGGAAACGATTCCAATCAGCCTGTTGTTTTCTATCACCGGGAGGGCCCCGATGTTTTTGTCCGCCATCAAGGCGATGGCGTCGAATACCGTCGCGGCGGGTAGTATCGACCAGACGGTCGAGCCCTTTTTCGCCAGGATCCCGCTGATCGTGCCAGCGATTTTCATGCTCTACCTTCGACCCGGCGGAGGAAGGATTCAAAAACAATCCGAGTCCGAACGACTTCTCAACGTGGGCCGACCGAAAAAGCTCGATTCTATTTCCGAGCGGAGTTTTCGGGAATAAAGTCGACCTAGTTTGGTAGTTGCTCAGTGGAGAAGACCCAAAAAAAAGATGCATATTGATCTGTTCTTGGCACCAGGTGGGATCATGTCTGGTGGAGCTCAATCGGGGTCCGCCAGCGCGGCTATACTTCTCATTGTACCCGGCGACGCCGGATTAGGCGAAAGGAACTTTCAACAGCCCATCATTCCAATCGGAAGACGGGCCGATTGATGCGAAGTATCCGCTTAAAGGAACGCCTTCCGCTTCGTATCTGCAAAGGACCGAATGGAACGTCCGTGACAGTGACGCTACCGTTTTATTGTAAATCAGACCTACCTAGGGTTATCAAAGTTGCCTGGGCTATCCTCAGTTCCACGCCACTCCGGCTTACGTTCCTTGCTAGCTTCTGACAAAGCGCGTTTCACACCGGTGAAATCGAAGTCTTTGCAGTAAACGGGAGTCGCAGGCTGCTGTCGCCAGGATTCGTCGAGACTGCCGGCATCAACACCATCGAACCCAAGTTCGTCGATGAGACGCATTACGATGGCTTTAGCTCCATCGTCATCGCCGGCTACCGGCAAAGCGATCCGACCCAGTGTGCCTTTGGGCTTGCCCAACTTTAGAAGGTGTTCCGCGTAAATATTGTTAAACGCCTTGGTCACCGGCATGTTCAAACGCTGTGCAACCCACTGACTCTCTGTTAGCCCTCCTTCAATTCCGTCAATCCGACCGTCGCGCTGACGCGGATAGTAATTGCCGGTGTCGATGACAACCACACTCTTCTGGGTCTCCGCGAACAAGCCGCGAGGCAGATCAGGAACATTCTTTTCGGGAATTGTCACGACAACGACCTCTCCGAACTTAGCGGCGTCCTTAACTGATACTGGCTTTGCGCCGGTTTCTGCCGCCAAATCGGCGAGCGATTCCGGCCCTCGAGAATTGGCTACTGCGACGTCATGTCCCAGGGCTGTCAAACGGCGGGTGAGGGTTCCACCGATCTGTCCTGCACCGATAATACCGATTTTCATAACTGTCCTCTCAAAGAAACTCAGGCCTTGGTGCCCAAGGCAACCATTCATTCTAGCGGGATTGCGCTGAGGGACAAGAGGCCTGCGGACGCTCGACGTAGCGTCGCCTTGCACCAGACCGCCGGGCTTCCGCCACGTGAAGCCTGGCGCTAGCAACTGGATGAATCTCGATCGAGTGTCTGCCTGGCTTAAGAAAGAGCCGCAACCGCTCTCTGGCGAAAAGACGGATCACTCTCTCAATTCCGCGGCGCTAACTCGGTTAACAATTTGTCAAAACGCGGATCGTTACGAAGCGGGTCCCAAGCGGGATTGGTCTTGAGGTCTCCGTAAGTGACAAAATCAGGCAGCTTGATTAAGATGCTAAGTTGTTCAAAAGCAAAGTCTGGCTGGTTTGCCCAAGCGTGGATCGTCGCAACAGTTGCCGCTATGCGTGGACCGTCTATGGCGTCCTGGGAGATTGGACGCATTTCCATCGCACGGTGCCCTTGCGCTATGCTCTCTTTCTTATGGCCTAGAGCGAGATCAGCCAAGGCAAGCGCTAACAGTAAGAAAGGATCGGTCCGGTCTGCTTCGACTTTTTGGTAGAGCTGTTCGCGCGCAGCGCCGAACTCCTCCGTGGTGGGATGATTTCCCCGAACCAGCTCAAGCCAAAGCGCGACGAACCGGCGTGGAACTACAGTTCCAACAAAGCCGATCTCTTCGTTAGGGCTTTTCATGACAATTTCTTCGGCGGCGGCAAAGTCACGAGCGCACACCGTATAGTAAACGCGGTCCCCCGTGAGAACTGCGTTATTTTTCATAGAAGACGGAAGCGCTTCGTACGCAGCGCAGATACCTTTCGAATCTGCCTTCTCCGCAAAGGCGGATTCCGCTTTGTTAAGCGGAAACAATGGCTGACCGGGCTCAAGTTCGATGAGCCGATCCAAGATCCGCTCTTCGTCTCGATAACGCCGAAGGTAGTGATAGTTCTCGGCCAGGGTAGCGAAAAGCTCGGGGTTTCGGGGATCCAGGGTCGCTGCTCTTTCCAGACCTGCCGTGGACTTTTCCCACCGTCCCTGCACTCGATCGAGCAAAGCCGTCAGCTGAAGAAGCTCAGAATTGTTCGACCGAGCTCGGGCCGCGATAGCAATTTGAACGCGAGCTCTCTCAAAGTCGCGATAGCAGGAAAAAAGGTGAAGTGCAGCGCTCAAATGAACTTCCGAAATACCCGGTCGAAGGCGCAGGGCCTCACTTACAGCCGCGTCCCCCCGGGCACGTCTCTCTGGCGTGCGATCGCCCCAATTAGAGTACAGATAGTCGTGAGCCTTCGCCATCATACAATACGCGAGACCGAAGGTACGATCCTTCTGCGTAGCTTCTTCCAGTAAACTGATCGCCTTTGAATAAATTTCCTTTTCGTTGCCCCACAGAACAACAGGACTGTGGAACCCTAGCAGCTGCTTGGCCTGGAGAAAAAGATCATACGCCTCTAAGTTATTGCTCGGTATTTCTTCGATGTCTTTGCGTTCTTCTCGGGACAACTGGGCACTCAGTCTCGAAGCGACTGTCTGGGCGATTTCGCTCTGGATGGCGAAGATATCTGTTAGATCGCGATCATAGCTCTCGGACCAAAGCGCTTTGTCCTTTCGGGCATCGACAAGCCGGATGACAATTCGGACCCGATTTCCGTCTTTGCGCACCGTGCCTTCGACGACGTTTGCGACCCGAAGCGCACCGGCGATGGACCGTATGTCCCGATTGTCCCCAGGGCGATAGGTCATCACGGAAGTACGACTGATTACTTTTAGCTGAGACACTTTGGCTAGATTGGAAAGGATCTCGTCCTGAATGCCGTCAGCAAAATACGTGTTTCTCTGACCGCGGCTCAGAGTGTCAAAGGGCAATACCGCAACACTCTGTTTTGGCGCTCTGATTGCAGGTAACTTTTCTTTTCGTGAGTTCGGCCTGTCGACGAAGACCATCCGCAACTCTGTATGGCTGATCGTTCGCTTCGCCTTTATAGCACGGGTGACCCGCGGCATCGCCTTCAAGAGTTCGTTTGGTGTCTGGAAACGCTGCCTCGGATCTTTCTCAAGGAGCATTTCTAATAGAACGATTACAGGCTGTAGAATGTTTTTCAGCAGTTCAACGGGTGGGGGCGTATGTAGATGCTGGTACATCAGCTCATTTACAGATCCGTTGAAGGGCACGTCACCGGTGAGCATCTGCCAAAGCACTATTCCAAGGGAGTAAAGGTCGGAGCGGATGTCTACACCAACTCCAGCAAATTGTTCTGGACTCGCGAACTCCGGTGTCCCTGCGAAAGCTCCAGGCGTTGAAATTCCAGCTTCAGAAGCCGATTCGTTGGCCGCCTTTGCCAATCCAAGGTCGATAATCTTCGCTACCGAAGATGCTCCGTCCCTCAAGTTAACCATCACATTGCTGGGTTTAATATCACGGTGAATGAGGTGTTGTTCGTAGATGGCAGCTAAACCGGCAGTGACCTGTTTCGCAATTTCCAACGCCAGCCTTAAGTCCAGTCGAACCGAGTGCTTGATGAGACTTTGGAGTGTCTCACCCTCCACAAACTCCATCGCATAGAAGTAGGTGTCACCACTCTTCCCGAGATGAAAAACAGAAGCAACATTAGGATGGCGCAGGCTGGCCGCAGCACGTGCCTCCCGCACAAATCGCCGGCGAGCCGATTCATCGCCGATTAATCGGGCGTTAATCACCTTCAATGCCACTGCACATCGCAGATTGACGTCGATAGCCTTGTAAGTCAGTCCCATTGCGCCGCGACCCAGCTCAATCGGTGTTCCGTCGTCGTTTTTAAGAACCCGGTAGTGATCAAAACAGAGCTCAGAAGAAATCTCCGAAAGTGACTCGGTCTGGGGTGAAATAGCTCCCCGCAGTGCGCAAACCGGACAGAACTCGCTGTTTTCGTTAAATGCGGTGCCGCAAACCTCGCAGGTGCGTTTGCCGTTGGTTTTCACTCCAAGCTCGCGAGAGCCACCGGGAGTTTAGCCGATTTGGCTGCTGATGGCTTGCACAAAATGGCCTGTGCTAGTGGGTTACGTGGGGCGGGTACCTCGGCTTGTTTGAGCTTCAGAATTTTGTGAGGGAATAATCGTCCTTCAATCCCACGGCGCTAATTCAGCTAACAATTTGTCAAAGCGCGTTTTCGGGCCTTTAGGAAGCTCTATTTAGAAGTCGTTGATCAGTTCGTCGATCACCTCAATAGGCACGAGGCTGAAGAACCGGCTGGTTAGGTTCGCCGAAATCGCGCCACGCCGTTTTGAAAGGCGCTGGCTACTTGCCGATTGTTTCTAGATTGATTCCAGCGGTCTCGATCTGGAAAGCCCGCGTGACGGCCGCACCCAACAAAGAGGTTCCGACAAGGATATAAAGCAGCGTCTGGGTCCCTATATCAACCAGCAGGATTGGAAACAGGAACGCGGTCATGACAGCGCCGATCTTGGCAAACGCAGCGGCAAATCCCGCGCCCATCCCGCGGACATGCGTCGGGAAGACCTCACCAGCTAGCAAGTAGGTCTGCGCGTTCGGACCGAGATTGGTCATGAAGTTGAACAACATGAAGCCGAGGAAGATCAGCAGGACATGCGGTTCTCCGGTGCAAAAGCCGGAAAACGAGGCCAGCAACAGACCGGTGGCGCAGCCAACAAAACCGATTATCTGCAGCCGAATCCTGCCGACTCGATCGGCGAGCAGGATGGCGCAAACAATGCCCACGATCAGCAAGATGTCGATCAGTGCCGCGCCTCTCGCGGCCAGGATGTCGCTGTTGATGAGCTCGGCCACGTTGCGCACATACTTAGTCTTGTGACCGATTGAGGCGGCAAGGATCGCGGGTGTAAAGATCCCGATTCCATAAGTCCCCAGATCCTGTAAGAACCAAGGCACCGACGCGAGGATCGTCGCGCGCCGGTTGTCCTTGCTGAATAAAGCCACATAGCCGCGGTTTCGTTTATGATCCCGGGCGGCTTGTCCATTGCCGCCGCCCAGCGTAACGCCGCGGGGGTAAGGAGGGGTGCGCCGCAGCAGCCGAGCCGTCTGCTGCTTGGCCAACTCGATTTTACCGCGCGCGAGTAGCCAGTGCGCACTTTCGGTAATGGAAAGACGGCCAACGGTGACCGCCAGCCCCGGTAGGATTGCGGTCGCATACATCCAGCGCCAAGCTCCGATCTGCGGGAGGTTCTTTAGGATAACGTAGCCTACTCCCGTGCCGGTTAGTGCACCGAGCGCCTGGAATCCGAAGGCGGCCAGCACTAGCCGACCGCGCATGCTGCTGGGAATACTTTCGGAGATGATCAAGTGCGCGGTCGGGTAGTCGCAGCCGAGAGCGACGCCAATACCGAACAGGAAGACAACCAGCCAGAGATAACTGGGGCTCACCACAAGAAGGCACAGGAAGATCATGAAGATGAACATCTCGACAACGAACATCCGCTTCCGACCAAAACGGTCCGACAGGCTGCCAAGACCGACCGCGCCGACCAGGATGCCGAATAGGCTCGCTGCACCCACGACGCCATGTTGGGCAGGGCTCATCTGGAACTCATCAGAAATGAGCGGCATCGCGACACCGGTCATAAAGACGACCAGCCCTTCGAAGAATTTCCCCGCGGCCGCTAGTGCCCAGATACGCCATTGCATGCCGGTCATCGGCGTCGTCAGCAGCACGGTGCCATCGCGCCATACTGGCGTTTCGTCGATGTACTCTTGGACCGATTTCGGGCCTAACGCCGGCCCAAGGTCTTCGGGCAACCCACTGTTCATGGTATTCGGCTCCGTTATGGCTGAGGCGCCGCCAACACGTCAATCCTAGATCCACTTCCTTGCAAGGAGTGAGATCCGAAGAAGCCGTGGCGTGCTTTTGGGGGTGTGTCCGAATTGCGATGGGAAGGGACCGAAGCGGGAGAGCCGTGATGGGGCGATGCGGGCGTGGAATGGGAAGGAACCAGTCCCTTGAGGTCGATCACATGACCGATATCCTGTCGCACCTTGAGAATCACGACGCCAGCTATGTCGTTGTCGCCCGGGCGCCTATCGACGAGATAGAAGTCGTACGTAAGCGGATGGGCTGGAAATTCCTATGGGTCTCTTCCTTCGGCAGCGAATTTAACTATGACTTCAATGTCTCGTTCAGGCTGGAGGACGTGGCTGCTGGACGCGCCCAATACAATTTCCGGCAAGCACCGGATTGGACGCGCGAAATCCAGGATCTGTCGGGCCGCAGCGTCTTCTACAAGAACGAGGCCGGCGAGATATACCACACCTATTCCGCCTATGGTCGTGGTGGAGAAGAGGTGCTCGGGATCTACGGCATCCTTGATGGGATGCCAAAGGGTCGCAATGAGACGGGTCCCTATCACTCGCTGACCGACTGGGCCCGACCTCATAACATGTACGGCAAAGGCGGTACGGTCGAGGTCAATGGTCGCTACCATGCGCTGACCTGCGGCTGCTCTTTACATGGCCAGTAATCAGACCAACGCCGGTTATGCCGCAAACGGTACTCTTGTGTTCCGAGCTGTCGCCGGCTTTGAGTTAGTCCGCGCTAGCGGGTGTAGTCAGGGAGTGGTATTAGGCGAACCTGGTGCGCCTAGGAGAAAGAGGAAGGAGAGACGTATTGATTCATTGCTAAATTTAACATCTAGCAGAATTCCAAGAATTCTATTCGAAGACGACAAATGAGTGCCGAGTTTATTTCTGCATCCGTGCCACCAGAGTAAGTGCGTCAACCAGTAAGCGGCTATAGGGGTTAGCGAAGAGAAAATAGTTGGATCGACAGTATAATATCTAGGTTTCCCTCCGAGGTAGGTGGCCGGGAGGCCATCCGCGTACACCTTGATATTACTGTCAGCCAAGGCTGCAAAGATCCTGACCCGAGAAAGATGGAGCGTTGAAACTCGTGCGAAATCGGATCCGCCCCGTAGGGTGGGCGTGATTTAGTACCCCTACATAACCCTCGGCAGAACGCCGTTCCCTGCATCCGGGAATATTTGGAGCAAGCTCGGGTCTATCCTGGAAGAGACTAGGTCGAAGGGGCGTCTCTATTAAGAGAAGTCTGTATTGATGAAGCCTGTAATAAGAAGTAAAGGATCCCAAAACCGAACGAGGCGCTTCATTCGGATTCCGCCACGACCGATCAAAGGACCTGTTCGGATAGATTATTTCGCATTCTGTATCTGTTCTAGTCGATCCCGATAACTAGGTTGTTTTACGGTCGAAAGCAATGCTTCGTCCGGTTCTTTCAGGGACCGGCGGACCAACTTGAGAACGAGAATCTGGAGGCCGCAATGCCGACCACGATCATACCATTTACACCAGCGGCAACTCTGTTCGAACCAGCGGAAAACCGGAAATCCGCTTTATCGACCCGACGGACAAAACGCAGTCGTGTCAGTTCCCTTAGTGAACCTGAAACTCGGCTTTGGAAGGTGTGCGCACAAGCTTCTCGTCGCGAGGCTATCATAGAGCTGCTCGTTCTCACTGTTCTCATGCTCATTACATTGGCACTACTGGTCGATTGTTTTGTTGAAACTGCAGCAGCTGTAGGCGGAAGCGACCGGGCACACGCCCCTGTCGGCGGCTGCCTGTCGCCTTTGTCAGCAATTGAAGGCAGTACGCATCAAGCCGACTGAAGCGCTCCGCGAATGAGAAGCAGATTTACCACGGAGCCAGAGAGTTCACAAAGATCACAAATACTCAAGAGGAGCAGTCGGCAATCGTTCTCGGTGAACTTCGTACCTCCGTGATGATAAATCCTAGTGACTTACTTCGTTTCCACCGTAGGCGGAGATGGATCGGAGGGCTGGACCTTGCGGAGCCTCTTTTCTTCCTTCTTGGCCTTCTTTTCAAGGTCTCTCTTCCGCTTTTCGAACTGATAGTTTGGTTTTGCCAATTTGTGATCCTCTTACAGGTATAATTGATGTTCAGACAAGGCTCGCGTCTGCGAAACCAAGCGGTGGTAACTAAGCATAGGGGCGCCAAATCTCCAAAGTCTACGCGGAAGCAGGCCGCGCAAAAAGAGGCAAGGGCGGCTGCAACGAAGCAGAAAGGCCGCGCGGACTGTTGCAGGCGAGACGCTGATATTCGGTGGATTGGTCGCCGCTCATGGCGTCTGATCCGAATTGGTGTCCCAGCGCCCTAGCGTACGTAAATTTCCGTTTCCTGAGCTGACCAGTGAAGGGCTTCAAGAAGATCCGCTACGAGCACCGGGCTGACATCCATCTGGCCTTCTTGCAGCTTGGCTGCGCCCCCCGTCTCCCTGCGTTTCCTTCGCTAACCATGGTCCAATTCGCGAGAACGGTCGGCCTGGACCGCCGCGCACGGCCTCTGCCATACTAGGGACATGACGATCAAGAGATTGGACCACGTCAGCGTCGTCGTCGACGACCTTGCAGCCGCTATCGCTTTTTTTTCCGCGCTCGGCATGACGCTCGAAGGCGAGATGTCGGTCGAGGGCCCGTGGGTGGACCGCGTCAACGGGCTCGAAAGTGTTCAAGTCGACATCGTTATGATGCGGACCCCAGATGGGCACGGGCGGCTTGAGCTGACGAAGTTTCGCAATCCAAAACTGGTCGAGATCGAACCGGCGATCGTACCACCGAACACGTTGGGCCTCCGGAGCGTCATGTTTACAGTCGAAAGCGTCGACGACACTGTCGCTCGCCTGTGCGCCAATGGCGCCGAACTCGTCGGCGAGGTGGCCCAGTACAAGGACATGTACAGACTCTGCTACATGCGAGGCCCTGCAGGCATCATCGTCGCGCTGGCCGAGGAACTATTGTGAAAGCAAATGAGCTTGGGCAGGCTTTAGCGAAGTTTGATCGATCTGTCATCGATCGTCATCGTCAACCGAGTTTGTTAGTCAAGAAGAGGGGCAGCTCGGACTTAATACGGCAGTGAAGCGGGCCTTGCCGGGCTCTCCAGCACAACGGTTGAAATCCCTTGCTGTATTGCACGAGGGGGTCACTTCGGTATTTTTGGCGAGCGGGTCCGCAAAAGGCGCAGGCGCTAAAGAGCGTTATTGAAAGGTCATGAAAGCGAGCATAAAACGATTTTGGCTAAGCGGCGGCATTTTTGCAGTTCTTCTCGTGTGCACTGGGTTAGTTTTTCGACGGGTCTCTTCTAGCGAACAGTTCTACGCCCTCGGCGTGTTCGGAGTCTTATTGTCGTTTCTGACGGTGGCTTGGGCCAGAATTCCGAAAGAGGACTTCCAGCCTCGCGACGGCACCAGAGCGCTCAGAGCTTTCAGGCGCTTTGTAAAGCTTGTAAATCCACCAACGACAAACTCCTGTTGCAACCTCGCTTTAGTCTTTAGCCAGTCTGACGTTCGTTTTCCTGGCCGGTAAATACTGTCTTTGCGTTTGGCGATGATCCCTTCCATGCCTTTTTCTTTCGTAAGATGGAAGAGGGCCTTGCCCTCGTCTTCGACATAACTTCCAAGCTGGACGCCTTCGCGGGGTTTCACAACGCGTTCGAGCACGCTCCTACGTTCAAGCATCGGGTTACCCGTAAGGTCGTCTCCGTTATACCAAAGAATGAATCGAAGACCGTAATCGCCCGGTAACCAACGAGCTTGATTTCGAAGATCCAATCTGGCGCATCAAAGGGAGCTCCCGCGCTCTCCGCCATCATTGGGGGAACAAACGTCGGTAGAGACTTTTTGGGCATGCTGACGGCAATCAGTATACAGTTCCAGGCGGCAACTCCTGCTCGCCTTCTGTCGTCACCTTGGTGATCCCGCCTGTAATGCCAAGATATTCCATTACCGCAATGAGACGCCCGGTCGTTCGACATCGTACACCTGGACGGTCGGCGCAGATTGTTCGCCTCATCTGGGGCATCAGTCCAAGGGGAAGCCGAGCTCTTGAAATCCTTTTCAGACGACGGTTGTCCATTTTCCGAAAAAAAGTCCAACCGGAGAAATAGCGTATAAAGAGTTACAACCGACTGCGCTCGGTGTGGCGAACTTAGCCTGCAGAATGCAATACGAGATTTTACTATAACTTCATCTATGTCAGCTACTACACATTCGATAGAGGTCGATGCTCCGCTCCGCGCCGTTTACAATCAGTGGACCCAATTTGAGGAATTTCCGCACTTCATGGAAGGCATCGAACAAGTGCGCCAGGAGGGCGAAAAGCGGCTTTTCTGGAAAGCCAAGATCGGAGGAAAAGTCAAAGAGTGGGAAGCAGAAATCACCCATCAGGTCCCGGATGAGCGCATCGCCTGGGAAAGCGTAGACGGGAGCCCTAACTCAGGAACCGTGATTTTTCAGTCTATCAGTCCCGACAGGACGAAAATTACTGCCACAATCGAATACGAACCGGAAGGTCTTCTGGAAAAAACCGGAGACGCTTTAGGAATCCCCTCGGGCCGGGTGCAAGCGGACTTGGAACGGTTTCGCAACTTCATGGAGGAAAGGGAAGGTGAGACTGGTGGCTGGAGAGGTGAGATAAGAAACGACGAGACACCTTATTCGAGATCAATGGCACAAGGTGAGCGGGGAATTTACGAAGAAATAGAAGATCGTCAGCGAAATACGGAATCCGAAGTGGAAGGCCAAGAACTTGGTGCTCAGCAACATCCAGGAGAAGCAGACGTGGAAGTTCCCTTAGCAGAAGAAGTGGTGAATGTTGGAAAGAGGACGGTGAGTGCGGGAGATATCAAGATCCACAAACAAACTACCACTGAGCAGGTCAATGTCCCGGTTGAGCTGAAAAGAGAGGATGCTGTAATAGAACGTATCCCTGCTCACGGGATGCAGGAAGGTGGGAAAGAACCATTCCAGGAAGAGCACTTGGAAATTCCCTTGAGTCGAGAGGAGCCGGTGGTGGAGAAGAAAACTCACCTGACTGCAGCCGTGCGCGTGCGCAAGACTGAAGGCACGGAACAGCGAACGGTTCAGGAGAATGTTCGACGCGAACACGCCCACGTCGATGAAAGTGGGAGAACCGGCAGCAAAGGGCCGGAAAGCGACTAGGCCGGCAGCAAATGTATGCGATTTTATTCAGTAGAAGAGGCTAGGGGCTTGTCGGTAAAGGCGGGCTGCCTGTCATCTTTGTAACCGATGCAAACCACAAAAATCAGCCGGACAATTCTGGTCGTTGACGACGAAGCACCAATTTTGGATTGCATCCGGCGAATTCTCGAACAAGCCAAGTACATTGTCCTGACTAGCCCAAGCGGTGGTCACGCGCTGGACGTTATCGCGAAAAAGGGCGCCAGCATAGATTTGGTGTTGGCCGATATCGTGATGCCGGGATCGATCGGTGGGTGTACCTTAGCCGCAAAGATTCGTCAAAGAGAGGAGAAGCTCCCGGTGTTGTTTATGACGGGCGCTCTCCTGGAGGATGACGAGTATATGGCGGAGATCGCCGAAAAACGGCTGCTGTTACGAAAGCCATTTTTACCCAAAGAACTGGTCGAGTTCATCGATTCGCATTTGGCTGAAGGTCGTCTCCCTGTTCCCGAAAGAGCCGCTATTTTTTAGTCGCCCACCTTGACGGGCTCGTTGCTTGAACGGAAGTGGTCTACCTCAAACAGACGTCGCTTGTTTTGCTGGGCAGGTTCGTATGTGCTTTCTGTCCGGATTGCCTAACCATAGCGTTTCTTCGCTCTCTTATCGTTGTCATTGATGCGGCGCGTTAGTGAAGAAAACCCGCTCATTTTTGGGCAGGGATTACTATCAATACGCAGCTAAGCGTATTGACTTCTTTCGGTGACGGAAGGGGCCAAAATGCATAGTGAAAATGAAGTTGGTTCGCTCAGTAAGATCGCGGTGACAATTCGTAAACTGACATAAAGGCAATTAGGTTAGCTCTTTGATGCGCTAAGGAAGTTGATGGCCGGACCAAGGAAGAAGGGGCGACTCGACATCGACCACAGCAACCCGGCCAGTTTTGGGATTACAAAGTTAAATTCGATTATATTCGGCCGCTATCTTTGGCAGCGTCAGAACGGGAAAAACAACTGCTTAACTTTTTTTAACGTGTTAACGATTAGGCACATCCGCTGGCGAGCGTGCTCTCGAAGCAATTCGTAAGCACTTCACCTAGTAGTAAGAGACATAACCGTAATGCGCACTTCTTGCGCGGGAATTTCGCTCTTGCCGTCAGCGGTGTCCGCTCGGACTTCCCGTATGTCCGAGAGGAAAAGAGATAACATTACGGGAAGAGCAAATTGAGGAGATCTATGAAAGAAGAACAATATCGGAGAGCGGAATATGTTGAAAACGGCGTTCCGGGCGATGCTGCCTATGCGGCATCACACAGTGCAGGGGGGGTCACGAGACGAATTTCTTGGGGAGCAATAATAGGAGGAACAATCATTGCTTTAGTGACGCAAATCACACTGAGCCTGCTTGGCATCGGAATAGGAGCTAGTACGATTCACGTGCAAAGCGGTCAAACCGGGAGCGGCCTCGGCAGTGGTTCAGCGATCTGGCTGGTGCTGACCATTCTCATTTCCCTGTTTGCGGGAGGCTATGTGGCCGGTCGGCTGGCTGGCTTTCCCGCTAAGCAGGAGGGAATGCTACATGGTCTTATCACATTTGGTTTGGTGACTCTGCTGAGTCTTTATTTTCTCACCACCGCGCTAGGAGCAATCATCGGTGGGGCGGGCGCTGCCCTCGGCTCGGTGCTGAACGCCGCTGGGCAGGGAATTGCAGCTGCAGCTCCTAAGGTAGCAGACGCCGCGCAACAGAAGCTAGCTGAACAAGGAATCGATCTCTCTAATCTGCAGGGTCAAGCGGACGAGCTTTTGCGCCAAACAGGTAAGCCACAACTCCAGCCCGAGAAGCTTCAGTCGCAAGCCGAAAATGCAGTTAGTCAAAACACCGCTCAGAACACCCCAGCCAATCCCACGGATCAAAACGCGAGCGGTTCAGACTTGATCAACAAACTCTTCTCTCAAGGTAAGGATACGCTGAGTGCAGTAGATCGTGATGCAGCAATCAACGTGATCGTTGCAAGGACAGGTAAGAGCCGGGAGGAAGCGGGCCAGATTGTAGATAAGTGGCAGGCTACTTACCAGGACGCGCGGAAAAAGCTGGAGCTGGCCAAGGAGCAAGCAATCCAGAAAAGCAAAGAAGCGGCTGACGCTGCGGCTAAGGCAGCGACCCAAGCCGGACTACTAGGCGCGTTGGCTATGGTGTTAGGAGCGGTAGTAGCTGCTGTAGGTGGAATGTCTGGTGTTCCCGGTATTGCGACCATAAAGCGTACCGTTGCTCGACCCACCTAATGCCGAGTAGTGTCTCTCTCTTTTGGTGTGCAGGTTGATTTGTGGCTTTGCTGTCTAACACTCAAAAGAGTTGTTCTAACGACGTCAGCGAGGGTCGGCGACGGCGAGACTGCTTCCCAAAAAGTGGTCGGCTCTAGCCGGGCCGGCGTGAACCACGCGTAGAGGCACGCCCTTCTTTTTGCTGGTACCTGCATAACACGACTAGGCGATGAGTGGGTTGTCGAAAGAACGACTCAGGAATCTTGCATGATATGATCCCGACTTCGATTATCCGTGTTTGGTTTTTTGGGCTGTTTTCGTGGGTTCTGCTAGGAGTTGAGATTTACTTAAGCCACAAATGGTATGAGCGCGCCTGGAGCTATGATTTTAATCTCCATCGCTCCCATTTCGATCCACATATTGGAAATAACTATGAGACGTTTCTCCTAGCCGTTGCAGTTGGTCTACTTTTCTGGGCTTTAGCCGGCGGTGTAATTGTGCGAGGTATTCTAAGCCTCCTTACGCAAACCAAGGTCTCTGCTGGCCGCGACGCGCTGCCGAAGCAATCCCGAGAAGGGGCAACAGAACATTGGTTGAGTCGGCCCGATGGCTCTGAACTGCGGGTCGAATGTTATGGCAAGGAGGATGCCCCTCCGATCATTCTGACCCACGGTTGGGGGGCGAACTAGCCTAAGCGGTGATCACGCCTGGAACGTGGTTAAGCGAGGTCATGCTAGGCTAGACCTGGTATTGACCGATATCGTAATGCCGGGATCGCTCGATGGGGTTCGCCTTAGCCGCCAAGAATCGCCAAAGCTGCTCCTGCGAAAGCCGTTTTCGCCCAGGCAACTGGTCGAGTTCATCGATTTGCATTTCGCTGAAAATCGTCTCGAGGTCCTGCACATTGAACCTGACGTGCGAATAACAAAGCTTTCGGGTTTTGTGCTCTTCAATCATCGAAAAAGACAGTCGGGATCTGGGAAAGCGGCCGATTGGGCGGTACCGATTAGAACGGGTCACTGCTCCGTTAGGCCTCTAGGCTCGGGTTTCGGCAAAATTACACCTGTCGAGAAAGACCGGGAATCAGAACGGCGATGGGTATTTAGTGCGAGTCAAGCCGAGATTTGGGGATAGATTCGCTCCCAATGAAAAAACTATACATTGGTTTAGCGATGGTGTGCGCAGGCGTTCAGGGGTGGGGGATGATGCCGGGCGTTAGCGAAATCGGACGGCATTTTCGATCGATTCCAACGATTGAGAATGCAGAAAAAAACCTTGGTCTGCCTCAATTTAATGTCTTGGGTGTACCGGTGCAGCTGCTGGCGCCAGGCATGCCCGTCCGGCCTCCAATGCTGGCTCCGGGAATGCCAGTTAGGCCACCGAGAGAATTGTGCTAGAAGGGTGGCAGTTTGCCAAAGACCTGGCCGAGCCAGCCTCAGGCTCGGCCAGAGCATCATGGCTCGATAAAGCTCGTATGAAAGGCGATAGCTTTCCAACCGTCTGGAGCTGGAAAGCGGCGAACATTGTAGGTCGTCGTGCCGTAAACTTTGTGTCCTGAATTCGGAAAACTCGCATTCCACCAATCGAGTACCAAAGCGATATCAGGGGTCATCAGCTGAATCATGCAGCGATCTTCCTTAACTGTCCCCATCGCTGCAGTGTCTGGATATCCGCGTTTGTATGCGGCAAGAACGTTGCCCCAGCCGAGAATTTCCTCGCCATCCACAACGTAGAGAAAATCGGGCGACTTCCATAGAGTCTCCATATAGCCATCGATGTCATGCGCGTTCCACCGATCGACCATCGTGGCAATGAGGGCATAGATCTGCTGCTGATCTGTTTCCGCACTCGACAGCCCTTTGGTCGACTGCGTGTCAAACGTCCAGGATCGCGGTCCATCGGCACGTGCGACGCCAAGCAACAAAAGCACCGGCAATGATAGCCAAAGGCGCATCAGGATTGATCTGCTGCGACCAATAGCCTTAAAACCGTCGGGTGAACAGGCCTTTTTATGGTCAGCATGCGGCCTTCAATATCGGACCAGCGAAATCCGTACTTTTTCGGAATCCGGCTAGTTTTCTCTGACCGCTCTAGTTACCTTGTTGAAGCCGGGTCCGTTCCGTATAATCCGGGTTCAACACAACCATCTGTTAGGTGCTTTCGCTCTAAATCTGCTGGCCGAATTCTAGAAATGAAAACCAAAGTCATCCGGGGTCGAAGTCCGGTTATGGGAGAGAGTAAGACAAAGACGAGAATTAATTCCAGGGATGAAAACCGCGGCGTAATCCTTAGCCCGACCGGACGATCAAGCAGCTTGATTCTCGTCGCCCTTCAACTCATCGCCCGAAAAATCCGAGCAAAAGAATAGCGAGGCACTTACTGTTTCAATCCGAATACCGCACGGGTAAGTTCGCGGGCTTAATCGCGAAGGTAGCAAAATTCTCCAGCTGGAGTTAGCAGGTCAGCCTCCGCCTGAAAGAGGTGTCAGGTATCTCGAGGGTTAACCGTTCCGCTCTTGGCATAGGCGCTGTCGAAGTTTCGAGGCCACGAGCGTTAGGCGCAAATGAATATAGGATCTATGCGCTGGTCGCACTCCTTTTAAGCGACCTGTGACTGTTCCAAAACCACTTCTTTTGCCTTCTTATCATCTCTCCAGCCTAAGAACGTGGTCTGGCGTAACTGGTCGTTAGCGGTTAATTCGGCGTACTCCACTTCGCAAACCAGTTTAGGCCGTACCCACTGGACCTTTTCTTTGATGTTATGCCGATTGACGAACGGACACTTCTCAGTGAGTAAGGGCTCCATTTTTTCTACGGCGTCCTTCAAACCTTTCTCGCTAGCCGGAACCCGCGTAGCCATAGTGGTGGAGTTCGCCATTGGTGTAAGCACCGAGTACGACAGCACCCAGATGCTTCCGGCTTCCTTTGGGCGCCCTGGAGAGATCGTCTTCGCCGATAGCCTGTCGCCTTAGAAAATCGAAGTTTTTCCCGGGTGTTAGGATAGCGGGATACCTTTCAAGGTGACCCTTAATCCCGTTTTTCCGTTCCCTCAAAGCGAAGGTTCATAACCGCGAAAGCAATTCGGCCTTCTTGGATTTGAACTCGTCGTCGGAGAGAATACCCTTCTGATGCAGGTCGGCGATGCGTTCGAGGGTCTTCAGGATGTCGTCGTGAGATTGCAGTGAACTGCCAGAGTCCTGGCGCGAGATCGCGACCGGAGCGGCTGCAGCCTCGGCAGTCTCATGGGATGGGGCAGCGGGTTCAACGACGGCCTCACCCCCGCCAGGACTTTCCAGTGGCAGAGTGTCAACGCCGAACGTTCCGTGTTGACTGCTGAACGTTAGAGAGCCTGAGTAGCCTCCCTGCTGTTGCTGCACGCCCGTAATTTGGTGGTTCAGCGTATTGTACAGTCTGATCTTCCCGTTGTGCAAAATAGCGAGCCGCTGGCTTTGCGGAAAGTAGGCGTAGCGGGCGTCGTTTTGCCCGCCGCTGGAGCTTGGGTTGCCCAACTCAGCGGGCCACCAGGCATTGCCTGGAGCGATCAAGCCGCCGACCGCGCTCTGCTTAGGCAGTGGAACGAGGAGTTGTTGAGAACTGAGAAGCGATGAAAGCTCCGAGCACAACCCACTCACGGTCGCTTTCAGGCCATGGTTAAACATGTCGCCGACCATAGTCATTCCACCGCTCATCCACTGGCCATTGCCGCCCAATTCAGGATGGTAAAACTGCGCCAACGTGCCGCCTCCCGCTGCCACCGCAAAGAGGAGAGTCCGCACGGCGTCAATACTGACGCCATAGCGTTGCGCCAAGCCTTGTATCGCTTGGTGCCCATCTGGTGTAAGTACGCGGGTTGAAGCCATATTTGATACTTCTAGCGAACGCTCGGGAAGCCCGGTGGCTTCTCGAAATGGACTAAGTCAATGCGCCGCAGGTCATCGTGTGAATTACTTGTGAAGATTGCGATGTATTTCGTCGATTGAATGTAAGCCGGCGCAACTTCAGCCCGGCTAAAGCAAGCGTCAATGATGTAATAGCGGGCATCTTCTCAAACGCGCTCTAATCTGATTTTAGAGCACATTTTTTTCTGGGTGCCGGTCTATTGCTCAATCAGGGCACCCTCGAAAATTGACCCCGAATCAAAGCCGGCGTGATCGGGCCGGTAGAGATACCATCGGCTCGAAGAAGAGTCTCGCAACCCATTTACAGAATTGTGATACTTCCGAGACTAGCTAGAAATAAGCCTCTAACACGCTGGTCGCTTTAGTTGATTGATAGTCTAAAGTTATTAGAGCTTATATGATCAAGCTTGCGCTGTTGGCCTATGTTATTGCGTCAACCCTTCTTCTCGGGGCAGCGGGGATAGGGTTAGTGTTTTCGAGCGTTCACTCGATCTTAGGCTTTGATAAAGGCGGGAGATGCGATCAGCGCGTCAGAATAAGGCAGGCAAGCGCAGCAATCGGCGCCCTGGTCCTTTCGCCCGGAGGCTATCCAGAGATTGGACAATGTCGGCGACTTATTCTCTTAGATGATTTTACCGTTTAATATCAATCACTGATACGGTGGAGCCATTATTATCATCGCCGCTGTTGAAAACATACAGACGTTCGCCATTCGGCGCTACAGCGATAAAAGAAGGGGCGCCCTCATGTTAGTCGATTTTGGTTAGTTTGTTCTGTGAGCCGCAGCAGAGAGGCGAGGCTTTGGGGGCTGCCGGAGTTTTTCGACCTTCTGTTTCGGTCGAAAAAGTATGCTGGCCATATTTTTTGAACCGAAAGCAAAGCGTTAGCAGAGCGACCCGCGAAGCGCTCTGTAAGAGGCGCTCGGAACCCTCGAACCTAAAACTTCAAATGTTGAACACTTTGCTAGCCAGGATTCCTCTCAGGCAATCGTATGGCGGAGCGCTGCGGCAAGGGCGCTCGATTTAGGCGTCTGCTTACCGCGATCGCAAGATGGTGGAACGGAGACTCGACGACAAAATAAAATGTGTACGCGACCGGGAATGAGCACAGAATTAGTAATACGTTTCTCCAACTTGAGGAAAGGACGGGATGTAGCCAGAATTGCAGGGTCAGGAGCCTGTGAACGGCTGGGTGCATTAAGTAGAGTGAATAGCTCCATTTCCCAGCCCATTCCAAAAGAGCCGGGGCCGATAGTTCTCTGCGATACGCAATTTCTAATCCAAGCCAGAAACATCCTAACACGGCAAAGAGATTGAGTGTGAAAGGGTTCGAAAGGTAAACCGATCTAGCGTGGGACTTGAGTATCAGCAGCAGAACCGAGGTCAGAAACACGCAAATGCGGCTAAGCCAAATCTGGCTGGTTGAGGGTTGCGGAAATCTCTCGAACACGTCTGCAAGCCAACAACCACATAACCAACAGGGAAGCCCGATCAACCAATTCCACCACCCAAATGCCGGATAGCCCCGGGCAGCGCTCTCGATAGCAGGTATATGTAAGAACGCAAAGGTGTAAGCAAGTAAGCCGGTCCCAGCGATCAATGGCCACCATCCAGTGCGTAGCTTCAGTCTGAGCAACAGCGGATACAGAAGGTAGTATTCAGCTTCGCAGATAATACTCCAAAAAATTCCTGGATCGTCGGTCTCACGCCTGACGCCAATCCATCCCCAGAAAGCGAAAGCGGTCAGTGCAGGGCCACAAATTCGGATCAGACGCCGGCCGTAATAAGACGAGAGATTGACAGCAGCATCGTGTCGAAAGGGGAAATGAATACAGAATCCGGAAATCAGAAAAAAAATGATGACTGCCGCCGGGCCATTAAACAGGGAGCGCAAAGCCGCTCCAATCAGGAAATCGAAGGTACCCGTTCCGAGAGCCTCTCTGGGAACCAAACCGTAATGAAACACGACGACCAAAAAGGCGCAGACGAACCGGATAGTATCCAGCCCTTCTACACGTCTTACAGATTGTGCCATTCCATTGGTCATACAGATTGCCCCATTCCGTTGGTTATTTTCAGCGTCCCTTTAGCAGCGGTTGCTCCAGAGTCCCGGAAATGATGAACACAGGCATCGCCTGGATCGCGCCGGGTCATCGCGCTTTCAGCAAACAAGTATCCAGGATCGTCGAAAGTCAAGCCAGTCGACTCTTTTACGACTCAATAGTGTAGGATCGGACTGCCTGCTTTTTTTCTGCCGCCCAATTACAACAGCTTCTGCTTTGTACTTGCAATCTCGGCCGGAGAAGCGCTGTACGGAGAGAATTTCGAATTTGGAAGAGATTAGCTCACTCAAATGCCTCTTGTGCGGGTACGGGAACCCAACCATTTTCGCGCATCCCGTTGAGAATGGAGGAAGTAGGAAGAAAACTGTACCTTTCCGAAACGCCTTCGATTGGTTGGGAAGCGAAAACACTCGGAGCAAAACGGCGCATTTCATCATCAGAAATTGCCACCGTCCCAGGGACCGTTGATCTGGTGGAGTTATTGTTTAGTGCGGTACTCATGTTAGTCGATTTGGTTAGTTGGTTCTGTCAGCCGCAGCAGAGAGGCGAGGCTTTGGGAGCTGCCGGAGTTTTTTTCGACGTTCGGTTTCGGTCGAAAAAGTATGCTGGGCATATTTTTCGAACCGAAAGCGAAGCGCTAGCAGAGGGCCGCGGAGAAAGGCCTGGAAGGGCAAGAGCCGCGAGAAACGAGACGGGTTGAGGATTTAAATGGCAAGGAGTCCGCCGTGGCGGAAAGGCAGCCGTTTGAGCCGCAGACGGTACTCTTGCGCTGGAGAGGCCTCCGCGGGGGGCGGGAAGTAAATCTGGCGATGGCCAGACAAAGGCTGGAGCGGCAGAGTTAAAGAGACATGCCAACCACTTTTCTTCTGATTTAACTAAAAGGTCTGTGGGACGGCTGTGAAAGCAACTCGGCGACAAAACCAAGGAATCAATATTTGACCTATCAATTATCTTTTTATGGGGATATTTTTGGGCACTCCCCAGAAAGTCAGGGTGTTTTTGCAAATTGTTTCCGGGCCGAGCGAAGGACAATAGAGTAGTAGAGTAGGTGGCAACGAACTCACCGGCTGCGGTCTGTGAGAAGGTAGCAGCCACCTCGAATACTCAGGTGCTTCGCCGAAAAGCCTGAACTGCAATTCGCATGCCCCCGAGAGCACTAACCGCGCCAGGAAAGTGATATCTCAATTCAAAAACACTTAAAAATATTCAAGAAAAATGGCTACAACACATTTAAATCAACCGGTCCGCACCCTCGTGCCGATCCGGATGGATCGACTACCGTGGGCTCACTTCCATTGGATGGTCGTTCTGGGTCTCGGCGTCAGTTGGATCCTGGACGGTCTTGAGATTCAGTTAGTCTCAGCGTCCGGATTTAAAGATTCCTTGGGCATGTCGAGCGAGGACATTGGTTTCACCGCGACCATCTACCTGATTGGCCAGGTTTGTGGCGCCCTTTTTTTTGGCCGGCTCACTGACCGATGGGGCCGAAAGAAGCTCTTCATCATTACCCTTGGCATCTACCTGATCGGCTCTGGAATTGCAGGTCTGGCTTGGGCGCCGTGGTTCCTTTATATCTGGCGTTTTGTGGCAGGTATGGGGATCGGCGGTGAATATACTGCGATCAACTCGGCCATCGACGAACTCATTCCCGCCAAATATCGTGGTCGGGTCGATATCGCCGTGAATGGCACGTATTGGGCCGGAGCAATGCTGGGCGCCTTCTCCAGCTTCTTCCTGCTCAATCACGCGTTAATCCCTGAAGGTATCGGTTGGCGCCTTGCGTTCTTCGTCGGGCCGGTGCTCGGGTTGGTTATCATCTTCGTACGCCGACAGATTCCGGAAAGCCCGCGGTGGATGGTCACCCACGGCCTCGGAGACGAAGCAAATCGCATTGTCGACGGTATTGAAGCCAGTGTGCGTGCACAAGGCATCACACTGGAACCGGTCGATGAAAGCCGAGCCATGCTCGTCAAACCGGAGGAATCGGTACCCTTCGCGACGGTGATCGAAGTCTTCTTGAGAAAATATCCGTCCCGGACCTTCCTCGGCATTTCGATGATGGTCACGCAGTCCTTCCTCTATAATGCGATCTTCTTCACCTACGCGCTGGTATTACAGAATTTCTATCATCTCAACGCGTCCGATTCGGCTCTCTATTTCTTCCCCTTTGCAATCGGGAACCTGCTCGGACCATTAGTGCTCGGTCCGTTATTTGATACTTTCGGTCGACGCAAAATGATCTTCGGCACTTATTTTCTAGCCGGATTTGTATTGCTGATATCGGCCTATCTATTCAAAGAAAACGCTTTGACAGCGACGACGCACACTCTCTTCTGGTGCATCTCGTTTTTCTTTGCCTCTGCAGGTGCGTCTTCAGCTTATTTAACCGTCAGTGAAATCTTCCCGCTCGAGGTTCGGGGACAGGCAATTTCCTACTTCTTCGCCATCGCCCAAGTCGTCGGCTCGATGGGGCCGTTGATTTTCGCTAACTTCGTGGGCAACGGCACCGACCGTGTTCCGCTCTTCTGGGGCTATGTCCTAGGAGCCGGGGTGATGATTTTTGGAGGTCTCGTGGCTTGGTTCTTCGGCGTCAACGCCGAGGGCAAAGGCCTTGAAGATATCGCCGCGCCTCTCACGTCGGTGAAGACGCCGAGCGTCTCGCTTCGGTGAAGACGGCCAACGCTTAGAAACTGCTCTCGTTCACGAAACGGGAATGAGGTAAATTTTGTTGGCGGCCGGCACATAGCCGGCCGCCAACCGTTCTGTCGGAGGAGCTAAGGCATTGAAAGCTAAGCCGATGTCCGGTGACTACCTGGGCGGTCGCGCCGCCCGCCGATTCGCGGGTACACTCCTTCGGCTCCTCGTTACGGGCTTCCTTGTGTCGGCTGCCTCAAACAATTGCCGAAACCAGTGTTCCAACTGTTCGACGGCCTTCTCCAAGGCGCCGAGTTGCCCAACCCGGACTATCGCGACGGATGGGCGCAGGTCAAACGATGGGGGACGCAATACTTTCACGGTGTCGATAGAATGATTCCTAACAATAAAGCGAGCAGGCAGCAGCCCGACACCATAGCCGGACTGCACGAACGCTAGCTGCAAATGCATGTTGTGGACTTCAGCCGCAATCATGGGTTTGAAGCCGGCACGCTCCATCCGATCGATGAGGCTTGCCCGAAGCGGGCACCCGGGCGGATTGAGCACCCAGGGTGCTTTGCCTAAGCTTTTCCAATCGCCGTCGAAGTTGCCTGCCGCGCCTTGAACGATCTCCATGCGGTCCGTCGCGATGATATTCGTCAGAAGTGGTGGAGGCGCGGTTCTACCTTCGGGTAAAAGCACGACTGCAGCGTCGAGCTCACCCGCGAGCAGCCGGTTAAATAATTCACCCGTGAGCTCGCTCAACAGCCGCAGTTTGACCTTGGGGTATTTTTCCGTCAGCGCCCGAATAGGGTCCATAAGCGTCCCCTCGGCCAGGGGATGCGCGAGCCCGATACGCAAGAGGCCGTAAGGTTCGGCGTCGCGCGACACAAGAGATCTCAGCGCCTCCGTCCGCTGCAACAGATCTCGCGCTTGTTCAAGAACCCTGGAGCCCAGCGAGTTCAGGCGCGGCGGCTTGACCGAGCGGTCGAGCAACTCAGCACCCAATGCAGCCTCCAGTCTTTGCAGTTGCCGGGTTATGGCGGATGGTGTCCGGTATAGCCGACCGGCTGCGCCGGCTATGGACCCGGCCTGGGCAAACTCTACGAGCGCGTGTAAATCATCGAACATGGGAGCCTCCTAAAGTACTTCTAAAACCGCCTCTCAACGAATAACAGAATCGTGCTCCAACGGAACTATAATCGTGATAATAATGAATTTGTGTAATTTTCTATTTTGCATAAAAATGCCAGCAACACTCGGGACAGGTCAGGTTAATCCGGGCGTTAGCCGAGTAGAGATATATCACAACAGGTGAAGAGAAATTGATTAAGACTATTATTTTATCCATGTGTCTCGCAGCTTCCTCACTTTCGCTTAATGCACGTGCTCAGGATGAGCGCGCGTATACTGACGGCCCGGTCACTGAGGTGGACTACCTACGAGTTGAGTACGGACATTTTGAAGAGTACATCGATTGGCTAAATTCGACATGGAAGCCGACCATGGAAGCCACGAAGAAAGCTGGGCTAATCATCGATTACAAGGTCTTCCAGGCCACTCCAAAAACACCGGATCAGCCCAATATATATCTCTGGATCACCTATCAAAACATGGCGGCTTTAGATAAAGGCGTCGAGCTAGAAGCAGTGGCCAAGAAAGTAATCGGTAGCACCGAGGTTCAGAACAAGGCCAGAGTGGGCCGGAATGAATACAGAAAAGTTCTGGGCACTGAATTGATTCGTGAACTTATCTTAAAATGAAATTGTTTGGTGGGGCCCAGACCATACGCGAGCACCACAACGCCGAGCAGAGTTTTCCGCTCGCTGAGAATTTCCTTCTCGATATCCGCTATGCGTTCCGCATGCTCCCTCGTTGCTTAGTCAATTTGTTGCCCAATCGGCTAACTCTTTAAGGGTTTTCCCGATAGCATCTTCTCCTAATTCTAGATCGTAACGGAGAGTGCTAGCGGCATCAAACATGAGCCGCATAACCCTATTAAAATCCTCCTTTTCTTTTGGAGTTAGCTCCCATTTAGTAAGAGGCAGTCTCTCCTTCACCATCTCTTCAGCTTCTATTTTTTCTCTATTTGGTTTCATATGCGGTAGGAAAGGGAGTTTTTCAGATGCTGCTGACACATCAGCAGGGTTTTGATCACCAGGGAATATCGCATCAGTGCGCCGCGCTGAAAGTGTGACTGTATTTTGCTTTCGATCACGAATCACTTCTCACCGACTTATCACCTCCCTGTCCGACATAGCCTTGGCGACGTCGGATCACGGCCGCGCGAGCGGCCTAGCGGTGCGCCTCCAAGATCTCTTCCTTGTATTGTCTCAAGGCGTCGATCTTGGGCTGCTTTCGGTAGCGGCGGCCTTCAGAGCTGCGTGCCACTTGAAGAAGATGCTCGGCGGCGGATTTGAGATGATCAGGATCAGTCAATGCGAGTCACCGCGTTTGGTTTCGGATCGGGCCCGAATGGCGGGAAGCGGCGTTGCAAGAGAGGGAGGCCAAGCGTCTGGATATGGAGTCCCGACTGAAGTTGGCAGCCGTGATACCGGAGGCCCGAGTTGCTCTTCCTGCGGTTAGGGAACCGATATTAACGGCTCCGACGCTGCGGCGAAAGAAACCAGATTGCTTTCGCAGTCGAAAGGATGATTGCGTAGACCGTGAATAACTGTGAGGTCACGAACTGACTCAGTACAGGTAGACGAAAAGAGCCGAGATCAATAAAGAAAAGGAGCACTTGAAGGCCAATCATGAATCCTAGCCAGCGTCGAAGACTCCGGCTGCTCCCGATAAGCCAAGCGTAGATCGCTAACCCAAGCGGCAGGGTGAAAGCGACAAGTAGTTCTAGAAAAGAATCGACCTCCTTGGGAGTATCCCCCTGAAGCCAGAAAGAATTGAGGTTGGCTAAATCTTCAACCGCATTTTGGCAGGTCAGAGAAAGAGTGCCCAACACTACAAAGGTAAGACCTAAGTCGGCCAGCATTGCCTCAGTGTCGTGAAGACGTCGGTAGAAGCCCCAATAGCCAATCAGGCAAGTGACTGGATCGACAATGCATTCGATATAAGAGCGGCCTACGTTTGTCAGCTTTGTTTGCCAGAGCAGGAAAATCAGACAAGCGAGAGCGTCGACAAAGGAAGCGATGCAAGCAACAAGGTCAACCTTGGTACGTTCAGATTCTATTCTAGAGATTGTTGCGTTGTCCAATTTCGACATGGCTCGCTGGGCTATCTTGAATTGCTAAGTCGGCAGCCGCTCGTATCGCCGCGAAGTGGTGAGTCTCTGCCTTTGCCTGATCCGCGAAAAAAAGTAGCGGGGCCCCCGTTCCCCCCGTTACCGCCTATGGACTGATTCACTCGAGTAACTCCAGCTATTGTGGATAATCAACTCAGGTTTCGCCTGTCAAGCCGGTTTCAAAACGATTTACATTGTACGGCTTAGGATATTGAGTTGACCGGCGTGACGGCGATGATCCGCTTCTTGTTCTTCGGCGGTTAGCTGGTTCCAATCCGTGGACAAGCTGTCTGTCACTGGCCGGATCGACGATCCGACATTGAAGGCGTTACAGATTCGGCGCTCGACCACATCTCGCCGCTTGAGTTCGAAAGAGTCGTGATGGAAAAAGAAAACCAAAAAAGTAACTACACGTTGTCCGCGTTTTCGAAGACACAGCACGCCGCATAGAAGAGCCGCAACACGACCGGACCGTGTCAAGCTTCGGTGACACAGCGAATTTCAGGGCATAGTTGCGCCCCGGGCTGCGGCAAAAAGAGAGTACCATTCTTCGCGGCTCAAAGAAACCGAAACCGCCTTGGCGCAGGCCCGCAATCGATCCGGACGGGAAGTTCCCAACACGGGCTGGATCTTCGCTGGGTGTTTGAGAAGCCAGGCCAGCAGTATGGCCTCTGCAGTGGTTTCGTGGCGCTGGGCGTACTTCTGCACCAAGAGCGCAGTTTCTTTCACGTTCCCGGGTTGATGGTCGAGATTCCCCGTCAAGATGCCCTGAGCCAGGGGACTCCAGGCCTGCAGCAAAACACCCTTCAGCCGGCAGTATTCCATCGTTCCCTCCCAGCCATCTGGGTAGCGGGGTGAGCTTTGGTTGAAGGAGATGCCGACCTCGACAAAGCCGTGGTGCAATAGGTTCATCTCCATCTGATTCGCCACCAGGGCTTCTGGCAAAAAGGATTGGAGGTATTCCATTTGGAACCGGTTCTGGTTGGAAACTCCGAAGTAACGGACCTTCCCCGAAAGGTGGAGTTTGCGGAAAGCTTCGGCGATTTCCTCTCCCTCCCAAAGGGGATCGGGCCGGTGCGGCAAGAGGATGTCCAACCAGTCAGTGCCCAGGCGTTCCAGGATCCCCTCGACGCTTTCCAGGATGTGTTCGCGGGTGAAATCAAAGCGTTGTGGTGTTCCGGGCGGATCGCCGGCCCAGCGAATCCCGCATTTCGACTGAATCACGATTTTGTCCCTGAGAGAGGGTCTTTCCTTCAGCACCCTCCCAAAGACCTCTTCGGATCTTCCCCGCGCGTAGATGTTGGCATGATCGAAGAAATTCGCGCCGATTTCCTCAGCCGCATCGAGGAATTCCCGAGCTTGCCGTTCGTGGTCCGCCGTCAATTGGGTGCCGGAGCCCCAACCGCCCCCTAGGCCCATGCACCCCATGGCCAGGCGGGATACTTCCAGATCAGTGTGAGGGATTTTTATCATTTCCATAGGAATAGCCGAATAGGATTGCACGTACTTCCGTCGAATGTTTAGAAAATAACCCAAGGAAGAAAGAATAAATCCATGATGGATGAAGAGCGTAGTTTCGCCCTACTCAAACTCTTGAGTGATCAAAAAAACCACTCGCTCAATGACGCCGTGACTCTCGACCCATCGTGCCCGGTCGTTGAATGGCACCGATTGGCTCAGAATCTCAAACATCAAGGTTTGGTTGAGCATAGCTGGCTGAAAGGCGAGACGGCCATTACTGACGCCGGTGTCGAGATCTTCCAAAAGTTAGCGCTGTCGGGAGGCTGAGAAGCCGTCGGCGTACAATTAAAACCGTGTTCACCCTCTGGAAAGCGACATGCTTTTTGGCTGGGGATCTTTCCCCGCCAAGAAGAGATAAACGGCTTTTGTACGAATTTCGCTAAGGGACCTTCTTCCGTTTTTCCCGTATGAAGCGAAAGGGGTCAGTCAATTGACTGACCCCTTTTTGCTATCACACTATTCGCTAAATCTACCGACTTCAGTGGTTATCACCGGGATCGATAACCAAAAAGTCCTGGATCAGGCATTCGAAGCCGTGAAAACTTTTCATCCGTTAGATGAGAAAGAAGTGGCCGCTATTATCGCGAAGACTGAATCAGTCGCCGCCGAGGGCAAGTATGAGCTGTTCAAGACAGCGTCCCATTTCGATACGACTGCCAGACATCCGGATTGGTTAGGAGATGATAGACAACTGTATCCAGGCATGGTCTTGGCTCCGTGCTCACTTACAGAGGTCCCGGAGCTCGAGTGTCACCCCCGCAGGACGAAAGGCGGCTCTCGTCCTGTGGTTTCGTTTCGGGCATCAACCAAGCAAAAAAGATGAGACCAACGATGGCGATCCAAGCCAAGGTGATGAAACCGGCTGTGTAACCGAACGACTGAACGACAAAGCCAGAACAGAGGTTACTTGATGCCGCGCCCAATCCGGTCGACAAGGCCACCAGGCCTTGAGCAAAATTGAAGCGGCCGGTTCCTCGCATCAAGTCCGCAGCGATAATGACCGAAATGACGCCAAAGATTCCTGCGGCGACCCCATCCAGAAGTTGGATTGCCACAACGCCATAGGGGCTATCGGTTAGCGTGAATAGGAATCCGCGGATAGGCAGCGTAATAAAGGCAACGAGAAAGACTGTCTTGCGTCCAATGCCTCTCCGTGTGGCCCCTCCGACCATTGCCGCGATACCGATCATCACAAGCTGGGCAGTTATTATGCAGGCGCTCAATGCCATAATGTCAGAGCCGGGGTGTGTCTTCGCCAACACCTGACCCGCCATAGGCAACATCGCAGCGTTACCAAAGTGAAACAGTACCACCGAGACCAAGAAAATGATGAGATCCCGTCTTTTCAGAAGGTCCGGAATAGGGATCGCTCTTCCGCTTTGATCGGCTTCGGTTTGAGGATCCTTATCGTCTCCGCCGCGGGCAACCGCGTGATCTATTTCCTGAGGACGAATCAGCGCTACGGCAGCGGCGCTTCCCAAGGCGAAGAGGCAGACAAGATAAAAGATCCAGTGATATCCCCATCGTTGACCAATCGTTCCGGCTAAAATGGCAGCGGCGAAATTACCTCCATGGTTAAAGCTCTCGTTTCTACTAACTCGAGAAGGAAATCGCATTCTACCGACGATGCCAAGGCTCAGCGCAGCCAGGGCCGGCGGGATGATGGCAGAGGCTGCACCTAACGCACTTTGCGCGCCCACAACGACGATCAGGTTCGGCACGCAAACTACCAATAGGCAACCGAGCCCGACCATTAGTCCTGAGATGACTACCAAGAGTCGTTTTGCGTGTACGGCATCGACCAGCAAGCCGGCGGGAATTTGGCAGATAGCTGCGGCAATCGAGCTGGCCGCCATGGCGATCCCGATCTCGCCCGATTGCCAATGTAGACCTCCTTTCAAAAAAACGGAGAGATAAGGTCCTACGCCATCGCGCACATCCGCCATCAAGAAAGTGAGCAAATCAAGTCCGATAATACTCGAACGAGAAGCCGTCGGCGGATCTTGAGACTGGCACTTATTGGCTGATTGCATAAGGGGTATCCGTTGATTCTCCCGGAATTATTGGGCGGAATTCGTTCGCCACTGTGTGGGACCGGCTCGTAGTTGACCACTTCGGCTCTGTCGCTTGATGCCTATTGTGTGGAGAAGTGAACGATAGGAAAAGACCGGCCAGAAAAAGCGCGACTGGCATCACAATCACGCCGACCTTAAAGAAACTCCAAGCGCTGACCTGAAGATTCTCTCGTCGCAGGGCGATAAGCCACAGAATCGTTGCTAAGGATCCGGTCACCGACAGATTGGGGCCGAGATCAATCCCGATCAGCATTGCGTTCGCCAAGTTGCCGGACAGAGGGGAGGCATGTAGCGCGCTAGCCCCAATCACTCCAACGGGAAGATTATTAATAAGATTGGAGGCAACCGCGAAGCCGAACGCAGTCGCCAGGGTTCCGGCGAGTGGCGGCCATTCGGTCAGCCTCTCGAGCAGGTTTCGAGCGAGTTGAAGACCGCCTGCCGAATCTAGCGCGTCGACGATCACAAATAGACCCGCCACCAGCGGCAACACGCTCCAGGCCACCCCGCGGCCCACGGCGAATAACGCCTGCCGATCCCATAGCGTAATAACGAGAGTAATCGCCAACGCGGTGAAGCATGTCGGTAACCCAAGAGGCCTAGCGGTTGCCGAACAGAAGAGGAGCACTCCGGCTACTACGATGATGCCGAGCAGCGTAGACTTTCCGGCGCTGGAAAGTCGAATGGACTCGAGACTGCAAGAGACCTCTCCTTGAAGCGTTTTTCGGAAGAGAAATCGCATAGCCAGGTAAGTCGCGACAATCGCAACACCGGCCGGGAGAAGGAATATTCGTAACCAAGTCACCAACGGCGGAAGATGATTATCGAAGGTGACGAGGTTGGCGGGATTTGAGATTGGTAAGACGAAGCTCGCTGCATTTGCGATGAGAGCGCAAGCGAACACGTACGGCAAAGGGTCGCCTTTCGCCCTTTTCATCACGGCGTAGACGGCGGGAGTTAGCACGACAGCGGTCGCATCGTTCGATAAAACAGTCGTTACTGCAATTCCTACAAGATAAATCAAGGTGAAGAGCCGGGCGCGAGATCCGGAAGCAGCTCGCAGGGCAACGCCGGCAAGCCAATCGAAAACGTTCTCTCTCCGGGCAAGCTCCGCTAACACCATCATCCCAGTGAGAAATAAATATACATCATATCCTTTTGTTATGGAAGTTAGGGCTTCGGAGAAGGAAATGAGATGACAAACGAGAAGCAGACCTGCGCCCACACAAGCCCAAATCACTTCTGGAATTCGCCTCGGCTGAACAAACATCGCAGCAACGGTCGAGGCGGCGATGGTCCAGGTTATAAATGAGGCAGGGAATGGACCGATAGACATAAAACAATAACTTTTTTATTTTTAGATCGAATTAATGGCTTGCTCGCGAGATGCCCAAAAGATCTGGGCCGACAGAGCGATGGCCGGGCGTTTTTTCGCGCGCGGATCCTAAGCCGCACTAATACGGAGGCGACTACAGGATTGAGCGCGCGAAGAAGATCGCCGGTTAGGACTCTTCCTCGCGAACTTTCCTGTCTTCCGGATGTCTTTTCGCCTTTGCCGGAGGCGGCTCGACTAGAGCCAACTCGCTGACTGAGCGGCCAAGCATCGCCACGGCGACCGTTTGACCGAAATCGTTCGCGGTGCCAAAGCCGACCGCAGCAAGCGGTTGTCCTTCGCGAATGAGCTTGGCGAACTGCTTGCCAGCGTGCGGAGGGAAGTGCAGCAGGGTGCCATCCTGCAAAATAACTCCGTCACTCTCACCGTGGGGATTGCGTCTGACGACTCGAATAGTCCCCGCAACACTTAGCGACTGGAGCGGACCAAGCGCATTGGCCCGATCCGGCGGAGTCGGCTTAATTTCACGGATGGCGCGCCCGGTGGCGGGATTCGCGATCACGTGGCCTTTGAGTAATTTCTCTGCTTCGAGGTGGCCGTTAGCGCGGACTCGCTCTTTCGGCCTAATCACCTCTACGAGTTCCCGCGCGAGATGAGGCGGGAACTTGATCACGGTGCGGTCCTCCAGTAATAAACCGTCGACTTCGCCACGTGGATTGAGGAGGTATTGTGAAACCGTGCCTTCTACCTCCGCTGGAAAAGGCCCCTTTTCGGGCCCGTGCGGCCCGATCCTGAATTCGTCTTTCATTTTCGGTATCCTGTTTTTGGTAAGGCCGATGGTGCGGCCAATTGTTAGGATACACGGGTTTCATACCAATGCACGTCGCAGTTTTAAGACGATATCTTAGGCCGTTACCAAAGCGGCAACGCTTTGGTTTGTCACGGTGATAGGCCCCAGTTTTCTAGGTTGACTGACCCCTTTTTGTTATCACTAAACGCATCTTCTTTTTTGGTGGCTAAAGCGTCGGTGCAGCCTCTCGACGCCCAGCCCTAATCGTGATACTCCTTCAGTCGCAATGTGCGCTCCAGCGCGAGCGCCAGGCTACATCCCCCCGACCACAAGAAGGAGCACCACCCATGAACCGCTTCATTTTGCCTTTTCTCACTGCATCAGCGGTGACCTTCGGAGTCTTTCTACTCAGTGAGGAGGTGGTCGCACAAACAGCCAAGGACCTTGTGGGCACATGGACGCTCGTTTCGATCACCCTTGAGCAGGACGGCAAGAAGACCGATTTTTATGGCCCCACCGCAAGGCCTGGCGACGTACGAGGCTAACGGACGCTTTTCGGTAATCGTCACGCGTTCGGATCTTCCCAAATTTGCATCTAACAATCGCCAGTCAGGTACTCCAGAAGAAAACAAGGCCGTCGTGCAGGGGAGCATTGCCTTCTTCGGCACGTACTCGGTGAGCGAGACGGATAAGACCCTTACCATCGAGTACGCCGGTGCCGACATTCAACCTTCCCCCTGCTAAATATGTAGGCCGATGAAACCCTACCTGACCTGGTCCTAGTGGCAAGCCGCCCATATTTCCAACCTGTTCCTGGGTCAACCGTACTTGGCCAGACACTAGCTTACCTTCTACGATGAGCGGTGCGCCTTGGTTGGCACAACCGGCAAAACACAGCAGAGCGGCCGCCGCAATCAGAACCCGGCTACCACGGCGCTTTCTTGAAGATGCTTCAGGCCGGCAAAAAGGCATCTGAACAAGAATGAGGATTCAACTGCTAACCACGAACTATCCGCTTGGGGAGGGGCTTCCAAGCGCCCTGATAACGAGAGGCAGGAGGCGTGTGGCCAATTCCTTGTGGCCAGCGGCGTTTAAGTGGGCGTTGTCTATCCTAAACCTTGGGTTCTGCAGGACGACGCCGGCATTCGCGGGAATTATGGTGATACCGCGCGATTTGAGCTTCGTCTCTACCGTGTTCATACCCTCGTCCGCTTTTAGTTGGGACAACTGATTATTGCCGTATAGGCCCTCCTTTGCCAAGATCACAATCTTGGTTCCGGATGGGACCGCAGAGTCGAGCCGATGCAACAGTCCCCACGGTGTGTCGCCCGGTCTACCGGCGTTCTTGACCTGCACATTATAGCCTTTGGCTTTCAGCATTTCCTCCAGCTGCGTAGGCCAAGTCTGGTGGTGCAATACGCCGAACCACCCAGCTACGTCACTGGCACCTAATGCAACGATTTGCGCGTCTGCCGCGACGGAAAGGACGAAGTAAGCGGTCACACACGCTACCATTAGTCGCGTAGAAGCCAGCAGCGGCTCGAAGATCAAAAAAAATCTTCTATTGAGGCCGAATGTCTTCCTGACAATGGGAGGGACCATATCGTATGGAGGGAGTTACGCTATCCATGAGTTGGGTGCGTCGGAAAGACTGGGGGTATGACGCCGCTCCTGGGTAATTAAGCCTGGTATGCAACTGTTGCAAAGAACAATTCTGCCCGGAACTGTCCAATAACTAACCCGACGCAAATCAGCGTTGTGGGCGGAGCGGGTAAGCTGGTTAAACGGAACTGCGGTGATATTAGACATTGCTAGGTTTTCCTTCTGAATTGGTTCTGGGGGTGCTGGTAACATCCCCGCTTTAAAACGGCCAGTTCCCCTAAAACTTTAACACTGACAGTGATCGATTTCGGGAATGCGACTAAACAATTCCTCATAGTTGGTTGCTGATTCCGACGGGGCCAGCCTCCTGCCACGTTATTGATGAATACGTAGTTATCGCAAACCTGACCGCGGAACAGAGAGATCAGGGGAATTCGGTGGAACACAGCACCAACGCCATCGCGCTAAAAGGCTTGAAGAAAATCTGTGAAAGCCCAGTTCCATTGCCTCACCGAGGTAAAAAACCGAAGGTAATCCCTGTGGTTAACGTTGGTCCGCTTACCGGACGGTAGGATCGCTTGTGGAGCGCGGCTCTCCTCCGAAGCACGTTCGTCAATATCGCCGGGAACGACACCACCGATTCATCTCGACTCCCAGAGCTAGTGTCTAAGGATGAGTACACTCTCTCGGGGTTCATATGGGTTACCCATATGAGAGTGTCTCTTTCTATTGAGAAAGCAACAGGTAATTTAGAATACTCCTCTCCCGAACGCTTCGAATAGAGAACGGGGCAGATGGTCAGATCCAGTTACCTATTGCTTTCCCAATAGAACTGAGGCATTTCCTGTTGGTAACGCAAATGAACGTCAGACAGGACCAAGCCGCATGAAACCAAAAAGGGATGTCCAGCCAGGAACGTTGGCTTTGATGATTCTGAAGACCCTTGATTTACTGGGGCCGCTGCACGGATATGGCATAGCCCGACGCATCGAGAAGATTAGCGGCGACCTGCTTTCGGTCAACCAAGGCACCCTTTATCCTGTTCTGCTGAGGCTGGAGCAGGAGGGCGCCATTGCCTCGGAGTGGGCCCCCTCAGAGAACAATCGCCGGGCGCGATTTTATCGGCTCACACGCGCGGGACACAAACTCCTCGCAACCGAGAAACGTGACTGGGAGCAGACAGCGGCGATCATCGCGCGCTTCTTTGACGTAAAACCGGGAGATCTGGCATGAGAGCTTTGCAGCGGTTATTCACCCGGGTTCTCAATTTCCCGAGCAGGGGCCGCGGCGACGAACGGCTTAGAGAAGAGATCGAATCGCACCTGGCGGCTCAGACTGAAGAGAACATCCGCGCCGGTATGACTCCCCAGGAAGCACACCGGCAGGCCCGATTGAAGTTAGGGTCGGTGGAGGCGGTTCGAGCCGATTACCACGCCGAAGCGGGCCTGCCATTCCTGGATAGTTTATTAATGGACGTTCGTTATGCACTCCGCCTGCTGCGGAAATCTCCCGGGTTCACGCTCGTCGTCCTACTCACTCTAATGCTTGGAATTGGGGTAAACGTCGTCGTCTGCGGGGTGATCAACGCCATCTTGCTCCACCCACTGGGGGTTTCCGACCCATCGAGCCTCTATCAAATTCGCCATCAGCAGTGGATGAGCGGGCACGCGTTGACGACGTCGTATCCTGCGTTTGATGATTTCCGGCAGCGAAACACCACCTTCAGCGGGATGGTCGGCATTAATGCATATTCTCGTGCGGAACTGGTTTGGCGTAAGGCCGAGCTGGAGGTCGCCGGCTACGAGGTCACCGGCAATTATTTCGATGTACTGGGTGTGCAGCCGGAGGTGGGACAGTTTTTCCGCGCGACGGACGAGCATGGCCCGGGTTCTGCCCCGTTCGTGGTCTTGAGCGATAGTTTATGGCGAGAGGCATTTAATGCGGACCCCGGCGTAGTCGGGACGACGGTAGAGCTCAATAAGCATCCGTTTACGGTGGTCGGTGTGGCGCCGAAGCAGTTCCACGGCACGGAGCAATTTGAATGGCCGAACTACTGGATACCCATCGTGAACGAGGAGCAGGTGGAGGGAGAGGATTACCTGGCTAGCCGGAAAGGGGTAGCGGTTACGGTGATTGGCCGGCTTAAGCCGGGAGTGACGGCCCAGCAGGCAACAGAAAACCTCAATGCGATTGCGGCCGAACTAGGTAAGGAGTATCCGGAGAGCGACGACGGACAGCCACTGCGGCTGATCCATCCAGGACTCCAGGGTGACCAAGGTGACGTCATTCGTGGCTTTCTTTACAGCGTGACCGTGTTGGCTGTGCTGGTGCTGCTGGCAGCGTGCGCGAACCTGGCCACTCTGTTTGCCGCGCGTGCTACTGATCGCAGCCGGGAACTGGCGCTTCGTGCGGCCCTGGGATCGAGCCGGCAGCGGCTGGTTAAGCAACTTTTGACCGAGGCGATCGTGGTATCGCTCATGGGTGGAGCAGCGGGGCTTTTGACCGCCTACTTTCTGCTAGGTCTGCTGGGCCGGTGGTATCCGGATCTTGGCCATCTGGCTGTCAATGCGGATGCACGCGTGTACCTGGCAGGTGTCGCATTGACACTGGGAAGTGCGCTGTTGTTTGGCATGGCACCGGCCGGGCAGGCGTGGAAGATCAGCCCATTGCAGATAATCAAGGGCGGACCAATAGATCCAATGCCGCTGCGTCGGGTTGCTTTGCGCGACCTGTTGTTGGGCGTACAAATTGCCATCTGCACGCTGCTAGTAACGGCCTCGCTGGTGGCGGTGCAAGGCATGGTTTACGCGCTCCACGTTCCCATGGGTTTCCAGCCGCAAGGCGCGCTGCTGGTCGAGATGGACCTGAGACGGGCGGAACAGGAAGGCGACTTGGCGCTCGAGAAACAGAAAGAGATAATTGAGGCGCTGCGGGGCATCCCCGGCGTGATCACAGTGGGTGCGGTGAGCCGTACGCCCATGACCGGCGGGCTGCATGGGATTCCAATTTTTCCGCCGGGGACAACCGAGTTCAGGCTGAAGAATTCTGTACTGGCAGCATACCTGTTTATCATGTCGCCAGGATACCTGGACGCTGCCGGCACTCGGCTCCTGAGGGGGCGGGATTTCTCTTGGTATGACACAACCGAGACGCCCTACGTGGCGATCGTGAACGAAACTTTCGCGCGCAAGATGTGGGGAGAAACGCCGGCGATCGGCCAACACTTTATTGTGTGGGGCCACCTGACAGAAGTTGTGGGCATAACCCAGGACGGTAAGTACCACGACTTGCAAGAGCCGCCCCAGCCGGTGGTGTACCTGGCGTTGTCCCAAGACGAGGACGAACACGCGATTTTCGTGGTACGGTCGCTGCGGACGCCGGCCGAGATAGCAGCGGCGCTCGAACCCGCACTGAGCAGTATCGAGCCGAATGTGCCCATCAACGTGGAGAGCTGGTACCATTCGCTAGAATACTATGTCCTGTTCCCGGCACGGGCGGCGACCGCAGCATTGGGCGTCATGGGCCTACTGGCAGCAATGTTGGCGGTGACGGGCATCTTCGGCATGGCAGCCTACAGCGTGAGCCGGCGGACCAAGGAACTGGGCATTCGAGTGGCATTGGGCGCGCGCGCGATGCACGTGCTGAGCGCGGCCGTGGGGCGGCCAATGGCGCTGCTTGGCGTGGGATCGGCGGTAGGGTTGCTGTCGGGTGTCTTTGCCAGCCGCTTATTGGAGCAGATTGTGTATCAGGCCAATCCCCGGGATCCCTTGGTCGTTGCCGGCGCTGTGGTAACGATGGTGATACTGGGCATAGCAGCGGCCGCGATTCCAGCCCTGCGAGCACTGGCCGTCGATCCATCCAAACTCCTCCGGGAAGAGTGAGCCAGGTAGATACGCTTCACCTTACCGCGTTTCATGCACGCTCACTCGTGGCGTCATTGGCTACGATCAACGTTAGCCGCATCACTCCGTTGTTATCGCTCCCGACAGAAATGCGCGGGTTTGCGATCCCAAAAGGAGGCCGCAAAAAGTGCTCGGCTTGCGACGATCGGCTCTGCCGGTAGACGGAGCGAGCGTGAGAAAAAGTGAGAAAGCCAGTCTTCCCGTGGTAAGCGCCCATACCGGAAGGACCAATTCCGCCAAGCGGAAGGCTATCGGTAGAACCATGAGAAATGCAGTCATTGATGGTGACGCCACCGGATGTTGTTCCGTCGAGAACCAGGCGTTTTTCCGCGAGGTCATTACCGAAGTAGTATAGGGCCAGGGGGCTCGGATGGTTTCGCACATAAGTGATTGCCTCTTCGATATGGTGGTAGGTCTTGATCGGGAGCAGAGGACCAAAAATCTCTTCCTGCATTACCGTCATTTCTTCGATCAAGTCGAGAATCAGGCTAGGCGGCAGTCGATAAAGATCATTGCTGGCAAAGTCCTCGTCGGCCGGATTTAGCTCGATGACACGAGCTCCCTTATGCCTCGCATCGTTGGTCAAGCTTCTTAGCCGGTTGAAGTGCTTCTCGTTGATAATCGACGTGTAGTCGCCGTTCTCTTTCAAAGCGCCGAACATCTCGTGTACCCCCTCGGTCGCGAATGCCACAAACGCATCTTCGGTGCCCTTGGGTAGCAGGACGTAATCCGGAGCGAGACAAATCTGGCCTGCATTAAAGGTCTTTGCTTTCATAACTCGCCGCGCCACGTCACCGATGTCGGCGGTCCGTCCGACCAGCGCCGGCGACTTGCCTCCTAGCTCCAGGGTCACGGGAGTCAGATTCTTCGCGGCCGCTTCCATTACCGCTGTAAACGGTCTTCCCGTCCGGGGACACCTGGTTCCAGGCCCAGGGAACATAGTAGTCGCCCTCCCGGAATAGCGGTGGCAGACGCGAGGTGCCGAAACTATCCGAGGACAGTGGCAAGCGACGAGCTGGGGCTGACTGTAAGTACTGTAAAACAACGGCTGCCAGATAGGCGTAGAGGCGACTGACCTTGATATCTAGGCAGACTTTAGGTGTTCTAGCGACATGTCGAAAGCGTGAATTGAAAAGTCGTGCCTGGACCGTCGTTAGAGACCGCCCAGAGCAGGCCGCCATGCCAATTAACGATGGACCGACTGATCGTTAGCCCCAGACCTAGACCACCTGGTTTGGTAGTATGGAACGCGTTAAACATTCGTTCGGAATCGAGCGGATCAATGCCGATCCCTGAGTCTCGTACCACGACCCGGATTTCATTATGATCGCGTTGTTGGGTCGCGATAACGAGGTTTCGCTCACGGTCGTCTACGGTGCTCATTGATTCAATGGCGTTGAGGACGAGGTTCAATGTTACCTGCTGTAGTTGAACGCGGTCACCCATAACCGGGGCCAGGTTCGCGGCCAACTCCATCCGCAATGAAACCTGGTTTCTCTTGATTTCGCTCTTTGCGAGGGTCACAACTTCTTCAATGGCTTGGTTTATGTCCACCGGATCCTTTGCCGGATCAGTCTTCTTAAAGAGGGCTCGCAACCGTGCGATGACATCGCCGGCCCTAGTTCCATCGCGGACAATGCGACCAATCGCTTCGCGGGCCTCGGCTAGGTTAGGCGATTCCCTAGCCAGCCAGCGTAGGCTTGCATTCGCGTTAGTTACCATGCCCGCCAGCGGCTGATTAAGTTCGTGGGCAATGGAAGCCGCCATTTCTCCCATCGTGGTTAACCGGCTCACGTGGGCCAGTTCGGTTTGCGCTTCACGTAGTGACGCCTCCTTTTGGCGCAAGGCTTCTTCGGCCCGTCGCCGCTCAGCAATCTCGGCAGTCAGCTCTTCATTGGCGCGCGTTAGTTCAGCATATAGGCGAGCTTGTTCCAACGAGATCGCGGCCTGGGAGGCGATTAGCTCCAAGACCGCCAGCCGGTTGGGCGCGAAAACGTTGGGGGCTAAGTTATTCTCGAGATAGAGCATGCCAATCAATCTGCGCCGCTTGATCAAAGGAAGGCAAAGCACTGATCTAGGACGTTTTTGGCGGATATATTCGTCTTCCAAGAAGATATTGTCGGTGGAAGCGTCACTCAGAATGACTCGCTCCTGAGTTCGGATGACGTAACGGATTAGCGACTCTGGTAGCTCGGAAGGTGTCAGGGTTGATTCACGAAAATCAACCGCAATCTTGTCCCGAACACTTCTTGCCTCTGCCGCAATTTGCTGATTATCGCCTCGCTGCAGAATCAGGAGAGCCCGCTCGGCAGCACCATGCTGAAGCGCAATAGTCAGTAGTGTCTCGATCAGCTTTTCGAGGACGATCTCGCTTGAGATCGCCTGTGACGCCTTCGTCACGGTCTCTAAATCCACTTGTCTAACCCATTCCACGATCGGGACGGTGGAACGCAACGATGCCTCTTGGGCAATTAGCTGGTAGCGCTGATCGAGCTGTTCAACCTTACCGGCTGCTCCCCAACGAAGATAGCAGTAACGGGCGTTTCGCAGGTAGGCGTTAGCGATCGTCCTTAAGCCGCGAGCCGAGTAGAATCGAGCCGCAACTTCGTGGGCGATGGCCTCGTTCTGGATGAAGCCATGTTCCCGAGCTGATTCGATGGCTTTTTCGTAAAGGATTTCAGCATCCTGGTGCCGACCCTCGATCCGCGCAATCTCGGCGGCGATCAACGCTGCGCGGTTCCCGAAATTCTCGGGGCAGTTCTCGGCCAACACAGCGATCTGCTGGCGGTGGGAGGCGAGTGTCGCTTGAAATTGGGTTTTCTGTTCGGGTGATGCAGAGTCGTAAAGGGCTGCCTGGGCAAGCGCGCTATAGAAAGTGTATTCGGCCCACTCAAAATGTCCCGGGGCGGTTTGTAGCAGCGGCTCAGCCATGGCCGCCGCTTGAAGCGCGGCCTCGTAATCGTCCGCGTGAAAGAGCGTTTGTAGCTTTCGGATCCAATACCAGCATCGAGCGAACACCGAGTTCGGATTGGTTCTCAAGCTCTCCTCGAATCGGCTCTCATCAAACTCATCGTCAAACGAGTACAAGCTGGCGGTCAGACCCCGCAGAGCCCGGATGAATCTAAGCTGTCCGATGACGATATCGGCCACGAAGCCAAACTTGGCCTTTCGTGCGAATTCGAGCCCGGTCTCGGCCTCGCGCTGCACTTCGCTCAGCGGATCGCCGGCACTGAGAAGCATGGTAACCAAACGGTCGCAAGAAAAGACGGCGTACTTTAAATCGCCGGTTTCCAGGGCTGTGAAGAAGGAACGTCGCACCAATTCAATGCTGTTGCGCAACGGCCGGGACCACGGACTGATAAAATAGGCGAAGTTTTGAGAGACGCGGGTTCTGGACCGTTCCAGTCCTCGCTTTTCAACTAGATCGAGGCCGAGCCGTCCGAAACGGAATGCGGTCTGGTAGTCGCCGAAGCGTGGCGCAACCAGCCATCCGAATTGAACGTAGGCCAGGCATGATCCGTCGCTGTTACCATATTTCAGGCTGAGGTTCACGCTCCGAGCGACAACGAGACGCCGCAGGTTCTGGTCGACGAAAAAGGAATGCGCTTCCAGTGCCGTAAGAACATCGACAGTAGCCCGGCAAGCTGGATCGGTCATAGCGGGCAAGTCGAGCAGCGACTCGATTGATCGACTCCCCAGCTGTTGCAAAACCTGCTCATATTCCTTTCGCAGTTCGTCATTGGTCGGATGCAGCGGCCAGTTGATCCCGGCGCGTTGAAGGTAGTCAAACGCCGCCGCGACGGCGCGATCGCTGCGGTCCAATGCCCCATACAGTTCCGTTTGCAAACGGGCAACGGCGGCGCTGTCTGGTAAATCCCTGGCGTGATGCGAGAGCATCGTCAGCCGTTCTTCCGCCGCCGTGAAATTACCGGTCAAAAAGTCGCACTCCGCCTGATGGAATTCCAGCGCGAAGGTAAGCGCGTACTGGCGTTCCCAACTCTCCGCCGGCAGGAGTTGGCGACCGGTGACCAAGTAGATGAGTGCCGAAGTATACGCCGTCGAATTCTTGGCCCGCATGCCAGCAATGAGATTGAATTTGGCGATTTGCTCTCGCTCCTGCAGGGAATCAATCAACGCAGTACCGCGATTGAACTGATTGACGACCTTGAAGATGTCCTCCTCCACTTCCTCCGGCGGCATCCGCGATGCCAACAATCTGCCGATTCGAAGGTGTACGGCTGCTCTTTCGCTCTCGGGAGTGAGCGCATAGGCCGCCGCCTCCACCCGGTCGTTGAGGAATGAGTAGGCGCTACCCTCCCGTAAGACAAGTCCCTCCCGAACGGCTTCCCAGAGACCGGCATGGAGCTGCTTCTCCGATACCCCTTGTACCAAGGCCAGCGTGACTGCCTCGGCTCCGCTTCCCAAATAGGCGAGCTGCTTCAGGGATTCCTGCGTCTCGTCTGACAGACGGTTTAGCTTCCCGATCATCAAATCGACTACGTTATCGGTAAAATCCTTGGCCCGGATGCGTTCTATATCCCAGCGCCAAAGCGCCGCTCCCCCGTCGAACTCAAGCAGATGCTCCTCAGACAGATTGGTCAGAAACTGAAGGGTGAAGAAAGGGTTGCCTCGTGTCTTCTCCTGTACAAGCTCTGCCAACGGTCTCGCACGGTTGAACTCGCAACGCAGGGCATCGCCAAGCAACCGGTTCACGTCCGCAAGAGAAAGCGGATTGAGGACAATCTCATGAACGACCGCCTGGCTCTTGCGAATGGAAGCGAGGGTCAACAGGAGTGGATGACGGGTTATCACCACCACGTTGTCGGTGAAACCCCTGGCCCGGCTACGTTCGACGTGCTCTAGCCAACGTGACGCACCTGCCGAACCCGTATGGAACTTAAGCCGATGTTCCTCAGCTTGGTCAACTAGCTCGTTATCTCGGTAAGCGCCGATCAAGAGCAGATGCTGGACGCTTGAGTCAGTGAGCAGCTGTTCGAGCAGGTTGAGCGTGGCTGAATCCAGCCATTGGAGGTCGTCGAGAAACAGCACCAAAGGGTTTTCTTTGCGGGCGAATATCCCGATGAACGTACGTAGGACCGCCTCGAATCGATTTTGGCTTTGCTGTCGAGAGAGAGCTGTCAGTCTTGGTTGCTTGCCGATAACTAGCTCCAGTTCTGGGACCAGGCTGATCATCAGCTGGCCATTTGGACCCAGCGCATTGAGGATAAGATTTTTCCAGTGATCGACCTCCTCCTCCCTCTTAACCAGGATTTGATGCACCAAAGGCCGGAAAGCTTGGGCCAACGCTGCATAAGGGGTATCCCGTTTAGTCTGGTCGAATTTGCCAGAAATAAAGGTGCCGCGCGGTAAGACAATCAGTTTCTGCAGCTCGAGCACGAGTGAGGACTTACCGATCCCGGAATAGCCGGTCACGAGGATCAATTCCGGTTCGCCGGAAGCAGCTACCCGATCAAAGGCATCCAGAAGTATTTGGTATTCTTGCTGACGCCCGTAGAGTTTTTCCGGAATCAGCAGCCGGTCTGGCACGTCCTCGAGCCCCAAAGGGAAAACATTAATCCGGCGGCCCCGCTCCCATTCCAGCCAGCATTTCTTTAGATCCGTCTCGAGACCGGCGGCCGTCTGATAGCGCTCCTCGGCAGTCTTAGCCAGTAGTTTCAGGACGATAGCCGAAACAGGCTCCGGTACACCGGCCACCCGTTCGCTCGGCCTCGGAGGCTGCCTCGCAACATGGCAATGAACCCACCCCATCGCATCGGAGGCTTCGAACGGAAGCGCACCCGTAAGCATCTGATAGAGGGTAATGCCTAGCGAATAAAGATCGCTGCGAGAATCGATGGAGCGATTCATACGACCTGTCTGTTCTGGTGCCATGTAGGCAAGCGTGCCGGCTATCACCTCAGGAGGCTCGGCTGCGTGCTGTTCGCGCCGTAGCCGAGAAGCAAACCCGAAGCCGGTGAACCAGACCCGATCGATCAGAGCGTCTACGAGAATGTTGACAGGTTTAATGTCTTTGTGAATCAGACCCTGCTGATGCAGCTTCCCTAGTGCACCGGCCAGATTTATACCCAAGCGCAAGAACCGGCCTAGTTCGATCGGGTTGCCGAGCAACCGATCAAGCCCCGCGACCTCGGGGCCGGGATCCTCAAGCACAAGCTCTATCTGTCTCCCTTGACGAGTGAGCGCCATCGGTCGAACCGCCCAGTCCGAGTCAAGCTCGTCCCGTAAGGAGTAAGCATGCTCCAGCCGGGCTAAGCTTCCGGGCGATGGATATTCCGAAACTGGAGCTACTACCAGAACAGTCGAAGGCTCTCCCTCCTGTCGAACTCGGCAAAGGCTAAACTCTTCATCGGCTCGCAAGGTCTCGTAGACATATCCTGAAGGCTCAACCGCCATAGAACCAGAACGTTGTTTTGTAGCAGATCGAACGCCAAGCCCTAGGCCTCAAATAACATCGTAATGTTCGGGAGTCGAATCTAATCCTTGTTCAAAGAGTTGCGTGCAAATATCTTGCGAAATCGGCCGCAGAGAGCGTTTCGATCGAATCCATAACGGTATCCTCGCTCTATCATGCAGCCTGCCGAGTTCGTCATCTGCGTCCATCTACGGTTCGGTTTGGGTTTCCTTCGCGGTCCCGTGGTGTCTAAGTAACCAAGAGGGAGAGATCAGTAATTCTGATAGGTGATCATCAGAAACAATATAGCAGAGCGGTTCCGCGGGGCTAGGTTGGGTGCAGAAAGAGGTAACAAAAAAATGAAACTCACAAACATTCTAGGACAAACTAACCGATCATTTGCTAGCGTTTTCTTGGCGTTCAGTCTGTTCGGCTTTCTTTTCCCGCATCAAGCCAATCAGGTAAAAGAGAATCACCGAGTTAACCTGACAACGACTGAACAAGTGCCGCAGCAGGAACCGGCCGACGATGGATCAGTATACGAGTGGTTCTATTGATTCCTTTGAACGTCTGATGATTGCGTGCACCGCCGAAGAGTTAAGAGAGCGAGTTGTCACGAAGCTAAAGGGAAAAGGTATGTAGCGTAATGAGCGAAAGTTCTGGTTAGCGAAGAAAACGAAAAGGGCGCTGATTGAGTGGTCAGCGCCCTTCGTTTGGTTGATGGTAGAATTTTCTAGTTTTTGATTGCCGAGGGTAAAACTCCCTTTGCTTGGAGGTCGGCCAGCGCCTTTCTGACTTTGTCGAATTCGTCCATCCTGATGCTTTCCTGCTTGTCGCTCGCGAGGTTATCAAAACCAGGATGATCCAAGTGTGCTTCGCGATCAATTTCAGCGCTCATCAATTTAAACACTTCGGCGGATTCCGTCTCTGCAAGCGCCTGACCTGGATGACGAGTGTAGATGGCCTTGATCTGTTGAATGAATTGGGTAAAAGCCGGATCTGTCTCGCCTGCTCCGGTTTTACTAAGGGACGCGAATGTCAGGAGGGTTGCCCCGCACAAAGTTAGAGTCAGTGTCTTCATTTGCCTGCCGTTCTTTTCAGTTCGAATAATTTTCGGGAAACGCGCGATACGCTCATCCCCCCGCAATCTTGGCTCGCCGTTTTTCAGGCGAGCGGTCGCTACGCTACTGGAAAAAGAGGGATTTACGATAATAAATCCGAGAGTAGTTGCAACCGAAGCAAAGCAATGTTGCCGGCGACGTTGCGTTCGGTGTCCGTGAACCAAAAATCCCATTCTCCAGTAAAAGAGTAGACAATCGTTCCGATTTTTCCTAGAAGGTACTCTCGCTATGACCACCGAGGAGGTTTTGGATGCGTTGGGCCGGTACACAAAGGACTCCAAGGAGAGTGATCGTCAAACGGCGACGAAACTGGGTATCAGGCGCTCTGTTTTATGGGATTGGCTGCGTGGCGGGATTCAGCCCGAGAAATGTGCGCTCGCCAGGTTAGCGGGCTTTTTGAAACGCGTTGGGTATTTGTAGAACGTTCATGTGATGGTGGGGCGGAACGAAACGGGCTGGGTCCAGGATAGGTCTCGCTAATCGGATTTTAGAGCGTTTTTCTGGATGCCGGTCTATTGTTCGAGCAGGGCACTCTCAAAGATCGACCTCGAATCAAAGCCTGCGTGATCCAGCCTCCAGAGACACCAGCGGTTTTCATCCTTTTCCTCAATTGGAAGCTGAATCAGTAAGTGAGTTCTGCCGAAGAATCCTCAAGAGGTGCTTTAGCCATATCGATGCTTCGCGCCATACAACATCTGGATGCGTGAGGCGCCTTCGGAAGAAAAGTTGCTCCCCAATGTGCTTCCTAAAGCTACCGATGCACCAAACGAAAGGGCACAGTGATCTTTCAAAGCCGGCTATATCTTACTTCGCATAAGCGAGCGTGCGTTCTTCGCGAGGAGTGTCGATTTTCGGTCTTGCTCGGTGCTCGGAAAGGGCTCTACCGCCGAGCCCGCCGAGCGTCCTTTTCATCGCTGTTTGACTGCTGTTTGGCGATGGTGATTACGGGCACGCTGATTTCATCGCCAACACTGAGTCGAGCTCAATTGTCCGACTCTCCTCTTCAACAGATGACCGTAACCGGACAGGTGTCGCCAGGCGGTTATAGTGCCTACGGTGCGCCGGAAGCATTTTCGCGTAGTCGCTTTGGAACTCTGACGCAGGCCTATGTTCTACCCCCATTCACAGTCTATACTGGCCTTGAGTACGAGTTGACTTCGCCTCGACAGGGCTTCCCGGACCATCTCTTCACCCAGGAGCTCGAGATTGGGTTACCCTACAGATTTGGTATCGCGATGGAAAACAACGTGGACGCTTTCCGTGGTTCAGTGAATGAGAGCACCACTAGCTTCGAGATACGCTACGCTCTGGCCGATTGGAATAAGATCCCGCTGAATCCAACCGTGTTTGCTGAATACAAGATCGGCATCGGACCTGTGAATGAGACTGCAGAAGTAGGATCCCAGGAGGGGGACCAGGGAGGACACATGCCTAATGCTTACGAGCTGAGATTGCTTCTTTCCGAAGATTTTGCTGACAAACTAGAATGGGCCTTCAATGGCTTCTTTGAGCAGGAAATCCGTGGGGATCGCGGTCGCGAGCGGGGGTTCGCGCAAAGCTTAGCCGTTCCCATTCTTCATGAGAGGGAAAAGCTTAAACTTGGACTTGAAATGCAATACCGTAATCATACAGACAAGGATACGCGGGGCAGACCCGTAGAACTGATTGAGCTGGGTCCTAGTTTAGCCTTTAAGCCTACGCGCCACACCCGTATTGATTTTGCTCCTCTGTTCGGCACGACCAACGCCGGGCCAAACTTACAGCTGTTTCTTATCTTTTCGGCCGTACTAGGTCCTAAAGAAGAGGCAGGTGAATCTGAAGCGCCCGCATCGACACGCAACCGTTGATAGTCGAGTTCGGGTTTACGTGTTGATCGGTCCGAGATCCAGTTCTACCGGCGCTGATGTCGACGTCAGCTGTTGCTCGGTATCTCCGTAACCCTGACACGCGTAGCTAACCAGTCAGTCAGTTTTCTGTCACGCATGGGTGGCCAGCGGGCAGCACATCAACCGCTGATTATCCGCTCACTGAAAGATCAGAACGGTGACAGAATAGGGATCAAAAGTATAGCTGGTCTGATTAATGGCAGGTTTTAGGTTCCAATGGATCCCGACGGGAAGCACCGAATCTGGTTCTTCGGCGGTATTAACTGCGTCAACGTCGCCACTCAGTTTCCAACCTGTCACCCTTGGCTGCGATCGAGTGAAACCGGCGAGGCTGATTGTTGTTGGGATTGGCTCTCCGCTGATATTCACAATGTGGAGTACCAATGTCCTGGAATCGGTGCTCTGGTTAGCGGTGACATCCAGTACGTTTCCAGGACTCTGGACCGTCGAAGCTACCTGCTTGGGCTGGTAATAATTGCTGAACAGTTGGGTCACATAACCTGGCGGCTGCAGCCAGACTTGGTAAGGATTTAGAAAGAGCAGGCCTTGATCCCAGCCATTGTCGTTCTCTTTGTCAGGCTGCAAACAGTTCGCTGATGTTACCACGGGGAGCTGATCCGTGATCCTGGAGATGGTGTTAATCGCAAGCGCGTTGCCCACTGCTCGTGCCTGGTCGTGTGTGTCCGCATTCAGCTCGAAAACTACCACCTGGTGAGGGGCGCCGTTCGCCACTTGATCGAGTGCGCTGACATACGTTGGCAGAGCAACCAAGGTCGGGTCCGCTCCCGGTCCTGTGGTATTGATATGGACATCAAACCACACCTGTCGGCCGTTCTGTTGTGCGAAATTCAGGATTTTCTGATGTGCTTCCAAGCTGGTGATACCTGAAGCCGCTCCGGAAAAATTGAATGGGTTCTGAATCGGCTGACTATAGCTGAAGTCGCCGACTACAATGATCACGTTCGGGTCTGCCGCCCAGACCGCGGTGGCCATGGCCTGAAACCTTGCGAAGTAGGCGTCATCGATCGTCTCCTCGTTCCCAAACTCGAAATACTTCAGATTATACGGTGCCGGGTGCCCGTCTTTTGCACGTTGTTGACCCCATGGCGAGCTCGTCTGGCCGTTCACATACTGCATGAAATCCGCCATGTCCTGTGGTGTCTCGTAGCTATTCAGAGCAGGTATACCGAGAAACCCGGCCTGTTCACAGAAATTCAGAAAATCGAATATGGCCCATCCATTGGAAGAGTAGGGGTACCAGGTACCAACGTAAGGTTGCCGTTGATCCGGGGAACCAATCATTTGTTTCCAGCGATATTGAGCCGCATTGGTCATAGATCCGCCATAGCGAAGAACACGGATCCCCTGTTGCAGAAGTCCGTTGGCTACGTCTCCCCTCACGGGCAAATTCTTGAATTGTCCCCACCTGCCCGGCTCCAGGAATGTGTAACCCAGGGTCACTGAGCCTGGCGATTTTAGTCTAATTGCGAATCTGCTGTTTTGATCGCTCTGCGATGGTCGAAGCGTAAAGTTTAGCTTTTGCCATCCGGCCTGGGTTACTTGTAATTCTGTTTCACTATAAAGTTGAGAACCATCCGCACTCTCAGCGGAGACGTAGAGGCTTGTCCCCGGCTGACCTTCCACCCAGACCAAGCCGTTGTAGGTGCTGTTTTTGACAAAGTTTAACCCCCATCGGTTAAGACCTTGGTTGAATATGCCGAGCGCACCTGAACCTGTCGTAAAGGTCATCTGCTGGCTTTGGGAGCCAACGAATTGCCCGCTGGTAACGAGAGTATAAGACCCTGTTGCGGACCCCTGCTGGGTTGCGGTCCACATGTCACTTACTGCGTTCGAGGGTCCCGCAGGAACGAACTGTACTTGTGTGGTTGTAGTACCGCTGGTAACAGAAAGCTGTTGGAAAGATGCGCTCCCGCCGAAACAGCGGAGTCCGATCATCCCTGGTCCAAGGGGGTACTGCTGATCTGTATAGGTGCCCACTAGCGTGCCGTTAACAGATATTTGAAACGAGTCTTCCTGGAACTGCACGCTAAGGGTGACCCACTGATCGGTCGGTGTATTACAAGGGAAGCTCGCCAAAGATTCGAAGCCGTCATTGTGCCGTCCCACTAGCACCTGGGATCCGTTCAGGCTGATTTCATAGCCAAAGAACTGATCCGGCCCTTGGCTTGGATCTTTAACATTCAAGATGAAACCGGCTATTCCCGGACCGGATGACGGACGCAAGACCTGAACACTGACCGTCGCGCTCGAGAACGTGCCCCCAGTCCAAACGAGCTTTTCATCACTGGAGCCTGAGCTTGATGTCAGCGTGGCGCTGGTCCCATTGAGCGAGACGCTGCCGCCTCCATAATCTCGGAGGCTTTGCAGAACAAATGACGGTTCCTGAAAGCTTTCTCCGAAAATCATCTGGCTATAAATCCCACCGTACACTTCGTGGTTTACATCCTCTAGGCACGCGCCGGTGCCGAGGTATGGAGAAACGGAGTTGGTCGCGTGGCCGGCATTGATCTGAATCTGCGCTGGTTGAGCGCATACTGAACTCAGCAGCGCAAAGGGCAAAACGACGGCGGTTAAAGAAGAACGTAATTTCATGAACACCGAGGAGAACAAATTTCCGAGACGATGCTCGGGGGGTGCTCGGATTCCTATGAGGATTTGCTGATCTCGTTTTGAGCTTTCTTGCCAGGAATCCGCAGCGAGCGGCCACGGGGTGCGGCTGGAATTCGGCGAAAATTACGCTATTTGAAAAGGCGTGAAACCATCCCCCCAGGTTGCTCTCATCATTGAAACTTCAGTCGTTTACGGCCGGCGCATTCTGGCGGGTATAGGCCGTTATTTACGTTCGCATCGTCACTGGTCGGTTTTCATTGAGCAGCACGAATTAGGGACACCGCCTCCTGCCTGGCTTACTGCGGGAAGCTGGGACGGTATTCTCAGCCGGCCAACTGATCGTGCGATGGCCCGCCTTTTCCGCCGGATGGGCGTACCCGTGGTTGATCTCAACGATCTTCATGACGACCTGGGTTTACCCTGGGTCGGCTCAGATCATACGGCGATTGGTAAAATGGGCGGCGCTCATCTGCTTGAAAAAGGGTTTCGGCATTTTGCGTTTTGTGGTTTTACAGGCGAGCTCTGGTCGCGACAGCGCGGTAGCGGATTTTTCAGCATCGTGCGTCGGAATGCTGTAACTACGTCAGCTTATGAGACACCCTGGCGAGGCCCTGAGACGCCTCGTTGGGACCAGGATATTGAACAGATCGTAAGCTGGATCCGCTCACTTCCGAAACCAGTGGCGATTATGTCGTGCAACGATGTACGCGGGTTGCATGTGCTTGATGCGTGCGGTCGGGCAGGAGTTTTGGTTCCCGAAGAAGTAGCCGTTCTCGGGGTAGATGATGAGGACACGATGTGCGAGCTATGCAGTCCGCCGTTATCCAGTGTTGCTCCTAATCCGGAAGGAATCGGCTACGCAGCGGCCGAATTACTTGAGACCCTCATGTCCGGACAAAGTCCACGCCAGGAGCGGTTCGCGATAAGCCCGATCAGGGTGTCCTGTCGTCAATCTACCGATACGATGGCGGTCACCGATTGGGCGGTGGCTAGTGCCGCCCGGTACATGCGAGAATTGGCTTCGCAAGGCTGCCGTGTAGACGACGTTCTTGAAAAGGTCCATATGTCGCGTGCCACATTGGAGAAGCGTTTCCGCAAACATCTGAATCGTTCACCAAAACAGGAGATACGGCGCATCAGGCTCGAACGTATCAAACAGCTCTTAGTCGAAACGGATTTGACGCTCGAACGCATCGCGGAGCTTTCCGGTTTCGAACACCCGGAATATATGAGCGTGGTTTTTAAGCGGGAGACTGGCCAAACTCCAGGCCGTTACCGCAACCAATTTAAACAGGAACCTAGCGGACGACCAGCGAATGGTTAGAGAGGGGTTCCCGCTCCTTCCTAGCCCTGAAGCGGGCTAACCTTTCTGGTCTACCACATCAGCGGTACTCTTGCGTAATGCGACCCCTTCGGTATTCCATCAATGTCACATTGGACGGGTGCTGCGATCATCGTGAAATGTTACCGGACGAAGACTTACATCGTCACGCGGCGGAAAACCTCGACCAGGCCGATGCTCTCCTCTTTGGCCGGGTGACTTACGAAATGATGGAGGCAGCGTGGCGGCCGCCGGCGCGGACAGGAGCGAGGCCTGATTGGATGGAACCCTTCGCCCGGACGATCGACGTGGCAAAGAAGTACGTCGTGTCGAGCACTCTGGACCGGGTCGATTGGAACGCGGAGCTAGTGCGCGGGGATCTTGGGAACTCCGTTCAGCAGCTCAAGCGGGAGTCGGGTAAGGGACTGCTCATGGGAGGCGTAAAGCTCCCGCTCGCGTTGGCGGAGCTGGGATTGATCGATGAGTACGAGTTCGTGGTGCACCCCAGGCTGGCGGGCCACGGGCCGACGTTGTTCGCGGGGCTGTCGAAGCGTATCGACTTGAGGCTCGTGAGCCGGCTGGAGTTCGGCTCGGGGGCGGTGGCGATGCGGTATGAGCCGAGAAGGTAGCCATTGGGCTTGTTAGCCCGAGTCGGCCGCATCATGGAGCAACCCGGGCAGATCCAGTGGAAATATTCCGATCCGACCCGCCGCATGCGCAGTAACGTTGTCTCTGCGACGTGCCACTAGTTCGATTCGAACGATTCCCCGGCTGTGGTCACGGACCTACCGATGATGACCCCGTCCGCGCATTTGCACTCGGAAGTCGGGATGGCCTTGGTGCTGTTGCTCGACCGTCTCCGGTAGTCGCAAAGCCAATTTGCGGAATTCGTCCGGCGTCATCATGAAGCGGTGTTTTCTAACCAATAGAAACTCACCGAGTGGTTCCGGAGGTCAACCCTTTTTACGTTTCTTTGACTCGATGCCAAGGGACCGAAGCTCAGGCTCCAGATATCAGTCGATGTGATAGTCAATCATAAATTATGTTTATATATCGCGCCCCTTCCCTGGTACCCATAGGCATGAAGAATCCAACATTGATCAGCAAAAAAAAATATCTCACAAGAACCGGCACCGTATAGCCAGGCCAGGCTTCGAAAGTGCCATATGAAACTTCTTACCATGCACTTGAATCGGCCAGAGTTTGGGGTTCTGGACCTTCTGTTTCCCTGGATAGCGCTCATTGGGTTGTTGGGCTTTCTGACGGCCTGGTTGGTAGTCGCAATTATGGAGCGGACTGGTCTGTCACGCCGCGTCTGGCATCTGCCACTCTTCTTTGTCGCCCTAGCGGTGCTATTTAGCACCGCCATCGGAGTTTTGTTGTTACCATGAAAGCAAGATTGTTTAATTACCTAATCACGCTGGTCTTCGTTTGCTTGGCCGGCTGGGCTGCCGTTTCGCTTTATCAGCGATATATCAAAATTCCCTGGACCCGGGATAGCCAGGTGAGGGCGAACATCGTTGGGATCGCCCCCCGCGTTTCCGGACCGATTATTGAGGTTGCGGTCCATGACAACCAGCAGGTGAAAAAAGGGGAACTGCTTTTCGAGATCGATCCGGCCGATTTCCAGGCGCGGCTCAACCTGGCTACCGGCCAAGTCGTGAATGCCAAAGCGAACTTTAAACAACAACAGCAAAATCTCGACCGGCAAACCGATCTCTATAACAGACGGGTCACCGCCCAGATGGATTTTCAGAACGCCCAGGACAACTTCGCCGCCGCCCAGGCTCAGCTGGTCTCGGCAAATGCGAATCTGGAGCTAGCAAAATTGAACCTCAGCTACACGAAGGTCTGTGCCCCAGTGGACGGGTATGTGACTAATATGAATACGAGCGAGGGCACCTATGTGACCGCTGGGAACCAGTTGATGGCCCTGGTCGATACCGGTTCGTTCTGGATTGCAGCTTATTTTAAGGAAACTCAACTGCCACATATAGAGTTGGGTCAGAAGGCGAAATTGACTTTCATGGGCTACCCAAACCAACCGTTTGCAGGGGTGGTTCGGAGTGTTGGTTGGGGTGTCTATGTTCAGGACGGCTCGGGGAATGCAGGCACTGGCTTGTTGCCCTCAATCAGTCAGACTATCGATTGGGTTCGCCTACCCCAGCGCTTTGCGGTCCGCATCCAGGTAGTTGGCCATCCGCCGGTCCCGTTGCGAATTGGTCAGACCGTTTATGTGGCCATGACGCCCATGGTTGAACCCACCGCAGCGCCCAGAGAACCTCTGGCGATCGTCAAGTAGCAGACGGCTGAAATTGGGTATGAACACTCGAACAGAAGTCGCTCGGAACTGGCTCCGGCCGTTCCAGGACGCACTCGGTGACCGGAGAGTTCAGCACGGAATCAAGCTTGGTCTGGCGGCTTTGCTCGCCTTGTATGTTGCAGAGGTCTTGCGTCTACAGCATCCCAATTGGTCGATTCTCACCGTGCTCGTGATGATGAGCGTACGCTACGTGGGTTCGATCACCATTATCGCGATCATACAGGTCGGCGGTGCGATCGTCGGAGCACTGATCGGCATTTGGTTGGTGGGTGACTATGCATCGACGCCGGCGATCTTCTTGACCCTGTTTTTCTTTGTCGTTGCTTTTGCCGGGTATAAATTTGGACAGTTCCCTGCGAGCCACGTTCCGCTGGCTTATTTTTTGGTCGGGTTCACGACGATTGCGGTGACAACCTACGGAGTTGCGGATCCTGCTCAGGTTTGGCAGATCGGCTTGAACCGAGTGCTGGAGATTCTGGATGGCGCCATGAGCGCTCTCCTCGTAACGACTCTATTATGGCCCCGTTACGCGCGGGAGGAGTTTCTGGAAGCGGGGCGCGATGCTTTGAATACCATAGGCAAACTTTTTTCCCTGCACATGGATGCTTACGTCGGGCGGAAGAAAGCTCCTGCTGAAGTGGAACAAATTCACCGGATCTTTGGGGAACGATTATCCGTTCTGCGAAACCTGCTACAGGTCGGGTCGCGGGAAAGCGCGGTTTTTAGGGCCCACCTCGCAAACCACAATGCGTTCCTGGCGTCGGTCACTCACCTCTTTTATCTTATCCTCGATCTCAGCAGGAGCGAGGTAGCGACTTCGATTCTGAGTCGAATAGAACCTGAACTTGAGGCGGTGGCGGACGCAATTTCAGAAGAGCTTGGTATTCTGGCTGGACCACAACCACCGAGCGAAAAGTCGGGCGCAAGTCGTTTGAATGAGGCGTTCCTAGCGTTTGAGAAAAAGGTTAGCGAAATCCGGGATCGGGATGGGGTTAGTAGCACGCGCGTCCAGACCAACTTGGCGTCTCACGGAGGATTCGCCGTTCTGCGCTCGCTGCGCGACGAATTGAATAACCTGCGTAGGCTAGCGCAGGGCTTGCCTCCCCTCGACCAGCCTGCCGCCGAGACTAAGCGGCACTCCGATTTTCTACCGACGATCGATTGGTTCTGGGTAAAGATCGGGATAAAGGGTGGCCTAGCTGCTGTGATTTCAATCCTTCTCCTGATGTGGATCAATCCGCCAGGGCCAGCCTTAATTCCGCTGGTGGCCTGGCTTCCAACGGTTAATCGCCGGCCATTTCTGCGAGCCGGCGGGACAGGCGATCTGCGTTCTTTTCAAAATAGCTTCTTGGCCGCTCTAGGTTTGGCAGCTTGTGCCGGTCTCCTCATTCTGGTCACGCCATTTCTGGCAGATTATCTCGTCATGAACCTGGCGTTATTTCTGATTCTGTTCGTATTCGGTTTCATGACGGCTCGAAGTGCGGGCGTTAACTTTTGGATCCAAATCGGGATGCTGATTATATACACCTTCGTCGGACTTGACCCACAACAGGCAGTACCGACAGCGACGATCATTGATACCTTTGTTGGCTTCATCACCGGCATGGGGATAGCGACAGTCGTGGGAAGACTGATCTGGCCGGTCCTGCCGCAAATGGTGATGCGAGATAATTTAATTGCATTATTTGCGGACATTAAAGGGTTGCTGAACGGAGATCCGCGTCGAGAGAAGATGCAAACGCGACTGGCCGTTCTGCCGGTAGAGGCTCTTCACGCAAGTCGCCAGATTCGCATTGCCGGATGTACTGAACAGGAAAAGGCCAGGCTGGGCGCGTTGGTTCGAGCGCTGCAAACTCTGGTGACCCGGACGATGGTGCTGGTTTCTCGCCGGCATATCTTACCGGAAATCACGCCATCTATCCTGCGACTGCGGTGCCACCAGGTGGAGGGAGAGTTTAAGCAGACGCTTGACACTTTTGCCGAATGCCTTCGTCAAGGTGATTGCCGGCGCGACCTGCCGAGCCTCTGTCGTACATTGAGCGAAATGGAAGGGGCACCCGAAAGTATTTGCCAAAGTGAAATATTAGCCGACCGGCAGCCGGAAGCAGCTGTTCGTGTGGTCGAGCTCGTGGACCATTATCGGGCGACCGGTGAAGCATTAGAAGAGTGCAGGCGTTTGATCGGTACACTGAAGATTCACCGGTATTGGGGCCATTGTGGACTGTAGCGCCGGACCCCTGATCGGTAGGGCTTGCGAAGTCGGGTTTTCGCCCTACCGCACCAAGGGCCGTACACGATCGATCGCTTAGGTTGACGCCTATGGGCAGCTACCGGACGAAAGCCAAGCTCTAGAGTGGGCGAGCGACGCGGATCTGTCTCCCAACAAGGAACGCAGGTGTTGCATGCCGAGTCTTTCACGGCCTCCACGTTTAGTGTGAATTTACCATTCACCCCAGCCTAATGAAGTTGCCTGACGACGTGGCCATCCGGACCTCGGATCATCACGGAATGGACAAGTACGCATGTATATAGGCTTTACCTATCGTGGGTATCGTAAATAAATATTTCCAATCTATCAAAGACTCAGCTACCGCAAAGCCGAGTCCCCATTCCCATGAACCTATTCAAAATACTACCAAGAACGATTATCCCTGTAGTGGCCTACCTCTCGAGTGGTCTTGCGGTCCTTACCCTCTTTTCCGTCCAGGTCAATGGAGCCGAGAATTCTCTATCTAACGTTGATAAAGCCTTCTTCGCTAAGGTGTCGCAAGGTGGCATGTACGAGGTCGCACTAGGAACCCTAGCAGAAACGAAAGGTTCGACGCAGGATATTCGAGATTCCGGCAACACGGAAGCCCACGATCACACATTGGTTGGTGCCAAATTGAAGTCAATCATCGAAGCAAATGGATTGGAGTTCCCTACTGCTCTTAACGCCGAGTTCCAATCTCGTCTGGAAAAATTGAAAGCTTTGCCGTCGGACAAATTCGACGCCGCATACCTCAAGGATATGAAGCTGATTCACGATGCTGATGGGGCTGCTTTCGCTAAAGAAGCGATCGTTGGCACTAATCCGGATTTGAAGGCTTTTGCGGCGGAAACCCACCGCATCGTTCAGCGGCACCTTGGTGAACTTGGCGCAAAGGCTAATTAACAAGCGAGTAACGGGCCGTTTAGTCGCTAAATTCTATCGTTGACGGTGTGAGCAACAACGGCCACTGCCAGAACCTTCAAAAGAACGCTCTGGAGCTGTTCTAGTGCCCAATCCCAAAGAAGCTCTATGGCGAGATTGTTAGGCTAACTGCTTCGCGTCGTAACGTGAGCTGTCGCGAATGCTGCGAGCTGCGATACGAACCTGATCACGCAGCCCCACCTGCGCCGGTTCATTCGTTAGCCGAGGATGCCAGCTCATGAAGTAGGGGAACGCCTTTAGCTCACGAGGAGGTTCGATCGTCCGTAGAGTCGATATCCGCTTGGTCACATTCGCCAAGGTGCGCGGGATGGTGAGCACCAGGTCCGTCTGTTCTATCGCGAGAATGGCCGGAATATAGAACGGAATTTTGAGTACAACATGGCGTTTTTGACCGAGTGCTTTGAGCGGCTGGTCAATCATGGCTTGATGACCATCACCGGTCAGAACCTGGGCTTCTGGAATAAGAAACTGGGCGTCCTCGGAGCCGCTGGTTCATGTGTTACCTTTATCATGACGATCACCATTATTCCGTTTATGCCCGACGGCTGGAATGGGGCGGCAGGCGGCTTTCCCGCCATGCAAGGTAATGTCGCTTTCCTGATGAAGGATGTCGTTCTGTTCGCCGTGTCGTTCTACTTACTGAAACAGGACGTCGAGCGAGCAGCTGATTGTTAAGACGTGACCCTAGCTAAATTGCCTCTCTTCGCTATTTAGCGTGTGCCGGATCTGTAATTAACACCTTAGACTCGGAGCCAGTCACAACGGGTTCGGTAACTTCGTTCACCTTACCTACCATAACACCGTGTCCATCTGGCAGCTCCTTAGTGGCCGTAATGGATTTCCCGGTCTTAATAACCGTGTATTTGTATTTGACGATCAAGACACCGCCGTGGCCTTGAGTTAAGTGATAATAAACCCACCAAGCGCCATCTTGCTTTTTGACTTGGGTGGAATCGTCTTGGGCCGGCGCAGTTGCCAATAATCCGAGAAAAACCAAAAACACGAGTGTTACTCGTTGCATGGCCGTCGGTTATAGCCAGGCGTTAGTTTGTTGGCAAGATGATTTCCTTCGGCAACGACTGCGCGAGAATCTTGATAAAGTGGTCCACGGCGGCCACAGGTTCGGGCATTTTTCTCGTAATCAGAAACATGGTAAACTTCTCCTTCGCGCCGTTTAAAATGTGAAAGCGCACGCCGGCGGTGGGGTGGCGAAACAAGATTTGCGGGGCCAGCAGCACACCGCGCCCGGCTGCCACCATGCTTAGTAAGCTTTCCAAGCTGTTTCCCACCGCTAAGAAATTGGGTTCAAACCCGCCATCACGTTGGCAAACCGTGCGAAGCAGATGCATAAAATTGCTGCCTGGCTCCGTCGAAAGCGCTAGAAAGTTGTCTTGACGGAAATCCGACAATTTCCGCTGGCCGCGTTTGGCCGGCCAACGATGTTCCGTGCAGGCGAGGGCAAAGGAACAGCGCAGCAGGGGCTTTGCGGTTAGCGATTCGCTCTCCGCCAGGCTAGGGCCGGCCCACCCGATTCCTAACATGATCGTCCCGTTCGCCAGAGCCTCGACCTGCGTGCGATCATCCATGTTTAGGGCGGTCACCTCCACCAGCGGAGAGTGCTCACGAAACTTGGCCAGGGCATCCGGTAGAAAGGCGTGCACCAGCGGGGCGATAGTGCCGATAGTAAGACGGCCCCGCTCGCCGGCCGCGGCTTCTTGAACCTGGGCCACCGCTTCTTTGGCACTGGCGAGCGTGCGCCGGGCTCCGCGTAAAAAAACAAGACCGATCTCGGTCAGTTCTACTCGCCTTGAATCTCGATGGAAGAGTCTTTGACCAAGCTCGTCTTCAAGATCTGCCACCTGCTGGCTGACCGCAGGTTCAGATACCGAAAGACGACGAGCAGCTTTGCGAAAACTGAGCTCCTCGGCCACAGCGACAAAATAACGCAGATGTCGTAGCTCCACGGCTGCCTCCAATCTGATAAGGAATCCTTATTGCAGCAAGAAGAAGAAAATCATTCTCGATGTTTGCGGGGACGTGATGTTCCTCCAGTGCCGCCATAGCTGCCAAGCTGCGACAGCGGCTCAAATGAAAACCCGGAGGAATTATGAGTAGATCAGCACGTTGGAAAGAAGACCGAATCCGCGAGCGAATCTATCTGGAGCAGTTGAAGCATACAGAAACGTTGCCTAACGGGGCGGGTCTTAATGGGGCTAACTCACAAGGTGGAACGCCGGTGCTCTTCCTTCAGCAAACATTTGCCAGCCGGAGCCCGAATCGAAGGAAGAAGCGCTTACCCTGGAACATTCTACGCGTCGCCCTTTTAGCTGCCTGGGTCGCCATATGTGTGTGGGTTTACCTAGGCCAGTTCGGAATCCACTGATGATGTCGTTATCTAAGCTCGAACAGAAAGACCGTTACAATGATTTCGATGATTTTGTTAGTGCAACATCTCGCTGAGGCGGCTGACGAAGACGGAGCGCGACCGAAGGTAACCGAAGGGCCTTCTATCAGACCGATAATGCAGCGGCTTGAACCCATCTCTTTTTGCCCTTATCGGGTGCGACCAACTACGATTAAAGCTGACCCAAATCGAAAAGTCAGGCCCGCGCGTTAAGCGCGAGCGCAGCTTTGTTAGCGGGTTAGCGCGAACAATCGCAAGGGGCTCTGCTCTGCTATACCGGAAAGCAACGGGGAACACTTCGACGTGACCCTAATTCCCTGGGCTCCTGACTTTCGAGCGCCGCCGTGAGGCACATAATCCGGCAGCGATCGTAGCGTTGTCGGTGTCCCAGGAGAATTTATCGGCGCAGCGTTACTTCTTCAGGAAGGCCAGCAGGTCTGCGTTAATGGTATTGGCCTCGGTGGTGGGCATGCCGTGCGGAAAGCCCTTGTAGGTTTTCAATATGCCATTCTTCAACTGCTTCGCCGAGAGCGGTCCCGAATCGGCATAAGGCACGATCTGGTCGTCATCGCCATGCATCACGAGGACCGGAACGCTGATCTTCTCCAGGTCTCCGGTGAAGTCCGTCTGGGAGAAAGCGACGATGCCGTCATAGTGTGCCTTGGCGCCTCCCATCATACCCTGGCGCCACCAATTCCAGATCACCCCCTGAGATGGTTTCGCGCCAGGCCGGTTATAACCATAGAACGGTCCGGCCGGTAAATCGTAATAGAACTGGGCTCGGTTGGCCGCGAGTTGGGCTTGAAGCTCATCGAAAACCTCTTTGGGCAGCCCGCCAGGATTAGCGGCAGTCTTTACCATCATTGGTGGCACCGAACTGATGAGCACCGCTTTTGACACTCGGCTTTCGCCATGGCGCGCGAGGTAGCGCGCCACTTCGCCGCCGCCGGTCGAATGGCCGACGTGCACCGCATCCTTGAGGTCGAGATGCGCGGTCAGCGCCGCCAGGTCGTCGGCGTAGTGATCCATGTCATGGCCGCCGTCGGTTTGGGTGGAGCGGCCATGGCCGCGCCGGTCGTGGGCGATCACGCGGAAGCCTTTGCCGAGAAAGAACAGCATCTGCGTGTCCCAATCATCGGCCGACAGCGGCCAGCCATGGGAAAACACGATGGGCTGTCCCTTTCCCCAGTCTTTATAATAAATCTGCGTGCCGTCTTTGGTTGTGATAGTGCTCATAATTTAGAGATTACTACGGTGTTCATCTGCATGGCTTTCAAAAGCGGACCAGCCAGAAGTGCGGCTCGCCTAATGATGTTGTCTGATCCAAGCCTAGACTAGGAAGTCGTCGAATTGCGGACTAAGGCCCTATACCCATAAGGTCGAGTTACAGTTGTCTTTCGATATGTCCGCTCCAACTCAGATGGACTCCCTGATGTGTGCTCGACAAACGGGAAACCGCGTTGGTTTCGTTGATGGCGCTCGCAGCGTACAGCCCGTGCAAAGCCTCAGCGATCCTATAACCGTTCGACTGCGGAAGTTGTATTATGTCAGGCGCGGCGTCAGGTAGTTTACTAGCGCAGACTTCATCTCGGAAACGAGTGCTTCTCGCTCAGAACGTTCGTTTTCTAAATAGAGCCACAACATCGCTCTGATCATTTGGACGGTAATTTCCGCATAGCGATGCGCCTTGTTTTGGGAGATCCGAGGGTTCCTGGTAAGAAACAACGCTACGAGCTGTTCGCGGAGCGATTCCTTGATATCGGGGGAGGGGTTGGACGAGCGCGGCGCGTCCATTAGCCGGATGATGGCGGGGTGCTGCTCGATGGCCTTAATTGTGACATTGAGAAATTCATCTATGAGTCGAATCGTCGGTGTCTTGGCGCTCACTGCCACCAGGTTAGCCCAGCGCTCCTTCAGCTCTTGGCAGTATTGAGTTTTAATGGCCCGGGCAACGACCTCTTTGTTCGGGAAAAATTGGTAGAGCGATCCGATCGATGCTCCCGCGCGTCCCGCGATATCGCGCATCGTAGCCGCCTCATATCCCACCTCGGCGAAGATCGCAGCGGCCGCTTCCAGTAACCCCGCCACTCGTTGCTCTCCCCGCTCTTGTATTGGAATGCGCCGGGGCGCTATTTCTGGCTGTGAGCCCATACTCATGTAAAATTGGGTAATTAAGCTAATACTCATTTTTACGCATTCACCACTACTTTCCAACCGTACTGGGCGTGATTCGGCGATCTGTATGCATCTTTTCGGCGGAATCCTGACGATCTTTTTTTCCGGAAACGAAAGAGAGGACGCGCGTCTGCGCGTCCTCTTTCCTGCTGCAAAAGATCGCGAATCCGGACTTGATAGCCCCAGAGCGTTCCTATTGATCGCTGCCTTCGGTCAATTCGGCGGCAACGGGAGTCAGTGTGCCGAACAGACCAGCATGTCCCTTGTTGGGGCCGGCGGAGAAGAATAGCGCATTGTCGGGCTGATTAGCGGGATCCGAAGTAGGCACTCCATCCCCGAATTCCAATGCCCACAGTCCGCCAATGCTAATGACTTTATTATTCTGATCATTAAATTTTCCTTCGAACTGGCCTGTAAGCGCGTCGAAGGCGAGAATTTCGCCGCTTCCGAACTGGCCAACGATAAGCTTATGGCTAAACGGCCCGAAGTCGGTCGGCGCCAGCGTTAATCCCCAGGGTGCATTAAACCAGTCGCCGTGTTCCAGCCGCATTAGCAGGCTGCCGTTTGGCGAAAAGACATCAACGAAGCCGAGTCCGGCGCCAAAATCTACAAAGGTTTTCGTTTGGTTCTGTTTCGCATATGCCACGTACAGGTTGCCACCAATGTTCTGCACATTGAACGGAGCGAATCCCTTCGGGACTTGCACGTCTTCAAAAATGTGACCGCCATGTTTATCACCGAATCCGTTTTTACCGACTTCAACCGGGTTAAAGTTTGTGTCGTAAACTTTTATTTCCCCTGCTGCCAAATCGGCGACATAAAGAAACCGTTGCCCGTTAACTTCTGCGATGGTCACACCGGTCAAAACTGACTTGGTAGATCCGGGAACCCTCTCAATAGCATTCGTTGGATTAGTCGCCGGGTTCCAGGCCGAGATGGTACCATCAAGCGACACAAAGATAAACATTGCTGGGTTACCCGCAGCGACGTCAAAATCAGTGCTGCCGTTAAAGACTTGACCAGTGGGACTGCCAACTGTGGTTTGGGCCGTATGCGGAATTGTAACCGTTAAGGGCGCCTTTACTCCCGAGCCGTTGTAAAGGGTTGAAACTCCCGTGGTGTTATCCGAGACCCACCAGGGGCTGGCGGAGCCTCTGGAGATGCCCCAGACATTCTTGAGGTCAGGATCGGGAGGATTTGTTCCCTCCGTCAGGGTATCCGAAACCAGATTCGTCTGCTGAAACTGCTGAGCGATTAACGCCGCAGGCAGGAAAAGCACTAACGCCGAAAGGATTCCGAGGGTTCGACTCAATAAGAAAGCAGGGTCAATATGGCTTATTTTTTTCATAGAGAGATGGCAAATAACATTGCGGTTGAGTTAGGAAGTCCTCATTGACTTCCATCTTTGAAATGGGCGAGCTCACGTTAACTTTCTTCGTTTGCTAACGGGGGGTGACGAAGGTTGATTGAAATGAACCACCGGTTAAAAAAGGCGGCCCACCGTTATAGACTCAAACGATTCGACTTTATTCCCGAGCCGGAACATCGTGCCGAGACTTCGAGTATAATGGTAGTAAAGATGAGCCTAGCGTCATGTCTGACGGCGACCTGGAGACCTAGACTGTCGATTTTATTAGCGCCTGAACAAATGCCGGTGGACAGGTTGCCTTTCTGGGCTAGATCAGCACAGTGAATCAGTTACCAGATGTTTGCTACGCCGGTAGTTCGATTGTTTGGCTGCGGATCATATCAAGTCTTGCGTGGCTCGACAGCGCATTAGTGGGTAAGGACGCGAAATTATCTTACGCTTTTCTGAGCGGGGTAGAGCTGGCTAAAAGAATAGGCGAAACATTCGTGTTTACGGCCGTGACTCCTGGGGTGTCTGACCTTTTGCGAAACGTCGTACTGCCCCACGCGCAAATCTTTGCGATACTCATTGGGTTTGGTGATCTCGCGATCGGCATCTCACTTTCGCTGGGACTCTTCACTCGCCTTGGTGGTATGCTTGCCATCCTGCGGGCGGTCACGAACATTCTCGTTGCCGGAGGCGCAGGTCCTGATACGGTCGGATTTAACGCGATGTTGATCGCCGCCGGAGCTATCGGGCTAACGACGGGAGCCGGCCGGCGCTTCGGCCTCGACAGATTACTCTTGGCTCGGTGGCCAGCCGGCAAACTCTTGCGGTTAGTGGCTTAGGGGGTAGGGGTTAGGAATCAAGGACCGTTTGATCGGCTATCGGCTATTGGCTATGCCAAGCGGTCCTCTCGCCCTTCGTTGAGACTACTCCAACTCTGCCCCGAAGCCGAATGGGCAACTACCCTGCCTTGGCCCCTGGCTTCGCCAAGGGGCGGGCTGATGATAAAAATTGGGGCTCTGCATCTCATTCTCGAAGGTTTTGTGAAAGACGGGCGTTGTTGATCCGGATAAGGGTGGGACAATCCAACTCCAGTCGGCATGGGTGGTTCGACCGGCCTTCATTTCGCGTTCCTCATGAAGTATGAATTGCCGCGTCACCGTGTGGTGATCGACCATGGCCACTCCCGCTTGAGCAAACGAATGGAGAACAGCAGCGTTCAATTCCACTAAAGCGCGATCCTTCCAAAGCGACCGATCGGATCTGGTGTCGAGACCCAGATGCTTGCCTACCATAGGCAAAACATTGTAGCGCTGAATGTCGGCCAGATCTCGAGCGCCGACTTCTGTACCGACATACCAACCGCTAAACGGAGCGGCCGGATACTTCACTCCGCCGATCTGCAGCAGCATCCCGGAAACGGCTGGCAGGGCAAACCATTTTAACTGTAGTTCTTCAAACCAAGGGTGATCAGGATGTCGAATTGGTACCTCCAAAATCAGCCCCTCCGGAAAATCAAACCAGCGCAGGCCTTCTGATGTTTCGATAAGTAGCGGTAACAGGTCGAAGGGGCCTGCCGGGTCGCGAGTCCAGCCCAGTTTGCGAACCACTTCAGTCAACGGAACATTCAAGGGGTCCCCAAGGATTGACCCATCCGATCGCCGGTGGCCGGCATAGCCAATCAACTGTCGGTTCCAGATGCGAACCGGGCGTTCATCAGAATGCTCGGGGGCGAAGATCGTGATCATCGGAACGACTTTGCCGGTCCCGGTGGACAGTCGAACGTGTTCAATCAAAGCCGAAAAAATCTCTTCAGCTGAACGCAGAGCCCGACAGTCTCGAACCACAAGATTCTGCCAATGAAGCCGGCCGATACAGCGAGTACTGTTTCGCCACGCGACTTTAGCGCCGTACTCGAGTTCTTCTGCCGATTGCCAATAAGTACCGGTTCGGTCGAGTTCGTCTTCGATTTGCAACCAGCGTCGGGCGCTGATCTCCGGCCAGGAATTTTCCGCGCAATAAAGTCGGTGCCACGCCCTGGTTTCCTCCTTTAGGACCCCCATACTGTTTTGGCGCGCAAAAACGCTTAGTCCGCCTGATTGATGTAATTTAATCATATGTTCCACCCTCCGTGTTGGTTAGGGGAGCGACGAAGGTTATTGCCTCGCAATGAACCACCCGTCAGCGAAGGCGGTCCCCATCGTTATAGATTCAAACGATTGCACTTTATTCCCGAGCGGGGATGTCCTGCGACACTCCGAGTATATTGGTGGTAAAGGTGAGTCTTACGTCATCTCTGTCAGCGACGGAACATGAGCGTTCGCTCAAGTTAAATAGCGAATTTTTCAATTCGACCGAGCGCATGGAACAGTAAAGCTACACGTCCGCCGGCGGCATGTCATGCTCCGGAATGGAGTGAAGCGGGTTCGGTAGTAACTTAGATCTGGGGCTTGTCCTGCCTCGATTACATGTCAAGGAAAGTCCTCACAGGGCCACCTACAAATGAATTAATGATGTTTTAATATTCCCTGTCTGGCGCGTTCAGAACGCCGACTTCCTTGAACATTCTGCGTGATGTCATGTACATCAATGCAAGTAGAAACTGGCAAATATTTTACGCGCGCTACTCCCAGGTTAGTGACCCACGGCGGCCGCACTCGGTGACGCCTTCCCTTTCTTGAACAGGACGATTATGGGCACCAACGCCATACAGATCAGCGCCAGGAGCCGAAAATTGTCCACGTAAGCCCATAGCCCCGCTTGCTGTTGAAGAGTCCCGTACAAGACGCCGTACGCCTGCATCGACGCGGCTTGGCCGGAGTGAGCGGTCATCGAATGTTGCAACGTGGCGAGCTGGCTTCGGAAGGGCGCGTCGAAGGTCGTGAGGTGTCCAACCAGCAAAGCCTGATGCGCTTGGGTACCGCGGGTCACGAGAGTTGTCACCAACGATATTCCCACCGATCCTCCAAGGTTTCTGACCAGGCTGGTTAGACCGGCTGCATCCCCCATGTTCTCGGGCTTCAGGGTCGCGACCGCAAAAGTGAACATCGGGACAAAAATCGAAGTGCTAGCAAATCCGGTGATGATGATTGGCCAAATGATGTTACTCGGAGAGATGTTCAGGCTGACCGCGCCAATCATAAACATGCTGAGACTAAGCGTTACCGCGCCCTGACCCATCCAGAGCCGGCCATCGATCTTGGAAATAATGCGCCCGGCAACGAGGCTACCAATAATCGCCCCGATCCCCCTTGGGGTCATCACGAGGCCTGCCTGGTAGGAAGTGTACCCAAGCAAGCTTTGCAGAAACAGCGGAAGTACTGTGGTAGTGCCGTAAAGGATTGCTCCAACGGTTAGGTTTAAGACGACCCCGATCGCAAGGTTTCGATTCTTCAACACGCGCAGATTCACAATCGGGTTAGGTGCCGTCAGTTCTCGTATGAGGAAAATGCCGAAACCAAGGACTGCCAGGACTGCCAACCAACAAATGAAATTCGATGAAAACCAGTCGGCATCCTGGCCTTTGTCGAGCATTACTTGAAGGCAGCCGATCCACAGAGCCAAGAGCCCGACTCCAAAGAAGTCAATTTTCCCGGCCGTCGTGTTCTTCAGGTACGGCGGGTCCTCCAGAAACCGGAGACACATCAGGATCGCCAGAATGCCAACGGGAAGATTAATGTAGAAAACCCAACGCCAGGAATAGCTGTCCGTAAGCCACCCGCCCAGAGTAGGCCCAAGAATCGGGGCCACCACCACCCCCATGGTATACACAGCCATAGCGGTTCCCCGCTTCTCTTTAGGGAAAATCTCCAACATGACGGCTTGGGAGACCGGTTGGAGAGCGCCTCCTCCCGCACCCTGGATAATTCGGGCTAGAATCAGGAAACTCAGGCTGTCAGCCAGTCCGCAGAGCACCGAAGCAATCGTAAAGATCGTAATACAAGTGATCAGGAAGCGTCTGCGGCCGAACTTTCGACCGAGCCAACCGCTGGCAGGCAAAATTACCGCATTGGAAACTAGATAGCTAGTAAGCACCCAGGTTGACTCATCGCTACTCACCGAGAGAGTTCCGGCGATGTGCGGCAAAGAAACGTTGGCCACTGAGGTATCAAGCACCTCCATGAACGTCGCCAACATTACGCCTGCCGCAATCCACCAGGGATTAGCGGCCGGTTTCCATGGCTGCTCAGGTTGAGCCGAGTTTTGATCAGGCATCGAGACTAGACGTGCGTGGCGCCGTGACTCACTGAATGATTCATCGCGTGGTCGCGCCAGAGGCGCGGCCAGATCCAGCGAAATAGCCGCCAACGCCGCTTACCAGTTAAAAGGAAGGGATTGCGCTCACGAGGCACTTTCTTAGTCTTCATAAGAGAATTAAGCGTTCTTCTTTGCTTTGGGTGCCCTGGTTCCCCACCAAAGGACCCCTAGGATGGCTGCTCCGGTTAAGGCAGCTGCCATCATCAATTGGACAGTGGAATATTGAAAATCTTGCACTTTGACCGTGGGGACAACCGACTCACCCGGTCCGAGTGGCAAGCCCACATCGGGAATCGAGTCGAAAAGAATTTTCACCGGAACCCGCTGAACTACCTTCACGTAGTTCCCGGTAGCATCTTCCGGCGGTAAGAGGCTGAACGCTGCGCCGCTACCCTTCTGAACACTTTCAATCTGACCTTTGAATTTTCTGCCCCCAAGCGCATCCACCTCGATTTCCACCGGCTGGCCAGGGCGCATCAGATCGAGCTGATTTTCCTTAAAGTTCGCCGTCACATAGATGTTTTGACGAACTAGCGCAACCAGGCTTTGACCTACCTGGACATAGTCGCCCGGTTCGGCTGCCTTGTGAGTGACCTGACCTGACTCGGGCGCGAACACCTTTGTGTACGAATCATTTAGCTGGGCAGCTTCGACGTTAGCCTCGCTTTCTTGTTCTTGGGCAAGAACATCCTGCACGAGTGCTTGAAAGGTCCGAACCTCAGCCTGGCCTTCAAGCAACTGCGCCTCGGCCGAGCGCACCTTCATCCTAGCTGAATCCAGGTTCGCCTGGGCGGTGCGATTCGCGGCCTGAGAATGAATGAAATCCTGGATCGAGACGACGTGCCGGCTATACAGGTCTTGTTCACGGCGCAGGTCGTCGCTGTCTTGGTCTGCCTGCGCCTGAGAAGATTCTTGATCTGCCTTGTCCTGGTCGACCGTCGCCTGAAGACTCTTGACTTTGGCCATCTGCTGCTCAACGGCGGCCAGTGCTGCTGCCGCGTTCGCCCTGGTGCTCTCCAATGCCGCCTGCTTTTGCCGTAGCTGAGCATCGTAATCCCGAGGATCAATCTCGGCGATCGGGTCCCCTTTCTTGACCAACTGATTGTCGTCAACAAAGACCCGGTCGATCCTTCCGGCGATCTTCGGCGCAACCCCGGTAGTATGACCCTCTATGAAAGCGTCATCGGTTGACTGATAGCTCATTGATTGGGCAAAGAGATAAAGACCGACAACCGCCAGAATCAGTACCAGACCGATTCCGATGAGCGTTCGGAAAAACCGCTTACCAAACCGGTCGCGTAACGATGCTTGGCGTGCCCGGCTCTCAAAATTCGCCGGAACATTGGGGCTACTCTCCCGAACATCTTTCTCTAGTGTTTCTGGCATGCTCAGGAATCCTTTCCATCGCTGGCTTTAATCCCCCGGTAGAAAATATCGGTGACCCCGCGCAGATGGGCGTCGACCGTCTCAGGATCCGTGTCGTACAAAGTATGACGGAGCACAGCGCTATGAATTGCATCGCGGATGAAATCGGCTGCGGCGGACACATCGACTTCCTTCCGCACAAAGCCTCCTTGCTGGGCGCGCTGCAGCAGTGCAACAAAGCGAGCCTTCCTGGTTAACATGAACTCTTGAAGTGAGCGACGGATCGATTCAGGCAAAAACCGCGCTTCGCTGATGAACGCGCGCACAATCGCTTCGCGTTGCTTCACCACCGAATAAATGTCGCGGATGTAACCCTCCAGGCCGCCAAGCAGTTCGCCTCGGCAGATTTTCTCCGGCTCGACCAGAACGTCGAAAGCTTCGCAGCCGTACTCTAAAGTTGCCCGAAGCAGCTGTTCCCGAGTGTTAAAATGACGGAAAAGGGTCACCTCATTGACGTCGGCCTCGCGAGCGATTCTGCGCGTAGTGGCCCCCTGGAAACCGTCCCTGGAGAACACCAGTTCAGCCGCTGCCAGAATCCGTCTCTTGGTTAAAACCGCCGATCCACCTTCGATGCGCGGATGCTTAGGGAGGAACTCCGATGAGGTCATGCAAGTAATTACATGCAATGTTTTCGATTGCAAGTAACTACTGGCAATGTTGTAAACGGCTTTGAACTACAGGTCCCGATTAACGTGCCACGTCAGAACTGAACAGAGTAGGGGCTGGGAGCGCTCTCGTAATCGACACGGGAGACTCGCTTCGTGGCTCCATAATAGAGCACCCGGAAAATCCAAGTTACTGAAGCGCGGAACCATCGACCGCTAAGCCAATAGTTTCACACCGGCAGCGAGCCAAACCTAACTGTCGAGAACGTCAGGTTCCCTAGTTAGTTCGCGGAATCATTTGACGTTCTGGCTAAGACTTCCTTAGTCCTTCAAGGAAGACGGCGACTATGGTTCTTAGATAGGTATCGACAGAATAGCCGCTCGTGCCGTAGGCGGTGTTACGGAGCATCCCGGTGTGGACCGCGTCGCGAAGCATATCAGCGGCACAGTCCAGGTCGACCCCCGGGCGCACGCAGCCCGCTTTCCGAGCGGTCCGCAGACGATCAACCAGTGTCGCCCTCATGGGCGCCATCTTTTCCATACAAGCTCGGCGAACAGCCGGCGGCAGAATTCTTCCCTCACCTACCAGGGCCCTGACTAATGCTTCCCGTTTCAACAGCAGGGCATAGTATTTCCGGACATACTGCTCCAATTGTCCGGGCAAATCGTTCTTCCAAGACGCTGGTGGCCCGATGAGTTCCTCCGGAGAAATCGCCGCGTGAAGAATAGTCTCGCGCAGCAGCTCATCACGCGTCCGAAACTGGCGAAAAAGCGTGGTTTCGTTCACCTTTGCTTCGCAAGCAATTTCACGAGTGGTTGCACCCTGAAAACCGTCTCGGGAAAAGAGTTTTTCGGCGGCTCTGAGAATCCGCTCCCGAGTCTCGTCGCCGTAGGATCGCTTGCGCTTAGTTAAATTAGAAGCGGTCTTTTTGGAAGCGGTCTTGGCTATGCAAGTACCTACTTGCATTGATGCAGACTGCAAGCGTTTTCTTTCACATTTCTGATAGGGTTTAAACGGATGAATCTATCTTGCGGACGCAGGTTTTTCCGGCGTTAGCCTTTTCTGTACCGGATTCGCCTTTCGCGGCTGGGTGGGATACGCTTCTCGCTGAGTCCCTTTTGCGAACATCCGCAACGCGGCGTACAGATCAGTAAGCCGGGGGACGCTTGGGATCGCTCATTGGCGTTGGTGGGGATCCACTCCCAGAAAATGGTAGGCTTTATCGCGCAACAAACGCCATGGAAAATATCGAGAAATACCAGAAACAACTTTTGGAGCAGACGCAGAACCTGTATCGAGAGACGCCGATCAGCGAAGGGACCCAGCAGGCGTACTTGGCAACTCCTCGGCATCGTTTTGTCAGACACTATCGCGAATGGGGCACCAAAGAATGGCAGGTAGTCGAGCCAGAGAGTTTGGTTGAACACATCGCGACCCTATATGCGAACCGGCCATTAATTCTCTTCGGAGACGACGACCAGAATATCCCATCCACGGTTTCGCAGCCTTCGCTCGTGCTCCGAATGCTCGATCTTCTGCAATTAAAGGCGGGAGATAAGGTCTTTGAACTGGGAGCTGGCAGCGGATGGAATGCCGCTTTGATCGGGCGTCTGGTCGGATCAGAAGGGAAGGTCGTTAGCCTTGAAATCATTCCGGAACTGGCTCTGAGCGCCCGGGAAAATATCGTCTCGTTGGGAATCACCAACGTCTACATCGTGTCTGGTGACGGCGCAGAAGGTTACCAAGATTCCGCGCCGTACGACCGAGCTATCTTTACTGCCGGAACCTTTGACCTGCCTTATTGTTTTTACGAACAACTCCGAGAGGAAGGACTATTGCTTGTAGTAATCAAGACTGAAGGCGGTGGAGACAACCTATTCCTGCTCCGCAAAATGGGTGACCACTTCGAATCATTGTGGTCAGGACCGTGCGGATTCGTCCAGATGAGGGGCGCGTACCAATTTAAAGACCTAGAGCCCAACACACTAGCGGAAACCATACCCGGATGGAGCGAACTTCAGAGCAAAGAGATCGACAAAAGGCGCTTCTGGTGGGGTAGCAAAGGAAGAGAGAGTCTCCTGTGGACCACGCTCGGCATCCGCTCCTTTCTGGGTATCACGGAGCCCGCATTCCGAGCGTTTAAAACGGCAAAACTCAACGACGAATCCAGCGAGGACCATTACTTCGGGCTATGGGACGCAACAAACGGCTCGTTGGTCCTCGCGAAAGACGATTGGTTATTCAGCTATGGAAACACCAAAGCCCAAGAGCGTTTGTTGCAACGGCTTCACCACTGGATAGAGGCAGGCATGCCGACTGCGGCCTGTCTCAATCTTAAGGTGTATCCAATCGGAGCGCAGGTACGCACCGGGGACAATCAGTGGCTCGTCAAGCGCAGGGATTCACAATTCCTTTGGAGTTTACAGCGTTGATCGCGTTTCGCGGGCGCCGCACGCGGGATCTGCGTAGATTCTTGGCTCTGCGTCGTTTGACTCGTTCCGGAAGGCAAAACTCGCCCAGCGTTTGAGATGGAGCGAAGGGCAAATCCATAGGCAAGCTAGAAGCTCTGTAGGCCTAAACAAGCGGATACCACATGCTGTAGAGCGCGGGGACGAATGGTATCCCTTTCGTGTCAGTCTCTCTTTCGTTTCTGTTTGTTCTCGGATATGTTCAAAGAAACCTTGGGGTTGCGTCAAGGCGCCGTGACATTTTTGTTGCCATGTCTCTCCCCGTAAAGTGGCCAACTCTGGCCGTTGTCGTTGTAGGTAGCTACAACACCGATCTAGTCGTCTGGTGTGAAGCCATTCCGACCAGAGGCGAAGTGCTCATGGGCGGAGAATTCGATATGTTCTGCGGCGGCCGAGGAGCCAATTGCGCGGTCGCAGCTGCCCGCGCCGGGTGTCAGGTAAAGTTTGTAGGCGCCCACGGTCCGGACATGTTCGGGAAAATGGCCGTTGAACGACTTGAGCGCGAGGGTCTCGACATCTCCGACTTTATCGAGTTGCCAGCTTCGAGGACAGGAACGGCCCTCATCTTTCAGGAGCGGACGGCAGGAGCTCATGCGGCGCTGATCGCGATGTCAGCTAACAACCAGTTTCCGGCTAGCCTGGTAACGAAAGTGAAGCCGGCCATTCAGGAAGCGGACCTCATCTTTACCCAATTCGAAATCGGATCCTCGGCTTTATTAGAGCTCTTTCGGCTATGCGATCGTGAAAAAAAGCGTCTGGTCGTGCATGCCGCCCCGGTTGGTCCCTCGACGCATCTACCGAACGGTCACTATTACCTACTAGTTCTCGACGATTTTGAGGTTTTATCTTTGGCTGGGCAGACTGACGTCTTTGCCGCTATTCGGGACCTACACCGATGCGGCGTTCGGAATCTGATCGTCAAGCATGGAAACGATTATTTGACCTTTTCTGATGGGATCAGTTGCCGCCTTCAATCGATTCCCTTGGTACCATTCGTCCAATGCGCCGGTGCGGTGGAATGTCTGACCGCATGGTGCGGGATCGCACTGGCGCTGACTGGAGATTTATCCCGGGCGGCTTATGTGGGAGCACAGGCAATGGCATTTAGCCTTTCGCGGCATGGTGCGCAAGATAGCATGCCCTATCGCTCGGAGTTATCAATGGACTGGCCGGTTACAGACGCGGACAGCTCCTGACCGAGCGAACTGGCAACGACAAGCCTGCAGTGTTTAGTCCCGAGGGGCAAGCTGTTGCCGGAAGAGCGACGGCGCCAATCCGGTGGTGTGACCCGAGCAGTGGGTTATTAAAAGCCGGCGCCAACCATCGCCGGTTCGTGCGTACCGCGATGGATTTTCCCACTTTAGTGAGGTGCCGTAGCATCGATCGCTAAGGGCTTTCGTTTCTGTTTGTTCTCGGGTATGCTCCCAAAAAGCTGGGGTTACCTCAGGGGTGCCGTGACTTTTTATTTCATGTCTCTCCCCGTAAAGTGGCCAACTCTGGCTGTTGTCGTTGTAGGTAGCTACAACACCGACCTAGTCGTCTGGTGTGAAGCCATTCCGACCAGGGGCGAGTCGCTCCTGGGCGGAGAATTCGATATGTTCTGCGGCGGCCGAGGAGCCAATTGCGCGGTCGCAGCTGCCCGCGCCGGGTGTCAGGTAAAGTTTGTAGGCGCGCACGGTCCTGACGTTTTCGGGAAAATGGCCGTTGAGCGACTTGAGCGCGAGGGTCTCGACATCTCCGACTTTATCGAGTTGCCAGCTTCGAAGACAGGAACGGCCCTCATCTTTAATGAGCGGACAACGGGAGCTCATGCGGGGCTGATCTCGATTTCAGCGAACAACCAGTTTCCGGCTAGCCTGGTAACGAAAGTCAGGCCGGCCATTCAGGAAGCGGACCTTATCTTCACCCAATTCGAAATCGGATCCTCGGCTTTATTAGAGCTCTTTCGGCTATGCGATCATGAAAAAAAGCGTCTGATCGTGCATGCTGCCCCGGTTGGTCCCTCGACGCATCTACCGACCGGTGACTATTACCTATTTGTTCTCAGCGATTTTGAGCTGTTATCCTTGGCTGGGCAGACTGACCTCTTTGCCGCTATTCGGGACCTACACCGACGCGGCGTTCGGTATCTGATCGTCAAGCATGGACATGATCATTTGACCTTTTCTGATGGGATCAGTTGCCGCGTTCAATCGATTCCATTGGTATCATCCGTCGATGACGCCGGTACGGTGGAATGCCTGACCGCATGGTCTGGGATCGTACTGGCGCTGACTGGCGATCTATCGCGGGCAGCTTATGTGGGAGCACAAGCAATGGCATTTAGCCTTTCGCGGCATGGCGCGCAAGATAGCATGCCCTATCGCTCGGAGTTATCCATCGAAGGGCCGGTTACAGACGCGGACAGCTCCTGACCGAGCGAACCGGGGCAGGAGGGCAGGAGCCAGCAGGGTCACGTCTTAACAAGCAACATTGCCTCGAGTCTGATCCGCCACGTTAACCGCCACCACCTCAAGCAATTCGTGTAGAAGAACAGAACAATAGGTCATATAGCGCCAAGGCGTCCTTGGCCGTCATTATCGGTTTGTCGAATTTCATCGCAGTTGCTGTGCATTAGGTTTAACCATCATTGCAGTTTTCTATTTCCAATGACTGATGACGAGAAGATCGCGCGCGATTGGATCAACGCCGTAGAAATAAATCGAGTCCGGGAAGCAGATATTTATCCGCAATTGAAGGCCTGGGTCCATCAGATTTCAGCGACCGATATCCTTGATGTCGGTTGTGGACAGGGGATTTGTTCGGAAAAAATTGATCTAGGACTGCGCAATTACACGGGCATCGACTTATCTCCAATCCTCATCGATAGGGCCAAACAGCTCTATAACTCTGAGAATAGACATTTTCTAACCGGGAGTATTTATGATCTGCCGTTTTCAGATAGCAGTTTTGATGCTGTTTTTTCTGTAAACCTTTGGCACCTCCTTTCCGATTTGCGAAAGGCCAGTGCAGAGTTGAGTCGCGTCTTAAGGGCAAAAGGGAAACTTCCGCATTATCACGGCAAATCCGAACGCCTATTCATTGTGGACAGGTTTATACACTGATACCAAAACTGATGGCTTTTGTTTTGAGGGCCAGGTGCGGCTAGCTGATCAATCGGTAGTACGGGAGATTTTGTATTTGCATACACTTGAGGATATCGCGCGTTCGCTTGAGGACGCAGGTATAAAAATCTTAGAAGTGGAGGAGTTTCGCCAGTCGTCCGACGATCAGCAGCAATATGTATCGATTCGAGGCACGAAACAGAAGTACGGGGGCCATACCGCAATACAATCGTAACTGGACCTTATGAGTATAGGTATCTAGGTCGGAACCCGGACGATGTTCTAACCAGAGAACGCTAGCGGAATTATGAAAATCAGCAGTAACCTTGGATCGCCAGGCCTTGAGAAGGCTCTAGCCGGGTGTCCCATGTGCCACTCGCGGGAGATTTGGGTTGAGAACAATCCGAACTCGGCGCGCTCCTTCTCGATCATGTGTCGAGAGTGCCGCTTTCAAGTGTCACTACTGCCGCGCGCAGAGGCGATCGCAGCGTGGAATAGCATGGGGTCGGGAGAATAGGCTTAGCGTCGGATGGATTCCCTCTTGCGGGCTCGACAAACGGGAAAAGTGAAAACCGCGTTGGTTTCGTTGATGGCGCTCGCGATGCTAACCGCGCGGGGGGAAGACGTAGCCGGCCACTATGTTTTGCACGGTGTCATGGAAGTTGGATCGGAGCTGTTACTAAGATCCGACGGCAGCTTCGAATACATGCTTGTTTACGGGGCGGCAGATTACTGGGCGAAGGGTACATGGCGGCAGAAAGACAATAGTGTCGTCCTGAATAGCGCTGGGAGGAAGGAGGCTCCTTTTCGATTCCTCCGAAGCGGGGCTGGTAGACCCGGCGAGATCTGCGTCTGGGTGGTGGGTAAAGACGGCCACGGGGTAGAGAATATTCAAGTTGCACTTCAAACGGTCGACCAGCATTTCGAGGCGACCACAACTTCCGATGGTGCGGCCGTGTTTCCAGGGGTAGCCAATGCGCGTGCAGTGGTCTTCGAGGTGCCAGTCTACTCGATTAAGGCGGGCCCGTTTGAAATTAAACCTCCCGACAATGACTTTTATTTCGAAATCAATGGCGATGCCATCACCGTAGTCCTCTTCAAAGACGAAGAGCTGGCAATTGATGGGAAAGATCTCCTCTTGAAGTATTGGAACAAGGAAAAGCCTATGCATTACGAGGAGCAATAGGCCGAGGTTCGCCCTGGTTTACACTTTGCCGGTCTATTCCTCGATCAGGGCACTCTCAAAGATCGATCGGGAATCAAACCCGGCGTGATCCGGCCGCCAGAGACACCACCGGTGTTCAAGCTGTTCCTCGATTGCTAGGTGAATCAATAAATGACTTCTCACCTTCCTCGTCCTCGACCTGATAGGTAGGAACGCCGATCGTGAGTGCAAGTGCGACGCCCGAAGTTTTATCCATCCAGAATTTGATGACCGTGAAGAAGCGGTCGGGCTTGCCGTCTGAGACGAGCGCTAATCGAGTGCCGCCAGGTAAAGGTTCGCCAAAGGCGATGGGTCTCATAGATGTGTCCTTGCTCGGGGTGGCTCGCTTGCAGAACTTTGCCGGCAATGACCGGTTGATATCAATACGCGGTTACGCGTATTGACTAGTCGCCCATTTCCAGCACTCGGATCAACAGCTGCGGCGGTGCTAACTGGTCCGTTTTTGGCGACCATACCGGAAACCAACTGTAACCGGACCTTATAAGTATGGCGCGTTAGGCCGGAACTCGACGACCTCCTAGATTAGGCCAAACGGTTCGACAACATCGACGGTTTGAAAGGCGCTCTATAGCCACCGCCATCTATCAAAAGCAGCACACCGCGCTCTTGAGCGGTTGAGGCATAGACCGGAAGAGGCGGAATGAGCAAAGGCATCGGTTGATAAGGCATTCAGTAATTCGTAGCAAGGGTAAATGATAGAACCAAGTTCCAGTAACCCGCATCGCGGCCTAGTGAATCGGCATGCGTCCAAGGGGGTTCGGAAAAAGAGGGCAACAGCATCCTTGCAGAAGCGGCCGAAGCAGGCTGTCATGGTTGGCAAACGCATGATCGATTCGGCGTGTGATAATTTTTTTCGTTCTCGGGGGATGCTGCACAAAGAGTCGGGCAACAACTGGGCGCGGAGCAGTCGGACAGACCGGAATTGAGGGCTGTTGGCCACGACTGTTTGGATCGTTATATTGATGGCGACGACGGGAACAAGAGCAACGGCATCCTCGGCACCCCGCTACCGGAGTACAAAGCCATCCCGTAAGAGCGCTTTAACGTGTCATGCGCTCTGTCGTGACCACGCGGAGCGCTCTTCGAACGCCAACGGCGTTCCATCATTTAGCCGAGGGTTGTGAGGCACGAGCTGCCCTGGTTTTTTGACCATCTGAACCCCCGGTCCAATGCGGCGAAACAAAGCTCCTTGGAAAGGGCAATGGATCGATATAACTTGCCCAGGCTATATCTAATCCTTCCAAGCATATGAATAAGATTGTTCCATTAATCGGCTCCGCAGAAGTTGGACCCCGCGGCGTCCTGCACCTTCCCCGCCTGTGGTTGAAAATCTCGCTCGACGCAAAAGGGCTCCTTGCCGAGGGCTACCCTGCGGTCGGCACCGGGTTCGACCAGATGGTACTTGATGGTCTCGGACTGCAAAAGAACGCAGTTGTTGAATTTATCAGCAAGTCACGCCCGACTTATTGCGAGTTCGAAAGCTGGATTGAGAAACAACCGGGGGCGCGACTGGATTCGGCCTCGATTGCGCGTTTAAATGAAGCTATACGCGGATATAACCATGATGATGGCACGGTCCAAGCAGTCCTGGGGGAAAATGGTTTACCTGCTGACACTGGAATTCGCGATGCAGTAACCCTCAACCGGATTGATGACTGGAAATGCTTTCATGAGGCCGTCCTGAAATAGGCTGGCCCAGATCTTCAGTCGGTTGTTTTATCAATACGCCGTTGCACTATTGATGCCCCCAGTCTAGTCCGGGCTGGGGGAGCGATGATCCGGGGTATGGGTACCCCACGCGAATTCTCCTGCAAAAGACGAGCTCTTGTCTTAACCTCTCCGCCGGTCCGCTGAAATGACAGTCGGAGACGATTGTCGGGCAGACGCTAGGGAAACCTTACTATTGCGCGGGAGTCCGCCGGACGATCGAGAGTGAAATTTAGCTTGCTCCTCATCGATTAGCTCTTTGGCGTATTTGATCGCGCGCGGACGCGTATATCCCAAAATGATCGGCTCGCCCTTGTCGATTTTCACGTTCCATCCCGCGCTAGGCGAACCGAAGATGGTGACCATGCAGCCCTTGTAATCTCGTTTCCAGGTAATGGAATCGGCCTCGATCTGCTGCTTCGAAGCGTCCGCCAGACCTCCGGCGGCTTCAATTTTGGATGGAGTCCTCATATTTGTAAGATAACACATCCGCATCCACGCCGCTCGGCGTTAAGATTTCGCTCTAGTCCTAGGGTTCTCTACATTAGTCATACTCAAACGCAACGCTAACCCGTTCAGTAAAGTATGGGGCGAAACCATCGACTCGAGCGATGCTGGTTGAGCCGAAGCTGGACTAGAAAAGGCGTTCGCTCCCAGCGAATCGAACCAGGATAAAGGTTTGATCGATCTTTCGATGAGCAAACGTGAAATGCTAACGAAATGGTAAAGATATGCTGAGAAAATTGAGTCTTATTCTACTAACAATAGTCGGAGTTGCTTCCGCCCAGGCGGGTGAAACTCACCACGGTAGTCACGGAACTTATCATCGCTCCGGTGGGAATTACCACGGCGGTGGCAACCGCTATTATCGCGGCGGCGGCAATCGCTATTACAGCGGCGGTGGCAATCGCTATTACAGCGGCGGTGGCAATCGCTATTACGGCGGCGGCAATCGCTATTGGCAGGGCGGTTATTGGCACGGCCAGTATTACAACCAGGGTTATTACAGCCAGGGCTACGGTCCGTTCTTCGGATGGGCTCCGATTCCGATTCCGATTCCGGTACCAGGCTACTAGATCCGACGGTAGGCGAAAAACAGGATTGGTCTTTTCACGGGATGGCGAACGCTCAAGAGTGGGTCCTTTCGCCACCGAAATGAACACCAGCTTGATTCAGAATGCCGAGTTGAACCAGCAATTCATTTCCAAAATCCCACTTGGACGCTGGGGACGGGTTGAAGAAGTTGGACATCTTGCGCTCTACCTCTGCTCGGAAACTGCGGGCTTTATCAATGGGACAGATATGAAACTTGGAAATTTCGATTCGAAAACATCGAGTTGGGTGAAACACCTGCTGATATCAAAAAACTCGGCGGAGCTCTTTCTTGTGATCGTCGCTACAACACCGTCTTCCTATGTCACAACGGTGCAGAATCCTACTACGCGGCTAGGGGGTTCCGCGGTTTGCTAAGGGTGTAATGGAAAACGCCGGTAGTGGATCTACTTAGCGCAAGCATGCTCGGTAGGGGTCTTTGCGGCTTCGATCAGCGTCATAGGCCTCTGGTGCGGTCCTTACAGCAGCAGAGTACTGACGCGTTCAGTTGTATAAAGCCCGAACTCGAATCGTCGGCAGTTAGGACAATAATTACGGCAGCTAGAACAGAAAACGGCGAATCCTGGGAATTATCGGATTAGTTAGTGCCAACTTCGTGAAGACGCGAGTGGTGCTGCGCTCATCACCGGGAGCAAGCGAGTCGCGCGTCAAATACACAGAATATGAAGCTTGCACCGCAGGAGGCGTTAAATGCTATCGCACCGCCGACGAGTACTCAACCGTGGCCAGAGGAGAACGATTTACCCCGCCGAGTCTTTGTCACGTCCGACGGGGTCCAGCTAAGCTATATACGGCAAGGAAGCGGTCACCCGCTGGTTCTGATCCATGGCTGGTCGCAGTGCGCCGAGGAATTCAAATATCAGATCGAACCACTCAGTGCGCGCCATTTCTCACTTCGGATCCGAATTGGACCCAACAGGAATTAGAAGATTCGGGTGCCGTTTTTACCGCTCAGCAAGTGTTCGAAATTGTGGCGGCCTTACGGAGCAACCAAGCAGAACTGGTAACCCGACAGGGCATTGATGGGATAATGACCAAGTCCGCAACGGAACAGATGAAAGAGTGGGTAGTGCAATGTACTCTGAAGATGCCCCGGCATCTTGCCGGGACTCTAGCATACAATCACTGGCATATGGATTGGCGCGATCTTATCCCGCGGATCAACCTTCCTACCCTCATCATCAGCGGTCGAGCCAGTGCGGCGGCACCGTGGAAATCGCAAAAATGGATTCATCGCCAGATTAAGGGTTCGCAGCTCGAAGTATTCGAAGAAGCAGAAGGTGGCCAGCATTTTATGTTCATTGAAAATCCGGAGAAGTTTAATCGGATGATCATGAAATATTTAGGCTAGTACACCAAGTCAGTGACTTGGTGCACTGGCTCCCTAGGAATTCCGACTCAATTGACAAAACTCCGTTATCTCGAAAGGAATCGGTAGGTCAGACGACCAGAAAGAGGCAGCCTTGCGTTCGATCATTCGGTTCTGTAAATGGGTGCGCCTTGCGGGGCTCCGGTCGCGCCACCGTCTACCACAATCTCGGCTCCGGTGACGTTCGAAGCATCATCCGATGCCAAAACAGGACGGCTTTGGCGACCTCGTCGGCTTCGCCAAGGCGACCGAGCGGAATAGTAGCCACGATTCGGCGCTCTAAGGCGTCCATCGCTTCATCGGTGGGCGCTAGTGGCGACCAGATAGGCGTTCTGGTTCCACCCGGCGTAACCTGATTGACGCGAATGCCGCGCGGTGCGAATTTCGACGCCAAATTTCGAGTCATGGCACGCGCGCCAGCCTTGGTGGCGGCATAGGCCGAAAGGACGTGGCTCCGGCAAAGCACGTTTATCTCCGAAGCAGAAGCGTTCGATGGTTAGTGAGAATGAAGCTAGGTGACCTTGGGTGAATGGGAGCGGACAAAATTTGGTAACGGCTCAATGGCTAGCTCTGATCGATAAGGCATGCTGTCCTGTGCACCGTGCCGGGAAGAGCTGAATGCCATGGCGTGGGCTCCCACGTAGGTCGCGTAAGGAAGATGTTCAGTGTTGGCCAGGGCAACGCCCGCCCAGGCCGTGAGACATTCGACGGCGCCCGCGTCTTGAATAAATGGCGCGGCTGGGACCGGCTGGACGCCGGATCTTATTCCGTCAGAGAAAATTAGCGAATGATGGTGTTGCTTGATAATCAGGTTTTGAACTCCTCGGTGGTGCAATTCGTAAATAGAGGCATCCAGGTCCTTACATCCGGCCAGTAAAAGGGCTTCAAAGTCATCTGCAACCACCAGGTAGTAAGAACTTTTCGGAAAATGAATCGGCGGCTGAACCGGCGCTGCATGTACCACCAAACGCTTATGGTGATGCCGACATATCCGATAGATCTCCATTAATACCGGGGTCGAGATCTCAAACTGAGTAAAGACTAGGTCGCTTTCCCGAATGGAAGACTCAACCTTCCTAACTAGGTCGGGTGAGAAATGATTATTCGCGGAGAGCGAAACCAGGGCAGTGTGAGCAGCGGTTCTTCGTTCTTGAAAAATCATAGCGACGCCGGTCTTGGACGACGGCAACTCAATGAAATCAGCGACATCGATCCCTTCGTGCGCCAGTCGCTCGAGCGCCATTTTCCCAAACGCATCTGCCCCGTGCGCACCAACGAATTTCACGCGACATCCGGAGCGCGCCGCTGCCACTGCGCAGTTTGCTCCTCTACCGCCGGAAAACATCTCGAAGTCTCCGCCCACGATCGACTGACCTATTGCCGGCGTGACGTCACACCATATTACCAGATCGGTGTTGTAACTGCCGATCACAGTGACCACCGGTGGTTGATACTGAGTGGGTGTGAACATATGGAGGACCGGTCAACGGCGTCCATCCTGAGGGATCAAGAAACTATACCGCTGAGGACTTCAGCACAACTCACCAACGAGATAATTGTCACACCGTACCAGAAAAGGTAACTTGGCCGTTGAACACGAGGTAATTTGCAGCATCGGTTATAGCGGCTGTAGAAACCATATTTCCGCAGGTGTTCTGCCAGTCTGCGCAGGCTGTTCGCCTTTTTTTAGGCAGACTTGAGGCTGGCCCCGAATGTAATTCCCCGTCGATGCGGGTGGGTTCGTAATTGACTTCGGCGAAGCGCTTTAATCTATTATCTCGATAGTCTCCATAATGAATTAGACGTACTAAAATTCTACTTCGAGTACTCTCGCAAATGAGGCTCGCGAAACGGACCGATAAGATATTTAGTGGAGACTTGGTAACGGGTCGGTGTCCGCATTAGCAAGACGCTAAGAGTAAGACGTTACAAAGCTCGCCCAAAACGGAACCTGCCCGGAAGTTTGATATCCCTTATGTCAATGCCGCGTTTCCTGTTTTACTGTTTTGCTATTCCCATAGTTGCCGCTGTTTTTTTATTGGCTTTTCTGTCGGCGCCTGGCCACGGCTTCTGGTGCATTGCGTCCTTTGAGCCATCGCTTTTGATGGAGAGTTTTTCATTCGCGATTTTCCTCCTGCTCGTAATCGCAGTGTTTTTCGGGCCATTCATTAGCAGATTGCTTCAGAAAAGGTAGTCCGATGGCTTAGACCAGCTCCGCTCGGCCCGGCCGTCGCGCCGGCTAAGGGACAGGACGGGAGACTGCTACGACAACTATCGAGCGACGTGCGATGCACGCCGGCGGCGACTGAGCCCAGGTCCTAGCCTTTGCCTCAGCTCTTCGCAGCGATCGTGCGCAAAACGAGATAGATGACGAAGGCGAGCCCAAACCCGACGAACCAGGCGTAGTTGTATAAATCGACCAGCGGACCGGGGACAGAGGCGGCAGGAATTGCTTTTATGGTGACCAAAAAACCGGGTAAGTTTGGCAGCACCGCCAATACAAACGCCACGACCGCCACGATGCTGATTCCGTTGGTATAACGATATTCTCCTTCTTCATCGTAAAGCCCTCCGACATTGAGCTGCTGGTGTCGGACCACAAAATAATCCGCAATCATGATGCCGCCGATGGGTCCAAGTAAGGCGCTATAACCGATCAGCCAGGTGAAGATATAACCACTCGGGTCTGCCACTAGTTTCCAGGGCATAATCAGAACACCGATAATGCCCGTAACTAACCCCCCGGTGCGGAATGAGATCTTTTTCGGTGACAAGTTCGAAAAATCATTCGCCGGACTCACGACGTTAGCCGCAATATTAGTGGCCAGCGTCGCGATACATAATGCCAACATCGCTACGATCAGTAAAACCGGGTTCTTGAACCGGGCGAGTACATCGGTCGGGTCCCAGATCGTTTGTCCGTAAATGATGGTCGTTGCCGATGTCACCGCGACGCCGATAAACGCATAAAGCGCCATGGTAAGCGGCAACCCGAGGGCTTGGCCGAGGATCTGATCCCGTTGCGATTTGGCGTACCTGGAAAAATCTGGAATGTTAAGCGATAACGTCGCCCAAAAGCCGATCATTCCGGTCAACGCGGGAAAAAAGAAGGAAAAGAATTGGCCTGCTTTCGGCTGGCCTGGATCGAACGCGGAGGGTTGTGAAAGGATCGGTCCAAATCCACCCGCGGTCCGATAGGCCCAAAATAGGAGTAGTAGCCCAAGCCCTATCAATAAAGGGGCTTTGATATTCAATAGGAACCGGATCGAATCGATTCCCAGATAGACAACCCACATATTGATTGCCCAGAAGAAAAGAAAACAAGCGAACTGAGGCAAAGTGATTCCGAATAGAGTGGCCATTCCGGGAGCGGCCAAGCCTGGGAGAAATATCGCCAGGATCTTGTAGATCGCGCTACCTCCAATCCAGGTCTGAATGCCGAACCATCCACAGGCCACCAATGCGCGCAGCAAGGCGGGCAGATTAGCGCCCCGCGTACCGAATGACGCCCGGCAAAGAACCGGAAACGGGATTCCGTATTTTGTCCCGGCATGGGCATTCAGAACCATGGGGATCAAGACGATCAAGTTACCCAGAAAAACAGTGAGAATGGCTGCCCACCAATTCATACCACCTCCGATCAACGACGACGCCAGCATGTAGGTCGGAATACAGGCAGACATCGAGATCCATAAGGCGGCGAAACTGCCCAGCCCCCATTTTCTTCGGTCCTGGGAAACGGGCGCCAGATCCTCGTTGTACAGCGAGCCGGCGCGCGCCGCATCTAGCGTGGCAGTGTTCATACGGTTTTAGGTTATACGTTTTAGGTTATACGTTTTAGGTTTTAAGTTGGGTCAGCAGTGGCATACTCCGCCAGTTCTAGCGGCCTTTCGCAACCCGGAACTTATAACCTACAACTTACAACCTATAACCAATTAGAAGTGTTGGGGTTCGCGTTTCAGAAAATTGCCGCGGCCGATGGTGCCGGTGAACTGTCCATCGCGGGCAGCGATCTCACCGCGAACAGTTACCACACTCGGGCGACCCTCGATTTCCCAGCCCTCAAACGCGCTGTAGTCCACATTCATCAGCTGCGTTTTGGCAGAAATCGTCCCGCGATAGTCAGGATCGAACACTACCAGATCGGCGTCGGCACCAAGTTGGATAGTTCCTTTGCGAGGGAAGAGTGAAAATAGCTTGGCTACCTGAGTGCTCGCGACGTTAACAAGCGTGTGCAGGTCGATTCGCCCTGTCTTAACCCCGTGAGTATAGAGAAGTTTAATCCGTTCTTCCAGAGATGGAATTCCGTTTGGGATCTTAGTGAAATCATTTTTGCCCATTGTCTTCTGATCGGAAAAATCAAAAGGGGCATGATCGGTGGCAACGGTGTTGACGAGACCGTCACGGAGTCCTTGCCAAAGTATTTCTTGGTTACGAGCATCGCGCAACGGGGGAGACATCACGAATTTCGCGCCCTCAAATCCGGGGCGCTCAGCGTAGGTCTTATCTAACACCAGATACTGGATCAAGGTCTCAATACTAACCCTGACACCGCGTTGACGCGCGGCGACAGCGGCAGCCAACGCTTCCTGGCAACTCAAATGAACAATATAGGTCGCGGTGCCAGTCAGCTCGGCAAAGGTGAGAAGATGATGAACCCCTTCCGCTTCTACCAATGGCGGCCGGCTTTCGTGGTGCTGGGCGGGATCGGTCTTGCCGGCAGCCAACAGTTGGGCCGAGCGCTCGGCGACCAGGGTCTCGTTTTCACAATGCGCGGTGACGATCACCCCCAATTTCTTGGCCAAAGCTAGGGTTCGATACAGCTCCGTGTCATCGATGCCGAAGGCCCCTTTGTAGGCCAGAAATATTTTGAAAGAACTGATCCCTGCGGCCACGATCTCGCGGAGCTGGCCCTCGGTGGCGGAGTCGAATTTCGTGACTCCCATATGAAAAGTAAAATCGCAGGCGGATTTACCAACCGCTTGGGACGTCCAGAGCTCGAACCCTTTCAACGTGTCGTCCTGGCGCGACGGACAACACATTTCGATGAGCGTGGTGGTACCTCCCGCCAAAGCCGCTTTGCTTCCCGTCTCATAGGTGTCCTTGGAGTAGGTCCCCATGAATGGGAGATAGATGTGAACGTGGGGATCAATGAATCCGGGGAAGACAAATTTTCCGGTAGCGTCAACTACCGTAGCGCCCGGTGGCGCAGAAATATCACGATCGATACGGGTGATGGTTTCGCCTTCGCAGTAGATATCTGCCTGGTAACGCTCGCTGGCGGTAACAATTTCTCCGTTCTTGATCAGCAAGGCCATAAGCTAGAACTAGAAAACAACCGCGAATGGACACGAATGGACACGAAAAACTTAAAAACGAACCGCAGATAGACGCAGATTTACGCAGATAATGTCGGCTTCGACTGAGGTCACTCAAAAGCCTCCGGTTGTAGATTTCTGGATCGAGCTCATTCATTTCTTTGGCTAAATCCTGCGCGATCGCACTGTTCAACGCCCAAGCTTGGCCAAATTTTCCTGATTTGAACGGAGCGCGCCCATCTTATCTGCGTAAATCTGCGTTCATCTGCGGTTCGTTTTTAAGTCTTCGTGTCCATTCGCGGTTAAGGTCGGTTCATTGGCGGGAAAGGGAGTCCGATTGCTGGACGAATGAGTCGCCGCTCCATTCGGCGTCGCTTCTCACCGATTTAGCCGTCGCAGCCTTTTGAGCGGCTTTACGTTCGGTCTGGCGGCGAACCAGATCTGAGTGGGAAGTGAAATAGTCGAGGGACTTCCCTTTGAAATCCGATACGGTTTCGAACTGATGCTTCTCCATGAATTGGAGTAACTCGTCTCGCATCGGCTTAATACACTCGTATCCGGCTTTCATAACTCCTGTGCAAACCTGAATCGTGTCAGCACCCAGGAGCATGAACTGCGCCGCGTCCCCGCCGGTTTCGATTCCGCCGATCCCAGAAATCGTCCGACCAGGAAATTCTGTCCGCACCATGTTGGCAACTTCCATCACCATGCGGAGCGCTATCGGCTTGACCGCTTTAGAAGAGTAACCGCCGGGCGTCGTGTAGCCTTCGACAGTGGGTTCCGGCCGCAATGTATCGAGATTCACTCCCATCACGCATCGGATAGTATTGATAAGACTGATTCCCTGCGCGCCGCCTCGGAGAGCCGCTCGACTCGGATCCTCAACCCGGGTAATATTCGGTGTCATCTTTGCCCAGACCGGCTTTTTGCTTGCTGCTGCTACCCAGCCGCAGACTTCTTCCAGAATCTCCGGATCTTCTCCCATGGCCGATCCCATTCTTCGCTCCGTCAATCCATGCGGGCAGGAGAAATTCAATTCAAATCCATCCACACCCGTTTCCTGACATCGTTCAACGATCTCAAACCAGGCGTCCTTTCGTAATTCTTCCATGATGGAAGCGATCAGGATCCGGTCTGGAAAACGGTCTTTGCATTTCTTAAATTCTTCGATCCAGATCCTAAGCGGTCGATCGCTGATTAGTTCGATGTTTTCCCAGCCAACGACTTCCTGTTTTTCGTTGGAAAAGAGTTTGGCATAGCGGGGAGCAACATTGATGACTTTCGAAGCTTCGAGGCTGACCGTTTTAGCGATGACGGCTCCCCAACCTTCCTGAAAGGCTCTGGTGATTACATTCAAGTTAGTCCCGGGCGGACCGGATGCGATGATGAACGGGTTGGGCAGATTCAATCCGTCAACAGTAGTTGCTAAGGTCGGCATGCTCCTGATTCCCCTCTCAGTTGCGAAGTTAAGGCAACAACCTGAGATCGTTCCGTGGGAATTTCAAGAACACATTCGGTCAAACGGAGTATTGGTGGTGGAGTACCGGAGTGGTGGAGTAATGGAGTGGTGGAGTTGTGGAGCGTTGGGATACTGGAGGGTGGGGGTGTTGGGTGATGGTGTGATGCGTAGATCGCCATGAAATGGCGAAACAGAATAGCCCAGGGCTTCTGCCCTGGGTCAGGCCCCCAATGAAAACGCCCTGAAAGGGCGTCCGAATGTGCGTCGGTTGCGTCTCCACCGTTTGTTTTGGGCGCGAATGGTTCGAATACCCCTAAGGTAACCGGCAACGAAGGCCGTGGGACGCAATCTAGGGTGATTCGCATCGGCCCCCCTTTCAGGGCGAATTCCGTGACGCACCGGTTCCCAGGGCTGAAGCCCTGGGCTATTCTGTTTCGCCATTTCATGGCGATTTACCCAAGAAACCCACCCCAACACATTCCTATGCTGAATCCGAAACGAACGGTTGCTGAGCTCAAAGAACTTCGCGCATTGACGGGGGACGAGAATGGAGCCCAACGCCTTGCTTTTACTGAGACCTGGAGTCGCGCCCGGGCTTGGCTCCGAGAAAAACTCGAGGCCTTGCCGGTCGAGATTCACTCTGACCCGGCAGGTAACGTCTGGGCGACATTGACCGGAAAATCCGATCGATCACTGTTAATCGGCGGTCATATTGATTCTGTCCCGAATGGCGGCTGGTTGGACGGTTGCCTCAACTTGCTGGCCGGCGTCGAGATCCTCAGACGGATCCAGGAACAGTATGATGGCCGGCCTCCGGTCACCGTGCGGTTGGTCGACTGGGCTGACGAGGAAGGAGCCCGGTTCGGTAAAAGTTTATTCGGATCGTCTGCTTGTTCCGGAAATCTCGATCTCGAAGAAGCGCGTACGTTGGTCGATAGGGATGGGGTACGTCTGCCGGACGCATTGAAAAAGGTAGGGATCGATCTCGGCCGAGCGAAAGAAAGCGGCAACGAATTGAAAAATGCGGCTGCCTATCTCGAATTGCACATCGAGCAAGGCCCCGTGCTTCTCGATCTGGATCTACCGTTAGGAACGGTTTTAGGGACCTTCGGCGTGGAGCGACATGCCATCACGTTTCACGGCCAGGCGGCGCACTCTGGTAGCACTCCCATGAACGTCCGCAAAGACGCGTTTCTGGCGGCTGCAAAAATGAGTCCTGAGATCTATCGGATCGCCTCAGCTCAAGGCGGCGTTTGCACGATCGGTTCGTGCACGACAAAACCCGGTATCGTGACGAGCGTGGTTGAAGAATGCCGGATTACGCTGGACCAACGCCACCTGGATGCGTCCGGGTTAGCGAAGATGTTAGAAGAAGCGAAGCAGGCGAGCGTGAAGTTCGCCCAGGAAGGAAATGTGCGGGTGGCGTGGGAACGAATCTGGCAAATCGAGCCGGTCCTATTTGATTCTCGATTAATCGACCTCTGCAGCGAAGCAATCGAGGAAACGTGTGGCAAACCGTATCGGCTTCCATCCGGCCCTCTACATGACGCCGCCGAAGTGGCTCGTGCCGGTGTTCCCACCGTAATGATGTTCGTCCAAAGCCTACACGGTATCAGTCACAATAAGATCGAAGACACCATAGAAGAGCATTTGGAACTATGCGTCACTGCCTTCGATCGACTGGCCGAGAAGGCCACGCGAGTGATCGTCTCCGACGGTGATCCGGTTCACAGTCGCAGCGCCTGCGAATGAGCATTAGAGTTGCGTCCGTGGGATCCCTAAAATCCAGGCGGCTGGCGTTCGCGAACCGGCCCTAAGGTAGCGTCAGAGGCAAATATTTGCCTTAGCTAACTAGTCTTTGTCTTCCTTTGCAGGCCCATCTTTGAATTGGTCCTCTTGGCGGCTCGCCGCCCGCCTAGAATCTCTCGCGTTTTTCCAGTCGATGCACCATTGGGAACAATACGTGACGTTATTGATCGTTAGCGGCTTCTGATCATGGTTTTCATAAATCAGCACTCCGCAGGTGGCGCATTTAATATAGTCCTCTATATACAGGCCGTTCTCAGAGAATTTCATACCGCTTTTGCTTTAAAATCGTATTCCCGTTCTGCAGCCGCCGATGATACATAGCCTTGCAGAACGTCATTCAACACCAGGCTCCGATCCCGGTCTCCGGGATTGCCGAATCCGCCGCCGCCGGGACTCGCGAGCCGGATTCTGTCGCCTTTTCTAATTGTTATATTCGAATATCGGCTCGTCGACTTCTTGCCGTAAGCCTCGCGTACATTCTGCCACGTTTCTGAAGCTGCCTTCAGAATCAAAGTGGCGCCCAGGCCGCCCGGCTTACCCTCATGGAGACCCCAGGGAGCAAATAGGTGCCGGTCGGTCATTTGCGAACAGGTGACTTCGTCGTTCAGGCAGATCATCTGCTTCGTGTATCCGACGCCGCCTCGAAATTTACCTGCACCACCGGAATCGGTGTCAAAGGCGAGGAACTCAACCCGCCACGGGAAGCGCGTCTCGAAAACTTCGATCGGGGTGGGCCGACAATTCCCATTGATCGAGTCCACCCCATCATTTCCATCGGCAAAGGATCTCCCTCCCCAGCCCACACCGGCAATGTCGTAGCAAATGAAATAATCACCGGTCTCCGCATCGACGCCGCCGAATACAAAATTTGAATGGGTACCCCCTTCTGCCGCCATGGTACGACTCGGCACCGCGTTCGCCATCGCACCAAGAATCGTCCCGACTATCCTGGGATGAGTTTCCGTGTTACCGCCGACCTCCGGACCAGGATAATCCACATTCAGTATCGTGCCAGGGGGAGCCAATACTCGAATCGGACGAAAACACCCGGAGTTACGGGGAATCGAGGGATCGGTCATGTGCAAAACCGCATTGTAGGCCGCCGAAGTCGCCACACCGAGGGTCGCGTTGATGGGCCCTTTCGCCTGAGGAGAAGAACCGTAATAGTCGATTATAATTTCATCCCCTGTCTTATGGGCTTCGACCTCGATTACATAAGTGCGCCCTTCGTCGACGCCATCGCTTTCGATGTTATCCTTGAAACGATAAATGCCATCGGGAATCGCACGAAGCTCCGCGCGCATTCTGCGCTCTGAATAATCGAGTAAATCCTTGATGGTTTCTGCAAACAGTGCCTTCCCGTACTTCTCGATTGTCTGGACAGAGCGAGATTCACCGAGATCAACCGCCGCGATGAGCGCGCTCAAGTCCCCAAAGTTGGTTCGCGGCGTTCGTACATTTGCCAACAGCAATTTCCAGACTTCTAAATTGTCCTTGCCGCGTTTCTTTATCTTGACTGGAGGTATGCGAATGCCTTCGTGAAAGATCTCCGTGGCTTCCCCGCAAAAACCGCCTGGTACCATTCCTCCGACCTCTTGAATGTGTCCGATCGCTACGGCGAATCCCATCAGCTCCTGCTCGACGTAGATCGGCTTGAAAAAAGTATGCTCGGGAGTGTGGAGGCCGCCTCGATATGGATCGTTGTGCAGAATGATATCTCCTTCTTCAAGCTCGGAAACCGGAATCTCTCTCAGACAGGATTTAACTAGCAGCGGGAGGCCGCCAATCTGTGAGGGACAGTAATCTGCTACTGCGATCAGATCGCCCTCCATGTTGGCTAACCCGCACGTGAAATCGAGCGCCTCGCTGAAGATGGTGGAGTAAGCGGTCTTCATCAAAACGATGCCCATCTCGCGGCAAATCGACACCATGGTGGATTCTAGAATATTGACGGTTACGGGGTCCATGGCAGGAGGTTCAATTTGAGACTAAAAGGTTGCCAAAGCGATCGATGGTCAGATTTTGTCCGGGCAATAGAACGGTTGCAGAAGCCTCTTCTTCGATCACGGCCGGTCCGGTCAATTTACCATTTGCGCCAAGACTCTCACGCCGGTAGATCGGCACCTCGAACCACCCCCTTTCAAAAAAGACCTTTCGCCGTTCAAACGGTTCAGGCGCTTCAATCTGTTCCGGCAGAACTTTAGCATCGGGTTTTCCTAAAAGGGCGATGGCAATCACTTTAATTGTGACAATCTCAATGATCTCCCCTGGAATATTGAAACCGAAACGGGCCTTATGCTCTTCATGAAAGCGCCGCCAAAAATCTTCCGTTGTTTCCGGAGTAAATTCATCAGCGGGAAACGACACCTCGAGCTCGTGATTTTGCCCGAGGTAGCGCGCCTCGATCGACCGAGAGACTTCGAAATTGTCAGAGTATCCCTGGTTTTTGAGTTCCTCGGTCGCTTCCGAGATCAATTCGTGCATAACCCGCGTGGCGCGCTCATGGTTAAACAACTTCGACGATTGGGGAACCGTCCGGTGCTTATCCACTCTCGCATCTGTGACGATAAAGCCGAAGGCGGAAAACTGGCCCGGCGAGTTTGGCACGAGCGACGAAGGAATCGAAGCCAGACGCATCAGATCACCGGTGTGGACCGGTCCGGCGCCGCCGGCCGCGACCAAGGTAAAATCGCGGGGATCAAAACCCCGTTGCAAGAGAACGGCTCGCAACGCGCCGAGCATATTATTATTTGCGATCTGAATGATGGCGAGCGCGGTCTGATCCACCGGCATTTGGAGAACCTTGGCAATCTTGGCAACTGCCGCGAAGGCAGCGTCGGCATCCAGTGGCATGCGGCCGCCTAGAAAGTAGTTTGGATTCAGCCGGCCAGTTACCACGTTCGCGTCTGTCACGGTCGCTTCGTTGCCGCCCCGGCCATAACTCGCTGGGCCCGGATTTGACCCCGCGGACTGCGGCCCCACCCGCAGCATACCCCCTTTGTCGATCCACGCGATCGAACCGCCGCCCGCTCCGATCGTATGGATATCGACCATCGGAATTTGAATCGGAATACCCCACTCGATCTCGAACGCAGTCGTGATGTGCTCCTTTCCATCAACGACCGTCGAGCAATCCGTTGAGGTGCCGCCCATATCGAAGGTCACGAGATTCTTGAGACCTGTTAATTTGGCGAGCTCCCGTGTCGCGACGACGGCCCCGGTCGGGCCAGACAGAGTGAGTTGGACAGGAGTGGCGGCGGCGCTCGCCATGGTCGCTTCGCCGCCGTTCGACTTGATAATCCCGATGGAGCTTTCAACGCCGACCTTGGCCAGTCGCTCTTGAACCTTATCAAAATGATAGGTGATCACGGGCTTCAAAAAGGCGTCCGCAATCGTCGTGGAGGCTCGCTCGTACTCTTTCCACTTTGCGAGCACCTCATACGAGATTGACACCGGTATTCCGGGAATTTCTTCACAGATGATTTCGCGCGCTCTCTTTTCATGTTCAGGATTGAGGTAAGAGAAGAGAAAACAGATTGCCACGGCCTCGATTGATTCGTTCCTGATCGTCTGAGCCACTCCGCGCAGTTCTTCCTCATCAAGAGCCGTAACCACTTCTCCCTTGGCCGAAAGCCGTTCACTTACCTCGTAGCAATATCGTCTCTCAACAAACGGTTTAGCCTTGATCCAGGAAATATCGTAGTGACTGCGCCGGTCGCCGCGCTGGATAAAAGGAATGTCTCGGAAGCCTTTTGTCGCGATGTATCCGACTTTTGCGCCGCGCCTGGTCAAAAGCGCATTCGTGGCGATGGTAGTCCCTAAGCGGACCTTATCCGCGCGGGTGAGTGCCGGAACCCGTTCTAATCCAGCGATCACTCCTGAAATCGGGTCTTCCGGCGTCGTCAGCTCCTTCCAAAATTCAGTTTTGCCCGATTCCTCGAAGTACAGAACAAAGTCGGTGAAAGTTCCACCTATATCGATTCCTACTATCTTGCGCATACACTGGTATTTCGTTTTTTAAAAGAATTCCTGAAATACTCCTCTGTTTCTTGAAAAGGTTTGCGAGGACGGACATCACGCCGTCCGAGACGCAGCAATCCGGCGATGCGCGTCAGCGAAGTGCGCATCTAACAGATCTTTAGCCCGCGAAACTTGTCCTTTTCGCAAGGCCGCTACGATGACTTTATGTTGGTTAACCGCTTCTGTTAATTGCTTGACCGAATGTCCGGTTCTTTCCTCAATTTGCCCAAACAGTTTCCAAAAGATCTCGAGAATATTGATCAAAACTCGATTGTTCAGTTTGCAGAACAAGATCCGATGAAATTCCATGTCTTCTTGCAAAAAAGTGGCGGGCGTTTTCACTTTAAGGCCCATGCGAAGGACGAGGCGGTCGAGTTCCTCAAAATCCTCCGGCCCCAAAAGCGCCGCCGCTTGAGCGAGGAATCCCGTTTCCAAAGCCTTTCTGATTTCGAGGATCTCTTTCAGGCTGGCGCGGTCAATGGTGAGAGAAACCGCCAAATTCTCGGCCATCGAACTGGAATCAAATTTCCCGACAAATCGACCTTTACCCTGGTGAGTATCGATGACGCCGGCCGCTTCTAAAGATTTAAAGCCTTCCCGGATCGCGGTCCGGCTGACGCCTAACTGGCTGGCGAGCTCACTCTCGGAAGGGAGTCTGTGGCCGGGTTCGAGGCTATTGGTGATGATGTAGTCCCTCAACTGTTGCTCGACCAGTCCAGCCCTGCTGGTCGTGGAAATCGCCGTGAAGGCTGATTTTCTGGTGGTCTTATTCATACCTTGAATTTGAGCGTCATAGATAAACCGCCCGAAAGATCAAAGTCCTTTAGAAAAACAAAAAACGTTGCTTGCGCGAACATTCTCGAAGTGATAGCAACTTGTCATACATCAGACGTCTAATAAGGCAACTCTAAAAACCGGAAATCCTCGTTATGCAAAAGTATGGCACTGGTACTTCGACGCTCGTCGCAGTATTCGCTTCGTTACTTGCCTGCGCTTCGCCAACGCGCGCTCAGGAAAAGCCCTATCAAGGGACAACCATCAGAGTCGGGTGCCAATCCAGCCAGTGGGCAAACGTTTCAAAGAAGATGGCCCCCGAGTTTACCACTGAAACGGGCATCAAAGTAGAATTCGAAGACATTCCCTTCGGCGTCGAATACGAAAAACTAAAGACCGCTTTTGTTACCGGTTCCGTACCTTATGACGTCATTTGGTATGACTCGATGTACACTCCGGAATTTTCCAAGCAGGGCTGGCTCCAAGATTTGGATCCGTATCTTGCCGATAAGTATCTGACGCCGGCTGACTTCAAGTACCCGGACGACTTTTATGGAGTCATTTATTCAGGGCATTATTCTAAGGAATTGGCAGACCTCTATGGCGTACCGGCTAAAGGGACATTCGGCATCCCCTGGATCGCGGGTTTCAACGTTTTGTATTATCGAACCGATTTGCTGGATGCCGCTAGGGTAAAGGGCCCTCCCTTCACGACGGACGAATTATTGAAGGCCGCTCAGGCACTCAACGATCCCGCCAAGGGGGTTTACGGTTTTGTGATGTCGGCCAAGCGGGACCGGATCTGCTATGACTTCTCTCAGTATCTGTGGACCTTCGGGGGCGATTTCTTTGACGCCAAATTCAAGCCGATTTTCAATAACGAAGCGGGGGTCAAAGCTCTGGAGTACTATTTGCAGCTGGGGAAAGTCGCGCCGCCAGGAACGGGCGGCTACCATATCACTGAAGCCTGGTCTTCTTATATGGAAGGCCACGCGGGGTTTGCTTGGACGTGGCAAGACCTCGCCTCCGTAGCGCGCGAAAAATCGCACATCATCGGAAAATTTAAGTGCGCCGCTCCGCCCACCTACAACGGCGTATCTCACCCGTTGGTGGGCGGCATTGTGGCTTCGATTCCGATTAAGGCGAGTAATCCGAAAGCCGCGTTCAAGTTCATCACCTGGTGTCAAAGTCCGTCCAATGCAAAACGATCGACCCTGCTTGGTGCCACCACGCAACGCGCGAGCACCTGGGAGGATGCTGAGGTCAAACAGATGTACCCCTCAGCCGAAGGCGACCTGGTCAAAACCGTAAATGAAAGTGGCCGCACCGTACCGCTTCTTCCGGAGTGGGCCAGTATCGATCAAATCATTGCCGAGCAATTATCCATTGCTTTTACCGGCCAAAAGAGCGCGCGCGATGCGCTCAACGACGCCGCCAGCAAAGTGGAAGAGTTCATGAAAAGTGCAGGCTACTACGACAAACAGTAGCATTCTCAATGTTCCTTGAAGTGAGATGTTAAATACCAATCTTTTTTCTCTCGAACCGAAAAGCGTACCGGAGGTCCGCTCTAAGTACCGGCGGATCGCGACGTATCTCCCAGCTCCGCGGTCAGTCCCGATTCTCGAAAGTCTCAAACGAAACGAGCCCAGAGCGATGCTCTGCCAGCCTCCGGTTGTTTGGGAAAAAGCCAAAGGTTTCCAGGTCTTCGACGCATCTGGCAATATCTGGCTCGATTGGACATCTGGGGTCTTGGTCGCGAACGTCGGCCATTCTCATCCGAGGGTGAAGCAAGCCATCACTGAGGCAGTCCAAAAAGAACTGCTCCACACCTTTGTTTTTCCTCATCAAAACCGCGAGACTTTGGTTCGTGCCCTACTCGCAAAATCGCCAAGTCCCCTGGACAAGGTCTATCTTTTTACAACGGGATCGGAGACCGTGGAGTGCGCGATCAAGCTGGCTCGGAGCTCCGGACAGACTCTAGGCCCGCAAAAGACTTCGATCATCACTTTCCAAAACGCTTTCCACGGAAGGACACTGGGAGCGCAAATGGCAGGAGGGATCCCGAGCCTGAAGCAGTGGATCCGGGAGCCGGTGAGCGGCTTTTACCAAATGCCCTTTCCCGACGGCTTCCGGACTCCCCACTATTCTTTCTCCGACTTTCTCCAGTCATTGCACGGCTCCAGCTTGCGTTCCGATCGAATCGCGGGCGTGATGCTTGAATCCTATCAAGGGGGCGGTGCGAGCTTTGCCCCAACCGAGTTCATCCGGGACCTGCGCGCCTGGTGCGACGCTAACCAGGTTCAGCTGATATTCGATGAAGTTCAGGCCGGCTTTGGTCGGACGGGAAAGTACTTCGCTTTCGAACACTATGGCGTTGTTCCGGATTTAATTTGTTGCGGGAAAGGACTGTCCGGATCGCTTCCGATCTCGGCAGTAATCGGGAGGTCTGCGCTGATGGATCTACAGGAGCCCGGTGAAATGACGAGTACCCACGCCGGGAACCCCGTTTGTTGCGCTGCGGCGGTGGCAAGCCTGGAAGTGATCGATGAGGAGAAGCTGGTCGAGAAGGCGCAAGCCTCGGGAGAGATTCTTCACCAACGCTTGAATCACCTTAAACTCGACAATGAGGTGATCGGTGCCGTGCACGGCAAGGGTCTGGTGGCCGGCTTGCATATTGTCGATCCGCAAACTGGGGCGCCGGATAGCAACCTGGCGGCCGAGTTAGTCTACCAATGTTTTATCCGGGGCCTGCTCCTTTTTGCGCCCCTCGGTCTTGGTGGAGCGACAGTCAAGATCTGTCCTCCGCTCACAACTCCTGAGGATGCTCTAAGGGAGGCGCTCGAAGTGTTGGAGGAAGCGTTTTCTTCCATCAATCAAACCCAACCGATATCATCCTCGTAGGCCCAGATTGTGAAAGAGTCGCGGCGTTTACCGCTCGCAGCGAATCTATCGATGGCGCCACGCTCCGCAGCGCGTAAGCCGAGATGGTCCTCAGGGACTTTTGCCGCTTGGGAGCCCTTTCTTTATCTAACGCCGGCATTTCTGGTGATGGTCACGATGACGGTCTTTCCGTTCATCTATACCCTTGCCCTCAGTTTTGACCGCTGGAACCTGACGTTTGCTCGGCCAAGAACATTTATCGGATTTGCTAACTACCAATCCATCCTCTCCTCTGCCGATTTTTGGGCTTCCGCTGCCCGCACGTTCTGGTACGTCGGATCGTGCGTCACGATCGAGTTCGCCGCAGGCATCCTGATCGCTTTTTTACTCGATACTCAGTTCATTGGCAGGAGTCTCACTCGCGCTCTCATTCTTCTTCCCATGGTAATGGCTCCGGTTGTCGCGGGTTTGATTTGGCGTTTTATCTTCAATGACGAATGGGGCTTGGCCAACAACGTTCTCAACCTGTTTGGGATCAGCAGCCAGGCTTGGTTAGTGAATCCGCCGTTGGCATTTTTCGCTGTCGTTGTCGCTGACGTCTGGCAGTGGACGCCGTTTATCGCTTTGATCGCGCTCGCTGGACTACAGGCTGTTCCAAAAGAGCTCAACGAAGCGGCACGCGTGGATGGCGCTACCTGGCTTCAGATACAGCGGTTTGTGACCTTGCCGATCATGCGGCCGATTCTCGCGGTCGGCTTACTCATTCGGCTAATCGACTGTTTTCGTAACGTCGATCAAATATTTGTCATGACCTACGGCGGACCCGGCGTTGCGACATCGGTGCTTGGTTTTTATACCTATATAAAAGGGTTCAAGTTCTTCGATATGGGTTACACGGCGGCGCTTGGGATTATCCTGGTCTTTATGATTTCCGTCCTGGCACAGTTGATTATTAAAGCGATGGCTAGCAGCCGCCATCGCCGGGCATGAAAACGTTTGCCAAATACCTTGCGCTGATTGCCGTGCTGGCGTTTTTCATGACGCCGATCGTCTGGACTGCCATCACCGCCATAAAGCCGACGGAACTGATTTCATCCCAGCCAATCGTCTGGATTTTCAAACCCACACTCGACCATTTCCGGGTCATTTTTCTCGAAGACAACATTCTGACGCCGTTGTTAAACAGCACCATCATCGCAGTGCTTAGTACGCTTGGAGTGCTGATTACTGCCGTGCCGGCCTCCTACGCACTGTCGCGGTTCCGGGTGCCATTTGGTCCTCAGATCGCGTCTTATTTTCTTTCTGCGAGAATGGCACCGCCCGTCACCGTCGTTCTTCCTTTGTTTCTTCTCTTTCGCAGTTTCAACCTGATTGACACCCACGCAGCACTGATTTCGGCCTATATCAGCGTCAATATGCCTTTCGCGATTTGGATGATTAAGGGGTTCTTTGACGAGATACCAAAAGAACTGGATGAGGCGGCGTTGCTCGACGGCTGCTCTCGTTTCCATGCGTTCCTAAGAATCGTTTTGCCCCTCGCCGGGCCTGGACTTGCCGCGACGGCAATCATTTCATTTATCTTCTCCTGGAACGAGTTTCTGTTTGCAATTTTGCTGACAAATTTCCACGCTCGAACCTTACCTGTCGCCGCTTCGGCCATGATGACCGACCGGATGGTGCTTTGGGGCGAGCTCTGCGCCACCGCGATTGTTATTTATCTGCCGGTCGTTATCTTCGCTCTGCTGGTGCGGAAGTATTTAATCAAGGGGTTCACTTTCGGGGCTGTTGTTCAATAATTGAGGATCCGTAAGAGGCTGCAACTTGCTCCAGCCCATCGCTTCATGAGGTATTCTCTTTGGATCGGAGAAGGAGTGAACCCCTACGCCCGCTGGGCATGGTTGGCCCTTGATCCGGTAGTTTGAAGGAGACGGTAGCAGTGAAAGCCCTGGACCGAATCGCTTCTCAAATTAGAGCTCCTCGCTTTTGCGGAAAGTAAACTGGATTGACGCGGAACGAGGTAACAGCGTCTATTAAAACAGCGGTTCGCTTAACCACAGATTAGAGAGAAATAAACATCCGCAGATTACACAGATTACGCAGATTATAAGAGAGGCGGAGAAAGTCTTGATGAGTGGAACACCCGTACACTCCGGCACAACGAAACGATGCAGCGGTGGGTTCACGCGATTATTTGTTGGTATTACCCAACGGAAGCAACAACCCTGGACCGTAATCTGTGTAATCTGCGGATTTTTGGATTTGGTCTTCTTAGATTCTCACCCCGTCGCATGTTCAACCTATGAAAACGCCTGAGCTACCCCCATTTGACTACACACCCAAGCCTTTCAGTGGGCCCTCTGCGGAAGAGGTGTTCGCCCTAAGGAAACAGTTTCTGAATCCGGCGCTGTTTCTTTACTACCAGAAACCGATGATGATCGTTGAGGGCAAGGGACAATATGTATTCGATGAAAAAGGCAGGCGTTATTTAGATGGGATCGCGGGGATTGCCACGATCAGCGTTGGTCATTGTCATCCCGACGTGGTGGCGGCTGCTAATCGCCAGAACGAGACACTCCAACATGCTACCACCATCTATTTGCACCCGAACATTGCTGAATATGCGCGCGATCTGGCCGCAAAAATGCCGGGCGATCTGAAGGTCTGTTACTTCGTCAATTCTGGCTCGGAAGCGAACGATCTGGCGATCTTGATGGCGCGAGCTTACTCCGGGAACTACGACCTCATCGCGCTACGGAACGGCTACCACGGAGGTAACGCGAGCGGGATGGCATTGACCGCGCACCGGACCTGGAAGTTCAACGTTCCGCACAGCTTCGGTGTTCACCATGCCATTGCTCCCTATCCCTACCGGGGGCCCTATGGACCTGATTATCCGGAAGCCGGCAAGGCGTACGCGGACGATGTGCGCAGTCTAGTTGAATATGCCACACCCGGCCGAGTCGCCGGGTTTATCGCCGAATCTATTCAAGGAGTTGGCGGGACGGTTTTGTTCCCGGACAACTACCTCAAACATGTGTATGAACATGTGCGAGGCGCCGGCGGTGTCTGCATCGCGGACGAAGTCCAAACTGGTTTTGGCCGTACCGGCGAGACCTACTGGGGATTTGAAAGTCAGGGGGTGATGCCCGACATCGTGACCATGGCGAAAGGGATCGGAAACGGGGTTCCGTTGGCCGCAGTGGTCACCACGCCGTCGATCGCGAAGAGTCTCGCCGAACGAATCCATTTTAATACCTTCGGCGGAAACCCAGTGGTCTGTGCACAAGGGCGAGCGGTGCTCCAGGTAATCGATCGCGAAAAATTGCAGCAGAATGCTCTGCAGATAGGCAATCAGCTGATCCATGGCTTTAATGAACTGGCGCAGAAGCACGATCTGATCGGCGAGGTTCGCGGCAAAGGGCTGATGCTCGGCGTTGAGTTGGTGAAGGACCGCACAACCAAGGAACCCGCCAAAGAGGAGTGTGGCCGGGTACATGAATTAGCCCGCGATTTGGGATTGCTCGTTGGTAAAGGCGGTCTCTATGGGAACACGCTTCGAATCAAACCGCCGTTGTGCATTAGTAAAGCGGATGCAGATTTCATGATTGGCGTTCTCGATGCAGCGCTAGCTGCGGTTTGACGGAGTGCGGCGTGCAACGCGAAAGGTTGCACAGGCGAGAATCCGCCGGATTTGATATCACCTATAAGTCGGAAACGGCCGCTCAGAACTTTTTGGTCCGCAATTGGTAATCGGATTGGAACTGTGTCGCGAGCGATGCTGGAGTTCGATGCGCGGCACCGATCACGGTTCGGTTGGGTAGACGCCGGCTTCACGTGCGCAGAGCTTACCTGCTTCGGCGATAGGTAAATCCCCGCGCCAGTTGCGCGAATCGAAGCGTTTTCCGGTAATTCCGTCCGAGGCTGCGCTCGCAAGATAGAGCAAGGGTGGAACAATGATATCGGGATGGAGCAGGAGCTTGCGCGCGTCGTCGGGATAAGAATCCGGGATCATGCCCGTCAAGGTCCCGCTGCCCGGCAGAATCGCGTTCACAGTTACACCACTGCCGGCCAGTTCTTGGGCCCAGATGTGCGTTTCGGACTCGAGCGCGGCCTTTGACGGCCCGTAAGGCGAGAAGCCGCGGCGCTGCATGGTCAAATAGCTTGCCGACGTGTTGATGATGCGACCCCAGCCGGCTTTAATCATCGGCGGCGCCGCGGCACGCGCCATAAAGAAAGGCCCGTTAACGTTGGCGTCGATGATGAGCCGCCAGGTGTCCGGATCGGTTTCCCAAAAACGGGTCGGCTCGGTTATGAAATTCTCGCTCACGTACTTCATACCGCGCCCGGCATTGTTGACGAGGATATCAAGCTGACCGAAACGCCGCAACGTCTCGGCGACTAGCGCAACGCAGTTTTGCGCATCGGTAACGTCGGCGATCATCGGCGTCACCGTATCAGGAGGCGCTTCGGCTGCGACGTGCTCCAGCTCTCTGCTTTCCCGTGCAGCCGTGGCGATCACTTTTGCCCCGGCACGCGCCAAGCCCAACACCATAGAGCGGCCCAGCCCACGCCCGCCGCCCGTGACGATCGCGACCTTGCCTTCGAGCGAACCACTCACGCTCGGCGTCTTCGTTCCTGCAGTTTCCGGGATTGTCTCCGCTTCTTCTTTATTCGCAAAAGTGGACATGCTTCTTAATAGCCCGTGTCGGGAATGGCGGAACGATCATTATTTGCATTCTATCCGTGAGCGAGCTTTAGGCGAGTCACCGCGGCGAGCTAATGCTGCAATCGAAGCATTTTTGCGCGTCTATCCTTGGGGAAGGCCAGAAAGCGCGGCTGACAACTTACAGCGAAGGCTCAGCTCATGACGCGTTCTATGCGTACGGCGGCATCCTTTCCAAGCCGCACCATTCCTTCGTGAACTGTGAGTGACTCGCCCTAGATGTGTCTCGGATTTTACCCGCCGCGGCGGGTTACATATCATAGCCCAGGGCTGAAGCCCTGGGCTATGGTCTTGAGCCGCTTCGCGGCAAAACCCGACGGACACCTAGGGCTCGCCAACGCTCGCTATTTAGCGGCGGTAGTGATGGTAGGCAGGTTATCGACTCCCGAACCGTGTTCATTCACTGCGTAGGCAGAAATAATGTAGGTGGCATTCGGAGTCAGAGGCGTCAGTTTGATCGTAGTTTTCCGGGTGACGAAGGCGACGTTGGTTACAATGTCAAAGTTAGAATCCACGGTTATCGCTTGGAAGATGTATCCGGTCGCCAGTGGAACTGCATTCCATTTGAAGTCGATCGAGGTCGAGTCTACGGCAACGGTTTGTACGTTCGGCGCTGCCGGTGTTTTGCCGGGAGTCAAGACGGCGCCCCCAACTAGGATGTCGGCGGCGAGCCGCCCGCCTTTCATCGAACCCCAACCGCTGCAATTGTCATATCCGGGACCGGCAAAGAATCCGGGAATTCCCAGCAACAAGGCATTGCCGTTGGTTCCATCAACAATGTCGTTAACATCAAAGATCTGGTTGATCAGCAGGCCGCTTTCTTGGTTGAAAACGAGTTGGTATAAGAACGGATTGAGAAATCCGACTCTTCCATGTCCGACATAACCCAAGACGGAGTCGACAATGCTTGAAAATCCAGCCCAGATCGGTGCGGAAGCGCTAGTGCCTCCGATCTGCAGCCATCCGCCATTAACCGCAGAAAATACGGCCACCCCGGTGTCGGGACTTCCATCTGCCGTCACATCTGGGATATTGCGCATTTTTGCTGAACCCCCGTTGGCTGAGGCTACAGAGGTGCCATGTTTGAGGTTAGGATTTAGCTGGTAGGAAGGGATCTTCCAAACCGTGCTCACGCCACCACCGGATGCGTCGCCGGCATTGGAGAATTGGAGCTTTTCGCCAAGAGTATTCCAGACTTCTTCGTGACCGTAGACTTGGTTTGCTCCCGTAAACAGAGCGGTTCCCCCGACGGCGGCCACGAAAGGTTGGGAGCCGGGGTCAACGACGTTTAGACTGATTGGACCGCCGGTGTCACCAATGCCGGAAGCGCCGTAGGCGCCTCTGTCACCGGCGCCTGCGAATACCGTGATGCCTTGTGATGCGAGCTGTTGAAACAGAACACCCTCAGCCGCGATTTGCGCATTGCCCTGGACGCCCTCGTCCAGACCATAAGAAATGCTTAAAGTGTGCGCCGTATTGTCATTGGCAATGGCGGTCAATGCGTTTAGCAGGGACGTTCCAAAAACAGAATCCCCATCCTCGTACACCAGAACCTGACTTAATTTGGGGTTGATTCCGATAACCATGTCGATGTCCAGGACCGCTTCCAACTCTATATTGGGATCCTTGGCAGAACCGTTAAACCCGTTCACACTTCGAACCTTCACTGGAACCGCCGGCAGTTTGTTTTGTTTCTCGTATTCCGCTACATCGCTCGCGGTGAATCCGCCTTGTTCATAAATTGCTACGATCCCGAAATTGGATACTTCCGGGAATCGCGGAATCTGATACGCGGTCCTCAAATCCGAAGCGCTGTAAGCACCCAAGGGCCCTGTGCCTCCTGCACTCAGAGGCTGCGATCCAGGTTTAGCTTGGTGGACGCGATACAGCGGAGCAAATCTGTTATAGCTGGAGAGTCCGATGATCCCTTTAACCTGAGGTGAGACGGTTTCCGGAATGGTGGGTGCGATGGCGGCCGAGTAGTAAAGTGTCCCGTCAGGTGCTCGGTAGTTGTTAATCCGGGTCTGAAGAAGCGCTTCGAACTGCGCCGCCGTTCCATTCAGCGACAAGGTAGTCCGGCTGCGACTGAGCTCGCCGGGTTGCAGTCCGTTACGTTTGGCCCAGGTCAACACAACATCGTAGTCTGCTTCACTCGGGCCGAATTTCGCTCCGAATTGTTCCGGGGTCAGGAATTGCTGATAAAGCGGGTCGCCGGGAGTGTTGGCGCGCATCGCGTAATTCTCAGCGCCAACCGGGTCTCGCAAGGGCAGAACCAATACCGTGTTAATTGGTGTGCTCAAATCGACATGCGCCAGAACCTCTGATTTCGGAACCATCGGGGAAATATCGCTGTCGATCGTAACACTACCCGCCGCCAAAGTATTGGCGGTCGCCACAAACGCCGCGATGCCGGCCACGAAAAGTTGCCGGGCAGATCGCGTATACACTACTGGTATGACTGTACCTGGTTTCATACTATAGATCCTGTGCTGGGGGCAATTTGGCTGTGTTACCGAGGGTAAAAAGCCAGTGAAGCGCGCTTATTTAACTCCAGCTTGGCTGGATTGCTTCCTTCTTGTCTGAACTGCCGTTTTCTTTGTTCGAACTGCCACGGCGAGCTACCGCTCTGACCTCGAGTCGAAGGAATTCCAAGATGAGATTAATCCGGGCAGGATTGAGCTCCTCCCATCCCATCAAGTTGAAGAGAGAAGTCCTCGCGAAACGAAAAACCAGCACTCGGCCTAACCAGGTCATGACCTTCAATTTAACTTGGCTACTTTTCGAAGATGAGTGAGTGAGCCTCGCTATCAGCCGTAAGAGTGGATCGAATAAACGCCGTTCTAAAACCTGGTTAACGGCAGCCAGGGCGGTGGTAGGATGAAGTTGTTCTCGCGCCACCAGTTGGCCCCATGCGGACGGGTTCTGGAGAAATGCTCTGGCGTGGATCAGGACCAGGTTCTCCAGAGCATTGATCATCGCCGCGCGACTGGCGCGCTTATTGTCCAATACGGCCAGCGCAGCGGTGGCGGCGGGTGCCAGTTGTTGCTCCATATCTTCAGCGATAGTAGCAAAGACGGCTTGGTAGAGCCCCGCTTTGGACCCGAAATGATGAGGTATCGCCGGGAGGGTGGTGTTGGCGGCAGCCGCGATTTCCCGGGTGGACACTCCTTCGTACCCGCGGTCACTGAACAGCTGGGTGGCCACACTCAGTAATCGGCTGCGAGTGTCTTTTCCGCGGGAGTTAGTCTTGTGGATGGGCATAGTAAAAATTCCCACTAGGTTCGTCGTTTGACAGGAATCAGTGTCACCGCGATATGATTTATCATGTCTATCGATCGATACAATTCTTTTTGGATGGTTGAGATTCGTAGCGGCTCGACGCCATTCACCGTCTCCTGCTGCCAGTACGGGCTAACGGCTATAGCTATTCCCGAAGGAGTCTAAGCATGCCCGCCCGACGCATCTGCCCTGGCCTGTACGTGATTCCGGTTGGTCCGGTAAACACATTCTTGCTGGATTCCCCAGACGGTTGTGTCCTGATCGATACGGGTTTTCCGAAGAGCGAGCACACGATACTGAAGGGCATTCAGCAACTGGGAAAACGACCGAGCGATATTCGTCACATCGTGCTCACCCATGGGCATCCCGACCATATCGGCGGGGCGGCCAGGCTGCGGCAGGCAACCGGTGCAGAGGTCTATGCTCATCCCGCCGACGAAGCGATTATCGCGAGCAGCTCGGGATTTCGCCCGCTCTATGCGGCGCCCGGTCTAAAGAACCGCATCCTGTTCCGACTATTTATCGGACGAATGGATTCGGTTGAACCGGTACGGGTCGATCATTTGGTGAACGACGTCCAAGTGCTGCCGATCGCAGGCGGTATTAAAGCGGTGCATGCGCCAGGTCATTGTGCCGGGCAACTGGCACTGTTGTGGCCTCAAAATGGGGGAGTCCTGTTTGCAGCGGACGCTTGTGCCAACATGTTCGGGCTCGATTTGTCTATAGCGTACGAGGACTTGGAAGAAGGAAAGCGAAGCCTGAACAAGCTGGCGGAACTGGAGTTCCGCATCGCCTGTTTCGGACATGGCAAAGCCGTTCTCCACGATGCAGGAGAACGCTTCCGGCGACTCGCCGGAAGCTCGCCGCCGAATAGCAAATAGCAGACAGCAGATAGCAAAGTTGGTCGTTCCCCAGCGGTGCTTGCTCGATGACTATTGGCGATCTGCTATTTTCTATTGGCTATTCGTTAGCAAGCTTCAGGCGAGCTATCGCTCTAACGGATCAACGAAAACTCACGGCGGTACGCAGTGGGCGCCATCCTTAAGTGGCGGTGAAAAAGGCGAGAGAAATAGAATTGATCTTCAAAACCAATCTCTCTGGCGATCTCTTGAATCGATAGGTCGGTTGTTTTCAGTAGTTCGCAGGCGCGATGTATTTTGAGACGAGTTAGATATCGGATTGGAGCGAGATTGGTTTGGCGGCGGAAGATCAAACTAAAATGAGCCTCGGACCAACCTGCAGATTGAGCGCAGTCTTTGAGCGTAATTGGCTGTGCCAGGTTCTCCCGCATATAGCGTATCGAACGCAGGATGCGATCTTCGGCCAGGCGCCGGCGTAGACCCGGGGATTTTTGGTGTATCCGGCACAGGCCAAGTAAATGGACCAGCGAAGTAGATAATCCGAGCAAATCTCGGTCGGTATAACCGCTCAGAACGTAACGATAAGTCTCTTCGAACGCATCAATGACCACGGCCAGATCGCCAATCCAAAACCTAGATTCAGACAGAGTGACGCCAAGTGCGGACCCGAACTCGGAAGCCGTCCGGCCGACAAAGTGAACCCACAAGATCGTCCATGGCTGTTCCTGATCAGCTTGGTAGCGATGATAGGTTTCCGGAGGCAACACGATTCCGTGTCCTTTCTCGAGACGCCAGGTTTTTGCGCCGACCCGGCAAGTCCCAAGTCCGGCCAAGCAAATGATCAAGATGTGCTGTGGGGTCCCGTGGCGACGCTCCACGAAGTGATATTTCGCCTGGTTGAATCCGCCGATATGGGTGGGAAAGAGCAGTTCACAGATCGGTAACCGCAAAGCGTGGCTGATGATCTGCGGAGGGATTACCACTAGCCGTTGACCAGGAAACCCTTCTCGGATTCGGAGGTGAGGCATGAGTAAGACTTAATAAGAAAGTCCATCTCTTTCCAGAGATCTTCTATGGGACAGGGCGAATAACTGCGCTACTGAATTAGACGTGAGTTCGCCCCCAGGAAGTTCGCAGTTCACGGTTCGCCGTTCGCGGTTTCGTGGCATGTGCCTGACCAGTACTTCTCGCAATGAACTCTGTTAATGAATTAGTCGAAGCCGAGGAAATCAGGATCGAATATCCGACTTACCCGGTCGGAGAGCCGGAAAAGCATCCTTTGTTTTTTGAGAAGCGCGTTTATCAGGGATCGAACGGCAAGGTTTATCCACTTCCTTTTATCGATAAGGTCTTCGATGTACCGGAGTCGCGCTCATACCAGGGTATCCGGTTGGAGAACGAGTTTGTTCGAGTCTTGCTCCTGCCCGAATTCGGCGGGCGCATCCACGCTATCCAGGATAAGACCAATCACGACTACGATATTATTTATCATCAAAAAGTGATAAAGCCCGCGCTGGTCGGCCTGGCCGGTCCATGGATCTCCGGAGGAATCGAATTTAATTGGCCTCAACATCATCGACCTGGGACATTTATGCCGGTTGACTGGGCGATCGAGCGCTCTGAAGACGGCTCAGTCACGGCCTGGATGTCTGAGCACGACCCTTTGGGCCGCCTCAAAGGAATGCACGGGGTGCGGCTAGCTCCAGACTCAGCTTTGGTTGAGCTCCGGGTTCGGTTGTTTAACCGGACACCTTACCTGCAAACATTTCTGTGGTGGGCAAATGCAGCCGTTAAAACCCACGACGATTACCGGAGCTTTTTCCCACCCGATGTGCGCTACGTCGCAGACCACGCCAAACGTGCCATCACTTCATTTCCGATTGCTTCGGGGCACTACTACGGGGTCGATTATGACGGACGGCCAGGCGCAAACAATCTTACCTCATACCGCGATATCCCTGTGCCCACCAGCTACATGGTAGTCGATTCCGCGTATGGATTTTTGGGCGGCTACGATTATCGCGCCCAGGGCGGCTTCATTTACTTTGCCGATCCGTTAATTGCGCCGGGAAAGAAACAATGGACCTGGGGGCACGCCGCTTTTGGCCGAGCCTGGGATCGTGAGCTATGCGACGACGGCGCACCATACCTGGAATTGATGGGAGGCGCCTACACGGACAATCAACCCGACTTTAGTTACCTGCATCCGTACGAAACCAAGACTTTCTCGCAATTCTGGTGGCCTTTCCAGGGGATCGGGCCGGTAGTAAATGCAAATCGAGATGCGGCAATCCGGTTTGCTCCCAGGGAGCCGAGCGGATGGGAAGTTGGCTTGGTAGCACCGTGCAAAATCGAAAACGCGCGTCTCGTGATCGAAGATGGGGGAGGATCCACCCAAGAAATCGGCGGGTTGACCCTTGAGCCGGGTCAGTATTGGACAACCGAGTTAGCGCTTCCTCCGGGGAGCGAGGTCCGCGTCATCAAGTTGGTTGATCAAGCCGGGCGCGAGCTCTTGAGCTATAGACCAGAGCCGGAGCGCCCACGCTCTTCGGTACCAGAGCCGGCCAAAGAACCAAAGAAACCGAGTGAGATCTCATCGAGCGATCAACTTTTTCTAGTGGGTGAACACTTAGAACAGTACCGCCACCCGACTCGCGATCCTGAGCTATACTGGCAGCAAGCCGTTGAGCGAGATCCAGGGGATTACCGGAGCCGGATCGCGTTGGGCCGGAGATGTATCGCTCGATTTGAATTCAAAGAAGCGATTGGCCATCTGGCTAAGGCGGTTCAACGGCTCAGCGAGCTGCATCCAAATCCGATCACTGGAGCAGCGCATTATTATCTGGGGCTCGCTTTTCGTTTCCTAGGAGAAGCTGACCAGGCGGAAAAAGCGTTCGGCAAAGCCAGTTGGGACCGGGCCTGGTTTTCAGCGTCCAAATACGAACTTGCGCTCCTGGCTTGCCGACGTGGGGATTTCGTTGGAGCGCTTTATCACCTTCGCGCCGGTGGACCGGAAACGCTTCACAACAATCACGCCGGTGTGCTCCTGGCGATCAGCCTTGAAGTGTGCCAGGCCGACGCCAAGCAGACACCAGGCGCAGGAGACGAACCTCGAGAGATTCTAAAGGAAATTCTCTTGCGCGATCCACTGGATCATTGGGCCAACTACGAATTGGGTCGACGAGACCATGACTTTTCAAAATTCCTTCGGCAATGCCGCAATGATGCGCAGACCATCCTGGATCTCGCTTTCAATTACATCGAGGCCGGCTTGTATCAGCGAGCCGCCGAATTGGTTGAGCTTCATAAAGGCTCGCCGGTGACTGAAACCGCTACGCCAAACCCAGCGGCTAAGACCGTGATGGTGGATTTTCTCCTCGCTTGGTTGTATGCCAAACTTGAACAACCTCAAGTATCGGCACGTTGGTTACAACCCGCCCAAGAGGCGAGTCCGGATTTTTTGTTCCCGTCTCGTGCTCACGAGGCGCAGACCCTGGAATGGGCGCTATCACAAGCGGGGTCAAGGCGCAACGCGGCTTATGGTCTTGGCAATCTTTACTATGACCGCAAGCGACATGCAGACGCGATTAAGGTCTGGGAGTTAGGAGTCCAAGACGATCCTCTTTTTGCACCGTTGCACCGCAACTTAGGCCTAGCGTACTGGAACCAAAATCGTGACCGAAACCAGGCCCGGCAAGCCTACACTCGCGCGCTCGAGCTCACTCCCGGTGATGCCCGGCTGGCTTACGAATATGACCAGCTACGCAAAAAGCTGAATGATCCGCCGGGCGAACGCCTAACCTGGCTAGAGAAGAACCTGGGATTGGTATTTAGTCGTGATGATTTTTGCGTCGAATATCTCTCTTTACTGAATCTGCAGGAAGAATACAAGCGCGCCCTGGAGTTACTGACAACCCGTCGTTTTCATCCTTGGGAAGGCGGTGAAGGGAAAGTGCTGGCTCAGTATCGCATCGCGCAGGTGGGGATAGGTAGGAAACACCTGCAGAATGGAAAGCCTCTGGTGGCTCTGGAGCATTTCACTGCCGCCACCCAGCCGCCGCCTAACCTCGGAGAAGAATTTCACTACCTGCAGGCGCGGTCGGACCTTAGCTATTGGAAAGGCCGAGCTCTCGAGATGCTCGGCCGGCGGGCTGAGGCCGAAGCCGCTTACACTGACAGCGCCAATGAAGCTCAAGATTTCAAGGAGATGGCCGTGACCTCCTATTCAGCCTTTACCTATTATCGTGGTCTGGCGCTTCGAGCCTTGGGCCGCGGCGCGGAAGCCGAGAAATTGTTCTCCAGCCTGCGCCGGCACGGCCTCGAACTTCAGCAGCTTCCGGGAATGATCGATTATTTTGCTACCTCGCTCCCTAATATGTTGGTCTTCGAAGAAGACTTAACTCAACGGAACCGGTTAGAAGGTAAATTTCTTGAGGGTTTGGCCTTACTTGAACTGGGTGATCCGGCCACAGCGAAGACGCTTTTCACCGAGGTCTTAGACTTGGACCCTGCTCACTATCCGGCCACGGATCAATTCAGGACTCTCACCCTTTAACCGAGTAGTTACCTCACATTAACCCCCCAAAACCGATATCATGAAAAGATTGAACATGGTTCATCTCCTCCGCCGCTGCACCATTATCGGTGCGCTGCTTCCATTAATCCAGACGACCCTCCGCGCCGACGACGTAAAGATCGGCTTCGTAGTGAAACAACCAGAAGAACCTTGGTTCCAGGATGAGTGGCGTTTTGCCGAGCAAGCGGCCAAGGAAAAGAATTTTACTGTGGTCAAGATCGGCGCAGAAAACGGAGAGAAAGTGATGAGCGCGATCGATAACCTGGCTTCGCAACAAGCGCAGGGATTCATCATTTGTGTGCCCGACGTAAAGCTGGGGCCAGCCGTTGTGGCCAAAGCCACGGCGGACCATCTAAAACTGATGACCGTGGATGACCAACTCGTAGATGGGAAAGGCAACCCGATATCGACGGTGCCACATATGGGCATCTCCGCGCACGAAATTGGCAAGCAAGTCGGCCAGGCGATCGTGGACGAGATGAAGAAACGTGGCTGGAATATGCAAGAAGTCGGCGCTATTCGCGTCACTTATGAGCAATTGCCGACCGCGCACGACCGAGTAGCTGGAGCGACGGAAGTTTTGTTAGCGGCCGGATTCCCGAGCGCAAACCTTATCGATGCCCCCCAAGCTAAAACCGATACGGAGAACGCTTTCAACGCCGCCAATATTGCGATGACCAAAAATCCACGATTCCAGAAATGGGTCTCGTTCGGACTAAACGATGAGGCGGTGCTGGGTACAGTGCGCGCAGCCGAGGGACGAGGGGTCGGTGCGGACAATATGATCGGGGTGGGAATCGGAGGCGCCCAATCTGCAATCAACGAATTTAATAAACCAAATCCAACGGGATTTTTTGGTACGGTGTTGATTAGCCCCAAGCGCCACGGATACGAGACATCGCTCCTTATGTACGGTTGGATTACTCAGAAGCAAGAACCACCGAAGCTGACCCTGACTAGCGGAAGACTGATGAACCGGGAAAACCTAAAAGAGATCCGACAGGAGTTCGGACTCTAAACAGTTATAAGTTGTAGGTTATAGGTTGTAAGTTTTAGGTTTCATGTGGGGAGCTGAAGCTGGATGCCTGCCTCGCAATAGCTAAAGCAGAGGCAGGCTATTATTTCGAGGAAGCGTAAACTTAACTTTGCAGGCCCAACCTAGAACCTAAAACTTATAACCTAAAACCTAGAACGAATGCCCACTTCCCTGCAGCTGAACGAAATCGTCAAGGGCTTCCCGGGAGTCCGCGCGCTCGATCGGGTTACATTTTCCGCGGAACCGGGGAGTGTACACGCATTGATTGGGGAGAACGGCGCGGGTAAATCGACTCTGTTAAAGATTCTGGGGGGTATCTATCAGCCTGACAGTGGTAGCCTGATCGTTGGTGGAACAGAACGTCATTTTGACTCTGCGGCGAGTTCGATCGCTGCCGGGATCGCGATCATTCACCAGGAATTGCACTATGTCCCGAATTTAACGATCGCGGAGAATCTTTTGCTGGGGCATCTACCTCATCATTACGGCTTTTTTCGCAGAGGCGATGCTATTCGCATCGCCGCCGGGCATCTTCGGAGAATGGGGGTGGAATTGAATCCGCGCGCCAAGCTTAAGACATTTTCCATAGCCGAGCGACAAATGGTGGAGATTTGCAAAGCGCTTATCCGGGAAGCTCAAATCATCGCTTTGGACGAGCCCACCAGCAGTCTCTCCCATCATGAGACGGAGATTCTTTTTCGATTAGTTAGAGATCTTCGCCGGCAAGGCAAGATTCTGATCTATGTCTCTCACCGGCTCGATGAGATTTTTGAATTGTGCGATGGGTGCACCGTGCTTCGAGACGGGCACACCGTCGCGACCCATCAATCTTTGGCCGGCGTAAGTCGAGCTCAGTTAGTCGAAGAAATGGTTGGCCGGAAAATCGACGACATCTATAACTATCGTCCGCGGACATTGGGATCTGTCCGGCTGGAGGTCAGCGAATTAACCGGCAAGCAGGTGACTCGACCGGCGACTTTTTCTGTTCGGGCGGGGGAAGTCGTTGGATTTTTCGGTCTGGTTGGTGCGGGCCGCAGCGAGCTAATGCACTTGATATTCGGTGCGGCTCGAGCTCGATCCGGCTCCATAAAGATCGACGCACAGCTAATTCGCGCTCGGCATCCCATCGACGCGATCCGACACGGCATCGCCTTTTGTCCCGAGGATCGCAAAGAGAGCGGAATTATCCCCATTCGGTCCGTGACCGAAAACATTAACCTGACTGCTCGGCAGCGGGCCGGGTGGCGCGGGTTCATTATCGATTTTTCTCGGGAGTTTAGAGTAGCTGACCGTTTCATTCAGCGCTTGGCCATCAAGACACCAAACCGGCGCCAAAAGATTCGCTTTCTTTCCGGCGGTAACCAACAAAAGGCGATTCTGGCGCGCTGGCTTAACTTGGCGGACGTGCGCGTTGTGATCATGGATGAGCCCACCCGCGGGATTGATGTCGGAGCCAAACATGAAATCTATAATCTCATTTTTGAATTGGCCGAGCGCGGTTGTGCGGTGATTGTCGTGTCCAGCGAATTGCCTGAGCTGATTGGTATAGCCGATCGCATGCTGATTATGCGGGCAGGCGTTATTACGGCGGAGATCGCACGAGAAAATTTTTCCGAGCATCTTGCGCTCGGCATGGCTTTACCTGATGAACAGGCAGCCTGAGCCCTCCATGAAGACCGATACTACACCAAAGCCGAAAGTGGCCTCTCCGCCTGGCTCCGACTCCTTTAGGCGACAACTTCTCGCTTTCCTGCTGGAGTATAACCTGGTCTTTATTTTTCTAGCTATCTTTGTCGCGCTGGCGTTTTCGGTCCGCTATTTCTTTACCGTCCAAAACATGCTGGGGTTGGCGCTGTCGGTGTCGCAGATTGGGATGGTTGCCTGTACCATGATGTTCTGTTTGGCGTCGCGGGATTTCGATCTTTCAGTGGGGTCGATAGTGGCATTTACGGGTGTGCTTAGCGCTGCGGTCATCAATTTCACTGACAATTTGTGGGCTGGGGTTGCCGCCGCTCTCTTGAGCGGAGCGATCATCGGCTGCGTGAACGGCGTCATCATCGCGTATCTTCGCATCAACGCGTTGATTACCACGTTGGCTACCATGGAGATGGTTAGAGGCTTGGCCTTTATTACTTCTCATGGACAAGCGGTCGGAGTCAGTAATGCTGATTTTATCTATTTCGCAGGTAGTTCTTTTCTCGGGATATCCATGCCCATCTGGATGACGCTGGCCTGCTTTGTTGGGTTTGGGTTCTTGCTAAACTCTACGGTATACGGTCGTAACACTCTTGCCATCGGCGGCAATCCCGAAGCTGCGCGATTAGCGGGAATACACGTGGAACGCATGCGAGTGGTGATCTTTTTGGTGCAAGGTGTGATCACGGGGTTGGCCGGCGTCATCTTGGCGTCGCGGATCACGAGCGGACAACCCAACTCGGCTCAAGGGTTCGAACTGAACGTCATTTCTGCCTGCGTCCTCGGCGGGGTCTCGTTGAAGGGAGGTAGCGCCACCATATCTGGTGTGATTGTTGGCGTCTTCATCCTGGGTACCGCCGAAAACGTGATGAATCTTCTGAATATCGACGCTTTCTATCAATACCTGGTACGTGGCGCGATCCTACTGGCAGCAGTCGTTGTTGACCAACAACGCTCCCGCGGCGACTCGCCTTAGGCTCGCCGCCGAATAGCAGATAGCAAATGTGCTCGCTACCCAGCGGTGGCTTGCTCGACGACTATCTGCTATCTGCTATTCGCTAGCGAGCCTAAGGCGAGCTAGCGGCTGCTGCCGCAACTCGCAACCCGTAGCCTGCAACCCGCAACTCAATAGAGATCAATCATTGGCTCGCGGCGTTGTAACCAACAGGGAGACAGCTACTTGGCCCGATTTGTGCGTCTTGGCTTGTAGAAGACCATATGAAAACTAGAGCTAATTCACGGCTCATCCCGCTTTCGGTACTGGGAGTTGTACTATGTCTCGCTGATTTGGTGTCAGCGGCCGAAAGCGTAAAAAATGTAAACACCTATAACCAAAGAACTGGAGCTGTTACGGGGCAGTTAACAGGAACCTTTGGCAATCAAGTCATATACGGTTCAGCAGAAATCATAACGTTAACACCGCCGTCCGGTGGCCAACCCATCACGACTAAAACCAATGAAGTGGGCCGGTTTTTTTTCCAAAATGTGCCAGCCGGTCAATACATACTTCACACCCAATTCGAGTGGTCCACGGGCTACGTTGAGGTCTATGATGACGGAACTCGCGACCGGATGTGGGCGGATCATTCGAGGGCGATAGCTGGTCGAGTGCAGGTAAAACCACATCAGACAGTTAAGATAACAAATTATACTATAGGCCCAACTCAAGATGGGTGGTGGGCATATGGCGGCCTTGTTTTTCCCAGGCCTCACCATCCGCTGGTGACCTGTCAATGACTCGCCTCAGGCGAGCTATCGCGTCCGGTCCAGCGGTAGTGGGCTGGACCGGACTATCAGGATAGTCGCCTAACAAACAGGTGTATTAACCTATTTGGTCGAGATCTTCAGGACGGTTACGGAGTAGGCGGGGAAGGTTTGACTGAAGTTCGCGCCAAGGCCGTGGACGGGTATGGTTTCTGGGACCGCTTGGACTTTTCCGGGTGCATTGGTAGCGGCTGGATTGCCGGTCAAAAGTACGGCCGAGCCGTTTGAAGCGATGCTGTTGAAACCGGTCAACGAGAAGTTCACCTGTTGCGGTTCGAAGGCGGCGTTTACAACTTTGACGTAGAGCGCGCCGCTCTTGGAGTTCCGCGTTACACTGGCGTAGACACTGGACCCGCCGCTGGAATTGAGGGTGACAGGCAAAGCCACATCGCCATGGTTGTCGGCAAACATCGCCTGCACATAGTAGGCGGGTGATCCGTAGCTCTGGAGCGCGTCATAACCAATCAGGTTGGTAGGCCATTGAGACGCACCCGGATTGATGTTCACAAAGAGGGGTGCGTACGATTCCATGATCACTATATCGGAGTTACGCTCAAGCCCAGTCAACCAGGCAGCATCCCCAATCGCGGCGTGGAGATCGGGTGTAGGTGATCCTTCCTGCGAAGCCCATTCGCCGACGAAGATTTTGGGACCACTTCGGCTGTAGCTGTCGTAGTGGTGCACATCTTTTTCAAAGGCGGCCGGCGATTCGTAGAAGTGTTCATCCAAGACATCAGGGGTCCGGCTGGTAACGCTGGTGGTGGCAATCACCTGAAGCTTGGGATAGGTCGCTTTGATCGCGTCATAGAACTGAGCAAAACGACCGTCATAACTGCCGGAACCGTCGAAGAAGTCTTCGTTGCCGATCTCAACGTATTGAATACGAAACGGTTGCGGATGGCCATCTGCCGCGCGTTGTGCTCCCCAGTGGGTATTGGTTCCGCCGGTAGCGTACTCGATTTCATTGACGGCATCCTGTACGTACGGCGCCAAGTCCGCTCCCGGATCTACGTGTTCACCGTCTAGCGAATAGCCGGCATACACCGCCAGGACGGGCTCCATGTTCAAGTCTTCGCACCATTCGAGATATTCCAGGAGGCCGAGACCATCGTCCGAGAAGTAACCCCATGGGCTCGGATGTCCGGGGCGTTGTTCAATTGGACCGATCGTATTGGTCCATTCAAATCGCTCGGCAATGGTGTTACCCTCAAGATAGTTACCGCCCGGAAGCCGCAAATGGGCGGGCTTCATTGCTGCCAGCGTCTGCATCAGATCAACTCGGTTTCCATTCGGCCGGTTGTCAAACGTGGGTTTGAACAGCGAGGCTTGGGTTATCCAGAAGGTACCTTGAGCAGTGGTCGAGATTGCGAATTGGGCGTCCGAAGTCGTCGGAGTCAAGGCGGTCTTCAGCGTCACGGAATATTTTTTCCAGTTTGCTGTGACCTTGGGGATCTGAGCCTCAGCGTAAATGGTTGAGCCATCGCTGCTTTCGATATCCACGGTTAAGGGACCGGTAAAACCAGGCGCGCCTTTCGCCCAAACCGATGCGGTATATTTGGTGGATGGCGTAACCGGAATACCCCAGTATCCGGAGTTGGCTGCACCTACTTTGCTCCCGGTACTGGTGACAGCTACCTTCAGACTGGTTGTCAGTTCGGTACCGACCACCGGCTGGGTTAAATCAAGCGCGATCGAACCGGCGCCGCCGCTGCCTTGAACTGCCGACCAAGCCACTGGCGTGTTGGGATCGTTCTTTAACACCCGATTCTGGATTAGTTCACCATAGAGACCGCCATCAAGGGCATGATTAATTTCTTCGATCATCAATCCGTAAAAGAGCGGATTGACCGCCAGGCCAGGCTGGCTGGCGTCGATGGATAGGCTGGCGGGTTGCAGCGGTTGCGGCCCCGGTAGATTCGGATTGCCAATGCGCGCGATCGCCAGGATATCGGCGGCACTGAGTACGCCGGAGTAGAAACGGACATCATCGATGGCGCCATTTACCCAGTCGGTGTAACCGTTATTATATTGGCCGTGGCCGATCCCAGTGTGTCCGACAGCCGGGCTCGGCGATGCGGCGAAGTTCTGACCGGCGAGTACGCCGTTCACATAAATCGATAATGACGCGGAGCTGGCGTCGTATACTCCGGCTACATGATACCACGTTCCCGCCGCTGGCGTTATTCCAGAGTCCGCGAACACAGTAGTGCCTGGACCGGAGGTTGCTCCCGTGTTGGTCGTGAAAGTGAAGGTGTTGGTATCGCCGCGCTTTTGGAGAAAGAACGCGGACTGATAGCCGGCGTCCTCGCTAACGAAGGTTTCGTAACCGGAGGTACTGGTGAAGTTAACCCAGGCGCAGACGGTGAAACTTTGGGTGGTGGAGACGACGTCAGCCGGAATATCGGCGTAGCTGCCGTTAGTGCCGGGCACACTCAGCGCAAACGGTCCCACGATTCCTTTGGTCCAACCCGCACCTCCCATCAAGGTAGCGTTATTGCTGCCGGCGGCGTCGTGAGCAATCGTGCCGGTCCCTTCGTCAAAAGGGATATAGCAAACCGGATTAGGTAGTTGGGCGTGTAAGGTCGCGACCGTCAAAGGTAGAGCGAGTGAGACAAGGGCGAGCCGGAGCCGGCTCTCTAGCAATTCCTGGGTGGTGCGATGTAGAACCCGGAAACCATTCTGGATCGGCCGCAAACAGCCGGCCAGTACGCAGCCAAATTCTCGCTGTAGATGGCGAGATCCTATTATCTGAATTCGACTCATATTCTGGAGGTTAAGATTGAGAAACAGCAACTGAACGGGTCATGACACCTCAACCAAAGAAGCGCTCTGACCGATCACGTTTTTGGTTCGAATGAGGGAACAATCGGACCTAAAGGGGGTAAAACGTGACCGGTCACAGTGATAAGCCGTGAGGACCAGGCTTGGCAAGGGTTTTTCTGAAAATTATAAGAATCCTGGTGCGGATTGATGGGCTGTCGCGTAGGGACGCGAGGACTTATCCCGAAGGGATGAAAGGACTCAGCCAGGGCCGAACGCCAAACGCCTTGTGAGGGCAGGTCGTCATGGGGATGGCTATCAGGGGTTAAAACCCCTGGCTGAGTCCTTTTATCCCTAAGGGATAGTACGCAGTACCTACGGGACGAATTTCCAAGACGCACCCACTCTCACGATCAACCGGCGCCGTTTCGTTTGGTCCGGGCGGCACTGCTCTGACGGTGGATCACAAACGGCTGAATAAAGCGACCGGGCAAACTTGCGGTGCCGGGATTTATCTCGGCCATCAGATATTGGATACTGACCTGGCCCAGGGCAGCAAAGTCTTGTTTGACCGTCGATAGGGGAGGCCGAAAAAAGCCCGCTTCGGGAATGTCGTCAAAACCGATCAACGACACATCTTGCGGGACCCGAATGGACTGTTCCTCCAGGGCGCGAATCGCCCCCAGCGCCATTTGATCGTTAGCGACAACGATGGCCGTAAATTTGCCCCAGTGTTTGGAGATCAAGGTTTGCGCCGCAGCGAAGCCGGACTCGGCCGTCCAGTCACCTTCCACCACCGGTCCGAGCGTTAGTCTGGCGTCCTTCATTTCCTTTTGCCAACCGCTATACCGCAATTGAGCGGTGCGCCAAAAAACTGGTCCCCGCAGATAAGCGATCTTTTTGTGACCTAACTCGATGAGGTGACGGGTAGCGCGGCGGGAACCTGATTCCTGGCGGATAAAGACCGAGGAACATTCGAAGCCAAGATGAGAGTCGACGGCGACGAGTGGTACATCGCCACAGATGATTTGGAGGTCGCGCAAGTCAATATCCCAAGGCAGATGAATCAGAATGCCACAGACCTGATGAGCGCAGAGTTCATCCACAGCGTGGCAAATCGCGCGCGTGCTCTGTTCCAAGATACCGCTGAACATCAGGCTAAACCCGAGCTCTTTGGCCGCTTGCTCACTCTTCGCCAGGATTTGGGAAGGACCGTAGAAACTGGTCGCAAAAGTAACTAACCCCACCGTGGTGGAACGTTTGCCGGCCAGTTGCCGGGCCGTTCGATTGGGACGAAAACCGACTTCACTGAGCACCTTTTCGATACGCGAGCGGGTAGCCGGGGAGACCTGGGGCATCCCGTTGATCACGCGCGACACGGTTTGATAGGAGACCCCGGTCAGAGCAGCGATATCGTGAATGGTAACATTCTTTTTGGACGAGTTCGGCATCGGCAAGCGGTGAATAGACGCTCTTGGAGCCAGAAAGTAAAGCTGGTATCCAGGGACACTAGTTTCTGCTTGCCAAATAAGCGGGCTAACCCTACAAACGTGACCGATCACGAACTTCCCTCCGCTTTGTCTGCGTAAACTGACGAGCGAAAAATGTGACCGATCACGGGCGTAGTGGTTTCCCCGGCGCGGCGTGACGCAGTTTGACCCCTAGAACCTCTGAATATGCACCTAACCCAGATTTGGACAGCCGGCCTTGCGCTGCAACATCAGAGCCGCCCCGGCTTTTTGCGGATAGGTGTCAGGGAGGTTTTTTTCCCGTAGGGACTGAATACTATCCCAAAGGGATAAAGGACTCAGCCAGGGGTTTTAACCCCTGGTTGCCATCCCCATGACGACCTGCCCTGAAGGGGCAGCAGGCGAATCAGTCCCACACGTAACGGTCATCGAATGTCACCGCGCGTTTTTGCAAAAGTGTTCTGAATTCTGCTTCTAGTTCGCCAGTTTGCGCTCCGAATTCCGGTTCTGGCCGAGTTCGGCCTTTACAATCTTCTGCCCCTTCAGGGCAGGTCGCTTTTTGCATCGGTAACCAGGGGTTAAAACCCCTGGCTGAGTCCTGTCATCCCTTCGGGATAAGTCCTCGCGCCCCTCCGGTACAAAGCCCGACAAGCCGATCGGGCCGGTGTGACTTGGGCTACGCGACTTCATTCGCCGCCAAAGGTCGAACGAGCCCGGTCGAATCGATTCAGACCATTCCCTACTGCCGGTGCAGAATTCCGCGATTATTGTCGAGGGAGCGCTTTCTTATGCGTCGGAGATCATATGGACGTTTACGACGACGACCTCAGAAAGTTCCAAGCGAAAGGAGCGGCTCCGTTACCGGTCCCGGACGAACAGGGCTATGTCGAAAACGAGGGAGCACGGATTTGGTATTCGACCTACGGGGCTGGCTTACCTGTTATTTTCACAACAAGGTCACAAAGGCCGCAAAGATCCGAGACATAAACTCCTCTTTGTGGCCTTTGCGGCCTTGCTGTGAAAATCGTTATGTTGCCCCAGGCAGAATCCTCGCATAAATGAGTTAGACCTTGCTGTAGTCCAAAGGTCACAAAGACTCGGAATGGCTATTGACGATTATTTTGTTCTGTCGACTGCTCACCATCAGTCGCCAGACGCCGTACAGAGCGGAGAATAAAGAAAGAAACGAAACCGCAATCAACAAGGTGAACGCATCGGAAAGGTTAGCGCTCCACCCGAGAAGCACGCATCCTGCCCAAGCCGCGCCCAGATAAATAGCAAAGTTAGTTAAGTGGCTCCGCCACCAAACGCGATCTTTGGAAATGTCCGGCATTCGGAGATCGCGGCAAAACCCGAAAAAGATCCAAATAAGAAAACAAACGCTCTCGGCCAGCAAGTTCCATCCTAAATCTACCGGCGTCATGGGTAGGAGCATCGCCAGCGAAAGCCAAAGTAAGAAAACAAATTGTCTAAAGATATTCTCAGCGGAGCGGCGCTGAACCGCGCCGGACGATGATTCGAGAATTGCGGGATTGAACGTTACTGAGAGAAAGAGCAGACCTAAAAGAGTAGCCGCTGCTTCGCCCAGCAACGTATAAAAGGGATGCAGAGCCTCGATGGCACTGCGGAAGCCAGTGAAATCCATAACTGCGCGATGATAGGATGGGGGTTACGCCAGGTAAAGATTCGGCTAAAACCCAGGAGCCAAAACCCAGGAGTCAGGAGCCAGAATCCAGGAGCCAGGAGGTCGGGGGTTCCGCACGTCCTTGAGCATTCCGGCGGCTGGCTCTTGGAAAAGGGCCTCTTCTTGACCGAAGCGAATTCAGTGAAATTAGTTCGCTTCAGAGTTGGCGCACCTCCCATGTCCTCCTGGCTCCAGGATTCTGGCTCCTGACTCCTGGGTTTTAGCTTTCGTGCTCGAATTGACGTCCCTGGGCCAAGTCTATACAAAATCCGTAATGTCTCCGCGCCCCGTAATTTTCATTTCAGCCGTCAGTAAGGAATTACGCGGTGCCCGGCAGCTGGTGGCGAATACCCTGACCTTTCTCGGCTATGAGCCGGAGTGGCAGGATATCTTTGGCACCGAACAGGGAGATCTGCGAGCGATGTTGCGTCGCCGGATCGACGCTTCCAAAGGAGTGGTGCAGTTAGTGGGTGAATGCTACGGAGCCGAACCGCCGACCCCCGATGAGCAATTCGGCCGGGTTAGCTATACCCAATACGAAACGCTGTATGCTCTAAGCAAAGGAAAGAAAGTTTGGTACCTCTTTTTGGACACGGGATTTGCCACCGACTCGCACGAAAAAGAGCCAGAAGAGCTAGAAAATCTACAGACTGCGTATCGGGCTCGAGTCAAATCCGAGAGCCATCTTTACCATCCGCTTACTAGCAAAGAAGGCCTTGAAGCCAGCGTTCTTAAGCTGCGGGACGATCTCACTCAACTTCGGCGCGGAGTCAGACGTTGGGCGGCGACGGTGGCGACGTTGCTGGCCTTAACGGTGGGGTTAAGCATCTGGCTGTTGCAGAGCCAACAGCATGCGAACAAGCAACAGGAGCAAACCAACGAGCATCTTCAGGCTCTGGAAACGAAGTTCGAAAAACTGCAACAGGGCGTGAGTTCGTTCGCGGAAGTGCAAGACAATTTACGGCAAGAACAGCCGGGGCAAAAGCCGGAAGAACTAGAGCAACGGACTTACGAAGAGTTAGGTAAAAAGCTTGGGCTGGACCCTGCCGTGCTAAAGGAAGAACTTCCGCGCTTAGCCGAACAGCTTAAGAAAGCGCCGAACGCAACGACCTATGAACGGGCTAACGCTGCTTATGTAGAGAAGGATTACAATGAAGCCGAGCGCCTGGCGTTGGTAGCGGCTGATGAAGCCCGGGGCGCCAATCCACCAAACAATGCTCAAGCAGTCAAAGCGTTGGTGCTGGCGGGCTTGGCCGCCGATAGCCGAATCGAATATGCCGACGAGTTGAAACGGTTCCGCGCGGCCGAGGCGTTGACGGATCGCAAACGTGATGCAGTGGAATGGGCAAATGTTCAATTCCAGATCGGCAGCACTCTGTTTAACCAAAGCCAATTTCGGGAAGCCGAGCCTGTCTTGCGTGAAGCATTAAAAGAGTTGGAGGGCGGCCTCGGCCCCGAACATCCCCGTACATTGTCTGCACTCGACCACTTGGCAGACGTACTTTATCGAGAAGGGAAGGATGCCGACGCAGAAGCTGCCTATCGAACGCTAATTGTACGTGATGAAAAGGTATCGGGCGAGAATTCGGAGACCTTGATTCCGCGCAGCTCTTTGGCCGCCGTTCTTGATGATGAAGGAAAATATGCGGAGGCCGAAGCCGAGGACCGCAAGCTAGTCAAGATTGAAGAGAAAATTGACGGGCCCGAGTCTCCGAATACGCTGGGAATCCGTACTAACCTGGCCAACGCGCTAGATAGCCAAGGGAAATATGGCGAGGCCGAAGCTGAAAATCGGGATGTGATTAAGCTGGAAGAGAAGGCAGTGGGTCACCGGGATCCTGAAACGCTCAATACCCGGACGGATTTAGCAAACGTGCTGGTGCATGAGGGTAGATACGTTGAAGCCGAGGCAGAATATCGGGCCCTCATCGATCTTGATGAGCAGGTGCTGGGACCGGAACATTTTTCCACTCTGGAGACACGTACCGGTTTGGGAGAAGCCCTTGATCGTCAAGCGAAATACGCCGATGCGGAGAGAGAATATCTGTCGGTGCTGAAGCTCCAGGAAAAGGCGGTGGGTCCGGAGCATCCCGACACGCTGTTAACGCGCAATGATCTGGCGGAAACGTTTTATCATCAGAATAAGTACGCCGAAGCGGAAACGGAATTTCGCGAAGTGCTTCAGCTTAAGGAGAAAGTGTTGGGAGTCGATAATCTTGATACCCTCAAAACCTGTTTTGGTCTGGCTCTTTGTTTGCGCGCTGAGGGCCAGCTGACAGAGGCAATCAAGCTCGCTCAACGGGCGGCGGAAGGAGCCCGCAACGCCCTTGGTTCGGATCATCCGGATACCAAGAAGTACGAGAAACTTCAGCAGGAGTTAGCCGCGAAAACGGAGTGAGCGGGCGCAAGTCCAAGGAGCCAGGAGCCAGAATCCAGGAGCCAGGAGGATGCGACGCGCGGGCCGTGTGATCACCGCTTGACGTGCCAGCATGACGGTCAGCCCGAATCATCAATGAATTGCCAGGCTACTATCGCATCCTCCTACGGGACTAAAGGGTCAGGGGATCCTCGTGACTCCTGACTCCTGGATTCTGACTCCTGGGTCCCAGGCTCCAGCTCCTCGCTCTTCGTGCTCGAATTGACGTTCCTGGCCCGATTCTATACAAAATTGCTGCAAATAACGCGGAGCGGACCGTTATCTACGTAAGAGCGGAGTCGAACGTCTGGTAGAACAGCTAAGCCCGCAAAGAAACTAAGAAAGTCCTGGCCATTAATTCGGCATGTCGCCGCGTCCCGCGATCTTTATCTCGGCAGTCAGCAGCGAGCTGAGAAGCGCGCGGCAGCTCGTTGCCAACACGCTAACATTCCTGGGTTATGAGCCGGAATGGCAGGATATCTTCGGCACTGGAGAGGGGGACTTGCGGGCGATGCTCCGCCGTCGGATTGACGCCTGTAAAGGAGTGGTGCAGCTATTGGGTGAATGCTACGGAGCCGAGCCGTCAAGCAGCGACGAGCAATTCGGCCGGATTAGCTATACCCAGTACGAAGCGCTCTACGCTGTTAGCAAGGGAAAGAAAGTCTGGTACCTGTTCCTGGACGCTTGTTTTCCTACAGATCCGCACGAAGAAGAGGACGAAGAAAAGCGGACACTGCAGGCTAGCTATCGGGGTAAAATAAAGGCTGACATTCATCTTTATCATCCCCTGAGCAGCCAAGAAGGCCTCGAAGCCAGTGTGCTTAAGCTGCGGGATGAGTTGACCCGACTCCGGCGTGGGGTTAAACGTTGGGCCGCATTGGTGGCTGGGATGCTCGTTTTGAGCGTTGGTCTGAGCGTCTGGTTGTTGCAGAGCCAGCAACATTCCAACGAGCAAATGCAGACCCTGCAGGAGAAATTCGACAAACTTCAGCAGGGCGTGAATGCGTTCGCCGAAGTGCAGAACCGAGTGCGCCAGGAGCAACCCGAGCAGAAGCCTGAAGAAATCGAGCAACGCACTTATGAGGAGCTTGGCAAAGAGCTTGGGCTTGACCCGGCTATGCTGAAAGCACAGCTTCCCAGTTTCGCCCAAGAATTGAAGCGGGCGCCCCGGGCCAGTAACTATGGACGGGCCAATGCCGCTTACGTGGAGGGGGATTATAATGAGGCGGAGCGACTGGCCCTACGGGCCGCCGATGAAGCCCAGCAAGCCAGCCCGCCAAAGAACGCGGAAGTGATCAAATCGTTCGAGTTAGCGGCCTGGGCAGCCGAGAAGCGGATCGATTATGCCGATGCCCTAAACCGGTTACGCGAGGCCGACAAGCTTACCGATCGGACCCGCGAATCCGTCGAGTGGGCCCGGGTGCAATACGCCATTGCCAATATTCTCGACGACCAAGGCGAGTACGAGAATGCCGAGCGAATCCTACGTGAAGTATTGAACGGGCGTGAGCATGTGCTTGGTCCCGAGCACCCTGATACGCTGTCGGCACGCAACAAGCTGGCAATCACGCTTTTTCATCAACGCAAGTATGTGGAGGCCGAAGCAGAGGATCGGGCAGTATTAAAACTCAGAGAAAAAGTGCTCGGGCTGGAGCATCCGGACACGCTGAAGACCTGTTTTGACCTGGCGCTTTGTTTGCGATCGGAGGGCCGAATCCAGGAAGCAACCTCATTCGCGCAGCGGGCCGTAGACGGGGCCCACAAGGTTTTGGGTCCTGAACATCCGGATACGAAGAAATACGAGCAGCTCCTACAGGAGTTGCAGGGGACAACGGGGTAAGAGCGGAGCCAAGATGAAGGAGCCAGAATCCAGGAGCCAGGAGATCTGGGGCGATGCAACGTCAGGCCAGGATTCTGGCTCCTGACTTCCGCCTTTCCTGCTCGAATTGACGTTCTTGGGTCAACTCTATACAAACTTGCGGCAAATAGAGCGTCTCGGACCTCCTGGCTCCTGGATTCCGGCTCCTGGATTCTAGATTCTGGCCCGCAGCGATCCCAAGAATTCCCGGCCATTAATCTGTAATGTCTCCGCGTCCCGCGATCTTCATCTCCGCCGTCAGCAGCGAGCTGCGCAGCGCCCGTCAACTGGTGGCGAACACGCTGATGTTCTTGGGTTACGATCCAGAATGGCAGGATATCTTCGGCACCGAAGAGGGCGACTTGCGGGCGATGTTGCGTCGCCGGATCGACTCCTGCAAAGGAGTGGTGCAACTGGTAGGTGCATGCTACGGAGCCGAGCCGCCCGGTATCGACGAAAAACTGGGCCGGGTTAGTTATGCCCAGTACGAAGCGCTTTACGCGGCCAGCAAGGAAAAGAAGGTCTGGTATCTGTTCCTGGACGAACGTTTTCCTACCGATCCGCACGAAGAAGAAGACCAAGAGAAACAGAAGCTGCAGAATGACTACCGAGCCCGGGTCAAGGCCGACAGCCACGTTTATCATTTCCTGAATAGCAAAGAAGGCCTTGAAGCGAGCGTCCTGAAGCTACGCGACGAACTCAGCCGGCTTCGGCGCGGAGTCAAGCAATGGGCGGCGCTGGTTGCGGGGCTGCTAATCGTCAGCGTTGGGGTGAGCCTTTGGCTCTTACAAGGACAGCAACATTCCAATGAACAACTCCAAGCTCTGCGGCAGAAATTCGATAAACTGCAACAGGGCGTCAATTCGTTCGCAGAGGTGCAGAACAAAGTGGGCCAGGAACAACCCGGTCAGAAGCCCGATGAAATCGAGCAGCGCACCTACGAGGAACTCGGCAATGAGCTGGGACTCGACCCCAGTACGCTCAAGGAACAGCTTCCGCGGTTTGCTGAACAACTCAAGAAAGCGCCTAACGCCAGCCCATATGAGCGCGCGAACGCTGCTTACGTGGCAAAGGATTACGATGAGGCTGAGCGATGGGCGTTAGCGGCCGCTGATGAAGCCCAGCGTGCCACCCCGCCAAAGAATGCGGAAGCGATCAAGGCCTTTGAATTAGCGGCATGGACAGCCGAAAAGCGAATCGAATATGCCGATGCCCTAAATCGGTTGCGCCAAGCGGAGAAGCTTACCGATCGGATCCGCGATGCCGTAGAGTGGTCCCGGGTACAGTACGCCATTGCCTGGATTCTGAACGATCGAGGTCAGTATCGCGACGCTGAAATCATCTTGCGCGAAGTGGTAAGAGAGCGCGAACGCGCCCTTGGCGCCGAGCATCCTGATACCTTGGCCGCCCGCCACAGATTAGCGCTAGCGCTTGCTTCCGAAGGTGAGTATGCGGAAGCTGAAACGGAGTATCGCGCAGTAATCAACCTCAGAGAAAAAATGCTAGGTCCGGAGCATCCGGACACACTGGCGACACGCAACAATCTGGCGAACCTGCTTGCCGATCAAGGCAGGTATGCTCAGGCTGAAACAGAATATCGGGCGGTGATTAAGCTCAGAGAAAAAGTGCTCGGTCCAGAGCATCCAGACACTTTGTCAACGCGCAACAATCTAGCGACTACGCTCGATAGTCAGGGCAAGTACGCCGAGGCCGAATTAGAGGATCGGGCGGTTATCGAGCTCAGAGAAAGAGTGCTTGGTCCGGAGCACCCGGACACGCTGGCGACACGCAACAATCTGGTAGTCGTTCTTTATGAGCAGGGCAAGTATGCCGACGCTGAGTCCGAGTGTCGCGCGGTTATCAAGCTCAGAGAAAGAGTGCTTGGTCCTGAACACCCGGATACATTGGCGGCGCGCAACAATCTCGGAACGGTTCTGTACGACCAAGGCAAGTATGTCGAGGCTGAAACTGAGTATCGGCAGGTGATCAGGTTGGAGGAGAAAGTGCGTGGCCCGAATCATCCTGAAACGCTGGGAATTCGTACCAACCTGGCAAACGTGCTGGCGGACGAAGGCAAGTACGCGGAGGCAGAGACTGAAAATCGCGAGGTACTCAAGCTAAGAGAACTAGTACTTGGCGCCGAGCATCCTGATACGCTCGCCACCCGCAGCAATCTTGCGACCGTACTCGATCATGAAGGTAAGTATGCGGAGGCCGAAACGGAGGATCGGGCGGTGATCAAGCTCAAACAAGAAGTGCTCGGCGCCGAGAGTCCTGATACGCTGGAAACGCGCAACGCTTTGTCCCAGCTGCTTGATCATGAAGGCAAGTATACCGAGGCTGAAAGTGAGGCTCGCGCGGTGGTACAGCTCCGAGAGAAAGTGCTCGGCCCCGAAAATCCCGATACGCTGGAGACTCGCAACGGGCTGGCGCTCACGTTGGCCGATCAAGGCAGGTACGCCGAAGCCGAAACGGAGGATCGCGGGGTGCTCAAGCTCAGAGAAAAAGTGCTCGGGATGGAGCATCCGGACACGCTGAAGACTTGCTATTATCTGGCGCGATGTTTGCGAGCTGAGGGCGCCAAACAAGACGCAACGGATTTGGCGCAACGCGCAGTCAACGGAGCGCGCAAGGTTTTGGGACCAGAACACCTGGACACAAAGAAATATGAGCAGCTCCTCCAGGAGCTGTTGGCGAAAGCGGGTGAGGATGAGTGGTGAATGGTGATTAGTGATTGGTGCCTGAGTGCAAAGGTGATAGGGCGTGAGCGGTAAGGTCCTGGAGTTCTTTGAGAAAAGATTCGCAGTGTCCTACAAACCAAGAGAAGACCCCGGGGGTTGCGAATGGCGATTTGTTTCACGATCCATCAGAATGTGCGAGCATGGCTTAGAAATGCGGCGTAGGATCTAAACGAAAATAGACTTCGGAAACTTACTTTCATGGCTGTCCTTATTTTGGCCGTCGTTTTGATTATTATTACCGGGGCGCAATATTTTGGGCGACCCCTCACGAGACCTATCTGGCTCGTGTTATTCATTCTCTCGGCGTTAGCATTGCTTTTACTGTTAGTAGCTTATCGCAGCATAGGAATTTAAGTTGAGGATCGCTGGCTTGCCTTCGCCGAAGGCACCGTTTCGACAGGCAATGACTTCCGATGGAAGCCTCCAGAAGCGCTTTTTACTGGGCGCGCTGGTTTGCTTTTGTCTTTTGATAGTCTGTTATATCGCCCTGGTTGGCACGCCCTGGGGACATCAACTGGATGATGACGCCTACTTGGGCCGCGGTGCGCTCAGTCGGAAGGTCATGTTCTGGGATGCGGCTCTCCTCATGCGGGTCACCAGCGCAACTGTGATCAGTTTGGCTGGCGTTTTGCTGATAATCGGGGTCGTGCGCCGTTCGACCCTGGTTGGGGCAATGGCGGCAGTCGGATTTGGGGCGGCAGTGGCTGGTGCTGAGATTCTTAAAGTGGTGTTTCCTTGGCGAGCGTTGGTGCCTGATGACGCGAGACTGGGCGAAGCCCTCCAGTTCGGGAGTTATCCGAGTGGACATGCCACTATTGGGACCGCGTTTGCTTTAGGTTTGCTTTTGGTTTCCCCAGGCCGTTGGCGGTCTTGGTTGGCAGTCGGTGCGGGCGCAGTGAGCTCCGCCTTCACTGCCGGTGTTCTGTTCGCCGGTTGGCACCGAGGGTCAGATGCCTTGGGAGCGTTGGCTTGGTCTGGATTGTGCATGAACCTGGCCGCCGCTTTGGCGGTCCGTTTCGGATCGCGACCGGCAATCAGTAAAAACAATCAAGCTGTTTTATACAGCGTAGGAGTCGGGATTTCTATGATAGCTGGGATGTTCCTCATCTCATTGACGCCAGCGCATCAATACCCGTATGGTGATCTGCCTTTCTTCGTTTTAGCTGGGCTGATTATAGCGGGTTCATTTTCACTGACTGCCTGGTATGCTTGGCAATTGCGAGACATTGAGTTCTCAAAGGCGTGAATAACCTTTTCCCAGAATGGACAGACGAGTTGTTCCCGCTTTATGCCTACTATCCATCTCGCCATTCTGTCCCGGCCAAGCCGCGCGTGTTTCTCGATTTTCTAGTTTCCTCGTTAGAAGCGGAAAGACCTCTGCTTTTTGCGTGAGCGCGTGAGTTTGCCGCGAAGCGGCCAGAGATAATAGCCCAGGGCCGAAGCGGCTTTAGCCCTGGGTTAGGTTAGGCATTAAATCGCCCTGAAAGTGGCGACCGAGAGGTGTTCAAACAGAGGCATGTTGGATTCCATCGGTCGCGCTAACATCGGGTATCTTCAATCAACTCAACACGCCAACCCAAGACATGCCACCTCGGACGCCGCTTTCAGGGCGTGTTCCTTGGTGCGATTAACCCAGGGCTAAAGCCCTGGGCTATGATCTATAACCGCTTCGCGGTAAGTCCGACACACAACTGGGCTGTTTTCTTTGGCCGCTTCGCGGCAAAATCCGACAGGTACGAAGGACTATGGCTTCCCCGCGGTTAATCTGATCCGGCGCGGTCAATCAGCGTCTCGGTCTCCGGATCGAATAAGCAGGCTTTGGTCATATCGACTGCCAGTTTCACGCGCTCGCCGACCGCGGGGGCTGCGTTTGGTTCGAAACGGGCAATCACTTCCTTGCCGGCAATCCGCACCACGACCATGGTTTCGGCGCCGGTTGGTTCGACGACTTCGACTTCGGCCTCGATGGTCCCAAGGCAAGGTGTTTCTTCCGTGTGACGGCGGTCGTAGCGGGTCAAGTTTTCTGGCCTGATCCCGAGCACTACCGGCCGGCCATCAGAGCCTGATTTGGCGATCCCTTGAGCCAGCGGAAGCTGATTCGTCTCGCCATTGCCTTCCGCCAAGACCACGGCGGGCGATGCCGCTCCAGAACCCGTGATTTTTGCGGGCAGAAAGTTCATCGGTGGTGAGCCCATGAAACTGGCGACAAACATGTTTGCTGGTCGGTCGTAGACTGTCCTCGGCTCAGCAAATTGTTGCACCAAGCCTTGGTGCATCACTGCGATGCGGGAAGCAAGCGTCATGGCTTCAACCTGATCATGCGTGACGTAGATCGTGGTTTTGCCCAGGGTCTGATAGAGTTTTTTGATCTCGGTGCGCATCTCCACCCGCAACTTCGCGTCGAGGTTAGAGAGCGGCTCATCGAACAGGAACAACTTCGGATCGCGCACCAGCGCTCTTCCCATGGCAACGCGTTGCCGTTGGCCGCCCGACAGTTGGTTGGGTTTGCGACCAAGCAGGTTTTCGATCCTTAAGAGCTCGGCTACGCGGGCCACCGCTTTCTCGCGCTCGGGTTTGGGTACACCCCGGCTTTCCATCCCGAACATCATATTGCCGCGGACGGTCATGGTGGGATAAAGGGCATAGGATTGGAACACCATGGCGATGTCCCGATCCTTCGGCGGCACCGAGTTAACGACGCGCTGGTCGATCCTGACCTCGCCCTCCGTCACGCTTTCGAGCCCGGCGATGATGGCGAGTAAAGTGGACTTACCGCAGCCCGAAGGCCCAACCAGGACCACGAACTCACCTGTCTTAACTTCAAGGTCAATCCCTTTGAGCACGGGCACGGAACCAAAGTTTTTTTTGACGTGTTGGATCGTGAGTGAGGCCATAAATAACCGGCTATTTGAGAGCGCCTTGGGTGAGCCCTCGCAGAAAATATCGGCCGCCGAAGAGATAAATCAGGAGAGGAGGCAAAGCACCGATCAATACCGCGGCGCTTTCAACGTTGTATTGGTGAACTGCAGTCCCTCCGCCGCTCAGCGCGACCAATGCTACCGTAATCGGCTGGTGGGTGCCGGAGGAAAAAATGAACGCAAAAAGAAACTCGTTCCAGATGTTAGTGAATTGCCAGATCACGGTGACGATGATGATCGGCGGGGACAAAGGTAAAACGACTTTGCGAAAAATCCGCCAGAAGCCGGCGCCGTCGATACGGGCCGCTTTGATCAAATCGTCAGGAATATTCACATAGTAGTTCCTGCAGAACAGAGTGGTGAAGCTTAAGCCCTGAACGCAATGGATGAGGACCAGTCCGGGAATCGAATTGGTCAGGCCAAGGAAGCCCAATACCTGCGCCCAGGGTAAAAGAACCATCTGACCAGGCATGAAGACACCGAGTGTCATGATGCCGAACAAGACCTCGGAGCCAGGGAAACGCCATTTCGACAAAACGTAGCCGTTTATAGCGCCGATGGCCGTCGAAATAATGGTGGCCGGTATAACCATGGCCACCGAATTATAAAAGAAGGGCTGGATTCCCTCACAGGTGCCGCCGACACAGAATGTGCTCCAAGCCTGTATCCAGTAATCGAGAGAAAAGCTGTGCGGCAGTCCGATCAATCCGTTGCGGCTGATATCGCCGAGATCGCGGAAAGAATTGAGGACGACGATGGTAAACGGCAGCAGATAGACTAGCGCGAACAAAGTGAGCAGCGCGTAGACGATAATCTTCGCTCGCCGGCCCCAAGTGCCAGCTGTCCTGAGAGGGTCGTAGGTAGCAGCGTCAGCCACCTCTGGCCTCCCGGCGTTGGCGTAAATTGGTCCAGATGGTGTAGGGCACAAGGATGAGGGCAAGAGCAACCAGGATCATCATGGCTCCCGCCGCTCCCAGGGCCAATTGGCCACGTTGAAACATGAGATCATACACGTAGAGGGCTGGCAAAGTCGTAGAGATGCCAGGTCCGCCTTGGGTCATAGCGAGCACCAGTTCGAATGTCTTGATCGCGAACTGCAAAAGGACAACCGCCACTGCGATAAAGATTGGGCCAATTGCGGGCAGGATGATCCGTCGATAGATCCTGGGCATACTCGCGCCGTCTATTTGCGCGGCTTTAATGAGATCCGGATCGACAGAGCGGAGACCGGCTAAGAAGAGAGCCATAACAAAGCCAGAAGCCTGCCAGATACCGGTGAGCACGACCGTGTAAATGGCCATTTCGCGTTGCACGAGCCAGTCGAACTTAAAGCTCGCCCATCCGAGTTGATGCATCCAGCTCTCGATGCCAGTTGTGGGGCTGAACAACCAGCGCCAGACGGTGCCGGTCACGATAAAAGAGATTGCCAGTGGATAGAGATAAATGGTGCGAAAGAGGGCTTCAGCGCGGATCCGTTGATCAATCAGGATCGCCAAGGTAAGCCCGATCACCATCGTTCCAATCACATAAAGGGAGCTAAATACAAAGAGATTGGTATAGGCGATGCGCCAGCGCAGGTTAACCCACAATTCCGCATAATTATGGAAACCAGCAAAGGAATAGTCGGGTAAATCACCGGAGTTCGAAAGCGATATCCAGACGGTCCAAGCACCAAAAACAAATACATAAACGAAAGTAGCAGCCAGAGATGGTGCTAGAACTAGTTGCGGCAAAAAAGTAGAAAACCGTTCGCGGAGCGGAGGGCGCTCGCTCGATGCAGTTTTTGTTGGGGTGAACGTTGCCGAATCGACAGACATGTTAGCTTCAAGAGCGCCCGACTTCGCCCTGTCGCTTAGGCTCCAGGAGGCTACGTCGGGCAAGCCGGGATCGAACGAGAACGCCAGACTTCGCCCCGTCGTCGAGACTCCCGATGTCGCCCCTTCGTCTGATACTCGGGAAGCTATGTCGGGCGGGCCGGGAGGCTACTTCGGGCAAGCCGGGAACGGAACCAAACGTCGCCTTTGGTCGCCAGGTTCTCTGGCGACCGTTCACGGCGATGTCGGCGATCCCGGCGTTCACGGTGTTTCTACTTCTGGGCGTCAACCGCGTCGGCCATTTGCTTGGCGGCATCGGCTGCAGATAAGCCAGGCGTATTCACGAAATTGGTGATCACCTCCATCGCTGCGCCGCGGTACTTCTGCAGGATAGTCATATTGTGGGCGAAGCTGCGGACCAATGTTCCCTCTTTGATCGCTTCCTCGAGATCCTTCTGGCATTTAATCTGGCAAGGATTGAAGCCAGTCAGATCAATGTCGAGCCTGGCCGGAATAGAGCCTTTCGCCTTGTTAAAGATGACTTGGAAGTCTTTCGACATAATGAGGTGGGCAAGAAGCTTGGAACCGGCGAGATAGTCCTTGTCCTTTTGTTGAAAGAAGACCACTGAATCACTGTTGAGGATGAACCCCGTCTTGCCGTTGTCTTCCGGTGCTTGAGCGCAAACATAGTCAACACCTTCTTTGAACCCACCGGCATTGAAGGTACCGATTGACCAGTCGCCCATGAAAAAGAAGCCGGCCTGACCGGTCAGCATCATGTTAGCGGCGGCGTCCCAAGTGCGGGCGGAGATGCCTGGATCCATCCAGTTGATCATCTTCCGGTATTGCTCGAAAGCCTTGACCATACCATCGCTGCGCATCGCGTCAGAGCTGCCTTCAACAAAAGCCTTCTTGAACAGGTCCATATCCATGCCGTAAACGATGATTTCAAAGGTCGTGGCATCGGTCCAATCGGCGCTGCCGTGCGCAATCGGAATAAGGCCGGCGGCTTTCAACTTCTCGCAATCGGCATTAAATTCGGCCCAGGTGGCGGGCATAGTGGTGATACCGGCCTTGTCGAGGGCTTTCTTTCCGCCCCACATCCAATTGATCCGGTGGATATTCATCGGGACCGCGACCCATGAACCCTTAGGCTTCATGACTGGAAGAAGTTCGGGAGCGACGGTCTTATCCCAACCCTCCTCCTTAGCCATATCGTCAAGACTGAGGGTCTTGCCGGTGGCGTTCCACTCGGCAATCTCGGGACCTTTCAGTTGGACTGCGGGCGGCGGATTGCCGGAGACAACATCGGCGCGGAGTTTAGCCAGAGTATTGGCGGTATGTCCGGCGATAGAAGTTGCTTCCCATTTGCCGCCTGCCGCCTTGAACATATCGCCAAGCTTGGCGATAGCAGCTGCATCGGAGCCCTCACTCCATTGGTTAAGTAGGTTGGTTTTAGGTTCGGCCAGCGCCCTGGCCGACAACAGTCCAAGTGTTAAAGGAACAACAGCCACCGCAAGGGAGGCGAAACGTACATTCATTTTGCTGGGGGAGTTAATACCCGATTTGTCGGGCGCACTATTTGTTACACAGGAGTTCAACGAACACCAGTAGAGAAAGAGTACAATTCAACAAAAATTTATTCGCAGAGCGGTCTCGCCGAGGTATTTCTTTCAAATTGAAGTAATAGAAGACGCCGTGGGGTGTTGGTATGGCAGCTGCCGGTATTTGAAACGGTGGAGGTGCCAGATAACCGGCGGAGTCGTGGAGCCTTCGCTTTCTGCCCTGGGTTAGATGTCTAAGAGACGCGCCCTGAAGCACTCCCAACCCCGCGGACGGGGGTGCAATTCCGACAATGCGTAATACTCCAAAACTCCATCGCTCAGCTCGTCAGGATTCGAGGACGAGGACGAGTACGAAGCGCATGGTGAGCACAGCGGGAGATCAGCCTTGCCCAGCCTTCGCAATAAATCGAGTGGTTCCCGGGATCGGCTGTGGCAGAGTCGTGTGCCGATGAACCACCGTCCCCGAACGCAGTTGTTGGTGTTTGCGCTTTCTTTCTTCCTAGCTACTCTCGCGAACGCTTATATCGCTTCACCGGTAAAACGCGCCCGCGACCTGGGAATCCCATTTGAAGGTACCACGGGCGAGCTCAACGCCATCACGGACGTACCTGGAATTGAAGTCGGTCAGACAACGCTCATCGAGGGCGAGGGGAAGCTCGTTGTCGGCCAGGGGCCAGTCAGAACCGGGGTTACCGCGATTCTGCCATTGGGTAAAAGCGGTGCTAATACGCCGGTGCCAGCTTCGATGTTCTCCTTTAATGGCAACGGTGAAATGACCGGCAGCGAATGGGTGGAGGAATCGGGCTTTTTGGAGGGACCGGTACTGCTTACTAACACGCATAGCGTCGGTGTGGTGCGCGATGCCGTAATCGAATGGGGCCAAAGACGGTACCCGGATACCGAGTATTACAGTTTACCGGTAGTGGCCGAAACCTGGGATGGCGAGTTGAACGACATCAACGGGTTCCACGTGAAAAAAGAAGATGTGTTCGCTGCTTTGAACAGCGCTACGACTGGTCCGGTGGCAGAAGGGAATGTCGGCGGCGGGACAGGTAATCGCGCTTTCGGTTTCAAAGCCGGGATCGGGACCGCCTCGCGAATGGTGGCATTGAATGGCGATCGATTTTGCGTCGGGGTTTTGGTGCAGGCAAATTTTGCGTCCCGCGAAAACCTGACCATTGCTGGAGTCCCAGTGGGCAGGGAGATAACCGACTTGATGCCGGAGATCCATCGAGATCCGCAGCGCGAGGGATCGATCCTAGTAGTGGTAGCCACGAATGCGCCCTTATTCCCGACGCAGTTGAAACGGTTAGCCAAGAGAGCGGCTCTTGGTATTGGCCGGACTGGTGCCGTCAGCACGGACTCATCCGGGGATTTATTTATCGCCTTTACTACTGCGATCCCGAATCAGGTGGGCGGGCGTCAACAGTGGTCTACGGTCAAAAACCCCGACCTTTCTCCATTGTTAGCAGCGACGGTGCAGGCAACGGAGGAAGCAGTAGTTAACTCTTTAGTGGCGGCCAAGACCATGCATGGAATCAACGACAATGTTATCTATGCTCTGCCTCATGATCGGCTCCGCGAAGTGTTAAAGAAATATAATCGGTTGGGAACGCCTTGACGTTCCGGAGGAGCGCTGGGTCATGCTTAGGGAGAAGGGGAATCGGGAGACGGTTTCTGTTCTTTCAGGACAGTCAGGTTACTTACGCGGAGATCGGCGACGTCGAGCTGGTCTATCTTCAGCCGGCGCAGATGCATCTGTTTTACCAGCAGATCGCGGATTATTACGCGACTGATCACGAGAAGACCGATGGTGACACTGCCGGCGGCTAGTGCGGCCAGGGCGGCAGCGGCGGTTGCACCGGCAGCAGTGGCTTCAGCGACAGCAGCTCGCGGCCTCCACCGGCGGAGCCAATCCGAGTGTTTCATACGGTTCACGGTTCACGGTTCACGGTTCACGGTTCACGGTTCACGGTTCACGGTTCACGGTTCACGGTTCACGGTTCACGGTTCACGGTTCACGGTTCACGGTGAACGGT
>Ga0185299_10000245_pt1 | contig 162144 bp, 145 predicted proteins | sample PaiPotPPA55metaG_FD_128002 | JGI IMG/M metagenome (GOLD analysis project Ga0185299, IMG submission 128002) | Iron sulfur acid spring bacterial and archeal communities from Banff, Canada, to study Microbial Dark Matter (Phase II) - Paint Pots PPA... ...
TTGAACTCATCTTCTTTTAAGTACTGCTTAATCTGGTCGGGATGGCGCATCGCCGAGGTGGGGCGAATTGCTTCGTGAGCGCCCTGCGAGTCCTTCTTTTCTTTATAAGTATTCGGCGTCTGGGGCAGATAATCCGGCCCGTAATTCGATCCTATGTACTCGCGAACTTCGGTCAGCGCCTCGGGCGCAACGCGCGTCGAATCGGTTCGCATATATGTGATCAAGCCGACGGAACCTTCGTCGCCTATGTCAACGCCCTCATAAAGGCGCTGCGCGATCATCATTGCCCGCTTAACACTAAAACGAAGTTTGCGGGAAGCGTCCTGTTGCAACTTGCTGGTTGTGAATGGCGGAGTAGCATTTCGCCGCCGCTCTTTCTTTTCAGCGCTGCGGACAATCCAGTCTGCCGTCTCCAGCGCGGCGCGAATCTTCTGCGCTTCTTCCTCGTTCGGAATCTCAATCTTCTCCTCGCCTTTGCCGAGAAAGCGTGCGTCGAATGCCGGAGGCTTGGCGGCGGCGAGATGCGCATCGATGGTCCAATATTCTTTTTTCTCGAACGCCTTGATTTCGCGTTCACGCTCGACGATTAATCTGAGCGCGACCGTTTGTACGCGTCCGGCGGAGAGTCCGCGGCGCACTTTGTCCCAGAGCAGCGGCGAAACCTGGTATCCCACGAGGCGATCGAGAACACGGCGTGCTTGCTGCGCATCCACCAAATGTTGATCGATATCGCGGGGATGCTCGAAGGCTTCGCGCACCGCACGTTGCGTGATCTCGTTAAACGTGACCCGCCGAAATCTTTCGTGCCCGTTTTTTTCGCCTTTTTTCTTTTTCTTCTTTTTGCCGTCGCCGAGTTCTTCCGCCAGATGCGCGGCAATTGCTTCGCCTTCGCGGTCCGGGTCAGGCGCCAGATAGATGGTGTCCATGCCGACGGCCAGCTTCTTCAATCTCGCGATGACCTTTTCTTTACCGGGAATGACGACGTATTCGGTCTCGAAGTCGTTGTCGATATCGACTCCCAGGGTGCTCTTGGGCAGATCCTTGACATGCCCGAGCGAGGCTTCGACCGTATAGCCTTTGCCCAAATATTTTTCGATGGTCTTCGCCTTCGTAGGCGATTCGACGATGACTAAACCCTTTGCCAATGTGTCCTCAAGTTTCTGGTGATGGTTTTGAAGCTAGCACGAAAGAGCAGCTTCTAGCTACTAGCTCCTGGTGCTTAGCTGTGAGCGGCGAGCTTCGAGCGAGACTGTAATGCGTTGTCGCGTTCGCAGTTCTCGGCCGGCCTAAACCGTTGTATTAACGCCGTTAGCATCCTCTGCAGTTCATCGGCCTGGCACGGCAACTCACGGAACTGCTCTTCACGAAAATACTGGAGGTCTCGAGCCAGCAGAATGTGATACTCGATTTCACTGGCAGATCCACGCGCGATCTGAAGAAAGCGAGCCATTTCTCCATCTGATCTACGACCGCATCCTTCTGCGATGTTGGCTCCGATCGAAGCCGCAGAGCGCCGGAGCTGACTAGTAAGGCCATATAGTTCGTCGCGCGGAAAGGTTCGCGTCGTCTCGTACACAGCGAGTGTCATCACGTGCGCCTTCTGCCACACTTTCAGTTCTTTAAAGCCTCTCATGGAACCTCTTCTTCACCCAAGCCGATGGCTCACCGCTCACGGCTCACCGCTCTCAGCTCATCGCTAGAAGCTTTTTACAAAGTTTTTGCCCGGCAGCTGCTTCACCTTTCCTGACAGCTCCAGCTCAAACAAGGCCGCGAAGATTTCGGAAGAAGATAGCTCCGGTTCCAGCTTCTCGATGATCTCGTCCAGGTGCTGCGCCTCATCGGCTTTCAGCACCCGGTAGATCTTTTTTTCATGCGGAGAGAGCGAAGGTTCCTCGAATAATGATGCAGTCTGGCCCGTCGGCGATTCACTGCCGGGCTCTGGCGCCAGCGTAAGTCGCACATTCGCAGGGAGTTCCTCCCAAACGTCCTCCCACGTCGCCACCAGCTTTGCGCCTTGCTTGATGAGGGTATTCGGCCCCCAGGAGTTCTTGTTGGTCACATTCCCCGGCACCGCAAAAACCTCCCGATTTTGCTCCAGGGCGCAGCGTGCGGTGATGCGGGTGCCGCTGTACTCTGCCGCTTCTACAACCAGCACACCGAAAGAAATCCCGCTGATAATCCGGTTCCGAATCGGGAAATTTTGCGGGGCGGCAAATGTTCCCAGCGCAAACTCCGAGATTAGTGCCCCGCCCAGGCTGAGAATTTGCTCGGCTAATCTCGAGTTTTCCTTGGGATAGATCACGTCCACGCCCGTCCCCAAAACCGCCACCGTCTTACCTTTGCCGGAAATAGCTCCACGATGAGCGGCAGTATCCACGCCACGCGCCAAGCCGCTGAAGATCACCAAATTACGCGCTGCTAGGTCGCAAGCTAGCCGCTCGGCCATTCCTATGCCGTATGGGGTTGGGTGCCGGGTTCCGACCATCGCGATCCCGGGATTGGAAAGTGCAGCCACATTTCCCCGGACGTATAGCACTGGCGGCGGATCATATATCTGCCGCAGCTCCGGAGGATATTCCGGGTCGTCGAGGCATACAGTGCGAATTCCAGCCGCAGACGCCTTTGCAATCTCATCCTGTGCGAGCTCAATGGATCGCCCGGTAGCAAGCGCTTGTGCTGCTGCCACCGGCAGGCCGGCTGCTTCAAGTTCGGTCAATGTGGCTTTAAATACCTCCTCCACGCCGCCCAAGAATTCCACCAACCGCCTCGACCGCGTGGGACCCAACCCGGGAGTCAGCGTTAAAGCCAGCCATAGGATTTGGTTGAAGCCGGCTTTGGAAGTTGCGGGCTTCGTTTCTGAGACGGCTGCGTTGGGCAAGAGTGCCTCCTTAATAAATACTGCCGACTCTATGCAGCCCGAAAGAATGACGCAAGGTCATACGTCACACGTTTGATAAAATTTTTAAGAGCCGTGAGCTGTGAGCTATTAGCGATGAGCAGACACGAGGCTTTGCCGTCATTGCGTCGCCTGCTGGTAACTTATTGCTCGCCGCTCATTGCTCACAGCTCAAAGCTTTCTATGCGCATTTCCGCCATTTCATACCTCAACACCGCTCCACTGATGTGGGATTTCGAGCACGGCAGCGCTGGCGACGGCTTCGAGATCTCCTATACCATCCCATCGCAATGCGCCCGCGAGTTGCAAAACGGGAAAGCTGATATCGGAATCATCCCTTCCGCGGCTTACGCGTCTATCCCAGGGCTATCGATCCTTCCCGGCGTGGCGATCGCCTCCAAGCAGGCAGTCCGTTCGATCCTGCTAGTCAGCCCCAAACCAATGGACGAGATTCGCACCGTCGCCCTCGACAACTCTTCCCTTACTTCTGCCGCGCTGGCCCGCGTTTTGTTTGAAAAGTACTGGGGCGGCGCCAGGGAGTTCAGTTCCCTTCCGCCGGACCTCGAGAGCATGCTTTCTGGAAGCGATGCGGCATTGCTCATCGGCGACCCCGCGCTCCAGGTTGACCGCTCCTGTTATTACACCTGGGACCTAGCCGAGGAATGGATTCGCCTCACCGGCAAGCCGTTTGTGTTCGCTTTCTGGGCGGTTCGAGACGAGGCGATTCGGGACTCAACCCTCGATTTAGCATCAATATTCCAGAAGTCGCGCGATCACGGCCTTGAACCGGACAACTTACGTCGGATCACGCAGGATTGGTCGGTGAAGCTGAGTCTGCCTGTTGAAGATCTTCTCGAATACCTAACTTCCAACATCTTCTATTATTTGGATGAATCCTGTCTCGAAGGCTTGCGTTTGTTCTATCGCTACGCTCATGAATGCAAAGCTCTTCCTTCTGCTCCCGAATTGAATTTCGCGAACACGAGCCCAGCCTTGATTTAGTTGCATCAGATTGATGTGTACCACTCCGTCCCCCAAAACTGCTTCTAAGCCAATCACATGCAGCCATTTACCTTAGCGTACGTCCTCGTCGTCTGGACATGGTTAGTTCGCCTGGGTGGACCGGGATTGGTACTGCTCGGCATCGCCGACAACTCCATCATTCCGCTCACCGGCAGCATGGACGTCCTTACTCTGTGGCTGGCCGCCGGTCACCGCAATCTTTGGCCCTACTACGCGGCTATGGCGACCGCTGGCGCCGTGCTTGGCGGCTACCTTACTTATTCGCTAGGGCGTAAAGGCGGCAAAGAAGCTATCCAAAAGAAACTCAAGAAGTCGAGAGCCGACAAATTATTCAAGCGTTTCGACCGCTGGGGATTTAGCACCGTTGCGGTGAGCGCCCTGCTCCCGCCGCCGTTTCCGCTGGTTCCAGTATTGCTGACCGCCGGCGCCTTGCAATATCCACCCAAAAAGTTTCTGAGCGCGTTGGCGCTTGGGCGTGCTGTGCGTTACTCGCTGGTTGCCGGTTTCGGTTCGTTGTATGCCAGACAGATCAGCGCCTTCTTTAACCGATATTACAAGCACGCAGTATTCACTCTGATCGGATTGGCAGTTCTCGGCGGCATCTTTGCGTTGCGCGAATATCTGAATTCCAGACGGAACAACAACCCACGCCAGCCTGCGGTTTCTCCGAGCAGGGCAGCATAATTTCCGACCCCCGATCCTTGCTGCTGTCATTGCGAAGCCCTTTAGGGCTGAGAAATCTGCTTTTCGCTTAATCGGAAGAAGCAGATTCCTCGTGGCTGAAGCCATTCGGAATGACAAGCATGAGAGAAAATCCATGTAAATCCGCGCAGATCCGTGGCCAAGAATTTGATCTGAGTTGGCCGGACCGTCGTACTGAGCTAAAATTAACCTTTACCCATGTCCCTCGCGCACGCCCAAGCCCTCGATCTCTACCGCTCCGACGATCTGATCGGAATCGGCATGGAAGCCGATGCCGTGCGCCGCAAGCTGCATCCCGAAGGCGTCGCCACCTACATCATCGATCGCAATATTAATTACACAAATTTCTGCACTGAGTACTGCACCTTCTGTGCGTTTTATCGTCCCCTGAAAGGGCCGCAAGCCAAAGAGGGATATATTCTCGAGTTCGACACCATCTACGAAAAAATTCGTGAGACCGTCGAACTTGGAGGCACCGGCGTGCTGATGCAGGGCGGACTTCATCCTGATCTGAAGATTGACTGGCACGAGCGCATGCTGCGGGGAATTAAAGAGCGCTTCCCGAGAATTCATCTGCACTGCTATTCGGCATCGGAAATTATCGCAATCGCCGAGTACAGCAGCCTCAGCATTCGCGACACAATCGCCAAGCTCCGTGACGCCGGACTCGATTCTATTCCCGGCGGCGGCGCAGAGATTCTCGACGACGAAGTCCGCCATCGCATCGCCCGCCTGAAGTGCCTTACCGAAGACTGGCTCAACGTACATCGCACCGCGCATCAGCTCGGCATGCGCACCACCGCGACCATGATGTTCGGCGTCGGTGAAAAATTCGAACACCGCATCAACCACTTGCAGGCCATCTACAACCTGCAGGAAGAAACCGGCGGATTCACCGCGTTCATCCCCTGGACCTTCCAGCCGCAGAACACCGCCCTCGGCGGCCGCAAATGGGACGAAGCCACCGCCGTCGAATACCTGAAAAACCTGGCCATCTCGCGCCTGTTCCTTTCGAACTTCCTGAACGTGCAATCGAGCTGGGTAACGCAAGGACTGAAAGTCTGCCAGCTCGGCCTGCGCTTCGGCGGCAACGACGTCGGCTCAGTGATGCTGGAAGAAAACGTCGTCCGCGCGGCCGGCGTTACCAACTGCACCACGGAAGAGGAGCTGCGCCGCATAATCCGCGACGCCGGATTCAAGCCAGTGCAGAGAGACACATTGTACCGGACGTATTTCTTGAATTGAGCAAAAGAGGAAACGGCCTCACGTGAGGCCGTCTTTGCTTTCAGGTTTTAGCTGTGCTCGCCCAATCACGCTTCCCGCTGACTGTTAAGTACTATTTTTCCCGCGCGGATGCCACTTCCTAGAACAAGCTGCTCTCTGGTGTGTCAACGGTGATGCGTGTTGCGGCGATTACACCGGTGACGTGGGCGATCCTGGCATTCGACGCATCGTATGCATCCAGAGTGAACGTACCGGCATAGTGGTTTCGGTCTCGACTTAGAACGACATCTTCGACGATCTGAGTTGGGCCAGTCGGGTTCCCAACGCCGCCCGGGTTACTGGTATCGTTGGCTAGCCACGCGAAGTGATTGAGTCTGTATCTGGATTTCCCCGTCTTTTCCCAAACGCCCATGCAGAAATCCCCATCCTGAGGAGGACGAGCAGAGTTCATGATTTCCGTTTTATCGCTATGCCAAACGACAAGGGCATTGTCTAAGGGTGTACCGTCCGGTGGACCTTCGGCATTTCCTTGTGCGGTTAACGTCACATGCCACATGCCTACGATCGAATTATCGTCGTCGCGGTCGGAGATCATCAATAGGGATCCGCCCTGAAAGGCACTCGACCCTTGCCACGACTGGCGATGAAGAGTCGCGCCGACTTTAATATCGCCGCACGCTGCGTTCGCCCTAGTAGTAATCATGGTGGCAATAAGGACGACGCCAAGAGCTAATATCACTTTCTTGAATTGTGTTTGCATGCCATCTCCTTGTGGAAGTACCCGATAACTTGGAGCGGCATCGTGCCTTGAAACACCAGTAATGGCAATGGATGTGGGGTGAAGCTTTGGTGAAGAAAGATGGAGGTGTAAGTTGTTGAAGCTGCATGTTGTTCGGCTTTACAGGCCGGAATGATGCTATAGTTTCGTCCTGCTCGCGGGGGCTATCTTGCCTGTGCCTTCGTACAATTTCGGACAGTTCGAGCTGGACGGCGCGCGATTTGAGTTGCGGCGCAATGGAAGAGTCCTGAAGGTCGAACGCATTCCACTCGAGTTGCTCATCTTACTCGCGGAACGAAATGGCAATATAGTTAGCCGGCAGGAAATCATCGAGCGGCTTTGGGGCAAAGACGTCTTCGTCGATACCGAGCATGGTATCAACACAGCAATTCGCAAGATTCGATCGGTTCTGTGTGATGATGCAGAGCGCCCGCGCTTTGTCCAGACGATTCAGGGCAAAGGCTACCGCTTCCTTGCTGAACCTAACAACGGCCACACAAAACCAATAGAAGTCTTCTTGGAACCAAAAATTCCAGCCCCAGCAGAAGCTTCGCCAGGGAAATCTCGTCATTGGTGGGCGCTGGGGACTGCGGCAATTTCCCTGGGCCTTCTTGCCGGAACCCTGCTTGGCCTGAACGTGGGGAGAGTTCGCGATCGCATTTTTTCCGGCGGTCAGCGAGCACAAATCAGGTCGATCGCTGTGCTTCCCCTGGCTAACCTTTCAGGTGATGCGGCACAGGATTATTTCGCCGAGGGCATAACTGACGAGCTCATCACGGCGCTTGCTAAAAACCATTCTTTGCGAGTCGTTTCACGGACTTCAGTCATGCAGTACAAGGGAGTGCGCCGGCCTCTGCGCGACATTGCACGGGAGCTGGGAGTAGACGGTATCCTGGAAGGCTCAGTCGGGCGGTCCGCGACTCGAGTACACATGACCGTGCAACTGATCTACGCTCCCAGCGACACTCATGTCTGGGCAGAGAGCTACGATCGTGACCCTAATCAGGTTTTCTCGTTGCCTTCAGAACTGTCGCAAACCATCGCCAAAGAAGTAAAGACTGCTGTCTCTCCGGTCAGCCTGCAGCGTTACATCAATCCGGAAGCGCACGATGCTTATTTGCAGGGGCGCTACTTCTGGTTCGGGGACAACTCCGAACGAAGTCGCGAGTACTTTGAGAAGGCGATCCAGCTTCAACCAGATTATGCGGCCGCCTGGAGTGGGCTTGCCGACTCTTATGCGGTGCGTGCGATGGACGGCGTATCTTCTCCGCAAGATGTCATGGAGAAGGCGGAGGTGGCCGCGCGGAAAGGAATCGAACTCGATGATTCTCTTTCCGCTGCTCATAACACCAGGGCCGCCTTGTACCTCTTTCACACCTGGAACTGGCAGAGCGCGGAGGCGGAGTCCCGGCGTGCGCTTGAACTGGATCCCAACAACGCTGAAGCCCACCATGTGTACTCGTATGTCTTGACCACAATGCAACGACCCGATGAAGCATTGCAGGAACAGAAGCGATCCAGTGAACTCGATCCCTTTGCCAGGCCCTGGGCGCTCGGAAACGCCTTCATTAAGAACCGGCGGCTTGACGCAGCGGTGAATGAATTTCGCCTCCGCGCCGAAGCGCAGCCGCGAGACAGCTACACTCATTTCATTCTCTCTGATGCCTATTGGTTCAAAGGAATGTGGAAAGAGTCAGTGCAGGAGGCGGAAACGGGATTTCAGATCGAGGGTGACAAGAAATCCGCTGAAGCCGTCAGGCATGCTTTCGAATCAGGCGGCGCAAAGGGCTTCGCCGAGTGGTGGCTGAGCGATTGCAAGGCGAAGGCACGCAAAGGATACGTCTCGCCGTGGACTTTGGCGAGCGCGTATGCGCAGGCGGGACACAAAGAAGAAGCGCTGAGGTTCCTTGAAGACGCGTACCGCGAGCGCTCGCCCCGACTCGTTTTTATTCAGAACTCCCCGGTCTTCGACTTCTTGCATTCGGACGATCGCTATCAGGCCCTGGTGAAGAAGATGGGACTGCCGCCGAGCAGCCCGCACATCGATTGAGGAAAGAGTTGTTCGGCTTGTATCAGGGAAGGGCTTCAGCCTTTCCGGTCAGCAATTCCCAGATTCTGTCATTCTGAGCCAAGTTGGATCGTTCGTACTCCGAGTTTTGATCCGTGTGGGTCGGACACTCCTGCCCGACAACCGGTTTCATCACAACTGAGTAATCGCGAGACCGGGAACCAGTCGAAAGTGTCGCAGATTGCTTGTTCCGACACCATATCCAAGTTCCAGCGCCGTCACCCCGATCAAAAGGTCCGAGAGTGGCAGTCGCACGCCTTTTGCCTGGTTGACGCCATCGATCAGTCCGGCGCGAAGAGCCACAGATGCGGTGACAGGATAAACCGGCACAGCCGAAGCAAGCTCTTGAATAAACCGCAATCGTTTTTCTCGTCTTTGTGCAGTTTCCGCGCGAGCAGCGCCATGCGCCAATTCGACAATCGTGATAACCGAAGTCGCGACCTCGATATCGCCTTGCGACCGAGCTATATCAACCAGCATCTGGCGCACAGGTTGTTCCTGGCGCTCGGCTGCAATGAGTACGCTGGAATCGAGAACTAATCCCATGCGGGAGGTTCTAACGCTTCCCGGTGGCTGTCGATTGCCGCCTCAACATCTTTCGCGAAACCCGAATCCATTACTGCGCTCGAATTCTTGGGCAAGATCGCAAGAGCTTCGGATATGGTTCTCTTCCGTGGAGCGGTGGAATGATGGCTGGCCGTTGACATCGCATCACCAAAGACAAAGCGGCCTAACTCGTCGCCCAGCCGTTTAGATTCAGCCGGATCTTTCGAAGCGCGAAATCGTTCTGCCAGCTCAAAGAAGGCTTTCTCCTTCTCCTTGCTGGCCTCGATTCCCAACTCAATCAGCTCGACCAAAACGCGATTGTCGCTCAACCGCCTACGACTGGCGATCGATTCCACTTGCTTCGCAACCGGAGCTGGGAGGGTTACACTGCGGCGGACTTGTTTCGAAGTTGGCATACCACCATTATACACCACAATGGTGCATTAAGACTTACACTACAACCGCCTGATACTCCTCGTACACGCCCTTGAAATCGGTGATCTGATGATTTCCCTCGAAGTGCCATATTCTTGTGGCCACTTCGTCGATCAAGTCTTCATCATGGGTGACCAGGAAAACGGTCCCCTGATAACGCTGCAGAGCAATGTTGAGCGCATTAATCGACTCGAGATCCAGGTGATTGGTCGGCTCGTCCAGTACTAGCACGTTCGGCTTCTGCAGCATGAGTTTGCAGAACAGCAGGCGGCTGGCTTCACCGCCGGAGAGAATTTCGGTCTTTTTATCTGCATCGTCACGCGGAAACAGCATTTGCCCTAACAGACCACGAATTTCTTCGTGCGCCGCGGAAGGGTCCCACTGATGCAGCCAATCGAAGACGGTCGTCCCTGGTTCGATGAGGGCTTTGTGGTCCTGGGCAAAGTATCCAACAGCAGCTTCGTGGCCCCAGATCACGTTTCCGTCGTCCAAAAATGCTCCGTCGTAACCGCTTGTCTTGCGCAGTTCAGCTTCTGGAGTACTCGGGGAGCTCGCCAGCAACGCATTCACCAGAGTCGTCTTCCCGGCGCCGTTGCGTCCCATCAGTGCGATTTTCTCTCCACGAGTCACGCTGGCGGTGAAGTTCCGAACCACCGGACTCTCCCCATATGACTTGCTGACATGTTCCACTTCCAGAATGTGCTTGCCCGACGGGCGCTTCTGTTCAAACTTCAAATACGGGCGCTGGATATTTGACTTCGCCAGCTCGGTCACCTGCAGGCGCTCGACTTCCTTACGGCGAGATTGCACCTGGCTGGAGCGAGTGCCCGCTGAGAAGCGGGCGATGAAATCGTTCAACTGCGCAATCTTTTTTTCTCGTTGCGCATTTTGACCTTCGATTTGCGAGCGTACCTGCGTCTTAGCGACCACCATATCGTCGTAAGTTCCGGTGTAAGTGATGATGGTTTCGTAATCGATGTCGGCAATATGGGTGCAAACCCGATTCAAGAAATGGCGGTCGTGCGAGATGACGATCAGCACACCTTCAAATTGGTTGAGAAATCCCTGCAACCAGTGGATCGAATCCAAATCTAAATGGTTGGTGGGTTCGTCGAGCAGCAGCGCCTGCGGATGCCCAAACAGCGCCTGCGCCAGCAGCACGCGAACTTTATGTCCGCCGGGCAGCTCGCCCATTTTCCGTTCATGCGATTCGTCGGGAATATCAAGCCCCTGCAGCAGGATGGCAGCATCGCTTTCGGCGGTGTAACCGTCTTCCTCGCCCACAATGCCTTCTAACTCGCCCAGCCGCATTCCGTCCGCGTCGGTCATCTCTGGTTTTGCATAGAGCTTGTCGCGTTCCTCGAAAGCAGCCCACAGTCGCCGATTGCCCATGATGACTGTATCGATTACGCGATAGCGATCGAAGGCAAACTGGTCCTGACTCAGCACGCCAAGCTTCTTCGGACGGACCACCGTTCCCTTCTGGGGTTCTTCCTCGCCCGACAGCAGCTTCATGAACGTGGACTTGCCGGCGCCGTTGGGCCCAGTCAGGCCATAGCGCTTGCCCGGCGTAAAGCCGGTGGAGACTTCGTCAAACAGAACTTTAGCGCCGTAGCGCATGGACACATTACTAACTGAAATCATGTTTTTTAAGGGAACCGCGAGGATGGCCCGAAGGCGCGAACGCAGCTGCTCCCTATTAGGATATCACGGCAGTTTTGTGCGCCGCCCGTGCTCCGCCCAACAAAGAAAAGCGGCCTCATTCGAGGCCGCTTCAGCACTCCGTCAAAGTCAATTCAATTATCCTGCTGAAGTGAGCCGCAATCAAGAGTTTTCGGAAAGAGAGCCACGCTCCGCCGACGGGCTCTCCCATAATGGAACGCCTTCGCGAATGAGCTGCTGAGGCATGGACCTGGCGGGAGTCGAACCCGCACCTGCCACTTTGACGGAGTGCTGTGCTCCCGTTACACCACAGGCCCATCCCGCGACGCTATGCTGCACGAAACTCAAAGTCACGGTTGTGCGTCACATACCGACCTGTGGATTCCCGAAATGACAGGGATCGGGCGCGCGGTTCGATGACGGGTGCCCGGTCCTTGTCTCGGGGGCTGGCGCAGCCTTTCAAATTGAATTCCCAACTTGGGGTTGCCCCACCCTTTCGCCCGACTTTGGCGAAGGGGGAGTCGTCTTATTACATACCCAAGGCCACCCACCCTGTCGCAAAGAACGCGACAAGGGTGGGGCAACCCGTGATTTTGACTAACGTTTGGGAATCGCTCCGCGAATTATCGTGACGACCTGCTCGACGGTACGGTTGGCGGTATCAATCACAATATGCTTGCGGTTCCATGGGCGGTAGTCTCGTGAGACTACCTCTTGCCAAGTAAGCGACCGCGATCTGGGAATGTCGGATATGCGTGTTTCCACCCGATGCTGATGTTCTTTGGTGTCTGAACAGGTGACCTCGATTTCAACCGCAGATACCTGGGCACGGTTCGCGACTTCGACCCACGCATCGCGGGAGAACGGAATCGGATTCACTGAGTCTGCAATCACTGTCCTGCCGATACGAAGATTGTCCGCGGCGACTGCGTTGCCCACACGATAACCAGCATCGTTGATTGGTGAGCTGAGTACCCCTGAATCCACAATCGCCTCCTCGATAGAATCGATACGCACATGAACTGCGCCTAGCTGGCGGGCAAGTTCTCGCGCAATGGTCGTCTTTCCAGTACCTGGCAGGCCACCAAGGATGATGAGCATTGTGAGTTCGGATTATATTCTTGGCGCCATCGCTCCTTCGATAACATGTTTGTATCAGGATATGGCTTCAGCCATATCGAATGGCGACAGTTTTTGGGCGCCGCGCTTTTGGGTGGCGCAGCGCTTCCCAGCGCTGCGGTTCAAGCCGAGCTTTTGGGTGGCGCCGCGCTTCCCAGCGCTGCGGTTCAAGCCCCAACACTGATCGGCTTTAGCCGCTGAGGTAAAGGGTCCGGGACAAACTCCGGCCGAGCCGAACTGCAAAGATATTCTTCTGCCGACGCCACCAATCCTCGCTTTAGAGGATTGCGATGAATGTACTCTCGGAACGCACCATACTCATTCAAATCTCTCACCCGCCGGTCGTAGTAGCTGGGCTGCCAGATTTCTCTCATAAATCCTAATTCCTTCTTGGCTCGGTAAGAGAACCCGCCCTTAATAAGCTGCAGAGCTCTCTCTAGTGTCTCCGTGGAGTGATCAACAGATGAAAGTGATCAGGCATCAGGACGAACTCGTGCAACAGATATCTGTGCTGCTGGCGGTAGTGAAGTAGGACTTCGAAGAAAAGTCGTGCCATTCTGTCTGACTGGAAAAGACTTTGTTTCTGATAAGTCGATGCGGTGATGAAATAGCAACTGCATCCTGTGTTGCCTCGGCGAGGGGCAGCCATACGGCACCTCAGCGGCTAAAGCCGCTCTGAGTTAGCCACTTTATCGCAGCGCTGGGAAGCGCTGCGCCACCCAAATGAAATATTTCCGCCATGGTTCCCGATTCTGCAATCAACTGAGAAAATAGGTTGGCTGCCACCCTTGGCGCTGCCCCACTCGCCGCACCGACCTTATGAACGACTTACGGCGCGGCTGAAAGCCGTGCCCTTTCAAAGGCACGGTGCAGAACGGACTTCCTCAACTTAAAACAGGGACCGGGCGCGTGGTTTAACGGCGGCGAATTTGCGTGGCAGGGTGCCATGCAGATTCAGGGATTTCGGGCTTAGATTCCGGCCCTGAAGGGCGTGGCTCGTCGGATGTGCGGACGCGGCTCTAAAGAGCCGCTCTTCCACATTGCTCTATTCCAGTTTGGCCGGTGCCAACTTGCTCCATGAGTTTCCAGGCCTCGCGGAATTTTTCTAGCCGCGACCGCTTCGAATTTGGATGAATGTACAGCGTTTTCCGATTTTCGACCACAGTCGCGGGAAAAACGTACCAAGTGTCCTCTGGGAAAATGTAAGCGACGAGAAAATCAATGTCCTGTGAACTGTATGGAGTTTTGTGCGAGTCTGCTGTTTTCACGCAATAGTGAGGCCGTTGCGGCTTCTTGGCCCGGACAGATTTGACCTGGACGCGCCAGAACAGTTTTCCGACGCGGACCACGAAGTCGTAGGGTTCACACTCTCCCCAAGGCTTGGAGACAGCGTATCCACGACAGGCGGCTTTGCGCATAAAAGCAAGCTCGGCGAGCTCGCCGCGATGCTTATTGTGCAGATCTGCGTACGACGGTTCGGACGGCAGAGTTTCTTCGGAAACACCCAATATTCGACCCCCAAAAATTGACTTGTGATGAATGTAAGTTCGACCAAAAACACAAAGAGCGCGGCGATAGCCGCGCTCTTGAGATTTTCTGATCTATATCCAGAGTAGCAGGTTGGAGGGGGTAATTGTGCCACACTTTCAAAGTTTATTTCTGGGTTGGAATCAGCAGCATAGGTGCAATCGAAGTGAAATGGGGTATTGACAAGAATTTCCACAGTTTGCGGCCATAGGTGGGGCGGCCTCAATTTGGAAGGGTGGGCCAGCCCACCAAAACATTAAACACAAGGTCCCTCCACTCCGCAGATCATCGCCTTCGGGATGATCTGCTCCGGTCGGGATGACAGAATTGAGGGAATCTGAACATTCCCCACTCACGCCAAAACCAGGCTTGAATGGGCCACACCTGTCGTCCGAATCGGAGCGGTAAACCGGGGCGTGACCCAAGTGGGACATCCTGTGTAATTATGAAAGCGCGATGCCATCTGCCTACACCGTTACTCAGTACATCACTGACCTCCGAGCCATCCGCTCTACTGGTTCTGCGACGGCTGAGACATCGTTCTATCCGCCGGTTGACCGACTTTTCAATGCGGCAGGGCAAAAACTGAGGCCTGCGGTTCTCTTTTCAACACAGCTGCGCAACCAGGGGGCTGGAATGCCCGACGGCGGCTTTTTCCCGCAGCCCAGCCGTCGGCGTCGCAATAACGAGCCGCCGATTCTCCAGAATCCCGAACGTGGGGTCGTTGAAATAAAACCGGCCGACTACAACCTAGATGACCTCAGTAACGAGACCCAGACGATGCGCTATCTCAGGCAATATGGCCTGGTTCTCGTCACTAATTTTCGAGAGTTCCGGCTACTTCAGCTAACCCCTGGTGAGACTGTCCGGGCCGTTGAACGCTACATTCTTGCGCCAACGCCGGCTGCCCTTTGGTCCGCGACCATAGCATCATTTGCGCACCATGCCGATCTTTTGCTGGACTTCCTTGCACGCGTAATGCTCTACCGCGCTCCATTGGCACAGCCCAAGGATGTAGCCTGGCTTTTAGCCTCTTACGCTCGCGAGGCGCGTGCGCGCGCCGAGGATCATCCTCTTGGCAGTTTCCAAACTGTAAAGATCGCTCTCCAAGAGTCACTTGGAATCCAGTTTGAAGGGGATAGAGGTGAACACTTTTTTCGTTCAACTTTGGTTCAGACTCTCTTTTACGGCATCTTCTCCGCTTGGATTTTGTGGCGTCGAACACCTGAATCTGGTACACCCGGTGCACGTTTTGACTGGCGTGTCTCCGCTCATTATTTGCGCGTCCCAGTTCTCCGAAAGCTCTTCGGAGAAGTGTCCGACCCAGGGGCTTTGAATTCCATCCAGCTTCAGGAGATTCTCAACTTGGCTGGCGAAGCTCTCAATCGCGTTCAGCCCGCCTTCTTCGATATCTTTCGTGAAGAGGAAGCCGTTGCTTACTTCTATGAACCATTTCTCGAAGCTTTTGATTCCGATCTTCGCAAGGAGCTCGGCGTCTGGTACACGCCGAAGGAGATCGTCCGCTACATGGTCGAGCGCGTTGACCACCTTCTTCGCGTTGAACTCGATCAGCCGCTGGGTCTCGCCAGTCCGGCCGTTCGCATCCTCGATCCATGCTGCGGCACAGGCGCCTACCTTACCGCCGTTCTAAATCGTATTCATCGCACTTTGTTGGAAGACGCGGGAGATGACACAGCCCTAGTAGGTAGCGATCTGCGCAGCATCGCCCTAACACGCGTCTTCGGCTTTGAGATTATGCCGGCACCGTTTGTCATCTCCCACCTGCAAATCGCATCGCTGCTGGAAAGCAAAAACGCTCCAATAGGCGACGATCATCGGGCGGGCGTGTTCCTCACCAATGCTCTTACCGGATGGGTTCCGGAAGAGCATCCGCAATCCGTCATTTTTGAGGAGTTCCGCCGTGAACGCGAAGCCTCAGAGCAAGTGAAGCAGCAAGACCCCATTCTGGTTATCCTCGGCAACCCTCCGTACAACGGCTACGCCGGAATCGCAAACATCGAAGAAGAACGCGACCTCACGAACGCATACCGTGAGCCCGTCGAAGGGCTTCCGGGACCGGAGGGCCAAGGCCTAAACGACCTCTACATTCGATTTTTCCGCATTGCCGAACGCCGAGTCATCGCGAATGCTGAAGGGAAAGGGATAGTCTGCTTTATTTCAAACAATGCGTGGCTTGACGGTCTCTCTCACCCGACGATGCGCCATCGTTACCTTCACGCGTTCAGGCATATCTTTATCGATAATCTAAACGGTGATAAGTACCGCACGGGCAAAACAACACCGGAAGGCCTTCCGGATCCCAGCGTGTTCTCGACGCCTCAAAACCGCGAAGGGATTCAGGTCGGCACCGCAGTCACCACTCTCGTACGAAATCGCGGCAACGCACACGCAGTAGCTGAACTCTACCTGCGAGATCTTTGGGGAAACGGAAAACTAGATCAGCTCGATCGCGAGAGCCGTCACGAGGCTGAGCCACAATACAGTCCGTTTACTCCCATCGATGCCCTCGGTGATCTTTTCGCTGATCGCGCCCACACGGCTGCCTACATTACATGGCCGCGACTCCCGGAATTGTTCCCAGTTTCATCACCAGGCATCAAAACCAGCCGCGACGCCCTTCTCGTAGATATAGATCGGGATACTCTCGCATCTCGAATGGAGCAGTACTTCGACACAAATGTAAGTGACGCGCAGATGGCTGAGGATGTCCCGTGTTCAATGGAGAGCAGCCGCCGCTTTGATCCTATTACTACTCGTCGAATTCTTCAGGAGAAGGGCTTCCGCCCATGGCAAATCCTGCGCTACGTCTATCGCCCTTTTGATCTGCGGTGGTTGTATTGGGAGCCTAGGACAAAACTCCTGGATGAGAAACGAGACGAATACGTCGGCAGCGATGTGTCAGAAATTGCCTTTGTCATAGCGCAAAGATCTCGTACCGGCTATAAGCCTCCCCAGGTCACGAGGCGTTTAATAGATCTCAATGCAACGGATGGCGGAGCAAATGTTTACTTTCACTCAATGCTCGGAGGAGGGCTGCTGGACCGGCCAGGTGGGCAGTCGAACCAATCGCAGCTCGCCGCCACGTACTTAAATAGAATCGGAGCTTCGTTCAACGATCTCTTCTTTCATGCGCTTGCGATCATGCATACGCCTGCGTACCGCACCGCGAATGCCGGGGCGCTCCTTGCGGACTGGTCGCGCATCCCCCTGCCAGCCAGCGCCGAAGTCCTCAGCAATTCCGCCATGCTCGGACGTCAGCTTGCCGACCTGCTCGATCCGGAATCCTCGATCAACCTGAGGGCGGAGTGGTCCTTTTTGGCGGCTCTGAAACTCCCGCGGAATCTAGATTTGGAAGAGGCTCTCAAAGTCAACGGCGACTGGGGCAGAAGAGGCCAAGGTAGTACCGTCATGCCCGGGCCCGGCCGGGCTTCCACTCGCGCGTGGAATGCAGCGGAACGCGAAAAACTTGCTGCCCTAGCTGCCGCGTGTTCAGTTGATGCCGACAGGGTCGTAGCTCTCCTAGGAGAAACTTGCCTCGATCTACAAGTCAACGACGAATGTTTCTGGCCAGCGGTGCCTATAAACGTGTGGGACTACACGCTCGGAGGTTACCAGGTCCTAAAAAAGTGGCTTAGCTACCGGGAATTTTCGCTTCTTGGTCGTCCGCTTCGCACTGACGAGGCCGCGTACTTTTCTCAAGTCGTACGCCGGATCGCTGCAATTATTCTTCTGGGTCCCAGCCTTGACGCCAGCTATCGAGCAATCCTTCCCACTGCCACCAGTCTCCCTGTGGGCTGAACTGGCGGACGGGTGGCCCATTCAAGGCACCCGGTCCTTGTCTTCAGGCGCTACTTGCAAAACCCGCCCTGCGGCGTACAATTCGGACGGTTCCGACAGCAGAAGATTCCTATCTATCTGTTCATCAGCACCGGTTTTCCTAACCGGTCTGAAGAAGACCGCGCCACCAAGGAGGCCACATGAGCGCGATGCGAGCGATACCAATCCCCGAAGAAGCACCATCACTACAAACCTACACAGCCAAAGCGTATGCCGCACAAAGTCCGACATCGGCCATTGCGGCGATCACCATTCCGCGACGCACGCCGCAACCGAAAGATGTTCAGATCGAGATTCTCTACTGCGGCGTCTGTCACACCGATCTGCATTTCGCCCACAACGATTTTGCCAATTCCATTCCGACCACTTATCCCTGCGTGCCCGGCCACGAGATCGTAGGACGGGTGATGAAAACCGGTAATGCGGTCACGAAATTTAAGGAAGGCGATCTGGCTGCGGTGGGCTGCATGGTGGATTCGGACCGCACCTGCGAGAGCTGCCGCGAAGGTGAAGAGCAATATTGCGCGAGCATGCCTGTCCTCACCTACAACGGGCCGGACAAGCATCTCGGCGGAGTCACCTACGGCGGCTATTCGCAAAGCGTGGTCGTGGATGAAGATTTCGTGCTGCACGTGCCGAAAAACCTCAACCTCGCGGCCGCGGCTCCGCTGCTCTGCGCCGGGATTACGACGTATGCTCCGCTGCGCCGCGCTAAAATTCGCGCGGGACAGAAGGTGGGCGTGGTTGGCATTGGCGGACTCGGTCACATGGGCGTGAAACTTGCGGCGGCGTTCGGCGCGAATGTCGTTGTTTTCACCACGAGTGCCAACAAGACCGCTGACGCGATCCGGCTCGGCGCGAACGAGGTTGTGAATTCAAAGAATGACGCTGAAATGCAGAAACATGCGGGCACGTTTCATTTCATCCTTGACACGGTTCCCGTGCAGCACAACATTAATCCTTACATCAATCTGCTGAAGCGAGACGGAACACTGGGGCTGGTGGGCGCTCCGGCAGAGCCTTTGCCGCTCGACGTGTTCGGCTTGCTGTTCGCGCGCAGGAACATCTCCGGCTCGATCATTGGCGGCATTCGCGAGACGCAAGAGATGCTGGATTTCTGCGGCGAGCACAACGTTACGGCGGACATCGAAATGATCGGCATTCAGCAGGTCAACCAAGCCTATGAGCGTCTGCTGAAGAACGATGTGAAATACCGCTTCGTGATTGATATGGCATCGCTGAAGTAAAGTCCTTTCACGATCAAAGTCCTCACCCTACGAAAACCGCGTAGGGTGGGGCACCCAAGTGATCAAATCGAATTCTGTTTCCGCAAAAAGTCAGTCGTCAATGGATCAAATTCACTTGCGAAGTATTTATCCAGTGCGTCGATGAAAATCCGATTCTCCGGAGTTGATTTGGAAAACAGGGTCATTGATGATCGAAACTTCATAGCGTCGATCTCGCCGAATATGTCCTCTGCGGAATGTCCCTCGACGGCGTTCACCAGTTGAGTGCATTCCTTCAGCCGCGGACCAAGGACTGGGTGCTGCAGGTAAGCAGCAGCTTCTTGCAAGGACGTGACTCCAAAAAAATTGGACTGCGCGGTGTGTCCAAGGCCTTTGAGCTGCGGGAAAATGAACCACATCCAGTGGCTGCGCTTGCGGCCCTGTCTGAGTTCCGCAAGCACGCAGGCGATAACGGGCTGCTGGGCATCGACGAATCGCTGCAGGTTGAATGGGTCGACAGCAGGCATTGGGATTACTCGCGCTCAATATATTACTCGTGCTTAATTCCCTGACTCACTCGAAACACGTGCCCGTCGGGGTGTCGCAGGTGCATCTCGCGGACGTGCCAGGGCATGTTGTTCGGCGGAAAGGTGACTTCCAACCCGGCGGCTACGCAGTGTCGGTGGACCGCGTCAACATCGTCCACCCACACCGACATCCAGACACCTTTGTCGCTGGCTTCGTCTCCTTCCTTCTGGAACGTGGTGGTGTTCGCGCCGCGCCCGCGGCCTCCCTGCGCGCCGTGACAAAGAAAGATCTCACATTCGTCGCCTGAGCCCACAGCGCCAAAGGTTGGAGGCGTTCCCCAATCCCACATCTTTCGCCAGCCCCACTTCTCGAACCACGCGAAGCTGGCGGACATGTCGGATACGTTCAATATTGGCGTGATGGCTTTCGCATTCATGATGCGGGAAGGATAACATCTGCCCTTCGCAAAGAACGCCAAGGAGCGGAGCCGCCGTTTGACAAGGGCAGCGCGATAGCCTACGGTTGTTGATGAGTAGCACTCCTCCCACTCTTTCAGGTTCTCTGAACTAAGTCAGCCCATCTGAAGTTTTCCCACCTTAGTCACGCACTGAAAGGACCACATTCATGAAAAGAATCATGCTTACGTTTCTCGCTTCAGTCGTAGTATTGGCAGTCCTGAGCCCAGTCGCCACAGCGAAGAAAGCCGTAACCGGTGACGCGGTTGCAGCGATTACACAGTTTGAGAACGATGCCGTGAAGGCTGATCTGGCGGGAGATTCGTCGTTCTTCCAGAAGAATTATGCCGACAATTGGACCGGCGGCTTCAGTGGTGGAACCTGGACCACGAAGGAATCGATGTTGGCTGATATGAAGGACACCGCCAACAATAAAATGAACAGCGAAGAGATCAGCGATCTCAAGGTCCGTATTTATGACAACAACACCGCCATCGCCACGTACACCAGCACTTATGATGCGATGATCCGTGGCGAACATCGCGCCAAGACTGTCTTGAGCACCGACACTTTTGTCCTGCAGAACGGTACTTGGAAGGAAGTTGCAGGCCATAGTTCGGTCGCCGCGAAGTAAGTGAGCTTTCTGTTTTACCCGGAACCCCCACTTCTCGCAAAAAACGCGAGAAATGGGGCACCCCTGGCTGCGCAACGAGATGATGTCCGCGGTGGGGCCATGTCCCTTGGGTTTGCTGAAAATAGGGATATGCGGCAAATAAGGCGTATGATGGAGGAGATGACTTATATCTCTGAACACCTCACCAGCCTTCGTCAGGAGATCACAGATCTCCGAAATATGAATGCGCGTTATTCGAGCAAGAGCGAGCATGGACCGCTTGATCAGTCGGCGCTCGAAACCCGCACCAATCGCCTGCGGCAGATCAAGCAGGAATTGTCGAACATGCTGGAGCGTCCTACCGATCCGAAAGTCTGGTGGGAGAAACTTCGCAAGCCGACGACCGTCGCTTAGGCCGCATTCCTATCCTGGCGTATTGCGAGGCTTGCCACAGAAATTCGTACAGTCTTTTCTGATCAACCCCAACAGATAAGGCAGGCTATCGCTTTACTGAACTCATCCCCACTCATCCTTCTGCGTGGCGGAAGGTTTCCCTTTCGACAAGACGCATTCCATATAGCAAATTCCAAGGCGTCAGAGTACGATCAGACCGCCTGAAATTCGTCCGTATGGAAGGACGCTGCCATGATTCTCGGAATGACCACTCACACCTACACTCTTATTCACGTACTGATCAGCCTGATCGGAATCGGATCGGGATTCGTGGTGATGTATGGGCTGCTGACCCGGAAACGGCTGGATAGCTGGACCGCACTTTTTCTTACCACCACCGTTCTGACGAGCGTGACCGGGTTCGGCTTTCCGTTTACGCAAGTGACGCCGGCAATTAAGTTTGGGATTATTTCATTAGCGGTACTGGCGATTGCCATTTTCGCGCGTTATCCGCGGCACCTCGTCGGAGGCTGGCGGGCGATATACGTTGTATCCGCGGCGATTGGGCTTTATCTGAACGTCTTCGTTCTGGTGGTGCAGTCCTTTGAAAAGGTGCCGGCTTTGAGGGCCGCAGCACCCACGCAGAAGGAAGCGCCATTCGCGGTGGCGCAGATCGCGGTTCTAGTACTGTTCATCGCGCTGACGATCCTCGCGGTGAGACGGTTCCGTCCAGATGAGGTGGTTACAGCCAAGTCGGCGAGCAAAGCTGCCTAACTACCTCGAAGGGATTCGAGTCAATAACCGCTCCGTCTGAACGGCTGCGCTACGCGGGGACAGCTGGCCTGCGACATGCCTCCTTCGTATTGTGAAGGCATAATAGGTGTATGTGCAGAAATATCAAGATTCTTTTTAACTTCGATCCGCCGGTCACGGACGAAGAGGTTCGAGCGGCGTCGCTGCAGTTTGTACGAAAGATCAGCGGCTTCACCAAACCGTCAAAGGCAAACGAGGCGGCCTTTCTGACAGCGGTCGATGAAGTAGCTGACGTCTCAACCCGGCTTCTCCGCTCTCTTGAAACTACCGCGCCGCCGAAGAACCGCGAAGAAGAAGCTGCAAAGGCGAAGGCCCGCGGCGCAGCGAGATTCGGCGACTAAGCCCAGACTCTACTGCAAGCGCCAGGGTGAGCGTTCCGGCCAATGGCGCATTGCCTCCGCTGCCCAAGCCGTGGATTTATCTGCGTGACATGAGGTGCACGGGTTCGGAATTTTGTACTTGTCCGTCATCTGCGGGGTGATGAAGCGGAAAGTATGTGCGTGAACAAACGTGTTCGGCGGCCCTTCAGTTTCGATCTGCGGCATGTGACAAGCTATGCACTGGCTCCCCGCGGAACCGCTCTTGTGATGCGTGTGCTCTTCAAGTGTCGCGGTGCGTGGCCCATTTGGCGACAGCGGGCCGTGACAGTCTAAGCAGAGCTTATCCGCTGGCTTGATTAGTTGCGCGTAGTTGTTGGTGCCGTGCGCGTCGTGACAACTGAAGCAGGTGACCCCACGGCGATACATAACGCTCAGGACAAAGTCGTTGCCCTGCATTCGATTCTTATGCGCTGTACCGTCGGGAAAATAGTAGAAGTCCGTCGTGCCCAGCGAACGCTCTTCTAGCTTCCAATAATCTTGCAGCCTTCGCCCTGCTTCATAGCCAACCGGCCAGTCGTAATACTTGCCCTCAATGGGACTGGTGAGCGGGCGTCCTTGCGAGTGGCACTGTATGCAGGTGTCGCTGGCCGCGACGTAGTCCATGTGTGACGGATTGAAAATATTGCCGCGAGTGGGCCGCGTGACGTGTTCACTGCCCGGCCCGTGGCAGCGTTCGCAACCCACGTTCCATTCCGCGACCTGTTTTGTGTGGATGTCGTATCCGACCGAATGGCAGCCGTCACAAGTTGGCCCGGTGGGCCGCTGCATGTTATCAGGCGGATAGTACTGTGCCCACCAATCCGTACCTGGGCGGACGAAGTACTTGCTCCAGACGTGATTCTTCACTTCCCACTGCGCCGGCAGGGGATAGTAATCATCGCCGATTTTCGTGAAGTAACGTTGCTTCCAAAGACTTCCGTACACGAAGGCGACCTGGTCGCGGGAGAATTTTGAGATTGTGTTCGTGGCAAGGTTGGGTATGATTGCTTCGGGATGCTCGTGTGGATCGCGAACGATGTTGGCCATCGGCGTCTTTTTCCAACGATCGTAAATTTCTGCGTGGCATTTTTCGCATGCACGCGAGCCGACGTAGTGGCCTGAGCTGACTGCCGTCTGCTGCATTTGCTCTTGCTTTGTAAGCGGGCGCAGGCTGCGGATAAAAATGATCAGCCGCCAGATGTCGCCCGCGTCCGGATATGCATTGCCCCATGCAGGCATGCCGGTGAGCTGCACGCCGTTTTCGATGATGTAATGAATTTCGCCATCGCTCAGCCTTTGAGTTTGCGGCGAACGAAGATCGGGCACTCGCGGATAAAGACTTCGGCCGACAGGGGTGACCCCGCTGCCATCGATGCCGTGACAATTCGAGCACCGAGCGAGGAAAATTTCACGCCCGGTTTGCAAGTTATCGGCGGAAATTTGCAGAGGATTTCCATCGTGCCGAGCAGCCCGTGGGATCGCGAGATTTCTTACGCCTCGGGCCACGACCCGTTCAAGGCGTGAGGGCTCGCTGGTCGCCCGAAAACCGCGACCAATCAGCAATGCGGCGCAGATCGCGACTGCGACCGCTAGCCCGGCAAGCGTCAGCATCACCCTTCTCAAGTTGGTCATGATCGGTTCCCTGTTCCCTACGAAACAGTCACCCTCTCGCTCGCAAGCTGAAACGCGTCATTCTATCCGAGGCATGATTTGTCGGTTGTAAATTCTAAAAATTGGTTTGGCAAGGACCCAGCTCCCGGCGACCTGAGACAGGTGGCGTGAGCAGCCCTGGTCTGACCAGCACGTGATGCGTGGCTCTTTTAGTACAATGGATGCTCCAGCTGTTGGTGTGTTCTCCCGGTAGACGTTTCCCTTAAATATGCCGCATGCATTCGGATTTTTGGCTCTTATCTTTGCCCAGCATGGGCTCTCGCAATACGTCCGCCAGCACTTTTTCGACACTACATTCAAGGGTCTTTATCACGCCAATGCTTTCGATATGGCCCTGCTCATCCCGTATTTCGTGGTGCTGATTCTGCTCGCGAGCTACGGAATCCATCGCTACACACTGGTCTATTTGTATTATCGGAACAAGAAAAATCGCACCACCGAACCGGCGCAGAAGTTTTCTGAACTGCCCCGTGTCACTGTGCAGCTCCCGATCTTCAATGAGCAGTTCGTGATTGAACGTCTGTTACAAGCGGTCTGCCGTCTCGATTATCCGCACGAGAAGCTGGAAATTCAGGTGCTTGACGATTCGACTGACGAGACGGTCGCCGTGGCACGCGGATTGGTCGAGCATTACTGCTCGCAGGGATATCCGGTCACGTACCACCATCGCACTAATCGGGCGGGATTCAAGGCGGGAGCGCTTCATGAAGGAATGAAGTCGGCCAGCGGAGAATATATTGCGATCTTTGACGCCGATTTCGTTCCACCGTCGGATTTTCTTCAGCGCACGATTCATCATTTCACCGGCGAAAAAATCGGCATGGTCCAGACACGCTGGACACATATCAATCGCAACTATTCTTTTCTGACCGAGGTCGAAGCCATTCTGCTGGATGGCCACTTTGTGCTGGAGCACTCGGGCCGTGCCCGCAGCAACGTGTTTTTTAATTTCAACGGGACCGCCGGCGTCTGGCGGCGAACCGCGATCGAAGCTGCCGGCGGCTGGCAGCATGACACGCTCACCGAGGACACGGATCTGTCTTACCGCGCTCAGCTCAAGGGATGGAAATTCATCTATTTGCAAGACGTCGAGTGCCCGGCCGAGCTCCCCGTAGAAATGACCGCGTTCAAGACACAACAGGCGCGTTGGGCAAAGGGGTTGATTCAAACCGGGAAGAAAATTTTGCCGCGTGTGCTCAAGAGCGAACAGCCGTTTCGCGTGAAGCTCGAGTCGTGGTATCACTTGACCGCAAACCTGAGCTATCCGCTGATGGTGGTTCTGTCGGTGCTGCTGCTGCCAGCGATGGTGATTCGCTTCTACCAGGGCTGGTTTCAGATGCTCTACATCGACGTGCCTCTGTTCCTGGCTTCGACATTTTCAATTTCGAGTTTTTACCTGGTCTCTCAGCGTGAACTTTTTCCAAAGACCTGGCCGCGGGCCCTGCTCTATTTGCCGTTTTTGATGGCGCTTGGAATTGGGCTCACTGTGACCAATACAATCGCGGTAATAGAAGCTTTGGTCGGAAGGCAAACCGCATTCGCGCGGACTCCAAAATACCGTGTCGAATCCAAAAAAGACAAGTTCCGCGCGGCAAGATATCGCAAGCGCCTGGGCTGGGTTCCGTGGGTCGAGTTGCTGATCGGTAGTTACTTCGCGCTTACAGTCTTTTATGCTCTGCAGAACGAAAACTATCTCACGGTGCCATTCTTGATGCTGTTTGTGGTCGGGTACTGGTACACAGGTTTGATGTCGCTTCTGCAAGGCCGCTTTGCAGGACTAACTTTGAGCACCGCCGAGAGCCATTCCAAACCTTTTCCCGTTGGCGTCTGATATAGCGGTAAACAGCTTTTAACCGCAGACTTCGCCGAGCTCACGCAGAGATCACGGAGAACGGCAAAGTACTTGGCTTTTCTCAGCGAACTGTGGCTGTTCCCCTGCGTTCTCTGCGGTTAAAGATTTTCTTTTCTCATCTGAGAACGCCTTTTCTCTATCAGGTGTTTCTTTTCATTTCAGCAGCACAGAGTTAGAATGCGTTTCGCTTCCATTGTGCCCCTGAGGAGGTTCCTATGAACTACCAACGTCTGGCTCTTTCAGTGTGGTTGGCGGCCTTGCTGGTTGTGCTCCCGAGTTGTGGCAACGGGCACAGCGGCGAAACTTATATTTTGATTTCCACGAACGTTAAAGTTCCTTACTGGCAAAGCGCGTCATCCGGGTTCAGCCAGGCAGGCGGCCGGCTAGGTGTAGCATACGCGTTCAACGGGCCAGACACCTATGATCCGGGCGCGGAACACACCACATTCGAAGCGGTGATTCAAAAAAAACCTACCGGAATTCTAGTGTCGGTCGCCGACCCGGCAGTCATTAAGGATTCGATCGACGAGGCCATTGCTGCCGGGATTCCGGTTATCACCATAGATTCCGACGCGCCCGCGAGCAAGCGCCTCTTCTTTATTGGGACCAATAATTATCAGGCTGGGCTCACCGGTGGAAAGCGGCTGGCGCAGGAACTCAAAGGCAAAGGCACGGTCGCCGTTTTCACCATGCCTTCGCAATCGAATATGAACGAACGGCTGCACGGATACAAAGACGCGCTCGAGAGTTTTCCCCAGATTAAGCTTTCGCACATCATCGACATTAAGGGCGACCCTCGCATTGCTTACGATTCCACCACGCAGTTTCTGGCCAATGACAAGAAAGAACACATCGACGCATTTGTTTGTCTGGAAGCTCTGTCGGGAAAAGAAATCGCTGGCGTGCTGAACGATTACAAAGTCAAAGGGCGCACGATCATTGCCATGGACACGGACCCTGACACATTGGACTGGATCCAGAAGGGGGTGATCGCCGCCACCATTTCACAAAAGCCATACACGATGGCGTACGTGGGCCTGATGATGCTTGACAACCTCCACCATCAGCCGCTGAAATCGCTCGATGCAGATTGGGCGCACGACAGCTTTGCTCCCGTCCCCGCCTTTGTCGATACCGGGTCAGCGCTGGTAGATAAGAACAACGTGGACGCGTTCATTGCCGCTAGCAAATCACTTTCGGGGAAATAGAAAACTGATGACTACGACGAAAAGAGTTTTAGTCGGCCTGGCTTTTTTGTTGGTTGCATCTGTGGTTTCGAGCGCTTTGGAGCGTCAGCCCGCGTCCGACTATCATGCGCGGCGTGAAAAACTTGCAGCAAAGTTGGAAGGCAGCGTGGCCCTGCTGTTTGCTCCGCCGGAAGCGGAGGGGCCGAATGCTATTTACGGCTACCGGCCTGACGACAATTTCTATTACCTGACCGGTTGGGCTGAACCTGGAGCCGCGTTACTAGTTGCGGCGGAACGAGGGGCGACCGGCAATAGTGCAAAACGCCCGTACACCGAAATTCTTTTTCTCCCCAAGCGTAATTATTCGCAGGAACAGTGGACCGGACCCAAACTTGGGCCAGACGACCCGAAAGCCGCGCAGATCACGGGGTTCGAACGGGTCGAGTCGCTCGATAGTTTACGCGACGAGCTTGTGAAGCTGGTCCCTGGACGGAGCGTTATCTATACCGACGTACCCGCGTCCCAGGAGATTTCTAACTCGAAGACATCCCTTTTTTGGTTGCAAACTGCGAATGCGTTCCCCGTTGGTACGTCGTATCAAGACATCAGGCCCGTACTAGGTTCGTTGCGAACGGTAAAAGATGCCGGTGAAATCGAATTGATTCGCAAGGCGGTGGGCGCCTCAGTCGCCGCACAGATGGCCGCAATCCGCGCGATCAAGCCTGGTGTGACCGAACGTGAACTCTCCGCGCTGCTGCAGTACGAGTGGGGCAAGCGCGGTTGCGAGCGCCCGGCGTACGCGCCCATTGTGGGGTCAGGCATAAATTCCACCGTCCTCCACTATTCAGACGATTCCGGCACCGTTCAAAATGGCGATCTGGTGCTGATGGATGCGGCAGGAGAATACTCGCTTTATGCTTCCGACATTACCCGTACCGCGCCCGCGTCGGGAAAATTTAGTGCGCGGCAGCGTGAAATTTACGACATCGTTCTGGGTGCGCAAAAGGCTGCGATAGCCGCCTTTCTATCAGGCAAATCACACTTACAACGCAACCAGCCGGATTCAATCCACGACGTTGCATTCAATTACATCAATACGCATGGCAAAGATCTGCACGGCGAGCCGCTAGGCAAATATTTTTTTCATGGGCTCGGACATTACGTCGGCCTGAACGTTCATGATCCCGATGACTACTCGGTGCCGCTCGGACCGGGCATGATATTCACTATCGAGCCGGGAATTTACATTCCGGAAGAAAAGATTGGTATACGCATAGAAGACATGTTTTACGTGGACAACGGAGGCAAGCTTATCCAATTGACCGAATCTCTTCCGCAGACCACCGACGAAATCGAGAAGCTGATGTCCGGCAAGTGATGGGAAGGTCAAAAGACTTTGACCGCAGAGAGAGCAGAGAAACATGCGCGGAGTTCCCAGAGAAAACCAACTCAGGACACTGACCTAATTAAGGCGCATGACGCCAGCCGAACGCGCGTTTTTGGTATCCTAAAGCATCGTGCGGATGATCTGGTGGTTTCTGATCGTTGCTGTCGCCGCCGGGGCTGTAGTTTGGGCCGCCTTGTCCGCTTACATTCTGGTGCGCAAGCGCTTAAAGAGGGCTGAGAACCTACCCCATGCAGCCGAGCACGGGTCCGGAAACGGAATCAGCCCTGAGGAAAGGTAAGACTGAATGTCATCGTCAGTGACACAGGTTGCAAGCCCGCGCAGTCGTACGTTTGAAGCCGCAACCCAGATTGCCATTATCGTGAGCGCCAGCCTTTTTGTAGCCCTGTGCGCTCGCATCTACATTCCTCTGCCGGGCACACCGGTGCCGCTGACGGTGCAAAATTTGGGAGTATTGTTAGTCGGACTTGCGCTAGGCAGTCGCCGCGGATTTGCCGCGCTGGCACTTTATCTGGCAGAGGGAGCCGCGGGATTGCCGGTTTTCAGTCCGCACGGGCTGGGTGGAATTGCCCAGATTCTCGGCCCCACCGGCGGATATTTGATCGCTTACCCATTCGTCGCGGCCCTGACAGGATATATTTTTGAGCGCGGCAAGCCGGTTTTTGCGCGTGCCGTGTTGGCATGCCTGGCCGGCGAAGTCCTGCTGTTTACCTTCGGTATCTCGTGGCTTTACGTGCTTACCCACTCTTTAGCCCGGGCTCTCAGTTTCGGTCTGTACTGGTTCATCTTTGCTGAAGTCCTGAAGATCATGCTCGCCGCTGGAGCAGTCCGTAGTTGGCGAGCTCTCAGCGCTCGCGGCTGATGCTGATAAAGTTCACTGCTTTCCGGAGAATAAATAAGTGTCCCTAACCGCTGTCAGCACCCGCGAAATCACCATTGCCCATAGTCCTGATTCTGACGATGCCTTTATGTTTTATGGTCTCGCGACCAACAAGATCCAGGTTCCGGGTCTGCGGTTCACGCACACACTTTGCGATATTCAAACCCTTAATCAGAAAGCGACGGAAGGCGACGGCCTATACGACGTGACCGCGATTTCGTTTCATGCGTATCCGTATCTTCAGAAAAAGTACGCGCTCATGACTTGCGGCGGAAGCGTAGGCGAAGGCTATGGGCCGATGATTGTGGCTCCACGTGCGTTTTCAGAGGGCGAAATCAAACGCAAGACAATCGCGGTGCCTGGCGAACTCACAACTGCGTATTTGGCATTGAAGTTATTTGGTCCGGATATCGCGACCGAGGTCGTTCCCTTTGACCAAATCATCCCGCGCGTGCTGGAGGGGAAATATGAAGCGGGGTTGATCATTCACGAAGGCCAACTCACCTACGATCGCTCTGGTCTGTATCGCATTGTTGATCTGGGAAAGTGGTGGCTGCAAACCACCGGACTGCCGCTACCATTGGGCGGCAATGCAATACGCCGCAGCCTTGGCCCTGAGCTGATCGCGGCCGTCTCTAATGCGCTGCGTGACAGCATTCAATATGCGCTCGACCACCGCGAGCAAGCTCTGCAGTATGCCATGCAATTTGCTCGTGATTTGGATCCCAAGATGGCGGACCGTTTTGTCGGCATGTACGTGAACGAGCGCACACTGGATTATGGTCCGGACGGAAAAGAAGCAATTCGACGACTGCTTGAAATGGGCCACCAAGCAGGAATTATTTCAGTTGAGCCGCAAGTAGAGTTTGCCGCCTAGAAACTTCGACCAAAATGAGGGCGGAACGACTTGCCCTCATTGATAGCTGCTCGAGCATGGCAGATACGGCGTCGCAGATCCGGATTTAAACTGATTGATAGTGGATTCCTGCACCAGCTTGAAAACACCTCCTTTGTTCTGGTAGTACCTCCAGTGGTAAAGCCCCACTTGATATCCCAGACTGAATATCTCCTGGAAGGCGCAATTCTGATAATTGGAGTCACAAGTGTAGCGATAAGTGAAAAATCTGGTCAGCACAGTACCTAAATTGCCGCCGGTGTTAACTAGCCTGGGAGGTGAAACTAAGTTCAACACATTGCCCAGGTTCTGGGTGAGCGTTGGCAGACAGTTTGCGTACGAAGTGTAGTTCGTATTGGCCGACGGAATTTTAATCGATTGTCCTGATTGCCCGACCTGCACGCATCGCTTGGCCATTGGCAAGTCAATATTGAAACGCTTGAAACTTGTAGGATCGTTCCAGTTCATCTCCGTGGTCCGGTCGTAAACATACTTCTGGTCAAACGTCTTAATATCCCACGGGTAGCCTATAGAGCTTTTGGTCCACAGAAAGACACCTTTACTCGCAAAAATCTCGCCGAGGTCAGGAACAATGTTGGTGTAGATGGGATTCGCATTTCCCGGTCCCATATTATTGGCGAGCCGGTTAGGGTAGCCCATGGTGAAGTAGTTCATCATGTCCTCGGTCCCCGCCGGACATGATTCGGTCTGAGCGTACAAGGGTACGCAGAAAGCCATGCTTAGCATGGCGAGCAGAATGGTTTTCAAGGAACAGCCTCCCCAGCGAAGTACGCGATGACGGAACTCGACCCCTGAGCGGAAGGCCCACGAGCCACACGTCTCTACTTTTGTGCCGGTAGAGAGCTGCTTGCACGTGCCCCAACATCAACGGCCAGCCGCTCAATATCTAAGTAGCTGAATGGTACTCGGAACCAGTTGTACGTTCCAGAGATTTTTTGGTTAACTTTTATGGAACGTCCCCGATGAACACTCCTCAGACCCTTCTCATCGACGCCGACGATACGCTCTGGGAAAACAATATTTACTTCGAGCGAGCGATCGCGGATTTCATTTCATTTTTGAATCATCGCGAGAGGTCCCCGGCTGAAATACGCGAAATTCTGAACGAAGTCGAACGCGAGTGTGTCATCACTCATGGCTATGGGTTGCGAAGTTTCACCCGTTCTCTAGCGAAGACCTTCGAGCGGCTGTCGGTTGAGCCGATCACTCCGGCGCTGCATGAAACCATCCACGGATTTGCGCGAACTATCGCCGAGCAGCCGGTGCAGGTCCTCGCAAATGTTCGTGAGACTCTCACATATCTGGGTGAACGCCATCAACTGATTCTGGTTACCAAAGGAGATTTCGCCGAGCAGTCAGGAAAGGTTGAACGATCAGGGCTAAGAGGTTTCTTTCGCGCGGTCGAGATTGTACCGGAGAAGAATGTTCCAGCGTATCAGAGGATCGTGAGTCATCATCAGCTTGCCGACGAGCGGACCTGGATGGTCGGCAATAGTCCCAAGTCTGACATTAATCCGGCGCTTGCCGCAGGGCTCAACGCCGTCTTCGTCCCTCACGACGACACATGGGTGCTGGAACACGAAGAACTAGCCGAGGCAAAGCCGCCAGCACGGTTGCTGGTGTTGACCCGCTTTGCGGAATTAGCGAAGCACTTCTGAAGATGTCGGCTGAGAGCTAATGCTAAGTGTTTTCTTCGGCCACGTAGGCGATCTGGTGCTTGAAGATAAATAAATTCGGCTTGCCCTCGCGGGTCAGACGTAGCATGTTGCGATCGTAATATTCGATCCAGCCGCTGACCACTTCTCCATCGACCAGCTTGATCGAGACGGGCTTCTTCTTCTCAACCAACGATTTGAGATGGGCAACTTCCTCGTTGGTAGATTCCGGCGGCGGAGATTTGGATTTTTGCTGTGACGATTCGGAGAAGGCCATATCAGAATTGTAGAACAGTTTAAGTGGGCCCTCGTGCCGAAAACTAAAGACTACAATAACTGCTGCCAGCGTAGGAGGTATCTACCTATGAAACACGTCAGCGTTTTGTTATGCGTCGCTCTTCTGTCGAACGCAGCCAGTCTAGGTCAAGGTGGGCGACCAGTTCCGCCTGGTATTCGCGAAGCAGATCAGGCCACGAATCAGGCGGAGAAAAATGTACCGCCGCCGCTATACCAGCGCTCCCCGGCAGACTTACAGAAACTCAAACGCGATGCTAACGAGTTGGCCAGCCTCGCACAATCCATTCCGCCCAGCGTTGACCAGACCACAAGGGGCGTACTGCCCAAGGATTTGATCGAAAGACTCAAACGAATCGAGAAACTGGCGAAAGAGGTGCGATCTCAAATCTCGCACTAAACCGTCGCATTGCGGCTCAAAAGAAAACCGTGGCGCGAACGCCACGGTCTAGATAGATAAGAGACTACAACTCGCTAGAAATCAACCTTTAACCCAAATTCAAACTGACGCGGAGCGCCCAGTGCGTAGGTTCCAGACTGGAAGCTGGCGCGATAGGGCAAAATGCCTGCCTGAGTGACCTGACCAACCGAGGTCGGAGTGCCCAAGGTTTCGCTGGGCAAGTTGCCCGGCAAGAATGCATTGGCGAAGTTGAAGAGGTTAAATACGCTGACGCTGGGTTCAACCGTAAGCCGTTCCTTGAGCTTGATCGGCCACGAAGCCTTCAAGTCGAATGCCTTCAACCACGGAAAATCTAGCGCGCCTGGTGCCACCGCCGGAAGTGGCTGCATCACCCAACCCAAGAGAGTCATATCAGAGCTTGTCATGACCCCGCTGCCCACCAGCTTATTCCCAGCAGGCGTTAGGTTTCCGGCAAACTTAGTGTTGTAGTTGTTGATGACGTTCTGCAGATTACCAGCGTTCGTACCGCGGTCAAACTGCCCAATCTGTGTTCCCGGCACTGGTTCACCTGGCGAATTGGAACCAAGCCCGCTTCCGAGCCAATCACTCGCATAGATTTCGCCACCGCTGGTCGTTTGCGGCAGGTACAGGTTCTGCGCGAGTGGGCTGTAAAAATGCCCAACGAAGCTGATGCGGGTGTAGAAGGGAATGTCGAAGGTGGTGCCAAACGATACCTGATGTCGGCGATCAAGAGCGTTCGGTCCAGTGAACTGGAGTGGGTTGTCGTTATTTACGGCTAAGTTAATGAAGTCCTGGTCTTGGACCTGGCTCACAAACTTGGAGAGCGAGTAAGAGACCTCAAGGTTCATTGCCTTGATGCCGTGCATTGGCGACGTTACGTTCTGGACTAACTTAAGCTGCAGGGCATTCAATACAGAACGGCCTGAGGGCGTGAGCATATCCATTACACCAACAGTTCCGGAGTTTCCGCTCACGGGATTAGTACCCGGAAATGCGCAGAAATTGCAAGGTGCGCCGCCGGCGGTTTGAATGTTCGAGTCTAGCCCGGCACCAGAGTAGGCTGCCTGAGCACCGGCTACGCCAAGCGCGCCAATCATACACGAGGCCTGCCCGGGGCCAGCAGCGCAACCATTCGCGGTTTGTGCCGCATTTCGGGCTGCAACGGCGTTGGCAAGGTTGAAGGAGTAGGCGGCACCGCTATGGTTCATATCGAGCGCCAAAAGGTACAGTTCGCCAATATTGCGTAGATAGTCGGCGCTGAACACCATCCCTGGGCGAATCTGGTGTTGAATGCCAACGTTCATTTCCCATGAACGGGGGGTACGATAATTGGGATTGAAAACGTCAAACCCGTTGGCATTCGCCACGTTCAGTGTCTTGCCAACAAAGTTGGCATTAGGCTGGAGGCCTGTAGCGGATGCCGCGGCTGACCGGAACGCACTACCCAAGGCCAGAATCCCAGGGGCCGCAGTCGAGATTGTTTGACCGCAGAAGTTAGCCGTGACTGTTCCGTCTCCATTGTATGTTCCGGCACCGCCAGCGATAGGCATCACACTCGCGCCAAGATTCGTTGGCCATGGGAACGGGCCGGTGCTTCCGCCTGCGGCACACACCAACGGCGTTGCAGAGAATATACCTTGTTGGATTCGAGCAGGGCTGTCGAATAGGACGTTGTTCCAAATGGAGTTCTCGTAATACAGTCCTCCACCGGCGCGAAGAACAGTCTTGCCGTTTCCGCTCACGTCCCACGCGACCCCGAGTTCCGGAGCAAAGTCGGTTCCCGGCGTGCGAACTCTGTTGCCGAGCCCCGCTCCCCAGTCATTCAGCGTGGGCAATGGGCCCAGATTGCTGTCAACTCGGCCGGTGTCGCGTACATAGTGGACTCCGTACAAGAAACTCACATTGTGTCTAATCTTCCAGCTGTCGCCGGCATAGGCTTCAAACCGATTGTCTGGCCCCAATCCCCCCGCGGGGAAACCAAACGCTTTGTTCGGCGTAGAAAAACCGATCCCATTGCCTAAAAATACCCAATCAGCCGGGTAAGCGGTCGGGTCCGTAGGATTGGCAATGGTCGGTAGGTTTGAGGTACCTACCTGAGGGAACGTAAAGAATGCCGCTAAGCCCCCGCCTTGGATATGGTTGAACGCCGCACCGTAGCGAATGACGTGGTTACCATAAACCTTGCTTCCATCGTATTTTATCTGATGGTTGGATTGGTAGGTCTGCTGCGGGGCAAGCAGGTTGGGACCTCCGCAGTAAGCACCGCCTCCGCTTATCACACAGTTTCCGGCAACTGGTGCGTCGATGTTTATTCCTAGTCCCGGGATTGGGTTGTCGATACCCGCCGCAATGGCATTGGTGCCGTCGCCAATTGCATTGTGAAACCTGAGGTACGAAAACCGTATGCTATGCGTGAAACTGCCGGTATTAAAGTCCAATCCCAGGGTGTCTGACGGGGTATGGTCGTTGTTATTAAATCCCTGCAAAGAACTGGATGAGCCGAACGGACGAATCTGGCTATTCTGCTCGTAGTTGAAACGATAGAAAGCATGGGCGGAGCCGTGAATTTGCCAGTCCAACTTACCATCGGTCATAATGTCACGGAACGGCTGACCCAGTGTTGTATTCAGCGCAGAAAAGGGCGTTGAAAACGGTTCAGCTGCAGTCAGATCTTGTTTTGTACGCTCACCGTCTACGAACCAAAAGAGCTTGTCCTTAATGATATATCCGCCCAAGCGTCCTCCCCATTGCTGACGCTGAAACGGAGGCGGGGTGTTGCCGGGGAGAGCGGCAGCGATCTGATTCCCACGAAACAGGCCAAAGGCCTCGCCATGAATCGTGTTGCTTCCAGAGTAGGTGGTAACGCTTACGGCTCCTGACGACGTCAACTCCGTCGAAAGATCAAGCGACGACTGCGAAATCTGGAACTCCTCGATTGCACTGGCTGGAATATTCTGGGTTGTAGTACCGACGGTCTCGTCACTTATATCGACCCCATCGACCTCGATTCTCGCAGTGCGGCCAAAGCGACCACCAAACGAGATTGAGGAGAAACCATTCTTTGTGGGATCAAACGTACTGCCTTCCTGAATCTGCACCCCCGGCTCGAGCTGAGCGAGGTCAAGAAAATTTCGTCCGTTGATTGGCAAGTTCTCGATCTGCTGGGACGTGAGCACGCCTTCGACGGTAGCCTGCTCTGTGTTCACGGACACGCTTGAGCCCTGAACCTCCACTGTCTCGGAGCTTTGGCCCACAGTCAGCTGGAAATTGCCGGACGCAGTCACGCCCACCTGGATGGTGACAGGCACTTCCGCCGATTTGAAACCGGAGGCCTGTGCTCTGACGACGTAATCACCAGGGGTTAGTGAACCAGAGGTGTATAAGCCGGATCCATTAGTGGTCTCAGTGTAGTTTCGTCCTGTAGCCTTGCTTGTTATTGTGACCTTGACACCACTCAAGACGGCGCCGCTGGGGTCAGTAACGGTCCCTTGAATACTGCCGGTCGAGAGAGTGGTCTGTGCAAAGGCCATGGGTGACAACCCAATTACGACGAATGCGGCCAAAACTAAAAGACTGACGGAAATAGTGGTCCGTGGGGAGAAATTCATACCGACCGTCCTTTCAATTACGAAAATCTGTTGAGTGTAAAAAAAGTGCGTCAGAGTCGCGCAAAAGAATGTACCCGAAAACCCCGATTGGGGACAATATGATTCTGCGTACCTGCATAGATTTAAGGACTATCACTAAACGCAGACGAACCTGGACGAACGACTCTTATCGAATTTCTTTGCAATCAAGGAACCAAGAATCGGCACCTTTATGTATTGCTGCGGAATCAATGATTTAGGTTTATCTGGAGATGGACAGATTGCGTCGATGCAGTCGTTTTCTATGAAATATGGAATTTGGTTTCCTAAGACACGTAACTTTACACTCCAAACTGATCGGATTTGGCTGCATAAACCTGCGAGCATGAGTCGGTTAATATGGGTGCTCGGGGCAGTATCCTGAGGTTCTTGATTTCCCATGAAACGTTATTGAAAGATGAGCAATGAAAGCACTGGTTAAAGCACAAAACAGCCGCGGTCTTTGGCTCGAAGATGTTGCCGAGCCGGAAGTCGGCATCAATGACGTCAAAGTCCGCGTGCTGTTAACGGGAATTTGCGGCACCGATCTCCATATATATGAATGGGACGCGTGGGCCAAATCCACGATTCCGGTGCCCATGGTGATCGGACATGAATTTGTCGGGAAAATTGTGGCGGTTGGCGCAAATGTCTCCGACTTTCATCCCGGTGAACTGGTCAGCGGTGAAGGACACGTGACGTGCGGCCGCTGCCGAAACTGCCTCGCGGGCAGACGACATCTTTGCGCGCACACCCAGGGGGTAGGGGTAAATCGTCCGGGAGCTTTTGCCGAGTACATTGTGCTCCCCATGTCGAACATATGGCGTCATGATCCCAAGATCAAACCCGAGGTCGCCGCCATCTTCGATCCCTTCGGCAACGCCGTCCACACCGCGCTTTCATTTCCCGTGCTCGGCGAAGATGTCTTGATCACGGGCGCAGGCCCTATCGGAATCATGGCGGCAGCGGTTGTACGCCATGCGGGCGCGCGCTACGTTGTGATCACTGACGTGAACGCTTATCGTCTGGCCCTTGCGGAAAAAATTGGAGTCACGCTGGCGGTAAACCCGCAAGTCTTGCCCCTAGCTGAAGTGCAAAAGAAATTAGGAATGCAGGAAGGATTCGATGTCGGCCTGGAAATGTCGGGGAATCCGGCGGCGTTTCGCGAGATGCTAAAGAACATGAGCCACGGGGCGAAAATTGCCATGCTTGGAATTCCTGCGGGGGAGATGGCCATCGATTGGCATCAAGTAATTTTCAGCATGTTAACGATCAAAGGAATTTACGGACGCGAGATGTACGAAACCTGGTACAAGATGACGATCATGCTCGAAACCGGGCTCGACATTTCGCCGGTCATCACGCACCAGTTCTCTTATCGCGATTACGAAAAAGGATTCGACGCCATGCGTTCGGGAAATTGCGGCAAAGTGCTGCTCGATTGGCGGGAGCTCGACCAAAGCTCTGGGCAGAAACGGGTGCGTTAACATTGTAATGTGCGCGATTTGAGTCCTCCTGAGGGAACCCCGGCTTCCGGTGAAGGCGTGGCCACGGTAAACTCCGCTTTGGAGATCTCTACAAAAGTCAGCCTAACCAGCTGGTGGCGGACACCTCTACAGTTCGCACGAAAGAAGCTTCAACAACGCGAGGACCAGGTATTTCTGGTGCTCGCATTGGTCATTGGCGCGATCACTGGTCTAGCGGTGGTCGCATTTATTCTGCTCACCGAGCGTACGGGCATGCGCCTCTACCCGCCGGGTAGCGCAGCATGGCGGCGGGTTTCGTTTCCGATCGCTGGATCACTCATCATCGGATACCTTCTGTACCGCTATTTTCCTAACGCTCGCGGGAGCGGCGTACCGCAAACCAAGGCCGCACTCTACGCACGCGAAGGCCGCATTCTTCTACGCACGGTGCTCGGGAAATTCTTTTGCACCTCCGCAACTCTTGCCAGCGGAATCCCTCTGGGACGAGAAGGCCCCTCCGTTCAGGTTGGGGCGGGCATTGCATCTGTGCTGGGACGCTGGTTGGGATTGCGTCCGGAAAAAGTAAAGGCGCTGATCCCAGTAGGCGCAGCGGCCGCCATTGCTGCCGCATTCAACACTCCCCTGGCGGCAGTACTTTTCGCGCTCGAGGAAATTGTGGGGGACCTGCACGCGCCGGTGTTGGGCTCGGTGGTGCTCGCCTCTGCGACATCGTGGAGCGTACTGCGCCTGCTTTTGGGCAACAATCCGCTCTTCAAAGTTCCGCAATACCAGCTAGTGCATCCGGCGGAATTCGCTATTTATGCGGTGCTCGGAGTAATCGGCGGCCTGGTATCAGTTGTTTTCACCAAGCTTCTCTTAGGAATGCGCGCGTATTTTCTGCGAATGCCACAAAAGACTGTTTGGCTACAGCCTGCGGTTGGAGGTCTAGTGGTTGGGTTGCTGGGATGGGCAGTGCCTCAGGTCCTTGGGGTGGGTTACGGCTACGTAGGCGACGCCCTCAATGGAAAGATGGCGCTCGAGTTAATGGCCTTACTCGTCGTGCTGAAGCTTATCGCGGTTACGACCTGTTATGCATCGGGAAATGCCGGCGGCATCTTTGGCCCGGCTTTGTTCATCGGCGCCATGCTTGGTGGTTCGGTAGGAACTCTGGCGCACCGTTTGTTCCCGGTGTACACGGCAAACCCGGGTGCATATGCCTTGGTCGGGATGGGCGCGTTGTTCGCCGGAATTGTGCGTGCGCCGATGACCTCGGTGCTGATGATCTTCGAGATGACCCAGGACTACGCGGTCATCGTGCCGTTGATGATTTCGAATCTAGCGAGCCTGTTTATTTCTACGCGTTTGCAGCGGACGCCGATTTATGAGGCACTGGCGATTCAGGATGGCGTCCATCTTCCCTCTGCGGAGTCACGACAAGTGCTCGGCCAGCACCAGGCGGCGCGGATCATGCGCCCGCCGACTGAGTTGTTGGCCTCGCGGCTCACCGTTGCTGAGGCGCTGGAACAAACTCGTGCGAGCAAGTTTCACAGCTGGCTAGTGGTAGATGAAAGCGGCGTCGTGGGAGTAATTAACCGGCTCACGCTGGAGCAGGAAGTTGCGCAAAATCCCGGGAAGGAGCTGGGCAAGATCGTGGACGGACGGATGTTCCCTCATGTCCACTCCGATCAAGGCCTCAACGTCGCCTTGGAGCGGATGGGGACAAATCACCTTGATATTTTGCCCGTCGTGAATCGTGGGAATATTCATCAACTGGAAGGCACCGTAACTCTCCGGGACGTTTTGAATTCTTACGGAATTAATTCGGAGGCTTAGGACTACCGGGTAGCAGGCTAATTGCCTGTTGCTAGCGTTTCCCAGCCTCGCTTTCTTTTACGAACTGATCCATTAAGTGATGCCGAATTAAGAAGTCTATTGCCTTGTCTCCGGCAGCTGCATGGAAAAGCGTGCCTAGATCACCATAGCTTATGTTGCCATTTCCGCCGAGCCGCAGAGCTTGTTGGGCGAACTGCCGTTCCCACTCTGGGTCAGTTGCGGAACATTCAGTCATTACGTGGGAACGCTCCATAAGCTCTTTCCAGGAAACACCGGTGAAGTCAGTACCCGTCGCGGTCCACAGCCTGTAATCCGCTCTGCACTGTTCGGGTGTGGGTGCGTGCTCTTGAGCGAATGCCGCCGAAACCAGAAGGATCAAAGCGAATATTTTCATAACGCCTTTCCAGTGTTTTCAGGTTTCCCAAGAATTCGACCGAACGTAGATCACCTTAACTTATCGGTAAGGAAGATGCGCACGACCGGGATCGCTGGCTCTCCAGCCACGGTCTCTTGAATGATGACGTGGATCACTTTCCACTCTTTGCCCTTGCGCGTGATAATGTCGCCCTGCTTCGGAATGGCAATTTCTCCGTCTCGGTCAACTTCGACTTCCTCTGAGGCTTCAACGCCGTTATAGCGATAGACTAACTGCTTCGCATTTTTGCTTGCCATGTCCAGAATCCTTTTCCGGCCATGATGATCCCATGCCGCACACCCAATAGCAACCGTGACTTGCCTCCCGGACTATGATTAGGCATGATCAGCAGACGCGGAAATCTGTTGAGCTGGCAGACACCAGCAACGCGAAATTAGCCCACTACCCGACTACCGACTCGAAGCGATTTTCTTCTTTGTTGAGGTACCATTAAAGGTTGCGAACGCGGGCCCTTCAGGCGCCTGACTCTGTTGAGGCACTCTTCATATGGCGACCATTTCCCAAACTAATCCCACAATTCCTCTCACCAAGAACGAGCACCTGCTCCGCTGGGTAGAAAAAATGGCGGAACTCACCCGGCCGGCACGCATTCACTGGGTAGATGGTTCGCAGGAAGAATACGATCAGCTTTGCGACGAGATGGTGGCCGGTGGCACGTTCATACGGCTGAATCAGGACCTTTGGCCGGGGTGTTTCCTCGCCCGCTCCGATAAAAGCGACGTCGCCCGGGTGGAAGAGCGCACCTTCATCTGCTCACTTTCGAAAGACAGTGCCGGCCCCACCAACAATTGGGAAAATCCTTACGAAATGCGCCGCAAACTGCGCGCGTTATTCCGCAACTCGATGAATGGCCGCACCATGTACGTGCTGCCGTTCAGCATGGGCCCGGTGGGCTCGCCCATGTCGCAGATCGGCGTGCAGTTGACCGATTCGCCGTATGTGGTGGTCAGCATGAGAATCATGGCGCGAATCGGTATGCCGGTATTCAAGGAGATCGATAAAGATTACAAGCGCGTAGTTCCCTGCCTTCACAGCGTGGGCGCGCCGCTAAAACCAGGGCAGAAAGATGTGCCCTGGCCCTGCAACGACGAGAAGTACATCGTGCACTTCCCGGAAGTACGCGAGATCTGGTCGTACGGTTCGGGATACGGCGGCAACGCGCTGCTCGGCAAGAAATGTTTTGCTCTACGCATCGCCTCGGCTATGGCGCGCGACGAAGGCTGGATGGCCGAACACATGTTGATCGTCGGAGTCGAAGATCTTAAGGGTCAGAAGACTTATGTCGCTGCTGCCTTCCCCAGCGCTTGCGGAAAAACAAATTTCGCCATGATGGTTCCGCCGGATGAGTTCAAAGGGTGGAAGGTCTGGACTGTGGGCGACGACATTGCCTGGATCACGCCGGATGCGGACGGACGACTGCGAGCCATAAATCCTGAAGCTGGCTTTTTCGGCGTCGCGCCCGGAACATCCGTCAAAACGAATCCCAACGCCATGGCGACTTTGGCGAAGAACTCAATTTTTACCAACGTCGCGCTCACACCGGAAGGAGGAGTCTGGTGGGAGGGAATGACCGAAAAACCTCCAGCGGAATGCGAGGACTGGCAAGGGAACCTATGGACTCCGGAGCTAGCAAAGAAAACCGGGGCGAAAGCGGCGCATCCGAACGCACGTTTCACCGCACCAGCGCGGCAGTGCCCGACCATTGACTCCGCATGGGAAGATCCGACCGGCGTTCCCATCAGCGCGATTATTTTTGGCGGACGCAGGGCGCACACGATTCCGCTCGTCTATCAGGCATTCAACTGGAGCGCAGGAGTTTACGTCGGCGCAACCATGGGCTCGGAGATGACCGCTGCCGCCGCAGGGGAAGTCGGCAAAGTGCGTCGTGACCCAATGGCGATGATTCCATTCTGCGGCTACAACATGGGCGACTACTTTCGCCACTGGATCAAGATGCAACGCTCGCTCAGCGTTACACCACGAATCTTCCACGTGAACTGGTTTCGCAAAGATGCCAACGGCGAATATTATTGGCCCGGGTTCCGACAGAATTTCCGTGTTCTCAAATGGATCATTGACCGCGTCCACGGTCGAACTCGCACCAAAGAAACTCCTATCGGTTGGACGCCTTTCTACGAAGACATTGATTGGAGCGGCCTGGAGTTCCCGCGTGAAAAGTTTGACGAGTTACAAAAGGTGGACCGTCCTGCCTGGAAGCGCGAAGTCATCGACCACGAGGAATTGTTCATCTTGCTGCACGCGCATCTGCCGCCCGAAATGATTTACGAGCGCGAGCTGCTGATCTGCCGGTTGTGAGTCATGTCCGAAGAAGTCGCCGGTAAGCGCCTCAGAGGCACGCTCGTCCGGCTTTAATTTTGCCGCTACGTATCGCTTTCTTGAACTGTTCGAAGTCCTTGGTCGTCTGGTCGGCATACGCCACGGAAAATTTCGCGAGGGCCTTGTCGCAGCGGTCGCTGCCGCCTAAATATCCGGCAAGCACTGCAGGATCGCCGGAGCGGGCATGTCCCTTGGCCAGCACCTCGCCGCAAGTGGTAGCGTACTCCGTCAGTCCTTCTCCCCTCAAATCATCATTGGAGATGGAAGCTTTATGATCGCTGAGTTGTCGCACCATGTAATCGGCGGCGCCAATCGACGTCCATCCCAGCATTAAGTCGGATTGCACTTGCAGCATACGTTGACCGTGCACCACGCGCTGGCCCTGATGCATGACGGTTTCGGGAGATTTCACATAGGGAGCATAAGCTGACTGCACCGCTTCTTTAATCTGCAAAAAAAGCGGGTCGCGTGCGCCGGTCCCGGCTAAATGCAGAACGACATAATCGTGCGTTGCCACGCTTCCGGTACCGACAACTTTGAATGCGACATCGACCGGCCGGTAAAACTCCAATACCTGCTGGCTACAGCCCGACAGAGTTTCGCGATAGGTCTTGATCGACAGCAGAACTTGCCTGGCTGTGGATTTTGGGGGATGGGTCAACACTGGTTTCACTTCTTTAAAGACTCGTTTCGTCCCGCGCTGAACGGTAATCTTCGCGAGAGTATGTATTGGTGTCGCCCGCTCTGCGCGCTGCAATGCGGACGCTACTGTCCTTCCCGCAAGTTGGCGATGAATTCTGTACTTATGCACTTCCAGGCAAGTCATCCGCGAAAACTCCGCCATCTTGGTGCGATACATCTGCCCGCAACTCAGGACTGAGGCGCGGCATTGGTGCTCGGAATTTCCCGCATCACGTCCCGCAAGAACCAGGCTCGCCGCTAACCTTTTCAGGTCCCATTCCCATGGCGCGCGAATGGTTTCGTCGAAATCGTTGATGTCGAAAATCAGACGACCGTCAGGCCCGGCATACGCGCCCAGGTTTCGAACATGTGCGTCGCCGCAGATCTGGACCGGAATTCCGGTCCTGGGCAACAAGGCCAGATCGGATGCCATGACCGCAACCGTTCCTCGGAAATAAGCGAAGGGAGAAACCGCCATGCGCGCCATCTTGAGCGGCACCAGCTCTGGAATGCGTTGACGATTGACGTCCAGAATGATTTCGATTGGATCGTGCTTCCGCTGGTGTTCGTCCCAGTTCGCGTGATCGGAACGCTTGAGCCTCTTGCGAAGTTTTTGTCCGAACTGCAAACGTTCCTGCAAACTGCTATCCGGCGCAATCACGAACGAGTTCCTGCCCCGGTCTTCTCGAGTGCCGCCTCGAATGCGTCGAGAGAAAGTGAACGCAGAAGGTTACGGCGCAACCCGCGTTCCACGTCGCCCAACCGGTCGGCTGCGGATGAGAGCCAGGCGAAGTCAGACAACTGCGAGAGCTTCTGGAGTTCTGCCATTACATCTGTGTTTCTGACGAGGGCCGGAGATTTGGCTTCCAGAAAAAGCAGATCCTGGAGCAACGAATAAAGGCATCGTAATAATAGATCGATTTTCTCGCGGCCCTCCGCTCCCGCCCGATAGGTTTCTGTGATTTTGAAAAGGTCAGTGTGATCGCCGGCTTGTAGTGCGGTCCGCAGGATGGTAAGGGCGTCCGCGCGCGCTGCGGTGTAGGCATCGAGATCGAAATTCCGCGCCCGGCCCACCGCGCCTTCTGACAGCCGGGCCACGAGTGATCGTTGCTGCGGTTTCCAGTCCGGGCGATGCCGAGCCAAGTAATTCTCGATCTCTTCGAGCGAAAGATTCCGCAACTGCAAAGTCATAGTTCGCGAGCGGATTGTAGGAAGCAGTTCTCCGGCGTTTTCGCTCAGCAGAAAAAGTGTTGCGAAATCCGGTGGCTCCTCAAGAATTTTGAGCAGGGAGTTCGCGGCCTCTTTCATGAATGCCGAGTCAGTGAAAATAAAAACCCGCTCTCGCCCTTCGGCCGGGCGAAAGTAAATCGATTCGATCACTCGCCTGACCTGGTCTACCTTGATCATCATCTGCGGCGGATCGGGGGGAATAACGAGAACATCGGGATGAGTCTGAATGAACAGCCGGGTTTCTTTTTTCTCGGTTTCCTTAAGACCTTCGCGAGATTCGACCGCTTCCGCGCAGTGCGATGCCAGATCTTCCTGCTGACCGATACGAACACAATTCGAGCACTTACCGCAAAAATCGGGAAGGCCATCGACGATCGGGCGTTCAAGGCAGTTCATGGCCCGTGCGATCATCGTGGTCAAAGTGTATTTCCCTGAACCTGCGGGTCCAGCCAGGATTACGCCATGGGGAAAGCGATCGCGCGCCAGCATCTCGCGGATTGTCCGGACGGTTTCTTCGTTGCCGTGAAATTCAGAGAAAGGCATATTTGGGTTCTATTATTCACAAACGACCACAATTTTGGATGGAACAGAGCTTTAGGTCTGCAGTTTTGAATTAGAGCAGGTTCAGCCGCTCTATCCCCTCAAGGGTTAAAGCCCAATTTATGTAAGACGCTGTATGCAGGCCTGAAGGCCTGCTCCACCCACTTCATCCTCGAGTAAGAGACCAACGAAATGCGCTTCCGGCGCCGCCTTCGCCACGCAACTCGATCGTTCCCTGGTCCATGCGGGTTCGCACCCGCATTCCATTCACCTCCGCATGCTGCATATGCTTCGCTTCATCCGCAGAAAGCGAAAGACGAACACTCCATGTATTTCGAACTGATGGGCTATACCAGCCTTCGTAGCCTCGGGCAGTTTTTACCAGGCCCAACAGCGGCGAATCAAAGCGAAAAGAATCGAGCGGCAGCTTCGGCGCCATGGCGACGCCTTTTTCGGTGAACTCTAAGCCCAACAGTTTCGCTGCGGAATAGAGTGGGCAAGCGTGGGTGTGCATGTTGAGCACTGGGAAATCTGTCCAGCCGAATGGCTTGCCGCCGGTGGTCTCGCCGGGATGTTTGCTCAAGGCAGAATTGAGAACGTCGGTACCGCTCCAGGTTCCGTACCAGATTTGCGGATAAATTTCCGCGTGGCGCGCGAAGGAATTCTTCTTCCATTCGTCCCACGCCATTGCCCCATCGACACGAGCCAAAGCCCAGATGAGAGTTTGGTTCAGTGAAGGCCATACTCCGCCGGCGACTTGTGTTCCAGGCTCCATTTTCCAGACACCGTCCGTGATTCGATCGGGACTGTCGTTGATTTGCATTGCCCCAATCGGTGAAGGCTTGCGCAGTTCTTGATCAATCGCTTTAAGCAAGGTGGTCGTCTGTTGCTCGCCTGCTGCACTGCCGATCATCGCCCACGGTTGCGGCTCAATCCAGAGCCCCTTCTCTCCTAACCAGCCCATGGTGGGCCCAAGCCATGCGCGACGAAACCATTTCCCTGTCCACTGCTGCTGGACGGCATTGCGGTGCTCCTCCGCTTTCTTACGAATATCCGTTGTAATGCGGCCATCGTCGCCTGCGTAGGTAAGCATGAGCGCGTAATAATCGAACACATACGCTGCCATGGCCGAATTGAGGACACTTTCGCTTTTCTCTACGCACTCCTGTTGTAACGCTTGTGGTACCCATGCATTCTCCAAGCCATCGTTCCAATCATCCCGGAGCATGCGCATCAGGCCGTGCTGCCCGGTTTTCACGTCATCGATCAAGTGGCGATAACACCGGGTCAGTAGACTGCGGACTGTTTCTCCTTCAGCTCGAACACCGTAAATCGTCACGATTTCTGAATCCAGGAATGGAAGGTCGCGCGTGGCCATCACGTACTCACTCGCTACCCAAAGCAGCCACATCGGCATGTCGCTCGATTGATCGGAGGTCACCGGCATCGGCATACCGTGACCGACGATGCCATATGGAATGGAGCCGTCGGACCGGACCTCCTTCAACGTGTAGCGCAGAACATCCCTCGCGATCTCAGGATCGCTGAACAGAAACGGCAGCGCATGCTGAAGCGGATCGCGGGCGGCTCCCTGAAATCCCATGACGTATTGATAAATGCTGGCCTGCGAAATTACGTGATGATGAAAGAAATCGTCGTAGCTGAGACCGCTGCGCAGATAGTAGTGGTTCCAGGTAGTCTCTCTCTCCACCCAGGGTTCGCTCTCGACGCTGAAACGCATTCCCGCCTTTTTCCATTGCTTGCTGGATTCTTCGAACGCAGTCGTAGCAGTGCGGCGGTACTTAGTTGCCAGGGACTCGAGATCGGTCCCGCTGGGAAGATAGCCGTACAGAAATGTCAGGGTACGGCTCTCGCCCGGCTTGAGAACAAGTTTGCGTTCGAGCAACAAGGCGCTTTGCGGGCCAGAGTAGCTCAAATCGCCATCCAACGGGCGGTCCAGGCCGCTTGGATGTTGCACGCCGCCGGCGCCAAAAAAGTCTTTGCCGTTGGTGCTAAGAGCATCCGCACTCGCGTCGAGCGAAAGAAGGAACGTTGGCGGTGGGTTCAAATCGTCGAAAGTTGCGAGCTTCGGAGCGTTCTTGTCAGGAGGTGTAAGGAACGTGTTCTGGCCCGTTCCCAGATAGGCGACCGTTTCCGCAAATTGACGCTCCTCGGCCGGATCACGCCCGGCAAATTGCTTGCTCTCGCGAAGTCCGGAGCCGTCACCTAATTTGTGAAAAGTGTGCTCGAACCTGGCGCCAAATTCTCGACGCAACTCGTGCATGCTTTTTCCGGAGAACGACTCCATGAAAGAGCGAAACGAGAATTGATAAAGGTGACATCCCCAATACTCGATCCAGCGTAGCTGCGCTTCGGTCGCGCCGCTGTTCATGATCGTGACTTGTGAAATCAAAACCGGATCATCCCCGAACGGCGCGAAGATAACCTGATCGACGCCGTAGCTGTCCCCGGTAACTTTCTTGCGAAAATATCCGATGCCAAAAATGCGATCGAAACTTTTCCCGTCTCCTGGATAGAACGTGCTCAGCGTGGACTTGCCATCGGTAAGGTAACCAAGACCGCCTGCAAATGCGCCTCGCTCGGGGGCGTAATCATTCAAAAATTTCGGCGCGCCCTCGTCTTGCCGAACCCGAACGTGTCCGTAGTTCGAGGCGATCGCAACTATCCGGTCGTTGCCGACTTGATGAATGTGCTCCGTCGAAGAGAGCATTCCCGGATTAACCTCGGTCACAGCCTTCGGATCATGAACTTGATCGCATGTGTAATGAAATGCGGGAAGGCCAAATTCATCGTCGATCCATGTGCCAAAATAGCCCGAACCGTAAGGCTTTTGCGCTGCGTCGCCGGCGTGTGTCGCTTGCGCGGCGAGCCCAAGCAAGTCCGGAAGCAACTTAGCGGCGGCCGCAGCTTTCGCACTATTGGTAAGAAACTGCCTGCGATCAACGGGCATTCTGCGCTTTCCTTGAACTGGTGTCGAAACTGATTTTCTTTAGAACAGTTTCCAAAATTTTGGCGTGAGTCCGGTCCGGCGATCCGCGCGCATCTATTAGCGCTACTCGCTCCGGCTCGCGTTTGGCAATCTCGAGATAGGCATTCCGAACACGCGTGAAAAATGCCCGGTTCTCGCGCTCGAACCGGTTCTCATCACTTTCAGAGGTACTTCGCGCTACATTCCGGCGGCGCGCGCGTTCAACGCTGGCGTTCACATCGGAATCCATCAGAATGGTGAGGTCTGGCTTCAAATCGCCGCACAACACACGATGCAGCTCCAGTACCGGCGTGCTCCCAAGTTTACGCCCCCCGCCCTGATAGGCTTCGCTCGAATCAGTGAAGCGGTCGCAGAGCACAATCCGTCCAGCTTGCAGTCCCGGCAAAATCACCTCGTGAATGTGTTGAGCGCGTGACGCGAACATTAACGCCAGCTCCGCCATCGGTGCAAGGCTAGAGGTACGTGTATCGAGCAGGAGGCGCCGAATTTTCTCTCCAGTTTCAGTACCGCCCGGCTCCCGCGTCACGATCACCGAGAATCCTTGCTGGATCAGATTTTCAGCAAGGCGCGCCATCTGCGTGCTCTTGCCGCAGCCATCCAATCCTTCAAAGGTAATGAATTTGCCGCGCCGTGAGTTCACGCATCGATGATACCAACGAAAGTTCTCACCGGAACCAGGCCCCGCGGTTTGCGGTAATTAAATCGTTTCTCCTGAATTTTGACCGAATCATCATCAGGGCACCGGGTGTTATAGTCATGAGTTTGTTACGAACCAAAAAAGGAGAACCCGGTGAGGACTTCCCCCCTCGTAATGGTCCTAATTCTGCTAATTACATGCCCCTTGGCGTTGTACGCCGCGGGCGCCGCACCTCATATTGATATTGCTCTCGATGCCTCTGACGCGCCGCGAAAAATTTTGCACGCTCAACTCACGATCCCAGCAACCCCGGGGACGCTGACGCTCTATTATCCAAAGTGGATTCCCGGCGAGCACGCACCCAGCGGCCCAGCCATTGACTTATCCGGACTGAAATTCACAGCCAACGGCCAGTTTCTGAAGTGGCGTCGCGATCTCGCGGACAATTGGGCAATCCATGTGGAGATCCCCAGCGGCGTCCAGGAAGTGCATGCCTCACTGGATTATCTTGAACCCGGCGAATCGGAGCAGAGCTTGTTTTCCGCAGGTTCGTCAGCCACGCAAAAGATGCTGGTCATCAGCTGGAACCAAGTCCTGCTTTATCCGAAAGGCTGGACCGGCGACCAAGTCACTTATTCGGCTTCGTTGCGGTTGCCAGCGGGCTGGAAATTTGGAACGCCGCTGGCAGTGGCTTCGAAATCGGGTGACGAAATTCACTTTGAACCGGTTTCTCTTTATACCCTCGTCGATTCCCCAGTGATCAGCGGCGAGTATCTCAAAGTTGTCCCTCTCAATCAGGGTCAAAATCCGCCTGTCGAAATGGACATCGCGGCTGACAGCGCCATCGCTCTCGAACCTCCGCAGGAGGTGTGGGAGAACTACAGCAATCTAGTGAAGCAGGCGATCACGTTATTTGGCGCCACCCATTACCGCGACTACCATTTCCTTTTCAGTTTGAGTGATCACGTCGCCCACTTTGGCTTAGAGCACCACGAGTCGAATGACAGCCGCTCCGAGGAACGGACGCTCATCGACCCCGAAATCAGGGCCCTGCATGCCGGTCTGCTGCCACATGAGTACGTACATTCCTGGAATGGCAAGTACCGGCGGCCGGCTGACTTGACCACCTCTGATTACGAGCAGACGATGCAGGACGATTTGCTCTGGGTCTATGAAGGCCTGACGGAATATTTGGGCGACCTGCTCACTGCTCGCAGCGGTTTGTGGACACCGCAGCAATATCGCGAGGAATTGGCGCGCTCTGCGGCCATGTTGGACCATCGCCCGGGGAGAACGTGGCGGAACTTACAGGACACCGCAGATGCTGCCGCGCTGCTTTATTACACACCTAAGGAGTGGGATTCGTGGAGGCGCGGTGTTGATTATTACGACGAGGGCGAACTGGATTGGCTGTGGGTGGACAGCATCATTCGTCAGCGGACCGGTGGAAAAAAATCGATGGATGATTTTTGCAAACTGTTTCACGGCGCGCCCAGCACGCCGCCCACGGTCAAGACCTACACTTTCGACGACGTGGTGAATACGCTGAATCAAGTCGCACCTTATGACTGGCGCGGCTTCTGGAACGAGCGATTGAGCAGTCACGGTCCCGGAGCCCCGCTGGGTGGAATTGAGGGTTCCGGCTGGAAGATTGTTTACGACGAAAGCCGCTCGGAAATGATGCGCGCATGGGAAGACGATCACCGTACACTCAATGCCGCATTTTCTGTGGGACTACTGGTAAAAGAAAATGGCGATATCGAAGACACCATCGAAGGCATGGACGCGGCCCACGCGGGCATTGGTCCAGGGATGAAAATTCTCGCCGTGAATGGGCGCCGCTTCACCCCTCAGGTATTTCGCGACGCTCTCTTCGAGGGAAAGACCAGCTCTCAGCCATTACAGCTGCTGATCGAAAATACCGATTACTTTAAGACGTTCTCTCTCGATTATCACGGAGGAGAAAAGTATCCGCATCTAATGCGCGACGAAGCGAAGCCCGATGGTCTGAGCGAGATCATTCGGGCACGCTGAACGATTTTCACCATCGTGCCCTCTGTGGTTCAAGGCTTTTAATTTGGACCGCGAGGGCACATTTTTTCTGACTTGACTAGATATTTTCTTCGACACCGGCAAACAGATCGGTCTCCGCCTGCAACACTCCTGCTTTTGCCGAAGCTACCAAATGATACAGTTCGCTGGGCCCGCGCCTGCGAGCGTTCTCTTCAAAAAGCGGCCAAAGCGGCGCTTGCGTCTTATGCGCTTTGAAGGCAGCAATTTTTGTCTCGAGATATTTGCTGATATCGACCACCGCCGTCTGCGGGCTGAACGTAATCGGAGGTCGGTTAGGCAAAGCGAAATCAGCAGTCCCGTAGTAGAGCTTCTGGGCTCGATATGGCGCTAGTCCGTTCTTCAGTTGATCGGCGTAGCGGTTCGCGCGTCCCGCCCAGTGAAACGCCAACGTGGCAAAAATGCCCGCCATCGAATGGTCTGGATGCCCGGTAACTCCGCCTTCGGCACCGAATGTGATCATCACTTGCGGACGAAATTCGCGGACTCGCATGGCCAGGTCATAGACAATGCGGTTGAGTTCCTGCCTATAGAGTTGCCCATCCGGATAATTGAGAATGATTGGCCTGGATACTTTCAGAATCGCACAGGACGCCGCGAATTCCTGCCTGCGAAGCTCCGCAAGCTCCTGATCATTCCGTGCGTGGCCCCGGTTAGTTGCGGCCTGTCCGGGAGTAAGGCAAACCACGGATGTTTCGACTCCGCGCTCCCTGTATCCGAGCAGCGTACCTCCAAAACCGCCTGCTTCATCGTCTGGATGCGCGGTGACGCACATCAGTCGCAACATGGGCTGATTGTAGCGGATGTGCAGAGATTCGCAGAAACTGAGCAATTGTTTTCCTAATAAAAAGCTGGTGGAACAAACCGCATCCAATAAAATGAGGCGGGGTTCTCATGCACGTTCTGATGACGTCCGACACGTTGAACGGCAGCATGTGGACGTACACGCGGGAACTCATCACTGGCCTGATTGGCCGCGGGTTGCGGGTCACGCTGGTAAGCTTCGGCCAGATCCCGTTGCCCGAGCAGACGGCGTGGATGGAACGATTGCGCGGCCTTGAGTATCGGCCGACCGCCTTTCGCCTGGACTGGATGCACGAAGGACAGCAGGATTTTGCTGATGCCTCCAACTATCTGTGCTCAGTGGCCGCAGAAATCAAGCCTGATTTTTTTCATTCCAACCATCTGTGCTATGGCGCGCTGCCGGTCCCGATGCCGAGAATCGTGGTGGCTCACGGTGATCTGATCACCTGGTGGAAGTCGGTCCACGGGCACGGCCCAAAAGAGAGCCCATGGCTGCGCTGGTATCGAGACACAACCGCACAAGGCTTGTCTGAAGCTTCCGCCGTGGTCGCTGGTGGCGATTGGATGCTCGAAGCCGTCCGTGCCAGCTATCCCACATCCATGAACGGGACTGTAATCAACCATGGAAGAAATCCGATTCATTTCAATCCCTATGTGACTAAAAACGACGCGGTGCTCGCCATCGGACGAATCCTCGATCCCGCGTCTCAGATTAATTTATTGGCCGAAAGGTCCCATCCCGTGCCGGTTTGTGTGGTCGATGCTAAACAGCCCGAGCATTGCGCCGAGACAGTGTTTCGCACCGATGTTGGTTTCAATGACGGACATGAAGGAGTGGTGTTGCGCGGCCCGCGCTCCGAATCGCAATTGCGCTTGCTCTACAGCCGCGCCTCGATGTACGTCTCGGCAGCTCGCTACGAACCGACCGGCATGACAATCGTTGAGGCTGCACTGTCCCGATGCGCACTCATACTGAATGACATCCCGGCGCTTCGGGAAATTTGGGGACCTGCCGCGGTGTACTTCCGCACCAATGATGGTGACAGCCTGGGCGAAGCGGTACGCATTCTCAACAAAGATGCGGAACTGCGGCGCAGTTTTGCGAATCGCTCTTTCAACCGCGCCCGCGAGTGTTACAACGCGAATCGCATGACCAGCAATTACATTCAGCTTTATCGCAGCGTAATCAGTCAAGGCGCGAAGGCTGCCTGAGCAATTTCGGCGTTGTCCTAAACCTGCGTTGCAAGTACAGCAACCGCTTGCAAGTAAGATGTCGCGATGTTACGGTTGCTCCACGCCACGACGCAACGACATCAAAGCGCTTCGCCAAATGATCAGCGAAGCCAACGATATTCTCCCCACTACCAAGCTACCAGAGTCCCAGTCAGAACGCGCCTATGAGTTGCTGACCGCAGCCCTTAGCCTTGCCGACGATCTAATTGCTCAATCACCAGCAGCAGTATTGGGGAAAAAGGGTGTGAAGACAACCGCTAAGCGCGGCTCTGAGTTTTATCGCCAAATTGCCGCAATGAGTAAAGAGCGGAAGGGCGGCAGGCCTCGCCAAGGTAAAATGCTGCAATAAAACGAAAAGCCCGGCGTGAGGCCTGTGCGTTTCGATGAGATCTTGACACACTCGTCGTAGCCCGCATCGGGCACAGGCGCAAGTGTGCGATGAGCAAAAAGAAAAAATCAAAACGTACTTCTGTCCCTGCAATGCCTCAACTTTCTCTCAAAGCTTTAGATGGCGTGCAAAACATTGAGCGGTACGCAAAACAGCAATTAAGCGATTGCCAGCATACAGGTCACTTCAATATTCACAAGGCAGAGCGCATTCTTCGCACGTGCGCCGTCCAGGTATTAAAGACTCAGCTTGACTACTATGAGTCGCTCCCAATTTTTCACCCGAAGTGGGTCATTAAATTACAAGAGAACACTATCGAGGCTGCTGTTGGAATGCTTCCCGACGGATACAGCGATGAATTGTATGAGCACTTCCGGAATCTCTTATGGGACACAACCTATGCAGACTTGAACCCGCCGAAAAGATTGACCGTTAACAACGAAGAGCCGCCGAAAATAACTAGGACACTCGGATCTCAGATTCAGAAGTTGCGCGACGAGTGCCGCCTGACAACCGAAGAGTTAGCCGAGGAAGTTAAACTCGATGTCCGATCAGTGCAGCGTCATCTGGCCGGAAGAACGCAGCCCTATGCCCGACACCTGAGAGCATACGAGAAATCTTTTTCTAAGCTACTTAATAAGCAGGTAGTTATAAATAACTTGTCGTGAAGTTGTCGTAAAGTTGTCGCAAGGATGCCGCTAAGATGCCGCCTGAATGCCGAGCTCTCGACGTGGAGCTGCCCCCCGCCTTTCTCACATACTCACACCATGAAGAGAATACAAACGAGCGGTTGCAAGGCCCACGCTTGCAATGGCGTAAAACGCGAATCGGATCACTGACCCTGCCCAGGCGTGGGTGATCCGATTCTTAGTGGGAATTGCATTGGATTGGGGCCTAGCTTGCGATAGGCCCTAATTCCGCTTTGTGGCGGGTAACTGTCAGGTGACAGAACCGAGTTTATAACTTGGAATCGCTCCCGTAGCGACGGGCTTCAAATCCTCTGCCCGCCTCGCTTCCTTTCGTCATGATACCACTTGACAAACAGCGAGCGGCTTGCGCCCTTCATTTCGCTCACTACGATTTCTGCCGCATACATTCCAGTTTGCGCGTGACGCTAAGCATGGAAGCTGGTATTACTGACCCGTGTGGACTCTGCGAATTACTTGCAACTCAGGTTTAGGACAACGCCGCAATTTCCGTTAGTAGCACACCTTCCGCAGAAGCTGGTATCTTTCTAGGTTGCTCTCATTCAATCGGAGGAAGCATGGCAGCGGTCAAAATTACTGTTAGGAAGAACGGTCCGTATCGAGTCGAGGCCCCAGAGGGTTCAGTTGAGCTGGTGGATGCCGACGGAAATAAATACGATCTGACGGGCAAACCTGCGTTTTCCCTTTGCCGCTGCGGAGGTTCGGTCAATAAACCTTTTTGCGACGGGACCCACAGCAAGATGGGCTTCCAGGCTGCCGAAGCCGCGGTGAAGAAATCAGAAGAAGGAACTCAAACATAACGAGGGCGGGCGCGACTGCGTACGAAGGGACGAATGGGAGACTCGAAGGATAACGATAAGGAACTGGGAATGGATCGCGGCATTACACGCCGCGATTTTTTAAATGGGATCGCGGTCACGTCCGGTATTGCCATGTTGCCGCCGCATCTGTTGGCCGCGCTGCAAGATGAACTGGATCCGGAGAAATCTCCGAACTATTACCCGCCAGCACTGACAGGACTACGAGGGAGCCATGTGGGGTCGTTCGAAGTTGCTCACAGCCTACGCGACGGCGACTTCTGGCAGAAGGCTGGAAGCCCGGCCGACACTGGCGAGAAGTTCGACCTTATAGTGGTGGGCGGAGGGATCAGCGGGCTCTCCGCCGCTTACTTCTTTCGAAAATCGAACCCGAAAGCGCGCATTCTGATTCTTGACAATCACGACGACTTTGGCGGACACGCAAAACGCAATGAGTTCAGCGTCGCCGACCGCAAGCTGTTGGGATTCGGCGGAACTTTCTCCATAGAGAGTCCGGCTCCGTATAGCGCAGTTGCAAAAGGTGTTGTAGAAGACCTCGGAATCGACGTTGCTTCCTATCCGAAGTACGTCTCTAAGAATCTTTACAGCTCGCTGGGCATGTGGCCAAGTATTTTTTTCGATCGGCAAACATTCGGTGCGGACAAGCTGGTAGTTAATCCAGCGCCCATTGGCGGCGGCGAAGACAGCGATTCTCTGCGTGGCTCACCGGAAGCGTGGAAAGATTTTCTCGTCCATGCGCCCATGTCGGAAACAGCGAGGCAGGACCTACACGGCCTGTTCACCGAGGGGAAAGATTATTTGCCCGGGCTTTCCTCGGACCAGAAAAAAGACCGTCTGGCGCGCATCAGCTATGCCAAGTTCCTGGCCGAGATCGCGCGGGTGGACGAACAGATCGTAAAGCTTTACCAGGCGGCGCCGCATGGTCTGTTCGGCGTGGGAATTGACGCGGTATCAGCGCAAGACGCTTGGGGCTTGGGTTTGCCGGGATTCTCAGGGATGAAGCTGGAACCGGGACCAGGCAAAGGAATGAACCGCGATTGTATTCCGAACGCCGAAGCGGACAAATATTTTTTTCATTTCCCCGACGGCAATGCGTCGATCGCGCGCATGTTGGTGCGAAAGCTAATTCCGGCAGCCATTGAGGGCGATTCCGGGACTGACATTGTTTCCCAGAAAGCGAACTACGCCAAGATCGATGACCCGTCGTCGCCAGTCCGCATCCGTCTGAGCAGCACTGCAGTGCGTGTGAAGCATGTTGGTGATCCCACGACGGCGAGAGAAGTTGAAATTACTTATTCGCGATTAGGCAAGCTTTACGCTGTTCGTGCACCCCTGACAGTGCTCGCGTGCTGGAACATGGTGATTCCTTACATAGCCGCCGAACTGCCAGAGCATCAGAAGCAGGCCCTGAGCTCCGCTGCGAAAGTTCCGCTGCTGTACTCCAATGTTGCGATCCGCAATTGGACGTCTTTTCAAAAACTCGGCGCCAGCTCAGTTTACGCACCTGGCTCTTATCACTCTGCATTCACGTTGGACCTGCCCGTGAGCATTGGCGACTATCAATGCTCAAAATCACCCGATCAGCCCATCGTGATTCACATGATGAAGACCCCATGCAAGCCCGGCCTTCCAGCCCGCGATCAGCACCGGATGGGACGCATCGAGTTGTTCGTGACGGAGTTTGCAACCATGGAGCGGAACATTCGCGAACAGCTTGCGCGCACTCTGGGCCCGGGTGGCTTCGATCCGGCGCGCGATATCGCTGCGATTACGGTGAACCGCTGGCCCCATGGGTACGCCTATGAATACAACTCATTGTGGGATAAATTCTGGATCGATGGCGGAGAGATTCCTTGCGAGGTCGCGCGCAAACCGTTCGGAAGGATTGCCATCGCCAACGCCGATGCAGGGGCGTATGCCTACACCGATAGCGCGATTGATCAAGCGTGGAGAGCTGTGCAGGAAATCACGAAGAGAAGTTAGAAGAAAGAATGCAGAAGTAAGAAATCAGAATGCAGAAGTAAGAAAGTAAGAATGCAGAAGTAAGAAGTTAGAATGCAGAAATCAGAATGCAGAAGTACGAATGCAGAAATGAGAAGTTAGAATGCAGAAGTCAGAATGAAAAAGTGAGAATTCAGAACGGAATATTCTGTATTCTGATTTTAACTTCTTCATTCTGACTTCTTACTTCTGCATTCTGACTTCTTACTTCTGCATTCTGACTTCTGAATTCTGCCCTCAGTGGATGGTCTTGGTCTTGCGCGACATGTAATCCATCAGCAGATACTGGCCAAGAGTATAAGGCGTTGTGAAGTAAGCTTTGCCGCGGCACATTTCCGTAACTTTCTGAACGAACTGTACCAGGCCATAATCTGACGCAAGCATGAAGGTGTTGATCAAGATGCCGGCGCGCTTGCACTTCGACACTTCTTCCAGGGTCTGACTTACAACTAGCGGATCGAGCCCAAATGCATTCTTGTAGATTCGCCCATCTTCCAAAGTAAGGGCGGAGGGTTTGCCGTCAGTGATCATCACGATCTGCTTCATGTCCTTCTGCTGGCGTCGCAAAATGCGCTGTGCCAGTCGCAGGCCTTCGCGGGTATTGGTGTAATAAGGGCCGACTTTTACACGGGCGAGTTGCGACAGCGGAATTTCTTCGGCGGAATCGTGAAACAAAATCAACGAGAGCGAATCGCCGGGATACTGCGTGCGCAACAAATGCGACAACGCCATGGCGACTTTTTTTGCGGGGGTAAACCGGTCCTCGCCATACAAAATCATCGAATGCGAACAATCGAGCATTAATACGGTTGCGCAGGAAGACTGGTACTCGCACTGGTGTACTTGCAAATCGGAATACTCGATATTCAGCGGAACTGTCAGTCCTTCACGCTGAATAGCACTTGAAAGAGTCGCGGTGATATCGAGGTTCAGAGTATCTCCGAACTCGTATCGGCGCGACGCGCCGCTGGCCTCAATCCCGGTGGCCATATCACGCGTATCGTGTCGCCCAAAACTTGATTTGCCCAACGAGCCCAGCAGATCGCGCAGGGTTTTGTATCCTAGAAAATCCAGGCTCTTGTCCGTGATCTCGAACCGGGCTTGCTGCTGCGCGTCCCCGACCTGGCCACCGGTATTCGATCGCTTTGCAGGATCATGGGGCTGGTCGATGCTGATGTAGTCTTCCTGCTGCATGCGCTCGATTAATTTCTCGATCAGTTCATCAAGCGAGCCCTGGGACTGCATCTGTTGCAGCTGGTCGCGGAGTTCATCATTCAGGAGATCGCTGTTAAGCAATGCCTGCTCGATCGCGTCACGTAGATCATCGAGGGTCTGATCGCCATCGGGAAGATCGTAGTAGGACAGATAATTCTGGAAACCACTCTGCAGCAGGTAATCGGAAAGTGCACCCAGCAGATCCTCCATGCTCATTTCGCCGGCAGGATCGGGAACGTATTTGCTATAGCGAATGCGTTTCATAAAAAACGGTCGTTGGTCGCTCGTCGTCCGTCGTTTGCCGAGTTGAAATCAAAACGCGTCGTCATATGCCCCGGTCGAATTCGGCCATGACCAAATGCCAATTGCCTATGGCTGCAAGCCAACGACCAACGACCGACGCCCCTTCTAATTCAACGGCCTCCTGCTGCGGTACGGAAGTTCTTCGCGCTCGTATGGCTTTTCGCTGGGCCGCGGTTGTTTCTCTCCTGCGGTGAAAACACGCTCCTCGTTTCGACCTATGCGCTTAAGCGCGTAAAGCCCCTCGAGGATAAACTCAGCTGCTGAGACCTGGGATTCCGCAGTGTCTTTTGGGCCGACATTCACGCGAGTGAGCTTATCCATCAGCCCTTGAATGCCGCGAAGTGTCTGCAAAAGCTCCGCTGCGGGTGCGCTCTCGGCAATTTGGATTTCGCCGCCCAGATCGAACCACTGAATCACTTGCTGCATATTCGCGCCAGCAAAATATTGGTCGTAAGTCCTGGCGATCGCATTGCGGATCAGCTCGCGGCTCACGTAATCCGCGCCCTTCATTTCGCCCTCGTACTCCAGTTCCAACTTGCCGGTGATTGCGGGCAGCGCAGCGTAAACATCGCCGATTCGGGGTACCGTGACTTGTTCGTTGTAGCGGATGGCGCGTCGCTCGGCGTTTGAAATCACGTTTTCCATGCAAGAGATAGGAAGCCGCTGGCTGACACCGGAGCGCTTATCGATTCTCTTATCTTCGCGGGCAGTAAATGCGATTCGCTCGACGACCTCCCGCACATATTTTGGAAGCAGGAGCTTATTGCCGTCGCGAGTCGCCCAGGCCTCTTGAGCCGTAATCGCGATGCCCTCGTCGACGGTCGCCGGATAATGTGTGCGGATTTCCGAACCGATGCGATCTTTGAGGGGAGTAATAATTTTCCCGCGGGCCGTGTAGTCCTCGGGATTGGCCGTGAATACCAGCCCAATATCAAGCGGCAGGCGAACTGGGTAACCCTTAATCTGCACATCGCCTTCCTGCATGATATTGAACAGGCCGACCTGGATTTTTCCGGCAAGGTCGGGCAGTTCGTTGATGGCGAAGATTCCGCGGTTCGCACGTGGCAAGAGGCCGTAATGCACGGTGAGCTCGCTTGAAAGTTCATGGCCGCCGCGCGCCGCTTTTATGGGATCGATGTCGCCGATCAGGTCGGCAATGGTTACGTCTGGCGTGGCCAGCTTTTCTACGTACCGCTGTCCTGGCGTGAGGTAAGCGATTGCGGTGCTTTCGCCGCATTCCGCAACCAGCTCCTGGCAACGGCGACAGATGGGCGCATAAGGGTTGTCGTGGATTTCGCATCCCGCGATATATGGCATTTGAGGATCGAGCAGAGACGTAAGCGCGCGAAGAATGCGGCTCTTTGCCTGGCCGCGCAAGCCAAGCAGGATGAAGTTATGCCGCGAAAGGATTGCATTCACGATCTGGGGCACGACAGTGTCGTCGTAGCCGACGATCCCGGGAAAAATCGACGCGTCTTTGTCCTTATCCTTCTCCTTGCTCGTCCGGAGCCGGGCAATCAAGTTTTCACGCAGCTCATCCTTCACGCGTCGCGTGCGCAATTTTTCTTCGGAGAAATGGCTTCGGCGCAGTTCACCAAGAACACGGGGAAAATTCATCGCGGCAAGACTCCCAAACTCGGCTGTGGGTCGGCGAAATACAAGCCGTAACAGCCAAACTGCTTCGATTATACGCTCGCGGTCCTTACCGCTATTTCACGTGGCCGTTTCCGCCGGCCCTCTGTTTCGCGTGCGCACTGCGGTGTAAAGCAGGTAGGATGCGCTCGAAAAACGAAATGATGGCCCGGATGCGCTCCGCCTCGGAATTCATTTCCAAGAGCGCCTGCTGAAAGTCGGGGTCGAAGGGAAGCGATCCTGCGAGACGATAGGCAAGCTGTGTAGTGGTCGCTTTGTTCGTTGCTTCCGGCGTTGCGCCGGCGAGCTCCATAATCTCGCCATGCAGAGCGAGCGCCCTTTCAATTTCTGCGCTTGCAGCCGGGTCGCTCTCATCCTCCAGATAAAACACTTCTGCCTGCAAAAAGCTTCGTTCCTGGTTGACCTGCAGGACCTCAAACCGCTTTTGGCCTTCGACCAGAATGTTCATTCGACCATCGGGATAAGTCTTAAGCACATTGATGATTTCCGCGGTGCAGCCGGTGTTCACGAAAGCTTCTTCCTTCGCACGAATGATGCCGAATTGGCTTTTTTTCTCCAGACACTCTTTGATCATCTCTTTGTAGCGTGGCTCGAATATGTGCAGAGGCAGGGGCACGCCCGGGAGCAGCACCAGATCAAGCGGAAATAACGGCAGCAGCATGCTCACGGTCACTCCCCGCCACCAATGTGGAATGGAAAGGCGTGGGCAGCGACGCCCGCGCAAGTCAATCTGATGATTGTAATCGCGTCTTGACTTGCCTCGCTGAGAAGGGTACAAACCCGGCATGGCATCTTCGGAGTTCGCGAAAGAAAAACTCTCAGGAAAAGTGGTAGTCGTTACCGGCGCATCGATGGGAATCGGAGAAGCGATCGTGGACATCTTCGTGCGTCACGGCGCCCAGGTCGTACTGTTGTCGCGCGATTCCGGACGTCTGGAAGCTGCGCGGGCACGCATTGGGCATCTCGATCAGACACTTGCTCTGGCCTGCGATGTTCGCCATCGCGAAGAAATCGATCGCGTGGTCGGGCTCATCATGCATCATTTCCAGCGCATCGATATCTGGGTCAACAACGCCGGGCATGGATTGCTCGACTCTGTGGCGACCATGCGAATGGACGATTGCCGAGAAATGTTTGACACTAACTTTTTTGGCACGGTCGAGGCCATGCAAGCGGTCATTCCCATCATGAAGCAGCAGGGCTCGGGTGCAATCATCAACGTTTCCAGCGTCGCCGGTCATATTCCGTTGCCGTTCCATGCAGCTTATAGCGCGACGAAATTTGCCATGAACGCGATCGGCAAAGCGGCACGCATCGAGCTGGCCGGATCGGGAATCCAGATTACGACCGTCTGCCCCGGGTATGTGCGCACCGATTTTGGCGCCAACGCAATCAAGGGCAATGAGCGAAAAGAAATCCGTCCGGCGGCGGCCCGCGGCATAAGCGCGCGGCGGGTTGCGCGTGCGACGCTCAACGGTTATCTGAAGCAAAAGCGTGAAGTGATTGTGCCGTGGACCATGCACCCGGTCGTGAAAATCTATCAACTCTTTCCGGGAATTGTTGAATGGTCGATGAAACGGATGGCGAAGAGCAGGCCTTAACCCTTCATGGCTCAAGACAGAACCTGTGCGCGCTACCCCAGTCTGCGGAACGCTCTAGTGCTGATTACCGGCGGAGCGAGCGGTATTGGGGCGGCAATGGTCGAGCAGTTTGCATTGCAGCAGGCCCAGGTCGCATTTCTCGACATCGCCGAAGAGAACGCTGCTAGGTTGATCGAGAGCCTTGCCCCGGCGGTCGTAAATCAACCGACGTTTTTCAAATGCGACCTGACTAACATAGGCGACTTGCGTTCGGTCATTGAGAAGATCGAGGCGCAATTTGGCGCCGTCCGGGTGCTGGTGAACAATGCGGCCAGCGATGACCGTCACAAGCTTTCCGAAGTGACGCCGGAATACTGGGACGAACGCATGAATGTCAATCTGCGCCATCACTTCTTCGCAATCCAAGCAGTCGCGCCTGGGATGACCCGGGCCGGTGGAGGCTCAATTATCAATATGAGCTCTATTTCGTGGATGATTCCATCCACGGGGCTCCCTGCCTACATAACCGCCAAAGCAGGAATCGTAGGCCTTACGCGCACTCTCGCACGCGAACTCGGCGGCGCAAACATACGCGTGAATTGCGTTTCACCCGGCGCAATTATGACCGAACGCCAACGCCGGTTATGGATGACTCCGGATTACCTTGCGGAAATTATGCAGCGCCAGAGCATCAAGCGCGAACTCACTCCCGAGGACGTCGCTAGACTGGTGCTCTTCCTCGCCTCGGAGGACAGTTCTGCGATTACCGGTCAGAACTTTGTGATTGATGGCGGTTGGGTCTGATCTGTGGAGCACGCGCGTTCATTCAGCCGATCTCTTCGAGCATGGATTGCATTTCCGATTGCGCATGGCCATCGCCCTTTCGCCCTGCGGTTGCGATTCCGTCGTGCAACATCTTTCTAGCTTCCTCGACGCGGTCGGCCTTCACTAAAGTTTGGGCAGCCATGAAATACCCTGCTGTGTAATCCGGATTTGCGGATAAGAGGGTGCGGAATTCCACAATCGCTTGCTCCAATCGCCCGGAATTCGAGTACTCCATCGCCAGGCCATAGCGCGCAAAAGAATTGTTCGGGTCTTGGGCAAGCATCTGACTGAGCATTTCGACGCGGTCCATATGTTTATTCTCCACAATAAGTCACAATTGGTCACAGCTCCAAGTGTGAGTACAATCGACCAACCAGAGATTCCAAGGAGCTCATTTTTGTCCTGTCCTTTTTTCATGCCGACGGAGCGTGCAGATGACATTGCTTTCCCTCATCCTTCGCGCTTGCCTTTAGGATCAAGTTGGCGCGGAACCTGCCTTGTTCCCGGTCACGCGCAAACCGAGCTGAGCAGCATCGAGTTGGAATCGTGCAATCTTGGATACGCAAAGTCTTGCCCACGACTGCCGAAGGATCGGACCTGTGATGCGGTACGGTTCGCGGTCGTAAACGACTCCGACGATTCAATTTCACTGCAGTTCGTACTTGAGACCGCCTACCTCCCAAGTGCACACGGAATGCTGGTACATGATCAGCATTCAGGAACCTGGATCTCGCCCCACCCTGATCATCACATACAAAGAAAGGCAGAATGTTTTTTGCAGTCGTACCTAGATCGAAAACGACCATGAACCCCGAATCCCCTGACCGCCTGATGCCCCGACCAGTCTCCGATTCGCAGTCGGAGATGAACGAAATTGTCCTACCGAATGACGCCAACCCTCTGGGCGCGCTGCTCGGAGGACGCCTGATGCACTGGATCGACCTCGCCGGTGCGCTGGCCGCACATCGCCATTCGCGCAATTATGTGGTGACGGCCTCAATCGACCATTTGGATTTCTGGACTCCAGTGCACGTTGGCGATCTCGTCGTGCTCAAGTCATCGGTGAATCGGGTCTTTACGACTTCGATGGAGGTCGGGGTTACAGTCTGGGTCGAAAATTATTTGTTGGATGAATTGAGGCACGTGAGTTCCGCCTATCTCACATTCGTCGCTGTCGATGCCGCGGGCCGCCACTTGAAAGTCGCTCCGGTGATCCCCGAAACCGACGAGCAGAGGCGGCGCTACGAGGACGCAGGGCGCAGACGCGAGATCAGAAAAGCCGAACGTCAACGCCGGCAAGCTAACGCACGGTGATTATTTCCTTCAGATATTCGGAAAGCATTAATCACAAAGGGCACTAAGTAACACGAAGGAAATCCCGGGCGAGATATCCTCGAATAAAGAAGAGTCTGCCCGACTAGAGTGGTATCCCGACCAGGATCTTCACTGCAACGGCTTGATTATTCATTTGTGCGGGACGGAATACCCACTTGCTCAATGCTTGAGCAATCGGCTCGCTGACATGAACGTCGGGTGTCTGTTTCACAGAAACGTGGCTGACCTTGCCATCCGCTCCTAATAACGCGTAAACCACGACCTGGCGCTGCGAATATTTCTTTTCGAGATCCGCCGGAATTTGCGGCCACTCTCGCATCACCGGCGATGGCGCAATTAACTGCGCATCGCCTGACGCCGGCGAATTGGTCGCCAGCGCGTACTGCAGCGTCCAGGTGGGATCTTCCTCCTGCGGGGTTCGCTGCATGGGGATGTAAACCGTGTAGACCCGCTCGTTTTCAAAGACGCCAAAATCCTGAAGGCCGCCGCCGCTACTGGCGGTTGCAACGATGGTGATCTGGTACGGCGTTTGCGGCGTCACGGTCATACCAGAAGCGCTGCCGGTCGAAGCGCTGCTGCCTTCTTCACCTTGGATACTGATGCCGGGGAATGCTCCCGATCCAGAGCCGCTGCCAGCGCCTGATCCGCTGCCGGCGCCATGGCCGGAGCGGCCGGCGCCAGTTCCTGAGGCGCCTCGACCATTTCCGGTGCCTGCGCCACCGACTCCTGCGCCAGAAGTATTTCCTGAGCCGTTGCCGGTTCCGGCAGAGCCTCCGCCAGCGGCTTCGTTAGCGTTTCCAGAGCCGCCTCCAGCTGCCGGATTATGTCCCGCGCCGCTCCCCGTGTTCGCGGCCAGTTCGGTCGCAGCGTTGGCAGACTCGGCATTATCCTGACCCGTGGCCGGAGACAGCGAGTGCGTGCCGTTTATTTTTCCCGGCGTGGTCGAATTCGGATTCAGTGTTCCTCCGGGCGCAACCGCAAATCTGCCACGGGCTTCACCGGCTGGAATCTTGGCATTGCTCCCCGTCGGAAGCGGCATGGGGCTGAGTGAAAGCAGAGGCTCCGCCGCTTTGCCATGCATCTCCAGCTTCGCAACCTGCGCGGTGGATGGAGGCGCGGCTTGCTTTTCTGTTTTGTCGGCCTTCTTCTCGGCAGTCACTTTAAGCGGCGCAGGCGCAGGCTTCTCTTCTTCTACCTTTTTCTGTTCTTCTGGCTTCTTAGGCTCGACTTTCGGGGCGTCGGGAAGCGGTTGCTGGGCGGCAGGAAGCTTCGGCATTTCGGCCTTCGCCAGTAGCTCAGGAGCTTTGGCGACCGGCACATTCCACTTTGCGTCGCGATGCAGATTTGAATCGCGTTTCACCCGAATCGGCTGAGGCGGGGGTTGAAAATGCGGCATTGCCGCTTTTGCCGCGAGCAGCGAGGCAGGCATGCGGGTTTCCGCCATTTGCACGATGTTAGGCAGCGGAACCAATTTCTTAAGCGGCTCAGGATGGACCATGAGCGGCCGCAGTAAAGTCTGGAAAGCGTTTGTGGGATTTGGAGGATCTGACAAGATCGCCTGCGCCCCGGGATAAGCAAATCCCTTGCTAGCCCGTGCCGGCGCCGCCGACGCCGGCTGCGGTTTGCTCCGTCCACCGCCGGGACTCTTTTGTCCCTCCGCTCCTCCGCCAACTTCGGGCAGATAAATCAGGTGACTCTGAGCAGACTGGGAACCGACGATTAATGTCTGGCCGCGAAACGAAGGCAATCCATAGGTGATAAAGAGGAAGAGGCCGAACATTGCGACCTCGTGTCCAATGATTGAGTACAACAGCCCGCGTCCAGGAAGATAGCCGAATTTAAATGTACAGAAGGTCGGGGCGTCGTCCGACTTGGTCCTTATCGGAGATGTCTCCCACTTCCGACCATTCGAAGGACTCTTCGAAGCCGAACGAGATCCCGAATCTTCCGTCAGCTTCTTTGGCCGAGCTTCCATGAACCGTGGCAGCGGTTGGACCGTAGGTGTTGACGAGAGTTCAGATCCAGCGGTGAGCGCAGACACGCGACCAATAGCCTCACCACTCGTCACGGGAGAGACCGACGTGGCTGCGTCTTCGCCGAGCTGCTTTCGCACTTCGTCCATAACTGAGGACAAAAGCTCAGAGCTCAGTGGATTCGCTGAGGGTTCGAACTTGGTTTCGGGATGCGGCTGGGATGCAGCGGTGACTGATGGTCCATTCGGTGGCTGACCATTTTTCGGGGAAACACGAAAGTCGGGGACGATGCTTTGCAAAATTCGCTTACGCAGCTCCTCGATTGTAGGTGGCAAACCGGAAACTTCTTCTGTACTTGATTCTGCAGGCGCGGCCACAGTTTTATTTTGAGCTTCGCGCAAGACTGACTGGATGATCTGCATGCCCATTTCTGGCCAGTCATCTTTTTGGAGCTCGGTTGGGCCGGAATTTTGCGCGACGGCACCGTTCGTACCATCGTGCGGCGCTTTCTCTGATGAGACTTGCGTTCCCTCTTTTGTGTCGTGGCTTGAAACCAAAGCCGGGCCGCGGTCGGAAAGGATATCGTCGCTCTGATCTTTTTCAGGAAGAGGGGGCGCCTGTCCGATAGTTTGAGTTTCGTCGATGTTGAGCCCGAGGGAAAGAAAAGCCATGATTCACTGCACCCGGAATTCAGGATTATTTTCGGTGGCCGCGCGCCACTCGCTCGCACCGGCTGAAAACGAATTGGAGTTGAAGATCATTGGAGGAGAGATGCCTTTAGGACGTAGTACTGAGCATTGGGGTTGAGACTCACTTTGATCGGCGAAGTCCCGGCTCCTTCACCCAGCCGTAGCTGGTCGACGACGATGTCGCCGACAACATAGGCCGCTGAGCCCGAACCACTCCCCAGATTGAAAACATCAGAAAAGGCACTTGGATCGCAGTTGGCGCCACTGCCCGCACCGCTTGACGACTTGCAGTAGTGAAAGTACATATTGCCAATGAGCCCGAACGAGCCTGACGCGTGCCATTTCGGCTGGTTCGCGGGTTGCGAGTCGCGGTCCTGGAAGAACAGCATGCCTCGCTGCTCGCCGGATGGATCGGCCGAGCCGAGTGGATCACCGTACGGTTGCAATGGATCCCCGCCGGGAGCCTCGCACGGACCGAGCAGAACATTCCCTGTTAATCCTCCTGACGGAAGGCTGCTCAAAAGCGGGTTAGTGCTGCCTGTGCACTGAATACTCGATATGGAGACGGGAGTAGTTGCGCAATTAAATGTGCCACTGCTCATTCCGCCTGAAGTTCCGCTTATCAGAAGCGTGCTAGTACCGTGAAAGTAGAACACGGTACCTGAGCTCCTTGCGATCCCGGGAGTTGTATTTGGCCTCAGACAGGTGTTTGGGCCGGCTGTGAAATTCCCGTCCAGATAGTAGATGCCTGGATCGAAAACCGCTACGACCTTTGTCGGAGAAGGAGGCCCGTCGGAGTCACCCTCTCCCGGACCACTAGGCGGCGCTACGGTTATTCCGCCCGCATAATATCCAGGCGAGTAATGCTGACAACTGGCGTCGCCACCCAGCCCGGGAATTCCCGGACAATCCGAGCCAATTTTCGGCGCTGGTGGCGGTTGGGCAGGAGCTGGAACCGACGCAAATGGGTCGGAAATGACGCCTGCCGCGCTCACCCAATCCAAATTCGTTCCGTTCGCGGCTGACATAGATTCGCGTGCAGCAACAGAGAAATCTCCGCTCAGACCAATTGTTACCGAGGTCAGATCTACGGCATGGGCATCGGTTGAATTGACCTGAATGCTTTTCGACGGGCCGTTCAGAATGGTCAGATTAGAGGGGTCAGCCGCATTCATGGTGTTCGTAGCGGGCGAACTCGGTGCATTCGGATTGAGCACGAGTACGGGAACGGCTGACAGAACATTGCTGAGGCCGCACATTGAATGCGCTCCGACATCAACCGTATGCCCGCCGTTGAGCATGCCGATGAAAGTCGTCTGCACGCGGTCGATGATGTTCACTTGAATGTATGGTGTGTCTGCGATAGCTTCCGCTTTGCACAACGCCGTCCCACTTGAACATGAGGGCATCGAGGAAAAACTGCCTGGAAAAGTGACGCTCACGTCCGTCCCCGTTTGATTGGCTTGCAACCCGGAAGATGTGTAGCCGTTGAAAGCCGCGTACTGGCAAGGTGTGAACCCGCTGTTGGGGACTTTGCCGGTTGACCCTGAGCAATGGAAGGAAGTGCCAATCCAGTTCGGATTGGGAGGAGTAGCTCCTGCAGCAGCCGAAAGCATATTCATCGCACCCGCGGTGCAGGCTGCGTCGGCTGCAGTTTGCGCGGACTGGCGGTGGAACCAGAGGTTCGCGCCATCTACCACAAAGCCCATACTTCCGATTAGGAACAGTCCCATGGCGAGCACGAGAAAAACCGCCGCCTGACCGCTCTCCCGGGCGCGAAGCTTGTTCTTTCGAGATGTGTTAGCCGTCAACATTGCTTGCGCACTCAAAACATGATTCGGCCAGCAGAATTCGCGTGAACGTTCACCTGCGGCCACGAAAGTCCGAATAAAGGTTGATAAGGATAGTTGACGCTGACCTGCACCGCACTTCCCGGCTTGTTATTCCCATCGGGATAGCAGGCGTAAATATTCATGTCGGTGGTGCTGTGCAACGACGTAGCCGCGTAGGTTTGAACGGTAGTTAGTAACGACCCGCTAGCTGGAGTGTTGCAGGGCGGCCACGGCGCGGTGGATGCGTCCCCGGAAGTTGCGCCAGATACGCTTGCTCCATGCACAATGGCATAGCGCACGCCCTCTTTTGCTGCGTCTGCAAGCACTGAATACGTATAAACGAACATCGTCAATTCCAGCATACTAACCAGCAGCACTACCAGTATGGCAATGGTCAGTGCAAACTCGACCGACGACTGACCGCGCTGCGACTTGAGATGACCCCGATTCCCTGTTAGGCAGTTCATGATCCCATCGCTCTCATTTCGGCGTGGCGCGCAAAGGTGCAACTCACGGACCCGCCGCTGGAGGTGCAGGTTGGAAAACTCGCGACAATTAAATTGAACGGGGTTGCGGGAACCAGGGTGTTGAACTTGTAGGTAACGTCGACGCGGTTCAGAGCAAAACCGTTGGCCGACTCCGGATCGGCGTCGGGAACCGGGCTGCCACTACCCGTGGTGCCGCCCGTACAACCTGAATTCGTGCAGGTTTGGCATTTAGAAGTCGCCGACGAACCACTTCCGCTGCTTCCCAAATTCGCGGAGCACACCTGAACTCGCACACCTCCAGGCGCGTTGAGCGCCCCCGTCATTTCCTGATAGATCAAATAGCTGACAGCGTTTGCAGTGGTCCCGGTCGGCGTGGGGAGCGATCCATTCGATGGAGTGGATGACCCTTCAATGGCGTATTCAATTCCGGTGCGCGTGGCCGAGGTCAGATTCAAGCTGACCAAAAAGAAGTAACCGACGTTGACCGCATTCAGGATCAAGAGCAGGAGCAAAGGGATCATGAGAGCGGTTTCAACCAGGCTCTGGCCCCGGCTGCCCCTTTTTAAGGAAAGTTTGCGGGTTTGCATTGCGATTAAACCTTTTACTCCTGCGCGATGCCGCGCTAATAAACCTCGGCCCTTGCCTACGCGATCCGGACGGCGGAACGGAATACTCGGACGGGATCAATCCCCTTAGGCGCTTCCTCGCGTAGCCGCCCGGTCACCGGAAGCTCCTCTACTATTTCTTGTTCTTGCAACTCAGCTTCCTCTTCAGGCGCTTCAGCAACTTCTAACTGGTTTAGCAGGCGGTGCAGGTAGCAGCGGCTGATTCCCAGTTCTTTGGCAGCTTTCAACTTGTTGCCGTTGTGGGTCGCGAGCGCGGCGCGAACCAGATCGCGCTTGAAGCTTTTCAGCGCCTCGTGGAACGACCCTCTCGGCAACTCGTCAGAAACGCTCAGGCCTTGCAACTCGGGCGGCAGATCGTCGATGCCAAGCCGGTCATGTCCGTTCCCCAGCACGACGCTGCGCTCAATCACGTTCTGGAGTTCCCGAACGTTACCTGGCCACGAATGCCGCGAGAGCGCACCCATAAAGCCCGGGGTCATGCTGCGACATTGCTTCTTGTGCAGCGTGGCGAACGTCCGCAGAAAATACTCGGCCAGAAGAGGGATGTCCTCGGTACGCTCGCGCAAAGAGGGCATCGCGATTTTGACAACCGAGATCCGGAAATAAAGGTCTTCGCGGAAAGTGCCTTCGCGGACCATCTGTTCGAGGTTGCGGTTAGTGGCGCAGATCACGCGCACATCGATGGGATGAGAAGCGTTCGAGCCCAGCCGCGAAACCGTTCGTTCCTGCAGTGCACGCAGCAGCTTGGCTTGAAGCGGAAGGGCAAGATCGCCGATTTCATCGATGAAAATGGTGCCGCCATTGGCTTCTTCGAAGCGTCCGCGACGCCCCTGACTGGCACCGGTAAACGCGCCTCGCTCGTGCCCGAAAAGTTCATCATCGATGAGCGACTCCGGAAATGAACACACGGAAAAAGCGACAAACGGCTTATTGGCGCGCAGGCTGAGCTGGTGGATTGCCTTCGCTACCAATCCCTTTCCCGTCCCGCTTTCGCCAGTGACCAGCACGGTTGTAAAGACGCCCGCCACTTTGTGAACGACGTCATTTACGCGATCCATTGCCGCGCCGTTTCCTAACAGGCCATCAACTCGCCGGCCGCACAGCATTTGCTGTGCAGCCACCAGTTCTCTGGTCATCGCGGTGCGACGGCAAGCACGATTAATGGCAAAACGCAGTTCCTGTACATCGAGGGGTTGTTCCAGAAAATCGACGGCACCGTCGCGGAAAAGTTGCAGAGCGGACGCGACGTGCTTGCCCCATCCGAAAGTGATGATGGGCGGTGCGAAGGGCAGCTCAGAAACGCTTCTCAACAAATATCGTTGTGATTGTTCCTCGGAGGCAAGGTTCAGCAGAATCGCGTCGGTATCGCTGTTGCCGATTTCGGCGATCGCCTGGGCTGGCGTGAAGACTTGCCGGATGCAGTAGCCGGATTCGCCGAGGACCTCCTGCAAGACATTGCCGAAGGCTTCGTCCGCATCGACCAGCAGAACACGTTTTACTCTATCCCCAAAGCTCGGGCTCCCCAAAAACAACCCCTTTCCACGTTACCGCTACTCACCACGCACGGAATTCGTCGCGAAGGAGGATGCGCGGTGTGACCGGCTCTTTATTTACAACGAAGCAGGAAAACCTGGTTTCAAGACTTGGGCTGTCCCAAGTGACTCTCAAAGCTGTGGGGGGAGCATAATACAGAAAAAACTGTATAGCAATAGTAAGGCCAAAAAAAATAGAGGAAACCAATTGGAAAACAGGAGCAAAACCTAGTCACTAGTTCAAGCCGAAGTGTAAACCTTTGCATACACTTAATTTGGAAGGCTACAGCGAACGTTTTCTAGCAAGTGCGAAAAATCTCAAATCCAGCATGCTTTCGATCCAGAGGGGCGAGAATTGGGCTTGGAAGGGTGATTGCACGTTTGTTTTGGGCGTTCACCCACCCCAGATCCGAGTGACAGTCCTCACTGAATCAAAACGAAGCTTCTCGCCGACCACGCCCGTCGACGCGATGGCAGGGGATTTCGCGAGTTTCGGCCCCGGTTTCCGCGGCTGGATTAGCGTCGGGACTTCGTTTCTGGGCGTCCTCACCCTTGCCCTCGTTGGTATGCAGTTCGTTTTCACCATGGTCCAGCCGGATCTTAACGACCCGGACGTCTGGTGGCACATGCGAAATGCACAATATCTGGTGCAACAGCATCAACTTCCGCGCCACGATATGTACTCGTTCACCGCCGCCGGACGACCTTGGGTTAATACGGAGTGGCTGAGCGAAATTCCGTTTTATCTGGCCTACCGCTTCTGTGGACTCACTGGCCTCAAGTTCCTCACCTTTGCGCTGCCGTCGATCGTCATCCTGTTGCTTCTATACCTTTGTTACCGGGAGAGCCGCAATTTTAAAGCTTCGATTGCGGTATGCGCCTTCGCCAGTTTTCTGGCAAAAGTCTCTTACGGACCACGAACGATCCTGTTCGGCTACATTTGTCTGGTCCTTCTGCTGATAATTCTTCAGCGTTTTCGGGCGCGCGGAAACGCGCCGCTCTGGCTTGTGCCTATCTTGTTTTGCGTTTGGGCGAATACCCACGGATCGTGGGCCATCGGATTGATTCTGTTCTTCCTCATAGCAGTCGCCGGTCTGGTCGGAGGTTCTTGGGGACGCATTGAATCTACCCGCTGGACTCCTTCACAGGTGCGTAGTCTCGCATTGACCGGAGCTGCGTCGATCGCGGCTTTGTTCATAAATCCCTACGGGTGGCGTTTGGTTTACTACCCCTTCGACCTGGCATTCAAGCAGAAATTGAACATCGCCCACGTCGCGGAGTGGGTGCCGCTCAGTTTCCAAGAGACGCGCGGAAAGTTTGTGTTCGTTTTGATTGTGGGGTTGCTGCTGGCTGCGCTTCTCCGAAGGTGTCGCTGGAACCTGGGCGAAATCTTGATACTTCTATTTGCGTTGCACACCGCGTTAACCCACATACGATTTCTGGTTCTCCTGGGAATCGTGGCCGCTCCGCTAGCGGCGAAGCTGCTGGACTTTTTCCCGCCTTATCGCCCCGAGTTGGATACGCCGCGAGTGAATGCGGCTGTGATTCTGGTCATGTTCAGCCTGATGATTTACTTTTTGCCACATGAGGCGCAAATCCAAAACGCGATCGCCGAAACATATCCGACCGGCGCCATTTCTTATCTGAAAGCTCACCCTGCGCAGGGCAACATGCTGAACTTTTATTTGTGGGGTGGATACCTGGAGTGGAACGATCCGGCAATAAAAGTCTTCGTCGATAGCCGGGTGGACATATTTGAGTATGCCGGAGTGTTGCAGGATTATCTGCAAGTGTTGGGTTCCGACACGCTGGTTCGCCAGTTCGATCCGATCCTGCAAAAATATGAGGTCCGCTATGTTCTTTTCCCGCCGGGAAATAGCGCAAATCCTAATTTGGCGGGAAGCGGGCTCATTTATCTGCTAGAGCACAACCCACAATGGAAAGTCGCGTATCAAGATAAGGTTTGCGTTCTGATGGAACGTCAAACGCCTGCATCGAGAGCAGAAGTCGAAATTCAGTGATGCTCAAATATTTGCGCGGGCCGCTCGCTAACGTGGTCATTGAACTTCGTGTAATGAGGGAATCACTTACTTCTTACAACCTCGCCGAGGCAGTGAGCGGCATACGAAACCTGCTCCTCGGTCATTTCCGGAAACAGCGGCATACTAAGCACCTGTTCGCAGGCGCGCTCGGTAAAGGGTAAGTGTCCCGGCCCTTGCTCAAGCTTCGAAAATGCTTCTTGTAGATGAACCGGCTTTGGATAGTGAACCGCGGTCTGTACTCCCAACTTCTCCAGTTCAGCGCGAACCTTGTCCCGATTCTCTACATACGCGACGAACAAGTGGTACACGCACTCCGCTCCGGCTGGATCTTCGGGAAGCCGTAAGTTCACATCCTGCAGAAGACGTGTATAAAGCGCGGCACAGTTTTGCCGCTTCGCGGTCCATTGTTCGAGGTATTTCATCTTGACGTTGAGGACCGCGGCTTGAAATCCGTCCATGCGATAGTTGTATCCAACATATTTATGTAAATAGCGAGTGGCCTCGCCATGACTGCGCAGCGAGCGTGCCATGCTCGCGACGTCGTCATCATTGGTGGTCAAGGCTCCGCCCTCACCGTAGGCTCCCAAGTTCTTGCCGGGATAAAAGCTGAACGCCGCGGCATGTCCGAATCCGCCGACGCGCTTGCCCGCATACCCGGCGCCATGCGCCTGGCACGCGTCTTCAATGACTATCAGACGATGACGGTTAGCGATGTCCGTAATCTCATCGAGATTGCACGGCCTTCCGTAAAGGTGGACTGGAATGATTGCACGCGTGTGTTTGGTCAGCGCTCTTTGAATGGCCTCCGGGTCAATGTTCGCAGTCGCGGGTTCAATATCTACGAAGACCGGGGTGGCGCCCGTGTAAACAATCGCTTCGGCGGTCGCGATGAAGGTGTTCGCGGTTGTGATCACTTCATCGCCTTCTCCGATGCCAGCGGTGAGAAGGGCCAGGTGCAACGCGCTAGTGCCGGAATTCAGGGCCACGCAGTGCTTCACCTCGCAATATTTAGCGAACGCCTGCTCGAAACGCTCAACTTCCTCGCCAAGGATGAAAGTAGCGTTCTGAGACACGCGGTCCAGCGCCTCGAGAATTTCGTCACGCAATACGCCGTATTGGGCCTTTAAGTCGAAATAGGGGACGGTCACATGTGCTGTTCTCACCAAACCTCCGGCTTCGGGCTCTTAATTTATGTTAATGGAAGATTGCGGCAGTTACATAGTGGCAGTGACATAGACTACAATCGCCAGTGCTTCGGCGAGCTGCTTGCTGATCTCGAGTCTTTGAATTCATGTTTTTAGCCATCGAACTCTGTCTGAGTGTAATTGCCGTTGCGCTTGCCTACACGCACCCTCTGCTCTGGGACGATGAGTTCAGTTGGGTCGAGCGGCACTTTAAGAAATTCGCGGACCGGCGAGTTCTCGCGGTAGTCACAGTCGGCTTGCTGGCGCTGGGTCTGCGGCTGGCTTTGTTGCCGATCCTGCCAATTCCGGTTCCCGAGATACACGACGAGTACAGTCATCTTTTGTTGGCCGACACCTTGGCCCACGGCCGACTTGCCAATCCGACCCACCCGATGTGGATTCACTTCGAGACGTTCCATGTGAACTGGCACCCAACTTACGCCTCGATGTACTATCCCGGCTACGCGCTTTTTCTGGCTTTCGGGCAAGTGGTTTTGGGACATCCCTTTTGGGGCGTGTGGCTGAGTTCCGGCCTGATGTGCGCTGCCATCTGCTGGGCGTTGCAAGGATGGATGCCTCCCGGATGGGCGCTCCTGGGTGGGTTTCTTGCGGTGATCAATCTTGGAACATTTGGTTATTGGGCTAATAGCTACTGGGGAGGAACGGTCGCGGCGTTCGGAGGTGCGCTGGTTGTTGGGGCGTTTCCGCGACTAAAAAAGGACCGGAAAATTCGCGATTCGATCATGTTGGGAACAGGCATGGCCGTGATCGCGCTGACGCGTCCTTATGAAGGAATTTTCTTTTGCCTGCCGATGGTGGTTGCTTTAATCATCTGGGCATTCCGACAACAAACGGTTCCGCTGAAAACTTTGCTTTTACGAATCGCAGTCCCTGCCGTGCTAACGCTCGGAGTTGGGTTGACTTGGTTGGGCTATTACTTCTGGCAAGTGACAGGAAGTCCGTTCACGACGCCTTATCAAGTGAACATGCGGACATACGGGTTAGTCTATTTTCCATGGGAAAAGATTAAACCAGTCCCCGAGTTCCACCATTTGGCTATGCAACTGTTCTACCGGGGAGATCCGGTGGTGGGAATGTATGACCTTGCCCGGCATCATAACTTTGAGCTACAGGTTTTTAAGGCATTTGTCCTCTGGCTGTTTTACTTTGGACCACTCCTTACCATGCCATGGATTGTCTGGCTGTTTACGCGACCGCGCCACGGCTTTTGGCGCTCATTCGGTCCGGAGCTTCGATTGTTGCTGTTGCCCTGCGTATGCATTTACGCATCGCTTATGCTGACTATCTATATTAATCAGCCTCACTATGTTGCCCCGGCCGTCGCGGCTTTGTACGCAGTTACTTTGCTTCTAATGCGGGATCTTTCTATCACCTCGTCAGGGAGATTTGTGGCACGCTCTGTGCCGGTTATAGCCTTGATTTTGTTTTTGTCCAGAGCAGCGGCGCCACTTGTGCACCTTACCCCTGAACCAAGTGCAATTCGTACGTGGAGTTCACAGTACAAACAAAACTTCGAGCGCGCTCGAATTCTGAACCAGCTGGAGCACACGGATGGACAGCATCTCGTGATTGTTCGCTACGGTCCGGGCCACGACTATCTCACCGATGAATGGGTCTTCAACGGAGCCGATATCGACGGATCGAAGGTGATTTGGGCGCGGGACATGGGCCCGAAAAATGCGGAACTGCTGCAATATTTCAGCAACCGAAAAGCTTGGCTTGTGGAACCTGATACTCATCCGGTGAGGTTGTCGCAGTATGTCGAGTAGTCCGCTTACCGACGACCGACAGCTTTCCTCCGAGAACACGCCCGGCCTGACGGCTCACGGGCGAGATAGAGATCGCATGGAATGGGTGGTTCCGCTCCTCGTATTCATTGTTTCGCTGCTCTACTTATCTTTGTTTCGGCGCTACTCGGCGATGGATCCCGACGAAGGAATAGTTCTGCAGGGCGCGGAACGAATTCTTCGCGGTGAAATCCCTTACCGTGATTTCTTTTCGTTTTACACGCCAGGGTCGCTCTATCTGCTAGCTAGCATATTCAGAGCTTTCGGGGACTCGTTTATTGTCGCGCGAACGAGCATTGCGATTGTCGGCGCAGGGTTTTCCGTTGTTACATATTTGCTAGCGCGGCGCGTTTGCTCACGACAAATTGCCTTCCTCGCAGCGGGTCTCACAATGACCACAGGGGCCGCGTATCGATTTCTTGTACTGCATAACTGGTACGCCACATTCTTTGCGTGTCTAAGTGTGTATGCCGCGGTGCGATTACTGGAGTCCCACAAAGTAACGTGGGCCTTCGCCACGGGATCGTTCGCGGCGTTGACCACCTTGATTGAGCAATCCAAAGGCGCAGGGCTGTGCATTGGACTCGTGATCGGTTATATCGTTCTGCGGTTTTGGGGTGAGAAACAGGCTCCTCGGATTTCGGCAGTCTGGCCCGGTTTCGTGTGGCCCTGCATAATCGTGCTTGTGTACTTTGGCTCGAAAGGCGCACTGGAAGCAATGTTCCAAGACTGGCTCTGGCCATTGCGCCACTATACGCAGGTGAACAACGTTTTCTATGGGGATCAAAGCTGGTCCATGCATGCCCGCGATACGATCTTATACACCGGCGCATGGTGGATCAGAATTTGGAAGTACCTTGCGATCTCTCCCGGATTCATTGTGCCTGTCTTGCCCTTAGGCGCAATTGCAGGGCTCGTCTACTCGACCCTTCGATTACGGAACAGGGACTCCAGCAGGAATGGCGAATATTACGTTATTGTGACCGCGACATTTTCTGGTCTTCTGCTTTCTGTTGTGATCGTGCGGCCGGACATTAATCATTTCATGTACTTGGCTCCGATGTGGTACGTGGTGCTTGCCTGGATATTGGGCGCGCGCGAGGTTCGGTCACCGATGTTGCAGATTTTGCGACCGTACTTGGTCGGGTATGTTTGCATAGCGTTCGGACTGATGGGTCTCGCACTTCTTCTCAAAGTAAATGGCGCTGGGAATCAGATACAAACGAGGCGCGGCACGATAATGACACCGGCAAAGGACACGGTAATCGAATATGTTCAGGGCCATACTGCCCCGGGAGACGAGCTTCTTGTGTATCCCTACCTCCCGCTCTACAACTACTTAACAAAAACGCAAAGCCCAGCGCGCCTGGACTTTTTACAAGTGGGGATGAACACACCTGAGCAAGCAGACGAGATCATCGCTTCTCTGAAATCACGGAAAGTTCACGCTGTGCTGTTCGAGCCTGGCTTTGGAGAGAAATTCGCCACCTCTTGGCCTGGGACACCGCTCCGGAATATTGCGAATGACCCAGTCGCTGACTTCATCGCTCATAACTATCGTGTTTGCTCCCCGTTAACGACGTCGTCAGGCTGGCGTTTCCAGTTTATGGTTCGCAAAGGGGAGAATTGCACGTAATTATCTCGAAGGATTCGTGCCGTTTTGTGTCCAAAAACGCTTTGCGAGAAGACGATTGCTGCACGGTCGGCACTTCATCCGAAACAGGGTTAAGGAGTATGGCAATGATCGCCACAGCAATGCCACCTAGCAGATCGACGACGTAGTGCCACTCGAGCAGCAGGATCGCCGGAATGAGAAGAATGTCATACGCGATTAAGCAGAACACTATGCGCTTCCAGCGCCGCATGAACCACAACACAATTAGAGGTTGGGCGAGGTGGAGACACGGAAAGGCGATGAAGTAGTCCGTATCAATCTTGCTCAGGCTTTTGTACGGACTCGATAAAAGCTTCGCTTTCCACATCTCACCTTGCTGTGAGGCGTACGTGCTTAACCATTGTGGAAAATGCGCGAAGTGGTCGGGACAGGTATAGAACGGACCCATGCTTGGCCATAGGTAAAACAAAAGTAGTGCCAAGTAATAAGCCGTGAGCATCGTTCCTACGAAACGCAGGGCGACCTTCGCCCCCTGGCAGAGAGAGATCAGGAGTATTGCGGCTCCAATTTGATCGAACATGCCGTAATACAAGGTTTCGAAGAATCTGAACAATCCGGGCGGAAGGTTTATCGTCGCCGTATGCGCGAGAGCTGAAATTGTGCGTCCATGAAGTATAAAGGAGTCGATTCGGAGAAAAAACCAATCGTACCCACCAGGATCCTTCAGGGCGGCGACTACGTCGTTGTAGGCAAAAATTAAAATAAGTCCCAGAAAAAAGTAGAGCGCGGGTGGAATCACGGAGCCAATCCATGTTCCTATCGTCCGAAGATTCCCTTGCGAGCGATCGATCATTTCGGTGAGAACCACCGCGGTCGCAATGACAATCAAGCCGGCGTGAACCCCGAACTTCCAGAGCGCCCAGGCAGTGAATACTGCGAAGAAGAACAGGCGTGGCTTCTGGGCCATAAAGTGAGACCAAAGAGGGTGCACTGTTCTACTGGCAGGTAGTCCGATCACCGCCAGTATCACGGCGGCCAACACCGCGCGTTCCGTCAAACCGACCCAGTACAGGGGGATAAGGCGCTGCCAATTTACAGCAAAGGGTAGGTGAACAATTCTGAAACACGGGAATATGGCGATCGCGAGTGCGCCGCTCAGAAAATAGTGCACATTGAGACGGATTCTGCTCATGACCGTTCCGTCAACACCAACATTCCAACCTCGAACGCAGTCTCGTTGGAACGGCGGACAGCGTTGCCAGGACAATTGCTGCAATCAACCTGCCGTCTGAAGCCATCGTCACTGATTGTTTACGACCAAATAACTGTAAACGGAAGTATCCAGTTCACACCAAACGGACTAGAGAAAAGTTTTCACTATGCAAAGTCTCCGCCGCCGATTATCGCCGGGTGCAATCAGAATGACCGCGAAAAGTAGCCGTTCAGGTCAAGTTAAAGTGTTTGTTTTCAGTCGTGAGCTGAAAAATGGGTGCACAATTGACGGCGCACCACACTTTGGTTACGCAGATGCCTGTAGCTCTCTACAGTACGTGCGTCCTTCGCTCCCCCGAGTAGAAGCAAAACCGAATAATCTGAGGAGACAATTTGATGATCACGTTCGCTCTGAACGCACTTGCCTGTCTGCACAAAGACGAGGATGGACAAGGGTTAGTGGAATATCTGCTGATATTGGCTCTAGTTGCTTTTGCTGCTACTGCGGGGATGTCGACCTTGGCCAGCAGCTTAAACAGCGCCTTTAGTCAAATCGGCGCCGTGCTTGGTGGCTACATAACTTAGGAGCGATCCTAAGTTGATCTTGCAGCGTCCACGCAAACGTCTTGGATCGAAAAACCGGAACAGCTAAACGCTTTGAGGAGAAGCTAATGACTGATTTTCTGATACGCCAAATAACCCGCCTGCACCAAGATCAATCTGGGCAGGGACTTGTCGAATATCTTCTGGTTCTCGCACTGGTCGCTTTCGCTGCTACGGCCGGAATGCACAGTGTCGCCAACACGATCAATAGCGCATTCAGTCAAATTGGTCAGGTGCTGGGCCAATACATTACATAGCTGACGGCGGTAGAGAGTCCGCTCGGTGAAATCCGACCGGCGCGGGAGCGGAGCTCGTGTAGAGCCTTCTTTCCCGGCAAGGGGGAGTGTCGCTTCACCGCGACTTTCAACCGGCAGTTTGAGTTATGCGTGATCGCATTTCGACCAAATGCTTTTGTGGAGGTGATTTACGGCTCTGCGACGATTAATAACGGCGTTCGTTATTGCGGCAGCTTTGGCCGGCGGTATTACGTTTCTTTTTTACCGCCGGTTAAACCGGAATCCGCAGGCCCACGGATCGACTGTCCAAGTGGTTGTGGCGGCGAACGATCTACCGGTGGGCGTAACTCTTTCCTCAAAAGATCTGACGGTGCTCGACTGGTTTAGCGACACATTGCCAGCGGGTGCGTTCACCAAACCTGAGACGGTGGTTGGGCGTCCATTACTCTATCCACTCGTAGCCAAACAGCCCGTGCTTGAGCGTGACTTGGGGGTCGAGGGCGCGGGGGTCGGCCTAGCGGGCAAAATCCCGGAGGGAATGCGGGCGACGGCCGTCCGCTCCAATGAGATCTCCGGCGTTGCGGGATTTTTGTATCCCGGTTCGCACGTTGACGTGCTCGTAACTTTCACCCCGTCCGGCGGCAATATGCCGATGACCAAGACGGTCCTGCAGAACGTACAGGTTCTGACCGCCGGCCAGACGATTGAACCCGATCCTCAGGGAAGGCCGCACTCGGTCAATGTTGTAACCGTTCTCGTAAATCCTGAGGACTCGCAAAGACTTCAGCTTGCCAGTACGCAGGGCAATATTCAGTTCGTGCTCCGTAGCGGCGCGGACCAGAAACAGGCGGAGATACTTCCAACCCGTCTGGATCAACTTTTCCCCAGCGATAAACCAGTAGTGGTTGCCCGAGCGGTGAGGCACAAGCCGGCGGCGCCTCCAACTCCCATGTATATGCTCGAAGTGATTCAGGGCACAAAGCGTTCGGTAGAGAAGTTCGAGAACTAGTGTTCAGCGGCCCAGCCAAATGAAAGTTTTCGCACGACCACAAATGAGTTGCTTCCTCCTCGGCGTAGCCACGACGTCTTTGCTGGCAGCGATTCCGTGTGCTGCCCAGTCTGAAGGCCAAGCCTTGCATGTGTTCGTCGGCAAATCGGTAGTAATCAACATGCAGACCCCGGTGTCGAGGATACTTTCAAGCAATCCTTCGGTGATCGATACGCTGGCGACGTCGTCCACGCAGGTGGTGGTGGAGGGAAAAGCACCTGGCGTCAGCAGTCTTATCTTGTGGGATTCCAGCGGGCACTCGCAAATTCTCGACGTCACCGTCGATGTGAACATTTCGCAGTTGCGCACTGCGATTGAAACAACTTACCCGGGCCAGCAGATCAATATTCAATCCGATGGCGCGCACTTGATCGTTACGGGCACGGTCTCAGACTCGAAGATTTCCGAAGATATCGGCAAAATGGCGGCGGCCTACTCTGGTGGGGTGGTGAATTCGCTAGCGGTTGCGCCAGTACATGAGCAGCAAATCCTGCTGCAGGTGAAGTTCGCGGAAGTAGACCGGACCAAGCTGCAGCAGTTCGCGATGAACCTTATCAGCACCGGCGCCGCGAATACTCCGGGAACAATCAGCACTCAGCAGTTCGGCACGCCTTCGATAACGGGACAACTCTCGAATTCCATCGGTGCAGGTAAGAACGGTTTTACCACCTCGCTTCAGCTCACCAACTTGCTGAACATTTTTCTGTTTCGCCCCGACTTGAATCTAGGAGCGACCATTCAAGACCTTGAAAACCGGTCTGTGCTTCAGATTTTGGCGGAGCCCAACCTGCTGGCGCTGAACGGGCAAAAAGCGAACTTCCTGGCGGGCGGTGAGTTCCCATTTCCAGTAGTGCAAAGTGGCGTGAATGTGGGCGCGGTCACCATTCAATTCCGGCCTTTTGGGGTCAAACTCGACTTTACCGCTTTTGTTGGGCCGGATCGCGTGATTCGAATGCACATTGCACCGGAAGTGAGCACGCTGGATTTTACTCAGGCGGTCACCGTTTCGGGGGTGCAGGTGCCCGCGATTTCAACGCGGCGCGCGGAGACTGAGATCGAATTAAAAGACGGGCAATCATTTGGCATTGCCGGCCTGCTCGATAACCGGGCGCAAGTCCAACTCAGCAAGCTACCGGGCATCGGCGACATACCGATTCTGGGAAATTTTTTCCGATCACGGTCGATAAACCGCAGCGACAGTGAACTTCTGGTGATGGTGACTCCGCGCATCATCGACCCTGTGCAGATGAACGGGCCGCCGCCTCTGCCGCCGGCGAATCCAGTCAAGTTTTTGGATAACTCGCGATTTGATCATGGTCTGCCAGCAAGTATGGCAGCACCAGGCAAAACGCAAACTCAGCAACCGTCGAGTGCGAAATGAATCCGATGTCAATAAAAGACGCGCCCAATAGTTCCACGCGCGAAAGCTTCAGCAATACTGACCCATTGTCTGTCGTCGGCATTTGCCTGGATGACGAGACCTGGACGGTGTTGCGCTCCTTCGCCGAATCAGCGCCGCTGATCCGGCTGCGTTCTCATTTGTCCGAGTACCGGATGCAGGACACTGACCCGGGAAGCGAATGGATGGGTGGTCCGGCCCCCGAGATCTGCATCGTCGATTTTGACCGTGACCGCCGCAAAGCGGCGGCGGCGGCTGAGAACATTCATAGCGCTTCGCCTGAGACTGCGATTTTCGCGGTATCTGCAGACGCTCAGCCCGATTTGATTATTCAGGCCATGCGCAGTGGCTGCAGTGAATATCTGCTGAAGCCGATGGGGCGCGAACAACTGCTGAACGCGGTGGCGCGAGTTGGCGGACGCAGGAAAGAGCGCGCGCAACCTTTTCGTGCGCACGTGCTTGCGTTCATGGGGGCAAAGGGTGGGTGCGGCGTCACCAGCCTGGTGACGCAACTCGGAGTGCTGCTAGCCAGTTCATTCTCCAAGCGGACCTTGATCGTCGATCTTCACCCGGATTTCGGGGACGCTGCCTTGTATCTGGGAGTCACACGGCACCGCTATCACTTCTTCGAACTCGTGGAGAACACGGACCGCTTAGACGCCGAATTGCTGCAAAGTTTCCTGGCGCGTCATCCGAGTGGCGTGGAGTTGGTTCCCGCCCCCGAGGGCAACGATGCTCCGCGGAGAATTCTGCCGGGCGCGATAGCTCAAACGCTCGACTTTTTGCGCATGCGCTATGACTACATTCTGGTAGACATGCCTCCAGGGTCGAGCGACGAAAATCTCGAAATGGTACGCCACTGCGACCAATTTCACATGGTGGCGGTAGCTGAGGTCTCTGCCCTGCGCAACGTAGCCCGACAATTCAATTACTTGACCAACAAAGAAATTCCGGCCGAGCGGTTCCGGGTCGTAGTGAACCGGCACCAGAAGCGCTCTCTGATTACCGACAGCGAAATCGAAAAAACACTGGGACAAAAGATCTTCTGGAAAATCCCGAACCAATATGCGCACGTCGTCAAAGCAATAAACGGTGGCGAGCCGATTGCACAGCTTTCAACTTCGGAAGTGGCCAAGAGTCTTACGGAGCTCGCGGTTCAACTTGGAGCGAAGGCCGCAGTCACTGACAAGAAGAAAGAGAGCACGGGGTTTCGCGGGTTTTTAGGCAGATAGGAAAGGGGGCAGTATGGGCGAATTCAATTCACTCGCAGCGCAACTCGGAGCTACAACCGGGCTGCCCGCAGCCGAAATCAAGCGCACTGGCTTGAGTTTCAAGGAATATCAAGAACTGAAATCCAGCGTTCACCGCGACCTCATCAGCAGAGTCGACTTGGAACGTGTCGCGAACCAGCGTGACGATCACACTCGCGGACAAGTGCTCTCGGTTATTCAAGATCTGGTTGCGAACCTGAAGACCCCGCTCAGTGGACGTGAGCGCGAACGCCTCGCTCTCGAAGTGCTTGACGAAGTTTTCGGCTTGGGCCCCTTAGAGCCGGTATTACAGGACCCAACAGTCAGCGACATTCTAGTTAACGGACCTCGCCAGGTTTACGTGGAGCGCGGGGGAATCCTTGAAGAAAGCAACATCATGTTCAAGGACAACGCGCACCTGATGAATATCATTGACAAGATCGTCTCCGCCGTCGGAAGGCGTGTGGATGAATCTTCGCCAATGGTGGACGCCAGGCTTGCGGACGGTTCCCGGGTGAACGTGATTATTCCTCCGCTCGCAATCGACGGCCCGCATATCTCTATTCGGCGCTTCGGCCACATTCCAATCACAGAAGACGATTTGCTCAGGAACCAAACTCTCACCAAGCCGATGTTGGAATTGTTGCGAGCCGCGGTCAAGGCACGAATCAACGTTGTGATTTCTGGCGGCACCGGCGCCGGCAAAACCACTTTATTGAACGTTCTTTCCGGATACATCTCCGAGAAGGAGCGAATTGTAACCATTGAAGATTCCGCTGAATTGCAACTGAAGCAGCGGCACTGTGTGCGCTTGGAAACGCGGCCGGCAAACATCGAAGGCAGCGGCTCGATCATGCAGCGGCAGCTAGTGATCAACAGTTTGCGTATGCGTCCAGACCGCATAGTGGTGGGCGAAGTCCGTGGCGAAGAAGCGCTCGACATGTTGCAGGCGATGAACACCGGCCACGATGGCTCTATGACCACGGTCCACGCCAATAGTCCGCGCGATGCGATTGCTCGTATCGAAACTATGGCGCTCATGGCCAACTTAAACCTGCCGGAAAAAGCGGTTCGGAGGCAGATCGCGTCTGCCGTGCAGTTGATTGTTCAGATTGCGCGCTTTACCGATGGCTCGCGCAGAGTGACGCATGTAACCGAAATCAGCGGCATGGAAGACGATGTGGTCAGTCTGCAGGACGTGTTCGTATTTGATAAGCAAGGGATCTCCCCGGATGGCCGTGTGCTTGGCGCATTCACGGCAACCGGAGTTCGGCCGAATTTCTCGGAACGATTGAACGCTTCGGGAATCAGTGTTCTTGCATCATGGTTTGAGCATTCGCACAGCGTGAACTAAAGGAAACATAGCCAAATGCCTCCGATGTTATTGTTCGTCTTACTGTTGACCGTTAGCTTCGCGGTCATCTTCTACCTTGTCCGGCCTACAAAGACGGAGGTGGCCGTGCAGCGGCAGTTGGAGAGCATTAAGGTCGCGCGAACCCATGAAGGCGAAGAACCGATAACAATTCTGAGAGAAGAGGGCTACAGCCCAAATCCAGCAATAAGCGCAATCGTGCGCCAAATTCCTGGCGCCAAAGAAACTCTGGACCTGATCGGACAAGCAGGACGAACGTGGCCAGTGAGTGCAATCCTGGGAATAATCGGCATTTCGATGCTGATAACTGCAGCAATCTCTTCCCTCTTCCTTCCCGATGTTCTTCCATTGCTGGCCGCAGTCGTGGTGGCTTGTATTCCCTACGTGTATTTGCTGATTCTGCGGGAGAGGCGGCTGCGGCTGTGCGACCAACTGCTGCCCGAAGCGATTGACCTGATGGCCCGCGGCCTGCGCGCGGGGCACGCGTTACCCGCAGTGCTGGAGATGGTAGGCGAAGAAATCGCCGAACCGCTGGGAGCCGAGTTCCGCAACCTGCACGAAGAGCAAACGCTGGGCCTGCCGCTGCGCGAAGCAGTCATGAATATGGTAAGCCGGGTTCCGCGGGACGACATGCGTTTTCTAGCCACCGCGATTCTTCTGCAAAAGGAAACCGGCGGCAATCTCGCGGTAATCCTCGATAAAACCGCGGTAGTCGCGCGCGAGCGAGAGCGGTTGCGAGGACAGTTGAGGATCTACACGGCTCAGGGCCGGATTACCGGCTGGATTCTGTGCATCATGCCCTTCCTCATGTTCGGTCTGTTAAGCATGTTGAATTGGCATACGGAAAAGGTTTTATTCACGGACCATCTGGGAAAAATCGCAGTCTATACGGGTATGGGTTTCATGGCCTGCGGAATCCTTGCGATCCGGCACATTGTGAATGTAAAGGTCTAGCGAATGACGTTCATCATTCTCGGCATTTGTTTGTTCGTGGGTTTCTTGTTCCTGTTCCTGCTGCTGACGCCCCGTCCATCAGCCGCAGGAGCATTGCTGGAACAGGTCACTAGAACGACGCGCACCACGGAAGACGTTCCCGCCTGGCGCTCTGCCTTGAACGTTGACTATCTTGCGAAACCATTCACTTTGCTTCGCAGACTTTTTTCGCCCGAGCCTGATCCGGACCTTGTGCGCCGGCTGACACTGGCAGGTTATCGAAAGCCTGCTCATGCAGATGTTTTCCTGGGTGTGCGGCTTGCGGTTCCGGCAATGCTGGGATTGCTGGTTGCATTATTTGTACCGACGGCGACGATTCTGTTTTTTGTGATCGCAATCGTGCTTGGTTTCTTTGTTCCGGATTTCTGGTTGTCGAGGGCAATCACACTGCGGCGGCAGAAAATCAAGCTCAGCCTTCCAGATGGGCTGGACTTTCTGGCGATCTGCCTGGAGGCCGGGTTGGGACTGGACCAGGGGATCATCCGCATGGGTACTGAGCTGCGCGTGAGCCATCCCGAGCTCAGCGAAGAGTTCGTGCAAATCAACTTCGAGCAGCGAGCAGGTGTCGCACGGGTCCAGGCGTGGAGGTCTTTCGCGGATCGGGTGGATCTCGAAAGCGTGCGCTCGTTTGTAGCTATGCTGGTCCAAACGGAAAGGTTTGGGACCCCGATTTCGAAGTCTCTTGGCATGTTCTCCGACGCGCTTAGGACCGCGCGACGGCAAAGGGCCGAGGAGTTGGCGGCGAAGACGACCATCAAGCTGGTGTTCCCGCTGGTGTTTTTTATTTTCCCGACCATGGGAATCGTGGTCATGCTTCCGCCCTTCATCTCGATCGTGCGGAACCTGGAGAATTTCTTGAAGTAAGAATGCAGTCTCAGTTGCTGAAAGTTAACTTCAACGAGAGGTGAGGCAATGGATAACGTAACTCTGATTCGTGTGGTATCGGGCGTGCTAGCTGTAGTTGTGTTTTTTACGCTGGTTTACAGAATGAAGAAAAAGGCGCCCCGTTAACTGCAGACATTTTGACCCTTAGGAAGGGCACGTATGTTCAGTAAGCAAAGGCACGTCTTTGTCTACAACAAAACCAGGGAGACCTTTCTGGCCTTTCGGGTCGCGGTTGCCGACTCGATCATAGGACGGCTAGTTGGGCTGCTTGGAAGAAAGTCTCTTGCTCCTGACAGCGGGGTGTGGATCGTTCCGTCGAACGCTGTGCATACCATTGGTATGCTGTTTTCATTTGATCTGGTTTTGATCGATAAGAATTTCAAAGTGGTGGGATTGCGCGAGCTGGTGCGACCGTTCACCGTGACCTGGCCGAACCATCGTGCTGAAAGTGTGATTGAGCTGCCGGCGCATTCGATCTTTCGCAGCCGAACGCAAATTGGAGACCAACTGCTTATTGAACGCTATGAGGCCAGGAAACCGCCGCGATCCAGGCCCTCCGAGGGGTCATCTTCCGCAGATGAAGAACGCACAAATCTGAATGTTGCTGTGGCAGGATCTCGCGCGTCAGTCACGGTGGCTCAGCAGAGTTCCGCAACCGATTTGTCGCCGTCGAATTACGTGGATACCGAAACGCTCTGATCCCGAGCAGAACCGGCGCATTTTTGCAGCATCAAAAACCGTCGGCGTTCGCTGAATCTCTCCGCGCTCAAATTCAGACCCGGATAGCTTTCTCCTTGTGTTTCAGCTCGTACCAGCAGGGAGAGTATCCCGCATGTGGAAACAACGAATTCGTGCAGGTTTCCCGCTGCGGAGGCTGGAAATCGTACTCAGTCTTGCCGTTTTTCTCCTGGATGGCGTAATAGAATTGCACAGTCAGCGTCCCGTAGGGATTGTGGCCGGACGCAAGTCTGTATCGCCAAACCAAATAATCGACAGCATAGGACAGCGCCGCTACGGCGATCAAAACGAACATCAAGGTCAGTGCGATTTTCTTCACCGGGTGAATCGTATTCATTGCCGAGTCTTTACGGCACGATTTTGCTCATTGGCGATTTAGCCAGTTCAATTTACAGTTAAATAACAACTACCCGAATCACGTTGCGTAATATTTCTTAGGGAGCCTAAATGTTCGCGCGTCTGAGTGGCGATGGAAATAGCGCATCCTCGATCCGGTCGCTGAGTGCGATTGTACTCGCCTTCTTCTGTTGTGGTGCTGCCGCCGCCGCCCAATCGCAGGAACTTCGACTCCAATTTGATTCCTCGAAAACTAGTATCGCCTTCACCCTCGGCGACATCCTGCACACCGTCCATGGCTCCTTCCAATTGAAACAGGGGGACGTGAAATACAACACTGCGACCAAGTCTGTGAGCGGCAATCTTATCGTCGACGCGACCTCGGGGCAAAGCGGTAATCGCAGCCGCGACCGCAAGATGCATAAGGAAATTATCGAGAGCGCTCAATTCCCTGTAATCAGCTTTCGCCCTGACCGTGTAGAGGGAACCGTTGCGACGATGGGAGCCTCAACCTTGCAGGTGCACGGAATCTTTTCTATTCACGGCACCGACCACGAACTGACGATGCCAGTGCGCGTAGAAGTCTTCCCCGACCATTGGACCGCTGACACCCACTTCACAATCCCGTACGTCAAGTGGGGCATTAAGAACCCGAGCACATTCGTGCTGCGGGTCAGCGAGTCGGTTGAGATTGATGTTCACGCGACTGGTGCAAGTCCTTCTACGGGCAGCCCGCATTAAGGAACGGCTCGTGGCCATTCCAGTGGTTGCGCGCGTCCGGGAACTCTCTAATTTCGACTCCTTGTTGCCTATGGTTTTTGCTAGTCTTTTCGCACTATTGATACTGCGGTCGAATGCAGCTACATTCCACAATTCTGGGCCCGAGTATATAGTTATCCTGAAATTATGAGCACTTCATCCAGCGTTTTGCCGCTTCAGAGTAAGAAGCGCCGTTGGCAGAAGATCACTGCGGCGGTTCTTACCGTAACGTTCGTTCTTTGGCTGGCGTTTGTCACCTTCATATGGCGTGCGATGCACAAGCCGCCCGAAGACTTCGCGCGCGTGATGTCACACATGCCATGGGAAGTCTTCCTTATCGTGCCTTTTGAGACGCTTTGGACCCGGGCCCGCGCTGGCCATCTAAATGTCGGCGATTCCGCCCCCGACTTCGCGCTCCTCAAGCTTGATAAGAGCGAAAGGGTGCATTTCTCTGAGGTCAACAAGGCACAGCCGGTGGTTATGGTCTTTGGCAGCTACACTTGACCACCCTTCCGGCGGGAGGTTCCCGCCCTCAACAAACTCTACGATCAATATGGGCAACAGGTCGCGTTTCTGGTTGTGTACATTACCGAGGCCCATCCCTCCGACGTGTGGCAGATGGAGAGCAACATAAAAGATAAGGTCGTATTTGCAACTCCCAAGGACGAGCAGGAACGCGCATTGATCGCCGGCGCTTGCGTTCGAAAGCTGGGCATCAAGTTCCCGGCTGTGCTCGATGAATTCGGCAACTCCACGGAACAGGCCTATACCGGCTGGCCGGATCGTATCTACTTAGTCGACCAGAACGGACGTGTGGCCTATAAGAGCAAGCCCGGCCCCTTCGGATTCAAAGCCTCCGAATTGGGCGCAGCTCTCGCCAAATTACCCAAATCACGTACGGCGGAAAAGTTCAGTCGCGGTTCCGAGTACGGCGGGGTTGTTTCACCGAACAACAGTGCGAGCGCGCATTGAAAAATTTGGCGACCGCGGACCGATAATTAACTAGAACCGATTGCGCGCTGCTGCGCCGAGGTATAAGTGCGCAGGGTGCAAAATGTTCTCCGCCCCGTTATTAGAATATTCCTGACCTGCCGCGAGAGATTGCATTAACATCTCACTTGTTCAAATGCCGCAACTTTTGAACAAGGACGTAGCCTAGTGGAGAAAGCTGCAGTAATTCCCAAGAAATCCCTGGCTGACTTGCTTTTCGGCGCTCCGCTGTCTTCGGAAGAAACCAGCCGCGAGCAGGTAGGTCCCAGCGCCGGGGTTGCAGTTTTCGGTCTGGATGCGCTCAGCTCGGCTGCCTACGGACCTGAGGCAGCACTCACTATCCTCATACCCGCGGGCGTGCTTGGCCTCGCCTACGTCGTTCCGATCAGCACTGCGGTCATCGTGTTGTTGGCGATTGTCTATTTCTCGTACATGCAAACCATAGCGGCCTATCCGTCCGGAGGCGGTTCCTACACCGTTTCCAGCGAGAACCTTGGCGCGACGGCTGGATTACTGGCCGCAGCGGCTCTGATGATCGACTATGTGCTCAATGTAGCCGTCGGCATCTCGGCTGGAGTGGGCGCGTTGATATCGGCGATTCCGCGCTTGCAGCCTCACACATTGTCACTTTGTCTGGCGATTTTGGTCGTGCTAACCCTGGTCAACCTTCGTGGCATTCGCGAAGCCGGGTTGGTATTCATGATTCCGACCTATCTGTTCGTGGGCTGCTTGTTCGCCGTTTTGGGTATCGGAATTTTTAAATGGATTGTTCATGGCGGGCATCCGGCCGCTGTGGTTGCGCCACCGCCGTTGTTACAGACCGGCATGTCGATAAGCACGTGGCTGTTGCTAAAGGCATTCGCGAGCGGCTGCACGGCGATGACCGGAGTAGAAGCCGTTAGCAACGGTGTGACCGCCTTCCGGGAACCGCGAAGCAAAACCGCGCGCGTAACGCTAACCGTCATTATTGGGATACTCATTTTGCTGCTCGCCGGCATCGGGCATCTGGTACGCGCGTATGGTATCGGGGCAACTTCGCCCGGGCAGCCTGGCTACCAGAGTGTGCTGTCGCAATTGACAGCTGCTGTCGTGGGAAAGGGTTGGTTCTATTTTGTAACCGTGAGCGCTGTCTTGCTTGTCCTTGCGCTGTCGGCGAACACCTCTTTCGCTGATTTTCCGCGCCTCTGCCGCGCGGTCGCCGAAAACCATTACCTGCCCTATCCATTCACGTTGCGCGGCCGGCGGCTGGTTTACTCGTATGGAATCTATGCGCTGGTGTTGCTGTCGGGATTGTTGCTGATCATTTTCCAAGGAATTACAGACCGACTCATTCCACTGTTTGCGGTGGGCGCGTTTCTGGCATTCACGCTCTCACAAGCCGGTATGGTCACTCACTGGAAACGAAATGGAGGCCGTCATGCCCGTGCCAGCATCTTGATCAACGGACTGGGCGCGATTTGTACCGGCATTGCTCTTTGCATCATCCTCGTCGCGAAATTCAAAGAGGGCGCGTGGATCACGGCCCTGCTGATTTCGCTAATGATGCTGTTAATGTCCGGCATCCGACGACATTACCACCGTATGGGACTGGAAACGGCGGACCCGCTCCCAGCGAGCTTAAAAGGGATTTCATCTCCCCTGGTCGTCCTGCCCATGGACCACTGGAGCCGTCTTTCGGAGAAAGCTCTGCGGTTCGCCTACTCGATTTCCCAAGAAATCTGCGTACTGCACATCGTGACCGGGGAGAATGAAAAAACGGACAAGTCGGAATTGCCTGCGCTTTGGGACGAATACGTTGAGCGGCCAGCTAAGGCTGCCGGGCTTAAGCCACCGGAACTCGTAATTCTGCAATCGCCCTACCGCTTCGTGGTAACGCCCATTTACGAATATGTTCTCGAACTCGAGCGCAAGAACCCGGGCCGTTACATCGCTGTGCTGGTGCCCGAACTGGTGGAACGACGCTGGATCTACTATCTGCTTCACAGTCAGCGCCCCACTGCGCTGAAACTGATTCTTTACCGAAAAGGCGATAGTCGTGTTGTCGTGATCAACGTTCCCTGGTATCTCAAATGCTGAAGTTGTACGCACAAAAACTTTGCGACACGCAGGTGCATTCGCGTTTCATCAAGGCCAAAGAGCGCAAGGATTGAACGTCATTTGTAATAAATAACGAGGAACACCCCAGAGATAACGGACCGGGTACGCACCTTGTGTGATTGTCGACCGGCCCGAGCGGACTTTGGTATTCGGTCTATTGAGCTCTGGCCTGCTTGTTCATCGGAAATTGCCGGTCGAGTTCAAGATTCAGCTCTAGCACATTGACTCTCGGCTCGCCTAAAAACCCGATCTGCCTGCCGTAGGTATGTTTCGCGAGCAGTGGCCGCAACTGATCAACGGTGGTTCCGCGGGCTTTGGCCACTCGAAGTAATTGGAACTCGGCTGCTGCAGGGGTGATATGGGGATCGAAGCCGGAAGCAGATGTCGTTACCAGATCGATCGGAACTTGTGTCCCAGGATTGTCGCTTTGCGCGGTGGCAACATCTGCTTTCACTCGATCAAGCAGTTTCTGGTTAGTTGGCCCGAAATTCGATCCTCCGGAGTTAGCTGCATCCCAGCCATTGCCCGCCGCCGAAGGCCTGGAGTGAAAATATCCTGGGCTGGAGAAGCCCTGACCAATGAGAGTTGAGCCAACAATCTGTCCGTCTTTCTGGATCAGCTGTCCATTTGCCTTGTGCGGAAAAATCAGCTGCGCCAGGCCGGTGACTACCAGAGGGTAGATCAAACCGAAAAGAATGGTCGTGGCGATTGTCATCCACAGCGAAATAAGAAGATTCTTCTTCATGAAAGCCTCACTATGCCAAGCCGATGCGGGTGATCACCATGTCGATCAGCTTGATGCCGATAAACGGAATGATCACTCCCCCCACACCGTAGATCCACAGATTGTTACGCAATAAGATAGCGGCGCCCACAGGGCGATATTTGACTCCACGTAGTGCAAGCGGAATTAACGCAACAATGATCAGTGCGTTAAAAATTACGGCGGAGAGGATCGCCGATTGCGGAGTCTGCAAATGCATGATGTTCAATGCGTTCAGGACCGGGAAGGTGCCCGCAAACATAGCCGGAATGATCGCGAAGTACTTCGCAACATCATTGGCGATGGAAAATGTTGTCAGCGCGCCGCGTGTCATCAGCAATTGCTTGCCGATTTCGACGATTTCAATCAGCTTGGTGGGATTCGAATCCAGGTCCACCATGTTGCCGGCCTCTTTCGCGGCTTGCGTACCGGTGTTCATGGCGACGCCAACATCGGCTTGCGCCAGAGCAGGCGCATCGTTGGTGCCGTCTCCGGTCATAGCGACCAGCTTGCCCTCACCTTGCTCCCGCTTGATGAGATCCATTTTGTCTTTGGGCGTGGCCTGGGCCAGGAAATCGTCCACACCGGCCTCGCGCGCAATTGCAGCTGCGGTGAGTGGATTGTCGCCGGTGATCATGACTGTCTTGATGCCCATAGCGCGGAGATGATCGAATCGGTCGCGGATGCCACCTTTCACGATGTCCTTAAGTTCTATGACCCCCAAGGCGCCGCGGCTCTTTTCAGCGACTACTAGAGGCGTGCCGCCCGAACGCGCAATCTCCTCAACAATGGCCTTAACATCATTTGGCATTGGGCGTCTGTTTTGCGAGAGGTAGTTTGTAACGGCATCGACTGAGCCCTTGCGAATTTCGAAGCCGTTGAGATCCACCCCAGACATGCGCGTCTGTGCGCTGAAAGGAATGAAGCGGGATTCCTGGGAGCTCAACTGACGGCCTCGCAATCCGTACTTCTCTTTTGCAAGGACGACAATGGAACGCCCTTCGGGAGTCTCATCGGCGAGCGACGAAAGCTGCGCTGCATCGGCCAGCTCCTGCTCAGTGACACCTGGCGCGGGAACGAAGCGTGATGCCTGGCGATTGCCGAGGGTGATGGTTCCAGTTTTATCCAGCAAAAGCGTATTTACGTCGCCTGCGGCTTCGACGGCACGGCCTGACATGGCAAGCACATTGTGTTGCACCAGTCGGTCCATGCCTGCAATCCCGATGGCCGAGAGCAAACCGCTAATCGTGGTCGGAATTAAGCAGACGAGCAAAGAAACCAACACAAACACGGTCTGTGGAGAGCCGGAGTAAATCGCAAACGGCTGAAGTGTCACCACCGCCAAAAGAAAGATAATGGTCAGGCCGGCGAGAAGAATATTTAACGCGATTTCGTTCGGGGTCTTCTGCCGCTCGGCGCCTTCGACCAGCGCGATCATACGATCCAGGAAGGTTTCCCCGGGATTGGATGTGATTTTCACTTTGATCTGATCGGAGAGAACTCGGGTCCCACCAGTTACGGCAGAACGGTCGCCTCCGCTTTCGCGTATTACAGGCGCAGATTCGCCGGTAATGGCCGACTCGTCCACCGATGCTATGCCCTCGATAATTTCTCCATCTGACGGGATGAACTCGCCGGCGGAAACCAGTACCATGTCCCCTGCTCTGAGTTTTGAGCTTGGGATCTTCTCGACTCGGCCGTCGCTGCCTAACAACCGATTGGCTACCGTCTCCGAACGCGCGCGGCGGAGCGTATCTGCTTGCGCTTTGCCGCGGCCTTCAGCCATGGCTTCCGCAAAATTTGCAAACAGAACCGTAAACCACAGCCAGAGCGTGATCTGCAGGTTGAACTTGAATGCAGCGCCACCTTTGAAGAGCAGAGCGGTAGTGATCACGCTGCCGATCTCCACCACGAACATGACGGGGTTGCCCATCATCTTTCGTGGGTTGAGTTTCACGAATGCATCTACAATCGCGCGCCGAACGATCTTCCATTCCCAGACCGCTTTCTTGCCGCGCCTTGTGGGCGACTGCCCAAGGCGAATCATCGGTGCTTGTGGAGGCATTTTGATTTCTGTGGTCGTTGTCGTCGTCATGCGTGAGCCTCCTAGAAAGTCTTGCCTGTAGCCATAAGCAGATGCTCAAGGATCGGACCCAGGCTTAACGCCGGGAAAAATGTCAGCGCACCCACGATCAGAATCACGCCGATTAAGAGCACAGTGAACAGCGGTGTGGTCACTGGGAAAGTTCCCAAAGATGGTGGGACATACTTTTTCTGCGCCAGATTGCCGGCAATAGCAAGCATTGGAATGATCATCAAAAAGCGTCCGACCAGCATGGTCATGGCGCCCGCGGTGTTGTACCAGAGCGTGTTGGTGGTCAGTCCTGCAAACGCCGACCCGTTGTTTCCGGCTTGCGAAACAAATGAATAAAGAATCTCGCTAAGTCCATGCGGACCGGGATTCAAAATGCTCGATGTGCCGAAAGACGCGACCGTCGAGATCGCACTGAAGGCGAGAATCACCAGAGGAAAAATCAAGGTGACCAACATGGCCATTTTTACGTCATACGCCTCAATTTTCTTCCCCAGATATTCCGGAGTTCGTCCGACCATTAGTCCCGCAATGAATACCGAGAGCACAATGTAGACCAGCATTCCGTACATCCCTGATCCGACGCCGCCGAAGACGACCTCGCTTAGCATGATGTTGGCCAGCGGAACCATGCCGCCGAGCGGAGTAAACGAGTCATGCCAGCTGTTGATCGCACCACAGCTTGTGTCGGTGGTGACAGTGGCCCACAGCGCGCTGTTGGCGATGCCGAAGCGCACTTCCTTGCCTTCCATGTTTCCGCCGGGCTGCAGTGCGGTGGCGTGTTGGTTGGTTCCGGCCAGCATTGGATTGCCACGAGCCTCCGCCCAGTAAGCCACCGTCACCCCCGCCAGGAATAGGGTTGCCATCGCTGCCCACACCGCCCACCCGTGGCGCTGCGAACCAGTCATGCGTCCTAAGGTGTAGGTGAGCCCTCCACCGATGGCGAAGATCGACACCAGCTCAATGAAGTTGGATAAGGGCGTGGGGTTTTCAAACGGGTGGGAACTGTTCGCGTTGAAAAAACCGCCGCCGTTTGTGCCGAGTTCCTTAATGATCTCCTGTGACGCCACCGGGCCTTGGGCGATGGTTTGCGTGGTCACGGTGTCCATGACCGGTTTACCTTGCGCGTCCACCATTGGCTTACCGTCTGGTGTGGTCTTTTGAACCTGCATGGGTTCGACTAGCTTTGCGCTGTCGTAAGGTCTGAAATTCTGGACAACGCCTTGCGAGACGAGAACCAGCGCTCCGATGATGCAAGTGGGCAGAAGCACCCACAAGTTGCAGCGAACAAGATCAACCCAGAAATTGCCGATGGTCTGCATCTGGCGACGAGCGATTCCGCGGATGAAGGCGATTGCTAAAACAATTCCCACCGCCGCAGACATGAAATTGTGATAAGCGAGCCCAGCCATCTGGGTGAGATAGCTCATGGTGGTCTCGCCGGAATAGTTTTGCCAATTGGTATTGGTGGTGAAAGACGCTGCAGTATTGAACGCCAGCGCACCAGGATTCACCGCGCCAAACTTCTGCGGGTTGAACGGTAGATAGGCTTGTAGTCGCTCGAACCCATAGAGCACAAGCATTGAAACCATGCTGAAGAGAAGCATGGACGCCGCATATTCGGTCCAGCGCATCTCGCGGTTTTCATCGACTCCGCAAACTCGATACAAAAGTCGTTCAACCGGTCGCAGCACGGGGTCCATGAACGTCCGTTCGCGGTTGAATACCCTGGTCAGAAAAACCCCGATAGGCTTCGTGAGCAGAAACACGCAGAAAAGAAACAGGAAAATTTGGAACCAACCATTGGCTGTCATATCAAAATTTCTCCGGACGCAGCAGCGCGTACACCAGGTACACGGCTGTCAGCACACTGACTGCGAGCATAATCATCGATTCGAGGCCCATAGAATTTTCCTCACTTCACGCGATCGCAGAAATATACGTAGCCAATGGACGCACTGAAAAATGCGATTGTGATTGCTATCCAAAGAATGTCTTGCATGGCGTCCTCCAAAATTCTGTAGCATTCTGCGAATGCCTAAAACAAAAGTCCTACCTCGCCTATGCCGCGTGGCTGGTCCTGATTCCCGCCGTCTGAACCAAAAGCATCTCCGCGAGTGATATCTGCCGCTCGAACAAACGAAAAATCCCCGCGGACGAAAAATCGCTGATATTGAAACGTAGGGGTCAACGTCGCCGACCAGGCTGCGCTGCCTGGACCGTAAAGGAGATTTACATCTTGTTCAGCAGCATTCCCGCTGCTGCCGATGTATTCTCCACGCCCAGCTAGAGAGAACCCATGTTTGAAGCTGCGGCTTACCAAAATCGCGCCACCGTTGGTTGAAGCCCCGCGCACCACGCCAACGCGAGCATTAGTAGGGACGCTGCCGTACTGATAATAGGGCTGAACAATCCAGTTCCCTTTTGTGTAGGTATAGATCAGCGCGTACATGCTGCCGTTGTTTTGCACGGGCGTAGCTAGAGTTTGACGGACGGTCTGCCCCAGATTTCCCATGGCCGTGAATTCCACGCTGTGCGGCCCCTTGGCGTAAGTTAATGAGCCGCTTAGCCACGAATAACGATTGGAGTAATAACCGTCGTTCCAACTGATCGATGCGCTGAACTTGCCCATCGTCTGATTCACCTGGATTCCGCGATTGACTGAGTTCTCCTGGTTCCACAGCAAGCCCCGCTCAATATTCATGTTCTGGAAGTCAAAAGTGGATTCGGCGCCCATCAGCGTTGGCAGCGCTCCAACCAGAATGGACGTGTTCTTTCCAGGTAACAGCTTAAGATATGCGGCCGGCACTGGTCCCCAAAGGTCGGTAATCGTTTTATCAGTCGAGAGGAATGCTGTCCCCAAAGCCGGAATATCGTAGGCGCCGGCTTGCACGTAGAACTGCCACCAGCCGTTCGTCTTCTGAATGAATACCTGCGCATTGCTTAGGGCCGCTTGCGTCGCGTTATCCCCGGCGACGTGATTGCCCTGCCATAAACCGAGCCCGCTAACCACGCCATCCAAGTCGAGTTTGCCCAAGGGGCCGGCATCAATCATGATCGGCGGCGCAGCTTGCAGCGGACCGATAATCGCAGGAGTAGCAAGCGGAGTGGCAGGTGGTGTAGGTTGGCTTGTATTTTGCGCTGAAGACCGAACCGTCGTCGACAGAACCAGCGCCATAATCAGCCATCGCAACTTCACAGTTTTTTGACTTTTTTTGTCGGAGAGTCTGAGAACGTGGGCTCGCGGTGCGGCAATACTTGTTCGACCAACGTCGCTCCGGATACGGCAGGTGGCCTCGCCTCTCACGTTATCCCTGCCATTCGGTGACGACGACGGGTCACGATGTCCGGGAGCGCCGCTTCTGAAATATAAAACGGATACTTGTTTGCGGCGCGTCTGTTTCTCCTCCGCGATTAGCGCCATTAAAAACCAGATCATGAAGCCGACACCTAGTAGCGACACGACGATGAGGCCCAGCACGCCATAGTCAGGAACTGCGTTAATTGCGAGTATGTGCATCATCGCGCCACGTTACTGCCCTTATCCAACCTTGATTTGACAGTAAGTGGCGTAAAACCGGAGTAAAGAGTTTCTAAAGAATTCCTAAAGAACAGCAAACCTTTATGAATTCTTTATGCGAGCCTCTAGCCCTAAGTGGAAAGAGCGAACGCTCCTGACCTCCTGAGCGCAAGATTAACAAGAGGTGATGCAAGAGAAAGCTGTGGGGTTACGTGTGATCTCGCCGGAGAGATTTAAGCTTGTAATTTGTAGAAGGAATGGCCTCTACTCGCCCGGCTCAAAGCGATAGCCTATCCAGGGCTCGGTCGTGATGTATCGGGAAGAGTTTTCGCCGGATTCCAGCTTCTTGCGCAGATGGCCCACGAAAACGCGCAGGTATTCCGGCTGCTCGACGCTGTTAGGGCCCCAGACGGCTGCGAGGAGAGCGCGATGAGTAATGACCTTGCCCGGGTGCTTCGCCAAGTGGACGAGCAAATCGAATTCTTTGGGGGTTAGATGGATCTCCCTGTTTTTCACGCTAACGGCGCGAGACGGCACGTCTATACGAAAGTCCCCGACTTCAATTGTCTCGACGGCTGACAGATCCGGAACAGTAGCTCGTCGAAGCGCCGCACGCACCCGCGCCAAAAGCTCGTTGACGCTAAAAGGTTTCGTGACGTAGTCGTCCGCGCCGGCATCCAGTGCCTGCACTTTGATGGCTTCCTCGCCTTTGACCGACAAAACGATAATGGGAACGCGGGAGTCCTGGCGAATTCGTCTGCACAACTCCAGGCCGTCCATTATTGGCATGCGGAGATCGGTGATGACCAGGTCGGGCGACCAGGATTTCATTTCATTAAGAGCCTCTTCCCCGTCGCCAGCGCTGCGAACACCATAGCCCTGGCTCGACAGAGTGGTCTTCAGCACCCGAGTGATTTGCGGTTCATCATCGACGACGAGAATGTTCCCTTTTGCCTCAGGTTCGGCCATGGCGCATCATTTCATTTCCTGAGTAACGATGTGAACGTCTACTGGAGGCGCGTCCCGCAGAAATTTGTGTATTGCCGAGAGATACAAGTATTTTCGCCAACCCTTTTGCGCAGACCGCCCGAACACGACTTGTGTAATATGTTTGTCCCGCACTACTTTGGCGACTTCCTCGGCGACGTTCTTACCCTTTACGCGAACGATTCTGGCGCCAAAGTTTTCGCCGAAGCGAATATTTTGGGCGAGGCTGCGCTGATCTTCATGACCTTCATCCGTACCGATGTCGACGTAGATAACATAAAGTTCGGCGTCAATTCTTTGTGCCATGCGCGCCGCTCTCGCGATGAGATACTGCGCGGCAGGGCTGGAGCTGATGCATACGCCTATGCGCTCGCGAAGAGCTAGATTCGTGCCCAAACCCTCTTTCTCCAGGTAAGACTCAAGGCTGCGATCCACAGCTCGAGCCACCTGTTGCAACGCCAGTTCACGCAACGCGATCAGGTTGCCGGAACGGAAGAAGTGACCAAGCGCTCGCTCAGCACGATCGAGCGGATATATGTCCCCCCGTCGCATGCGGGTCTGAAGAGCTTCCGGGGTAAGATCCGCCAACACGATCTCATTCACTTTCTGAATGACCCAGTCGGGGACGGTCTCGCGGACCTGGATTCCTGTGATATCAAGAATGGTCGGCTGCATGCTTTCTATGTGCTGCACATTCATGGTCGAAAGCACGTCGATACCAGCGTCCAACAAATCCAATACGTCCTGGTAACGTTTGGGGTGCTTGGCGCCCTCTATGTTGGTGTGGGCGAGTTCATCGACCAACGCGACTCTCGGCTTCCGCGCAAGAATCGCATCCACGTCCATTTCTTCAAAAGCGGTGCCCTTGTACTCGATATTGCGCCGGGGGACGGTTTCTAATTTGGAAGCCAGCTCGGCGATTCCTTTGCGCCCGTGAGTTTCGACAACCCCGATTACTACATCCTCGCCGCGGCTATGCCGGCGAATGCCTTCACTGAGCATGTTGAATGTCTTGCCAACGCCGGGCGCATACCCAAGAAAAAGCTTAAAAATTGCTTGCTTCTTCTGCGGCGCGGTTTCTTCCAGCCACTGCTCGGGCGTCTTCGGCATGATATGTATTATGTTCAGTTGTTATAGTGAAGCGAATGTTGAAGAGCCTGAAGCGTGACACGATACACATTTAATTCGGCGTTTCGCTTTGTCGCATCAGCCGTTGTGATTTCAATCATAGTATTTGTTTACTTTCGCTGGTTGCATGTTAATCCAGCAACCGTCGGATTTACCTTCCTGCTTGTAATTCTTTTTATATCCGCGGCTTGGGGATTGCGCTATGCGATTTTCGCCGCTGTGCTCGCGGCCATAGCTTACAACTACTTCTTTCTGCCTCCGCTCTTCAGATTCACGATTGCCGATTCCCAGAACTGGGTCGCGTTGATTGCATTTCTGGTCACGGCAGTGGCGGCCAGCCAGCTATCGGAACGCGCCCGCCGCGGCGCACTCTATGCGGACCAGCGCCGCAGAGAGGTTGAAAGACTCTACAGTTTCAGCCAGCAACTGTGGCTGAGTGAAAACGTCTTCGAGCTTTTGAATGTAATCCCAAAACACATCGTAGATTCATTTGAAGTCAGCGGGGCTGCACTCTTTATACATGGTAAGCAGGAGACGTATTTTTTCGACGATCGTAGTCGCAACCTATTTCCAGTTGACCAACTGAAGGCAATCAGTGACCGCGGAGAGCCGGTACTCGACCGTGCACAGCGCATCTGCTATATGCCGCTCCGAATGGGGATTCGAACCGTCGGCGCCCTGGGTATTGCAGGTTGCGATTTCTCGCGTGAAAGTCTGGAGGCGATTGGCAGCCTGGTTGCGATCTCGATCGAGCGCGGGCATACCGTCGAACGATTGACAAAAAGCGAGGCTGCACGAGAGAACGACCGCTTGCGATCAGTGCTGCTGGACTCCGTCACTCACGAATTCCGTACGCCCCTCACCGCAATAAAGGCGTCTGCCGAAACGCTGCTCTCCGATGTGGAATTGGACAAACCACAAAGAAAAGATCTGCTGCTGGTAATCAATCAGGAAAGCGACAGGCTGAACCGGCTGGTTGGAGAGGCCGCGGAAGTAACACAACTCGATTCACACGAAATTCAGCTTCATATGGAGACCCACCAAATTCGCGAGGCCATAGATGCTGCAATCAAAAGCTCACATTCGGCGTTGAGCGAGCATCCCATAGAGGTTGTAATCCCTCCGAATCTTCCTCCGGTCCGAATGGATCTCGAACGAATTACTGAGGTGTTGGTCCAACTGCTCGAGAACGCTGGCAAATACTCGCCCCCGCAAAGTCCGATTTACGTAACCGCAGAACTCCGGAATTCCGAAGTGGTCACCAGCATTGCAGATCACGGACCGGGGATTGAGAACATAGAACAGGAAATGATTTTCGAGAAGTTCTACCGTGGACGTAATCAGAGGATGCTGATCCCGGGCACTGGAATGGGCTTGCCAATTGCCAAAGCGATTGTCGAACTCCACGGCGGCAAGATAGGTGTCACCAGCCAGACTGGGAGGGGATCGGTGTTCTATTTTTCTCTTCCTACGGACCGATAGGGAAACTTCGTTATGAAGGTATGGTAGGCACGTGGGGACTCGAACCCCAGACCTCTACCGTGTTTTTGGAACCGCTCAAAGATCAATGAGTGTAATGGCGATTTTTCACTAATCGTTTGCGGGGAACCAGCGAGCAGTTCGATACGTACCTGAGCACAGTGGGGTGTTGGGTAGCTGTGACTGTACGTACCGGAGGGTAAATTATGGCAGGACCGATAAAACGGATCGGCATCGCCATCCTGATCGTGCTCGCGATATCCGCACTTGGACTAATCGGGTTTTTCAAGTTCGTTCAATATAGGATCGAATCCAGGCTTGCGGCACCAGTTTTAGTTCGCCAGTCCATTCCCGCGCCTGATTTCACGTATCGTACACTCGACGGAACCATACGGCATCTTGCGGCTTCGCACGGCAAAGTTGTGCTCCTGAATCTATGGGGGACCTGGTGCGTGCAATGCGTGGCAGAAATGCCCACCGTGCAAAAGCTCTATGATCATTATCGAGGGGATTCCGATGTTGAATTCCTCATCGTATCTAGATTGGACTCGCCTCGTGCCGTGCGCTCGTACGCGTACCGGAACAAGCTGAACTTGCCCTTCTATGTCACGGAAGATCGAGACATCCCCGATTCGATGCAGCTCAACCAATACCCATCCACGTTTATCTACGATCGAAACGGCTCCATCGTGTCCGAACATGCCGGTGCAAGCAATTGGTCTGATGAGTCGGTCGTTAGATTCATAGACCAGATCAGAGCCAGGTAGCGATTCTCGGCAGCCTCAACGAGTAATATCGCGATTTTTAGCCAGCTACTGACATGAGGGGCGCTGCCCTAAGGAAGATGCACTAAATACCCACTAAGAGTGACTCGAATGCTTATGAGACCAACCTCATTGTTCACTTTCACAATTGGTGTTTGCCTGGCTTCGTAGTAAGCGAGCGTGGACTCGTTCGCAAACGAAGTGCCAGACACGGGTGTGGTATGAGGGAACGTATTCACGATCTTCTGCGCAGGATCGGTTAAGACCGAGTACACCATCGTGTTCGACCCGTTGGTGTTAAATGCGGAGGCATTAAATCGTGTCACGACCAAGCGTGTGTGTGCCGGAACAGAGCTAAACGTAACCTGGCAAGTAGTCGCCAGTTCGCACACGTCATTAGCGACTGTTTGTTGATATGGGTTTCGTCCTGGTTCGTCGCGCAGTTGAACGACCTCGGATTTGGCAGTCTGTTGAGCAGAAGCGGTAGCCAAGAGCATGGCTAGCACCAGCAAATATTTCATGATCGCCTCCAGCGCTTTAAGTTGCGACTACGATGCGACGCAGTCTAGCATTTTGCGCCGAACGACTTGTCAATTGTTTGACAAATTATTTGTGCGGGGCGGCGCGAACAGGGCGGTGCCGCGCAATCTTAGAGTGTAGGTGTTGTAACCAGGCGATTACACTCAAAACCCCGGTCAATGAGTGCAACGGCGATATTTCAACAATGATGGAAAGGGGCCCGGATGCACTGCTGCTAGCGTTTGCGAGGTTTCCGTGCTACGCTTTTTCGCCGTTTTCATCCGTCGGAAATGCGTCGTTCTGTTTCTTATGGCCTAATCTTAGGCGTTAAGGAGTGACCAAGATGAAAAGGCCTGTTTTGCGTCTGTTCTCTTTGCGTTGACACTGCTCACCTTGGGTACAACGCTAGTCGCGCAGAATCCCAATTACAGCAACGGCCCGGTTTGGCGAGTCATTTACGTTGATGTGAAACCCGGCATGGGCGACGCTTTTTGGACCGACATTCGGCAGAATTTCAAACCTATCTATGAAGAGTTCAAAAAGCAGGGCTGGATTGTTGACTATAAGTTCTACACAAACCCGGTGGCCGCGCATCCCGATGACTGGAGCGTTGCGATAGCAATCGAATACAAGAACTGGAGCACTCTGGATGAAATGGGGGACAAGGCGGGGGCGATTTCGGAAAAGCACTATGGCAGCCGCCAGGCTATGCTGGATGCGGCGAAGAAACGCAACGAAGTAGCGCCCACTCTCAGCACTTCACTAGCCCGCGAAGTAACTTTGAAATAACGAAGAAGAGAAAGTTAAAGAGCCGCCCCGTCGGGCGGCTTTTCCGTCTTGTGCCATACCGGCGAAATCAAGCGATTTCACCCAAGACCCGGTTGTGAGTGTAATCGCGATGTTACAACACTGGAGCGATCTCAATAAGTGATAACGCCCGATTACGATAGTCATTGGGGAAACCAAATGTCCGCTGGTAGACTGGGGCACCAAACGGAGAAACTTATGGGACAAGCTGCCACAATTAGCGTTCTTGCAGACGTACAAGCTAAGCCAAAACGCAAGCGGATGCTTCTGAAGTGGTCGCTCGTTGCGACTGCCCTGGTACTCGGCTATTTCACGTGGCAAATCGGCTCCGGCATGAGCGCTGGCGCACGGCTTTCCGATGATTCAGTGCGTCATTTCCATTCGCAATTAGACTCCGATGCCTTCGCCGATATCCTGAGCGAGTCTGATGCAGCCTTCCAGAACTCCGGAAACCGAGACGAGATAATCAAATTTCTCTCAGGTGTTCATTCAAAGCTGGGCTTATCACGTGGTTTCACCCGCACAAATATCTTCGTGAACGCTACGACCAGTGGCACATTCATCAGGGTTACTTATAAGAGCGCATTCGATCAGGGGAACGCCGTGGAAACATTCACGTGGAGAAAAGCGGATGGTAACCTTAAGCTCCTGCGCTACGACATCAACTCCAACCTGTTTGTCACACGATGAGGAAGCGCAAGCGCAGCTCGGGCACACCAAGATGTCCACTACGGTCGAAATCTACACCGTCTGGATTCCGCAAGCGCAGCGGAGGGCAGTCGAAAATCTCTCGCGAATGGTGACCAATGGTGACGAGTTGGTCAAAGTCGGGGAGAAGCTGCCGATGCTCACTCAGCAGATTCAATGAGATAAATGGTAGGCACGTGGGGACTCGAACCCCAGACCTCTACCGTGTCAAGGTAGCGCTCTAACCAACTGAGCTACGCGCCTATGAGAGCGGTTTCTGCTTTAGGCATTTTAGCACCGGACTCTGGCCTTGCAGTAGAGGAGGTCCGAGCTCGAAACAGTAAGCGTTATGTCACACACTGGCTGTCGCCGATGCGATTCGGGCACGGGTCGAGTTCACGATTGCGACGAATTTGCGCGCGATCTCGACTATGACTTGATGGTTACCCGACTTCAACGCTTCGGACTGCACAAGTTCACTGCCGACGCCCAAAGCTTCCGCGCCGGCTTCGAGAAATTCTGCGGCTGTGTTCAGGTTCACTCCGCCCGTGGGCACGAGCGGAATCTGCGGCAGGGGCCCTTTGATCGCCTTAATGTACTTCGCGCCGCCAACTTGACCGCAGGGAAACACTTTTACGAAATCTGATCCGGCTTTCCACGCCCTGACGATTTCCGTCGGCGTCAGCGCGCCAGCCATGATCAAAATATTTTCCTTCAAAGCAAACTCGATGGTTTCTACGTTCAGCGCCGGACTTACCAAAAATTCCGCGCCCGCATCACGGCAGCGGCGCGCAGCTTCTGCATCGAGGACAGTCCCGGCGCCGATCAGAATTTTTGACCCATTCGACTTGGCCAGTTCCCGAATCACTTCCACCGCGCCGGGAACCGTCATCGTGATCTCCACGATCGGAATACCGCCCTCGGCGACCGCCTCCGCCGCGATCAATGCTTCTCGGCGCGAGGACGCTCTCACCACTGGCACAATCCCGATCTCAACGATGCGGTCACGAACAGATCTCTTGTCCATAGTGTTTGCTGTGAATTTGTTCAGCGCGCGATTCGCGCTCCCACGCCCTTCATGGTCTGGATCACTTCTTTCAAGGTCGCCATGCTGGTGTCGCCGGGCGTGGTCATAGCAAGGGCGCCATGCGCCGCGCCGCATTCCACTGCCCACTGCGGCCCCTCGCCTGCGAGAAAACCGTAGATCAAGCCGGACGCGAAAGAGTCGCCGCCACCAACGCGGTCAAAAATCTCGAGGTCTTCGCGCTCCTTGGCCCTGTAAAACTGACCGTCACAATAGCAGATCGCACCCCAATCGTTTTTCGTGGCCGTCTTTGCCTTGCGCAAGGTGGTTGCGACCACATCAAAGGGAAAGTCTTTGATAACCTGGCCAATCATCTGCTTGAACGCATCCACTTCCAGCTTGGAAAAGTTCGCGTCCATGCCGGGAGTTTCATAACCCAGCGCCGCCGAGAAGTCCTCTTCATTGCCGATCATCACATTCACGTGCGGTGCAATGCGGCGGTTCACTTCCTGAGATTGTTTTTTGCCCCCAAGCGTCTTCCACAGCGATGGACGGTAGTTCAGATCGTAAGAGACAATCGTGCCATGCCGCTTGGCGGCTTTAATTGCTTCGAGTGCGACATCAGGCGTTGATGATGACAGCGCGCAGAAAATTCCTCCGGTGTGGAACCAGCGTGCGCCCTGTTTTCCGAAAATTTCGTCCCAATCTATGTCGCCGGGTTTCACCTGCGAAACTGCGGTATGACCGCGATCATACGAACCCAGCGCTGCGCGAACTCCGTAGCCGCGCTCGGTAAAGTTGAGGCCATTTCGCACCGTTCGTCCGACGCCATCATGCTCAACCCATCGCACCAATGATTGGTCAACACCGCCTTGAAAGATAAAATCCTGAATCAGCCGGCCGACGGGATCATCCGCCAGCGCGGTGACGATGGCAGTCTCTAATCCGAAGCAGCGTTTCAATCCGCGCGCAACGTTATATTCGCCGCCGCCCTCGTAGACATCAAAATGCCGAGTCGTCGCGATCCGGCCGGCGCCGGGATCGAAGCGGAGCATCACTTCGCCCAGGCTCACCAGGTCCCAGCGACACTCCTGCTTTGGTCTGATCTTGAGTCCCATCCTTCTAATTTCAACGAGCTTGCCGGGTGTCGTCAACTGCGGGGAAAAGTTCCGCTGTCCCGCGATCGAGATTACAGGGTTATGTGCTGCACCATGTCCTCTAGCTTTTGCTGCTCCGCGGCTCGTTTCTGTTCCAACTCGGCAATCTCCTTGTGCAGCGTGTTGAGGCGGTCCTCCTGCGAATCTAACTGGTGCGTATAACGCGCGAGCAGGGCTTTTTCTTCGACGCTGCCCCTGAGCGCTTTCATGTTCTCGCGGATACGGGCCTGGTCATTATTGATTGCGCCGAGCTCTTTCTCGTGCGTTTGGGTCTCTGATTGCAATTTGCTGATCTGGTTTTTCTGCTCCAGCACCCGCCGGAACGCAGCCTGGATTTCTGGCGTCGTGACGTTTTCAGTCGCAAGAACTTCCACTTGATGCTCGGTAATATCGGTGAGCATGTACCGGGTCACGTCCTGGTGGAATTCCTCAACTGTCAGCTCATTGGTCTTGTCAGGATCCACGGCCACGCGAAAGCGATAATGCGACGCCGAGGTTTCCTCTGGTTTGTTATTGTCAACCAGCTTCCATCCGGCATGCAGCGGATGCTCGATTACAACCTGGCGCGCGGCCGTATCGGAGTTGCGAATTGTGTACTTTACCTTATCGTGATGTTCTCTCGAAAGAAACATCACGCCCTTGAGAATCTGAATGCGGCTGACCGGCAAGTCTCTCGATTCCGGTTGTGATGTGACGCGAACAGCCGTGTCCGCCGCGTAAGAGAGCAACCGGCGTTCGTTCGGATGAACGGTTTCGACCAAACCCTCGCCGGCAAAAGTTCCGCTGTCAATGATGTTGAACGTGCCAGAGTCAAGGGTGAGGCCGCTGGCGTTCTTGACCCAAAGCGCGCGCAGGGCGGGTTGGTTTTCGTTCGCCGTCCATAGCGTGACTTTTTCTGCCTCGATTCGCGATTGCAGGATGGGAACCAGTGCCGACTGGTTTTTGCCAATCGTTATTGCCTGTTTAATGTTGTATTCGAAGTAGTCGCCGAGCTCCTGCGCTTGAGCGACCACACCATTCTGAAGTTGTGCAAGCTGGGCTAAATTTCGGCCGTTCATAGGCATAGACATCGGAGCCGTAGCTGTCTGTACTTCGACTTGTTCGGACGAAGCGCCAAGCGCGCCCGTTCCATTTCGAGTCCGATAGTCATACTGCCCCGCAGCCTTGCCCGCCCCACTCCCCGATCCTAAGCCACCGGTCCCGGGTACACCACCGACAACCCCAGATACCGATTTGTCCTCTTCGTCTTTCATGGTTCCTTCATGCGTTTGGGGCGTCAGCATCGCCGATTCTGGCAATGCAATCTCCGGTCTGCGCGCATATAGCGGCTGAGAGATGTCCTGGATAAAGGATTGCGGCGCTCCTGCAATCAGCGACAATTGCACGTCTTTCCAGTCTTCGCCGATGGTGTTGTCCACGATCGCCCAGCCCTGGAGCAGCGGCTTTTCGTTAGGCTTTTCCGGAAGAATGATGCGATAAGTGCTCTTCCACACCGGCACTTCGCTAATGTAACTGACGAAGATATCGCGGTCACCATTTCCAGTTGCGGAGACCGTCATGCGCCGCAGATCACGCGCCCGCGATGAGCCGACAAGGTTCAGATAGCGGCCAACTTCGTCATTTAATTCATGTTCAGCCAGTCGCACCGAGACCCCTGTACCTAGTTCGAAGTTCTTCATCTCGCCTGAGTCGGTAACGATTGAGAAATCGGTCACATGATAAGTTGCGCCGGAGTCGTTAGTGCGATCTTCCTGCTCTACGCTCAACAGACGACCGCTCGCGGATTCACCCTTACCGGCGACTTCGACGCGTGAACCTCGCAGCGCGGAAAGAAACTCAGCGCGCGTAATCTGCTCGCCGAAAGGCAATCTCAGAGCGCGCAGGCGTTCATCCAGGGGAGCGATTGAGTTGTAGCGGATATCCGAGATTCTTCCGTCACCGAGGTCGACGACGGTCAATGACTTGAGAACGTCATTGAGTTGACCGGTGGTGAAGTCGATTCCCAGTTCCTGGTTTCCGCGCACCCGGGCAGAGTGCTCGAAGTAGCCGACTCCGTTCTTGTAAAGGACCACACGTTTTACTGGGAGCCGGGCGGCGTCTGTGTCTGAACTAGACGGCGATTGTTGTGCGGAACACAGCGCGCCCGCAATTACAAAAATCAAGAGAAGAATCAGCCAACGTTCCTTGCGCATTTGAACCTCCACAGATGGTGCAATTTAAAAGAAGAACGTTGGATATGAATAATGTTGCGATGTGAGTAGAAGGCGAGTTGGTTGTCACGGTCTATTTGCCAGACAAGATTAAATTGAATTCCTCTGGCGCAGGGTGACACTCTGGATGCGGTTGAGCGCACGTCTAGAAGTTATTGACAACTGAAAGCCGCTGAAAGTTCCTTTAGAACATCGATGAGGTGCTTGTGGAGGGCCCGCGCCGAATAGGAAATCATGCCAGGCAGGGGTTACCAAAGGCACAGTAACCCCGCCCACCTTATTGCTTTGCCTGAAGTGAGCTTCCATACTTTCAGGCAGGCATCAGTGCGGCCGAATGCTACTGAGACCTAGCTGTCGGATCTTAGCGTGTCTGATAACAAACAAATTAAAGCTTTAGGTTTGCGCTTCGCCCGTGGTCTTCAGATGACGGTCAAGACCGCCATTATGTTTACGGTGGACCATCGCAGCGTCGAGCGCCCTATTCAACAAAGCTTTGAATTACTGAACGCTCTGCTTAAAGAAGTAGGGCAGTTCACCTTCGGGTTTGTCGATAACCAGATCATGCTGAACAACCTGCTGACGACAGACCCGTCGTTGCGGCATTTGGAAACAGAATTTTTGAAGCGCGGAATTACAGCCGTAACCTTCGAACCTGGACTGACTCTCGGGCGTTACCGCAAAGTTGTGAACCTGCTTGCGGCTTCCGGCAAAGCGATTGAGGAGGCAGGAGGAACGCTGAATTTCCTGGACAAGAATGAGGTCGAAGGAGCGCGCATTCTTCCTGCAGCCAAAAACCAGAAGAAAGATGAGCAGGGCGACACCATCATCGATACCGATTCTGAAGCCTACATTCTGTCGAAGCAAATGGCTGATGAACAAGGGCCGCGGGATTTTCTGGACTCGATAGACGCGTTGCTCGAGTCAGGCTGCTTCGATCCTGCAGTGCGAAATGATGTGCTTTCGGAGTTTGCCACCCAACAGTTTGATGGCGCCGGGTACGGTGTCCCCATCGCGATGCCAACACTGGTTGCGTTAAAAGAGGGCCAAGTCGTTGTCGACGCAAACGCCGGCGCGGGGCCGGCGGTGGGACCATCGGGCTTTAGCCAGCCAATCATCGGGACGGACCAGGGAGCTACCAGCCAACAACCGGGAGAACCGGGAGGTGTTCCCTCAGAAGGAAGCGGCGGAAGGAGGCCTCAAGGCCGGCAAGTCGTAGGAAGGGTGCCGGGCGGAGGAAACGACGGCACATTTGTCCCGGGACAGGCCAGCCCCGGCGGATATTACAGCGATAGCTCGATTTCCGGCCCAGAAGGCGGTTCACCTAATCAATCGGATGTAGGTCCCTCGCCAAGCGCCTGGCGAAATGCCAACGGACTCTCCAACTCGGGGTCAGGCAGCTTCATGGAGATGGTGGAAGCATCCGTGCAGCGTTCTCTTTTGGAAGAGAGAGGGAATCCTCAAAAATCGTACGCCTCGCTGGCGCGTATTCTGCGCAATACGGGAGTGGACAAAATTCTCGAAAATTTTCCGGCGGAGCGCCGCCAGGAGCTGACCAGCCTGCCTCCAGAGAAATTAGCAGCCGAATACATTGAAGACACCGCTCTGCAGCTCGCGGGCCAGAAACTTCAGTCGGCGGAGGGACAGCCGCACAAAATACTGATCGAAGAAGGCGCGATACGGGTCCTTGCGCGCAGCTTGCAAGCTACGCAAATGGCAGACAGGCTGGCGCAGAAACTGGCGAAATTCATACAGGATTTCGCGGTACCAGCGCACCTGCAGGAAAAAATTCGCGAGGAGCTGCAGTGGAGCACGCTAAGCGGCAGCAAGAGATATGCCCGCCTAATGGAAATTAAGCATTACTCCTCGACCGAGTTTCGCCGAGTGATCGATCTCGCGAAAGAGCTGATCAAGGCCCGGGAAATGGACCGCGCCACCACTCTCGCGACCCATTATTTCGATTTCCTTGATGATGGCGCGGAGTTCGACGTCACAGAGTTAAGCCGGGCGCCTGAGCTGATTCGCAGTATTCCGCTGGCACAGGCGGGATTCGCCAATAAGACGACGGAACGGCTAGGCCGGGCGTTGTTGCGCGAAGATCTCTCCGACTTTATACATGCCCAGGCGGCCACTGCGTTAACGGTTCTGGCCCAATCGGTGGCTTCATTCGAAAATTTCCAGGATGTTTTGGCAATCGGCGTCCTCCTCGAAACCTCGCTGAACCGCGACCCGGAAAAGCATAAAAAATGCTGCGGCAACAACTTGGGCCGATTGCTTCCTGCGGCCGCTATCGAGCGCATTATTGAGTTGTTCCTGCTGCAACGCGGCGATTCGGTATGGGGCAAGAGCTCCGCCACCTTGCTGCGCTTTGCCGCGCCCGCGAGCATCGAGAGTGTGTTCAACCATCTAATTCACGAGCGTGACGCACGCAATCGGCTGGGGCTGGTTCGACTGATTGGCCAGCTCGGTTCCGGGAGCATAGAAGTTGCTTACAAATATTTGAAAGACGACAGATGGTACGTGGTCAGAAATATCTGCGGAACTCTATTGGAGCTAAAAGATCCTGATCTGGCAGATCACATCGTCCCGGCGCTGGAACACAAAGACCCGCGAGTGCAGCAGGCCGCGCTCAAAGCTCTCGTTCATAGCCGGACTGTGCGAGCGGCGCCAGTGCTGGCCAATTCACTCTCTAAGTTGGCGCCGAACATCCTGGATGAAGCGCTTAATGAGCTCATGTTTCTGCGGCATGTGAAAACTATCGAGGGATTGGAACAATTTATTTGCCAGGCGGGAAGCAATCTGGCGGCTGCGAGAAAAGCAATTCAGGTCCTCGCCGCAATCGACGTAGACGAATCCCTGGAGTCATTAGCAACGCTACTGCGGAACGACACGCTGGATATTAATCTCCGAAGAGCGGCACTTCATGCGCTGACCAGCAACCGATCACCTGAGGCGACAGCGCTTCTCAAGGAATTTGCAAAGACTCACGGGCCGCTGGCCGAGGAAGCCGGCTCTGCTCTCAAGAAGGCTGCCGCCGCGAAGTAACTTCCGCGTGTTCAGACTGCGGTTACGCTGGCCCTGGCCTTTTCCTTTTCCAAAGACCTGAAATCCCGCAAAGATAATTCAAGACCGCCAAAATCCGGATGGTCGTTATAGCTGAGATTGAAAGCGATATCCAGAAGATCGCCCGGCAGCAACTTTTCCTTCTGAGCGCGTTCCGCCAATCGCCATCCCATTGCGTTGTACGTCAGTGAACGGCGCCAGTTACCGTTAACGGCCGTGCCTTGTCCGGGAGACAATTTCATACGAACGTGTTTCTCTTTTAGGACCTTGGGAGGCGCGGTCAGGCGCGCAGCTCGCGCACAGAAAATCGGCTCGTGATTCCCTGCCCCGAATGGCTCCAACTTCTGCAACGCCGCGAACAGCTCTGGCGTAATCGAATCCAGGGCAAGTTCGGCATCAAGGTTCAGCACCGGATCAAAGTCAGGCAACGACAGTCGCGAGCGGGCATAAGCATCTATGTGGGCCCTAAATTCAGCCACTCGCGATGACGGGAGAGAAAATCCCACTGCGTACGCGTGACCGCCATATCGTGTGAACAGGTGCGAGCAAGATTCGAGGCCATTCAACAAGTGAAACGCTGAAATGGACCGCCCGGAACCATGCGCCTCTTCGCCATCGCGTGAGATCACAATAGCGGGACGTCCATAACGCTCCACAACCCGCGTCGCGGTAATCCCAATTACCCCGCGATGCCATCCCTCGCCATCGATCACCATGCAATAGGAATCGCGCAGGGAGACTTCTTCAGTCAGTCGTTGTTCGATCGCATCTACAATCCGCCGCTCTTCTTCCTGACGCTCACTGTTCAACTTGTCAAGACGTTCCGCAATCTCACGGGCGCGAGTTGGATCTTTCAAGGTGAACAGGTCAATCACATCCGCTGCAATATCCATCCGACCAGCAGCATTGATCCTTGGAGCAATGCGGAATGCGACCTCCTCTGAAGTCAGCGGCCTGCCGTCGAGATGCGCCAGTTCCAGCAACGCCTTCAACCCAGGGTTCACGGCCGTCCGCAGCGCGTTCAAGCCCAGGCTGGCAATGACACGATTCTCTCCATGCAAGGGCACCGAATCGGCAATGGTTGCGATTGCCGCGACTTTCATGAATGAAATGAGCAATGAGGCCTGGTCGCGGTGCGCCAGTCGCCTCGCCAAAAGCGCTTGCGCAAATTTGAAAGCAATCCCGGCGCCGCAAAGCGATTTGCACGGATACTCGCAGCCAGGCTGATTGGGATTGACCACAGCGTAGGCGTGCGGCAATCCATCAGGGCCAGGGAGGTGATGGTCGGTGATGATGAGGTCAACCCCGGCCCGACGCGCACTCTCGGCTGCGGCGAATGCGCGGGTACCGGAATCGACACTGATGATCAATCGAATGCCGCCAGCGGCGGCGCGTTCGATCACGTCGCCCCGCAAGTCATAGCCCTCGCGAATCCGGTGCGGCACATGGAAATCCGCGCTGCCGCCGCACAGTTCAATCGCGGCTTTCAGGATTACGACAGCGGTCGTGCCGTCAACGTCGTAGTCGCCGTAGACCAGAATTCCTTCTTTCCGTTCGATGGCAGCCTCGAGCCGGTCCACGGCGGATTTCATCCCAGTCATTAATAAAGGTGAATGAAGTTGATCGAGGGTTGGAGACAGAAAAGCGGCCGCGGCCTCTGGCGTGGTTATTCCGCGGAGCAGAAGGAGCTTCGCAACGGTATCGTTAAGGTTCTGGGATTTTGGGAAAAGCTTCAACGAGGACAAAGCATCAGCGAGCGCCCGCACCGGAGCAGGTTCAGCTTCTCTTAGGTTCCAACGCACGGCCTAGGGCTCTTCATCGGTGCCGGATCCGTCGATGGCGATTCCGCCGAAGTCCTCGGACACTTCCATCAGCCGCTGATAATGGTCATACCACTCGGTCGAGACCTCGTAAACCATCATCACGCCCTGGAAGGCAAATCCGAGTTGCACAAAACCGGTCTTGCCGAGGTAAGTTCGCAGCCAGCGTGCGTCTTCAAGGTCCTCATCGCTTGAAAACTCGCCGCTGCTGAGGCGCTGGATCATCGAATCCAGTTCCTCTTTTTGGAGCATCCACGAATCCATAGTCAGGAAGGGAGAGCCGGCCGATTTCGCAAGCTCCACAAAATCTTTCCACCCCTCGGCCGGATCTTCCCCCGGCTTCCACATGACAGCCTGGATCTCTTCGTGGTCGACGTAACCCGGGAAACGGCGCATGCCGTGGCCCTCGATAAACGCCACCATGTCGTCTTTCAAGGTTGCTAGATTGTCCGGCAAATTGGACATCGCTAATGAAGCATTGTATGCCAGTTAACCGCTGGTCGTCAGCTGTTAGCCGTCAGGAGACGCCTTGCAAATGGCCCAAAACTGACAGCCGAGGGCTGAAGGCTGATAGCTTATTTTCCTGTGCTAAACTAAAAATTCAACTTACAACTTCTGATCAGACATGCTGCTCTCGAAAGAATACGTGGGCTACCTGGCCCGCGAAACCACCAAAAAACTCGTCGCTTCCGAATTCATCGAAACCAAGAACCTGCAAGCGGTTACGGAGAAAGTGCACGCCGCTATGCTCGATGAATTTGGCCTAGAGGACCGGATTAATGACGAAGTCCGCGTGATCCTCGAAGCCTATTCAGACGAGATGCGTAACAGTGGGGCCGACTATCAGGAGATGTTCCGCAAGGTCAAGAACGAGCTGGTGCGCAAGTACAAGGCGGTGCTATGAGGGTCAACCGCGACAAAGCCAATAAAGTTGCGCACGTAGTCACAGACGCGCTCGCCTCGCTGGAGGAAGTTGATTTTGTCGAGGACCGCAACACCATACGCCTCGAAGTTCGTAAAATTCTGGAGGACTTGCTGAACCAGGAAGAGCGTATTGACAAGGCCGCCCGCCAGAAAATCGAAAGCCAGAAGCGCACCATTCTTGAAGGCAGCCAGGAATGGGACATTCTCTACCGCAAGTACTACAACGAAGAAGTAAAAAAGCTCGGCGTCTGACTTTTCAGCAAAGCTCAATCTTCCCTGCTCTCACTCTATTCCATCCGATTCACGCGATAATAGGAGCGTGAAGTACGATGCCAATTTTTCTGCACTGATCAAAAGGGCCGCATCGGCTGCAGGTTTCGACCTGGCGGGAATCGCTCCAGCCCAACAATTCCAGGAGTTGAACTATTTTCCTGATTGGGTCGCAGCCGGCCGGGCGGGCGAGATGAAGTATCTGGAAGCGAGGAACGACGCGGGCGAACTGCGGCGGGCTTCTTTGCGGTCGGTACTTCCCTGGGCGCGAAGTGTGGTCGTATGCGCAATCAACTACAACACAGATCATCCTTATTCGACCGACGTCGGCGATCCGATACGCGGCTGGATTTCACGTTATGCCTGGAGCCGCGAAGACTATCACGATTCAGTTCTGCGCCGCGTGCGAGAAGTAGAAGCGATGGTAAAAGAAACTGGCAGCGATGAAGGACCGATTGAAACCCGCTCCTATGTTGACACCGGGCCCGTAGTAGAGCGCGTTTATGCGAAATACGCCGGAGTCGGCTGGCTGGGAAAGAATACCTGCCTTATTAACCAGAAGCTTGGCTCGTGGCTTTTTTTGGGTGTGATAGTAACGTCGTTAGAATTGACGCCGGACCTAGCCACGCCCGATCGCTGCGGAAGCTGCACTCGATGCATCGACGCTTGCCCCACTCAAGCGCTTATTGCGCCTTACGAACTCGACTCTAATAAATGTATTTCCTACCTGACTATCGAGAAGCGCGGCGCGATCCCAGAAGAGTTACGCACGGGGATAGGACAGCAGGTGTTCGGCTGTGACATCTGCCAGGACGTTTGCCCGTGGAACCGAAAAGCGCCTTCGAGCGAAAAGCCCGAGTTTCAGGCTCGCGAAGGATTAGTAAATCCAGCGCTCGCGTGGCTGGCAGAAATTTCCGAAGAAGAATTCCGCGAGAAGTTCCGAGGCTCACCGGTAAAGCGCACAAAACGCTCGGGCCTGCGCAGAAATGCACTGATTGCAATCGGCAACAGCCGAGATGGCAGCTTGTTCCCGGTTGTTGAGCGCGCATCTCACGATCCAGACGCTGTGATTTCCGAAGCTGCGGTCTGGGCCAAGCGGCGGCTGCAAGAGTAGAAATCAATCACCTCAGAAACTTCCGGTTGACCACTCGCCTTCGGTCGCGTAGGCTTTGCCCGTTTGGAATCGCCCCTTACGTCAATCGTTCACCAGAGGAATATGGTCCCCATTCACGCGTTGTGGTTACCTATCCTGCTCTCAGCAGTAATTGTTTTTGTGGCGAGCTCGATCATTCACATGGCCCTTCCCATTCACAGAAGCGATTACCGCCAACTCCCCAACGAGGATGTCGTGCTCGATGCCTTGAGTACCGTGGGCGTGAGCCCAGGCCGGACATATCATTTCCCCTTCACCACGCATAAAGATATGAAATCGCCGCGAACTGTCGAGAAATTTAAGCGCGGGCCGGTGGGTTTGCTCACAATAAGGCCGAGCGGAGCGCCGAATATGGGAAAGTTCCTGGGCCAGTGGTTCATTTATTGCGTGGTGGTCAGCATCTTTACCGCTTATCTCACGGGCCGCACCCGCATGCCTGGCTCAGAGTATCTGGAGGTATTCCGGATCGCCGGCGCAACCGCCTTCATCGGATACTCGCTAGCACAATTGCAGAATGCAATCTGGAGAGGCGAAACCTGGGGTGTAACGCTGAAGCACGTTTTTGACGGCTTGATTTATGGTGTGCTGACAGCTGGCACCTTCGCATGGCTTTGGCCGAAGTAGGCGAGATTAGCCGAGCGCTATAAGAATGGGATGTAGGCTGGAACCTTGCGCTTGTAAGTTTCGAATTCCTCACCGAAGCGCGAGGCCAGCAATCGCTCTTCCGTGCGAACCCGAATCTCTGTTCCTGCGATGAACAGCGCAAGCGCCACTGCAAAAAGCTTCCACCCCGTGACGATTATTGCCGTGGCGCACAACACCAGCAGCATGGATGTATAAATCGGATTTCGGACGAGGGCGTACGGGCCTGACCGCACCAGCTTGTGTTCTGCGCCCAAAGCCGCATCAACCCGCAACTGCCCGGCAAGAGCTCGGGAAGAAGTCCAGGAGAGCGTCGCGGCTAGGGCAAACAAAATAACGGAAATTGCAGCGCGCCAGATCGGCAGTGGTCGTTCCCAAAAGTGCCCCTGCCACAATACTGTGAATGCCAGAAATTGCAGCAACACGCCCCATCGCGAGCGAGAATTCACCACAATTGCTGCAGTTGTCCCGCGGTGCGCCGGAATAAAGGGATAGAACCAGACCAGCACGCCGGTGACGATCAGAGCATAAGCGTATGCAGGCATCGCGTTGAGAAAGGCCTAGGCGTAATGAAATCGAAAATGAGAATTCAAGCGGAGTAGCGAAGGGTGAGGTGGCTATCCACGGCTCAGATAAACATCTCGTCCTGCGGCGCGGAAACCGAACTTCGTCCCCGGCGACGAAAGAAGAACGCCTCAAACCCCGCACTCAGTCCGCGCATTAATCCAGAAAGCTGCCGGACCGGAGAGACGACTGTTTTTTGCACTACCTCGCGGGTTTCTTCCAATTTGTCCATAGTGCTGGTGACGAATTCATCGGCGCGAATTACCTGAAGGCGAGTGCGGTCCACAATGTCAGTAAGGGTCGCATCCACGCGTTCCATTTGGGTGCGAAGCATGGTGGTGGAGACACTGACGTTGTCCACCACGGTGGCAATCTTGGGACGTAACTCGCTCATCATTGAGTGCGCCAGCTCAGCGGTTGGCAGGACTTTGGTTTTGACTTCATCCGCTAAGGATTCCACCTTTGCGCTGGTTTTGCGCATCGAGATGTACATGCCTGCAAGCATGCCAGCCTGCAGCAACACGGCAAGTGCAGTCACCGCGATAAAAAATATCAACCAACCATTCATGTTCGCGCCTAGATGGGCTGTGTTGAAAGCTAAACGTTGTCGCCGTCGCCCTTCGCCGCAGAAACCTTTTCGCGATATGCCCGACGTCCAGCATCAACTGCGGAACGAACCTGTTCTTTTTGCGCGTTGTAAACTTCACGCCCCCGCTCGGCCCATGTCTCGGCGTGCTCGCGCGCGTCCTCCGCGCGCTTACGCAAAAAGTCTCGCCCTTCTTCCGCCTTGGCCATAAGAATTTCGCGGGTCTCGCTGCCGGATTGCGGCGCGTACAAAAGGCCGACTACCGCACCGATCCCTATTCCGGTCAGGAACCACAAAAAACCGCCGCCGTTTCGCTCAGACATACCAAGCCTCCACAATCATTTCAACACAGGGATGGTAGCATCCGTACTAACGAATTACAATTCCAGCGCCCTTGTGCTCTCAGCCCATAGGCGAGACAATGTTCCGTTCCGGCTCACCTTTAAAAATCGGGAGCAACACCTTTTGTCTGACCGTAAATACCGCCAGCACGGATACCAGGATAGCGGCGAGGCCCGCCAGAAGGCATTTCAGCAGCCGACCACCCCGGCCCGCAAAGACAACACCTTCGGCCCTCGACCCGTCCAGATGCCAGGCACGCATTCGGTTTCGCGGTGCTCTCAGTGCGGGACGCTGCTGACCGCGCTTTCTGAGCCGCTCGGGCAATGTCCGAAGTGCGGCTTTGAGCTGCACTCCTGCAAACAATGCACCTACTTTGATCCTTCTAGTCGTTTTGAGTGCATGCAGCCGGTGCCGGACAGGATAGCCAAGAAGGACGCACGCAATGAATGTACGTTCTATTCGGTCAGCGTCCGGGTAGAGAAGCAGACTTCTACAGGCTCCGCCGCACAGCCCAATTCCGCGCGTAAAGCATTCGACGATCTATTCAAGGATTGAGCGCGGTAGCCAACTCTGGCCCAAGTACTACTTTGCAGCGGCTGCCTTAGCCGAGGAATCAGTTTCAAAGAGTAGTAGGCGGTCGCGAAAACGCCGCTGAGGAACCGACTCAACAAGTCTCGTCCATAAAGTGATTCCGAGCACGTACCAAATTGCGTTTGCGCCTAATGCGGCATTCACCACTACTGCCAAAGGTAAAAGACAAATCAAGAGTTGAATATTCGTCTTCAGACCGCCAAGCTCCCGCGGAGAACGACTTGTGATGTCGCCAAGGGCCAGGGATGGCAATTCCGGCATTGCAATTGGCACATCACCTCTTGATGGAGTTCGGAAATCCTTCACCCGCTGAAATAGCTGTGCAGTCTGCTTACAAACCTTCCAAACCGAAGAGGGCTCCAGGCTTGCAATGCTAAACACAGATGGTGTTCCATCTGGCCGCTTCCAACGAATATAGACGCGCGGAAACTTCCACCAACTCGGGCCGCCTTGGCCAATGCAGACGCTGTCAATTTCTTGCCTGGCGAGCGAAAACCGAACTTGTTCTCCGATGTAAGAAATTCGATCACCAGAAAACACAAGGAAGCCAATATCCCAATTGTAGTAATTCGTCCCATAAAACCGGACCAGGGCGCCGGGAGAAAATCCAACGGCAATGCTGTCCTCGATTAATCCCAAGCCCTCCCCCCGAAATCGCTGGGCAAGACGAGCCCGTTGAGCGCGTCTTCCAACAAGAGCCAGCTGCGTCGCAAGGAGTATGCACAAAATCGGCGTCGCGATCGCGCCAGCCGAATAGCAAAGCCATGCTGCATTTCCCTGGATGTGATGGGATTGAACGAACGCTGCGATTGCTGCAGGAGGTATAACGTGCACGACCAGTAACGTCCAAAGTCTCAACTGGTGACTTTTATGCCTGCTTGCAGCAGAAGCAAGGTTTTCCGGATCGGTCGCCTCAGGAACTGAGTAATGATCCTCCGAAGGCGTCAGCACTCGACTACCAGTGCCTGATTTCATCTCGATCTGATGCCGCTCCAGTATGGCATGAAGGCGTTCCGCCGGCATTGCAGCTGCCGCGGCAATCCGCTGCGCGCGCCTTACCATTGAAGGATGGGTTAACCAGGTGCCCGTGGCCTTTCCCCACTGAATCGGCATCAGGTTTAGTCGACTCAGCTTCAGCAAACCGGTGATCTGCGCCTCGGCATCCCCGTTGAGCGCCACCGCGCGTTCGTCCGCAGCAAACTCAAAGCGTCGCGAGAGCAAATAAAACAGCATCAGGGCTGCGAGAATCAAAACAAAATCCCGCTGTGACCAATGCCAAAACCATGCCGCGCCAGAGTACAACTGCGCCGCGACTCCGGTCGGCACATTCGAAATCCGGCTACGACTAAAAAAAATCTCCAGGCACACGCCCAAGAGCCCCGGAAACACGAGCGCAGCATAAAGAGCCAGCGCCCGCTTCTTAACGTGTCCCAGTTCAAGGTGGGCTATTTCGTGAGCCGCAACTGCATCGACTTCTCGCTTGCTGAGGTGTTTCAACAGGTAGTCCGTAAACATGACGACGCGGTTACCAGTTGCATAAGCGTTCGCGATTTGGCCTTTTCCTGTAGGGAGCACGAAGATCTGAGTAACTTTTACTCTAGCTTTGTTGGCAAGAGCGAATACTTGGTCCCGTAGTTCACCTGTCGTCAGCGCATGCGGATAGGAGTTGCTCACCCTCATCTGAACACTGCGAAGCACGATCCAGCTCAATAGTGCCAGCAGAAAAAAGCTGGCCGCAGCATTTGGGTCTTTCGCAATGCTTTCGATGGCAGCAACAAAGAACATTATCGGAAAAGCTTGCACACCCGCGTTCAGTAGCTGCTGCAGCAGGAATTCTCGCCGCGTCCATGTGGTTCCACGCAGGTGCAAGTGCAGGGGATAAGAAAGAGAGAGGCATACAAAATAGATCACGAAGGCGGGCCCGATCACGACTGCGATGTCTAGCAAAGTTGGTACCCATCCGGGCGACAATGCAAAACTGAACCATTCCTGAAGCGCCTGTCTTGCGCCTAGTCCAGAGGTGATCCACAGCAGCATGCTTCCCTTAATGCACCAGTTGATTGTGCGGAAATAACTGAACCATGCGGCCGTTGGATCGTGCTTTCCCAGAACCAGAGCTGTCCCCCGCATCCATAAAGTAACGGCAATTGGAAAGAGAATGAATGCGATCGCAACTCCAATGCTGCGGGAGAAGCTGTGAGCCGATCCGTAGAACAGGTGGATGGAAACGGGATGCACCGGCCCATCCAGCACAAATCGGTATGACAAAAAGTGACGATTGGATTCGTCCGCAAAACTCAGATTTTCCGGACTGTATTCAACGCTGCCAATCGCGGGAAAGTAAATGTACACCCAGAGTTGATGCGCTCCGGATGTTTTCAGTGCGTTAACTAAAGGGGCCAGGTCAAAATTGCCCTCGCGCCCACGACCGTTCCATCCCAGCAGGGAATCACAATTCGCCATCAGTTGCCTGCTGTTGTAATCAGCGAGAGCGCGGAGGTAGTTCTCTCGCGTGGCGGCAGGCCAGCGGTTCAGCGCTTGTGAGCTGGAACCGTTGGTCGACGGAGAATGGAAACGCTGTTCGGGACAGTGCAGGCTACTCGCGAGGCTATCGCGAAGTTTCTTCCAATTTTCAGGTCTTTCGACAAGGTTAAGTCGTACGGCAGCCGAACCTGGCTTGTCGAAGCGCAGCGAGAGTTCGGGTGACGGCGGACCATCGGAATCGTCGTCATCCGAGTCGTAATCCTGCCCGTAACCCCGCACACTCAGAACTACCAAAATCAACAACAGCCCCGCGCGATTGCGGTTCATCGCTACTCCCAAATATTTCAATTCCCAGGGATAGTAGCATTGTGCAATGTGGAACAGAACGAAAGAAAGAAACGAGTTTGTTCGAGGAAACCAGGGTAACTTCAGGGTTTCTGCGTCGGCCGCAGCAGGACTTCGCTGGCAAACGATTGCGGCGCTTGCGTCACCAGCATCGCAACGACGTGCGCCACGTCGTCCGGCTTAAGCATTTTGTTGGGGTTCTTGCCGGCGTGTGGACTCAGTTCTGTGTCCACCGAACCCGGGCAGACTACTGCCACTCGAATATTGTGTGGTCGCAGTTCCTCAGCAACGGAATAACTCAAGCCATTCAGTCCCCACTTCGAGGCTGCATAAGCGGCGCCATTCGCAAGGGCGTTTTTACCCGCCAGCGATGAGATGTTGACGATGTGGCCTGTTTTGGCGCGAATCATGGCCGGCGCGAAGCTCCGAATGCAGTAATAGACTCCACGCAGATTAGTATTCAGGACCTTTTCCCAATCCTCCGGTGTCAATTCGTGTAGCGGAGCGCTGAATGAGCCAACCCCGGCGTTGTTGACCAGAACGTCGATGCGGGCGAAAGTTTTTTCGACAAACCCGGCGAGGGCCTGCACCGATTCGAGATTGCTGACGTCGCAGTGCACGACCTTGGTCTGTCCGCCAAATCCGGCGATCTCAGAGGCGGTGGCCTGCAGCGGCTTCATGGAGCGACCGCACAGCACCACGGTGGAGCCCAGAGATGCGAGTCGCTGTGCAATAGCCGCTCCAATGCCGCGTCCGGCACCGGTGACGACGGCCACTTGGCCCGAAAGAGGCTTAGAGTCGTTGACATTCATATGCCGGATTTCCTTTCGACCAGGTTCTGAAAACCACCAGAAATATCACGTCCTGCATCTTAATCAATGTGAAGCGCGGGTGTGAAACCGAGAAACTTGCTTAAGTTGAATAACATACATATAATCCCGCTCACCGGAACTCGCCTTTTATACTGGCCCCGACGGTCCCCATGGGGCGCTGTGGAGTCCGGTGTTTTGCTGGGGTCGCCGCGCTACCACGAAGTAGTGGAGACCTTAGATTCTAATTTGCCGTTGCAGCGATTTCCCGAAAGTCAATTTCCTAAGGATTCGAGGAGCGATTGGAAATGAAAACAACTGTTCTGGCGTTTGTGCTCGTGACCGCCCTGGCGGCCGGCGCACAAGATGCGACTCCACAGCAAACTCAACCCGCCGCACCACCCGCCAGTGGCCAACAGCCTGCTGGACAACAGGCTGCCGGACAACCCAGCGCAGCCGCGCCCGAGATTAAAGATCCCGCTGAATATAACGCTTACATTGGAGCGGTCCAGCAAAAGGATCCCAACGCCAAAATCAGCGCCCTGGAGGCGTTCCTCACCCAGTACCCCAACAGTGTGATGAAGACCACCGGCCTTGAGCTATTGATGGCCACTTATCAGCAGGCCGGGAATCAAGCCAAAGTTGTAGACACAGCAAAGCGAGTGCTTACAGCAGATCCGTGCAACCTGCGTGCTTTGGCGCTGCTCACCTTTTTGGCGCGCCAGGGTGTCTCTTCGGGACAGAACCCGCAGCAAAACCTGGCCGACCTGTCGCAATACTCCGGCAAGGGTTTAGAGTGCCTGCAATCAGGGGCCAAACCAGCGGGTGTTTCTGACGCTGATTATGACAAACTCAAGCAGCAGGTCGCGCCAATATTCAACGGCGGATGCGGGTTCGCGGCACTGCAAAATAAAGACTATGCGAAGGCCCAACAGTGCATGAAGGCAGCCGTCGACGCCGAACCGAATGATCTGCAGAATGTCTATCCGCTGGCGATGGCCTACTTGACGGCGAATCCACCAGACTCATTGAACGGATTGTTCTACATTGCGCGAGCCGCCAGCCTCGCCCCCGCGGGACCGGCACAGAACCAGATTCAGAGTTACGGCGAAAAGGTTTATAAGAATTATCACGGAACCGATGAAGGCTGGATTGATTACGCTCTTCCAACCGCGAAGACCGCTACCAGCCCGCCAGCAGATTGGGGACAAAAGATCAGCAAATACGTTCCGCCCACGCCGGCGGAACAGGCGCACGATCTGGTGAAGGACAAAACTCCAGACCAGATTAAGCAGCTTAGCTTCGGCGAATGGGAACTTGTCCTCTCGGCCGGCACTCCGGAAGATCAGGACAAGGTTTGGAATGTCATCAAGAACGTTCCGCTGCAGATGGAAGGCAAGGTGATTGAGGCCACGAGTCCGACCGAACTGCACATTGCCGCTAGCGAAGACGATATCGAGCAGAACCGTGCCGATATTACATTAACCATGTCCGGACCAATTCCGGCGACCCGATTACCCAAGCCTGGTGACACCTTTGACTTCGAGGGAACCCCGACTTCTTACACCGCGACTCCATTCATGATGATGATGAGTGACGGGAAGCTGTTGAAGAAAGCAGGAGCCCCGGCGCCAAAGAAGCCAGTTCATCGCCGCCCCGTGCACAAGTCACAATCACAATAGAGCGACGCATTAAGAAACTAAGGCAGCCCTTTGGGGCTGCCTTTTTATTTGCTAAATGAGTCGTGGGTGCTTTAGCGGGCGAACTTTTTCTCGTAGGTTGCAGGGCGAGTGCTTCGCGGCGGGCGCCTGCCGCCATCGCGGAATTCGCGCACGTCTATTTTGAGTTCCCCGATCGTGCGGCTCAGAGTGTTACGGTGCATCCCCAATTGCCGCGCGGCACGGCATTGATTGCCTTTATTTTCCTCGAGCACGGTTGCAATGAAGCGTTTTTTGAATTCTCTGACGGCTTCAGAATAAAGAATATTGCTCTTATACATCTGGTGCACGAGTGCTTCCAGTTGATCTTTCACAGGATCTCTCTTTCCGTTTGATTAAACGGCCAGACTGCAAGAAACTTAATAGCTACCGCTTTGCCCTGGACGTAGCGGCTTGCCCGCGTCTTAAATAATCGAGCCCCTGATAAAACTGTGATCGCAACTCTGACGGCGCCACCCAAATCGCCGCGCGTCCCACTACTAAGAAATACGGCGCCAATGCCGATCCTTGAAGCCAGCGCGAGTTCGGAGTAAACGCCGTCATGCTTACCAGCACAATTGCCACCAGCAAAGACCCCCGAACCAGGCCTAACAGCGCGCCCATAAACCGGTCGATGGCGCGAAGCCCCACTTCTTTCGCCAACCATCGGACGGTTCTGCCCAATATCCCGGCTAAAATCAGTACCACACAAAAGATCGCCAGAAATGCAACAATCTCAGAAAGCCATCGTGAACTGATGTATGACGCCAAGTGCCCAGCCAAACGCTGATATTGCCAGGCCGCTGCTATATAGCCGAATACTGCGCCGGCAATGGCAAATGCCTCCTGAAAAAACCCCGACACCGCTGCCTGAGTTACAGATACCAACAGCACCAGCACAATAATTACGTCTGCGATGTTCACGCGGCGCGCTCCCCTGGTGCGCCGGTCTTACACATCCAACTCACGTCCGGTTAGCCGGCGGTAAGCTTCCACGTATTTCTCGCCAGTCTGGCGCGCCACCTCGGTCGGGAGTGCCGGCGCCGGCGGTTGCTTATTCCAGTGGATCTCTTCTAGATAATCACGTACGTACTGCTTATCAAAGGATTCCTGTGACAGGCCCGGCGAATATTTGTCCGCTGGCCAAAAGCGCGAAGAATCAGGCGTAAGTACTTCGTCGGCTAAAGTAATGCCGGAGGCAGTGCGGCCAAACTCGAATTTCGTGTCCGCGATGATGATCCCCTTTTTCCGGGCGTATTCGGCGGCCTTCTTGTAAATCGCCAGACTCAGATCCCGCAACTGGCGCGCATCTTCGGGATCCACCAGCTGGGTCATGTGCTCAAACGAAATATTCTCGTCATGCCCGGTTGTGGCTTTGGTGGCGGGGGTGAAGATCGGCTCCGGCAATTGTTCGGACTCGCGCAGTCCTGCCGGCAGCTTGATACCGCAGACGCTTCCCGACGCTTTGTATTCCTTCCATCCTGACCCCGATAGGTAGCCGCGGACTACGCACTCCACGGGGAACATCTCCGCACGGCGCACCAGCATGGATCGGCCACGAAGCTGATCGGCGTAGCGCTTCACCTCTGCCGGATAACCGCTTACGTCGGCTGTGACCAGGTGATTAGGCACAAGGTCCTTTAGAAACTCGAACCAGAACAGGGACAGTTGGGTGAGCACCCGGCCTTTGTGAGGAATCCCGGTGGCTAAGACGTAGTCAAAAGCCGAGATACGATCGGTGGCAACAAACAGCAGGTGGTCGCTTCCGACCTGGTATACGTCCCGCACCTTGCCGCTGGCAAAAAGCTCCAGCTCCGGGAAGTCAGTTTGTAAGAGAACGGAATCGAGGGTTTGAGTAGTCATGAGGAAATCTTAGATGTAGAAATCGTCGCGTATTTTAGCCGCTCAGAAATTTTTGTCAACGGCAGAGAATCATAGCTGATTTCGAGCTTCTCTGTTTTCCACCGAAGTGCGATTGACAAAGGAAAAGTGTCATGGACATGGCTGCTGGCGTGGTATTCAGAGCAGCAGGGTTGTGGAAATTGTGAGTCGAACGGCACTCACAAATAAATCGCGGTGGCGCCTCATTTTGCGCTAGTCAGGTCTTAGCAGCAACCCCCAACGGAGAGGCCTCAGCACTCGCACTGTCGGCGGACCGAAGCATTGCGGTCGCGATCATTTCGTCAATGACTTCGTTTCTCCTGAGGAGAGCACGATCATGGTGCTTGACCGGGGAATACGGCGAGCGAGATTTGATCACTGCAGCCAGTAACGCCGCCTCACGTATCAGCGCTCGCATTGAGCCTGCACGCCCGAAATGCGTCATCCCGAAGCTCGGCGCTGTTCAGCCGAGTGAGGGATCTTGCGTGAGTCACGACATCGTGTTTAGCAGGAGCGTTTTGATGCGATCTCTACCCCTGAACACGGCGACACCTTGTGTGCGCTGCCCGCCAGATCCCTCGCCCCGCTGGTGAAAACGCGGGGACTTCGGGATGACGCCACACAGCAAATCATATCCTCTACGCCGTGGCTCCGAACCTCACAGAAACCAGCTTAGAGACGCCCGGTTCTTGCATGGTCACGCCATATAGGACCGGCGCGATGCTCATGGTCTTCTTGCTGTGCGTGATGAGCACAAACTGGGTCTGCACACTCATTTCTTTCACCAGCTCAGTGAAGCGGCCGATGTTAGCTTCGTCGAGCGGCGCGTCCACTTCGTCGAGAATGCAGAATGGGCTCGGCTGATACTGGAAGATTCCAACCAGCAGCGCCAGCGCGGTCATGGCTTTTTCGCCGCCCGAGAGCAACAGCACATTCTGCAGCCGCTTACCCGGAGGCGATGCGACCACGTCAATGCCGCTCTCCGCGCTGTTTTCCTCGTCGGTCAGGCGCATCATCCCGTGACCGCCGCCGAATAGCTTCTTGAACGTGACCTGGAAATTTTCATTGATCTTGTTGAATGCCTCTTCGAACTTCTGCCGTGAGAAAATATCGATCTCTTTGATCGTCGCCTGGGTGTTCTCGATCGAGTCCAGCAAGTCTTTGCGCTGCGTATCGAGGAAGACCTGCCGCTCAGCGGTCTCTTTGAATTCCTCGAGCGCCATCATGTTCACCGGCCCCATAGCGTTCAGGCGCGTGCGCATCTCCTGACAGGATTGTTCCTCGGCAAAAAGCTCGTCGCCAACTACTCGCGGCAAAGTGGAGTCTGCCATCAACTCAACCCGCGGCACCCCGAGGTCATTGATGCAGGTTTGCGCAAGATACTCGGCGTCCGACTGCAGCTTGACCGCCGCGGTGGAGACTTCAGCCTTGCGATCGCGCAAGGCATCGACTGCGTGCCGCACATCGCGCAGTAGGACGTCGATCTCTCCTACTCGCGCACGCACCTGCTCCGACTCGAACTGAAGCAGGCTGGCCCGGGTTTCACAGGCATTCCTTTCTGCGTCGAGGTCCAGCAGCTTCTCTGCAATTGCCAGGTTCTCCACTTCGCGCTCAGATTTCTCCGAGGCTGCAGACTCGATCTGCGACAGAAGTGAGGCAATGCGCGCCTGCATCTCCGAGACAAGCTGTTCGATTCTTTGCAGCACCGACGACGCCGAGCGATGCCTCTCTTCAAGCGCAGCCGCGCGGGCCTGGCGTTCCGAAACTGCCTGAGCGGTGGTGTTGCGGTTGTCGCGTAACAATGCGAGTGTTTCCTGCGCCGACACGGCTTGTTGTTCCAGTTCCGCGCGTTTCTGTTCGACGGAAGCGATTTCTTTCTGCCGGTCTCCGACAATTTGCTGGTGGGCTGCCCGTTCAGCCGCGAGTCGGGTCAGTTCCCTTTCACAGACATCGCAGCGTTCGCGCACCCGCTCCATCTCGGAATCAAGTTGCCGCAAAGCATGACCTGAAGTCATCGCCAGCTTTTCGGAGTCGCGCTTGTCCGCCTCCAGACGATCGAGCAGCGAACTCAATTCCTTGATCTCATGCCCCAGGTTGAGCACGCTGCCTTCCTGGTTGCGCAGCGCTTCTTCAAGCTCGTTCAGAAGACGCATCACATCGCGCAGCTCGCGCTTCATGGAAAGCGGGCCTTCGGCGCGCTGTTTGCCTCCAGTGACGGTCACGTTGTGAAAACATTCACCGGTCTGCGACAGAAAGAACGCGTCCGGATTTTCCAACGCCAGGTCGCGCGCGAATTGCGGGTCAGGCACGATGTAACCATCGCGCAGCTTGGGAAGAATCACTTCTAGCGACTTTCCAAATCCGTCTAGCACGCGAATGGTGTGCTTTAACGGAACTATGGACGCATCGGCCGGCTCTGGCTGGCCGTCGGGAACTGCGAAAGAGAACCGCGCCTGCGAGTCTTCCGGATGAACCAGGAAAGTCGCCCGCCCATTAACATCAGAGCGCAACAGCCGCAATCCCTCGTCCGCCGCATCCCAGGACTTGACCACGATGTAGTTCAATTCATCGCGTAAGAAATCTTCGACCATGGACTCGTATCGCGGCTCGACTTCCAGAAAATCTGCAAGCACGCCAACCGGGGCCAGACCGCCCTGCATGGACCCTGACTGAAACAAGCGCCGTACCGATTCCGTGGAATACCCGTGCTCGGAAATCACCGCTTCCAGCGAACTTCTTTTGCCGAGCGCCGAAGCATACTCTGCACGCAAACCATCTAGATGATTCTTGCCTTCCGATTCCTGGCGCTTCTTGAGCGCAAGCAAGTCACGCGTCTGCGCAATTTCCTCGGTGAGAGCTGAAACCCGCTGCGACACCGATTCAAATTCGAGTGCGAGTTGACCTCGTTCCCCTCCGAATGTTTCAGCTTGCGCGCGCGCCACGGCCATTTCGGTTTGAAGCCGCTGGGCCTCGCGGTCTGCAGCCGCCATGCGCTCTTCGGCCTGCGTAAGCTGGTTGCGCAGATTAGATAGAGACGCCACGCACTCCAGAGTGGCGATGCGCGATTGCTCTTGCTGCTGTTCGAGTCCGGCCAACGCCTCTGCTGCCGATGTAGCTTGTATCTGGCTGGCCTCAAGTTCCAGCTGTGCCGAAGCCAGATCGGCAGCAGCCGAATCGAGCACCTGCCGGTTCGAATTTAGTTCTTCCTCAAGCGCTGCCACACGTAGGCGCGCCTGATCCAGCTCACCTGACGAAGCAGCTGCCCGCGCAGTCAGCTCGTTGCAACGCTCTTCGTTATGGCGGCGCTGCGCCTGCTTGCGATCGGCTTCCAGCTTGAGTTCGTTAAGCCTGCCGCCGTTTTCCCGCATTTCGGCTTCTATTGCATAGCCACGCTGCCCGCGTTCCGCAAGCTCAGATTCCATCTCCTGCATGACGCCGGTCTGCTGCCGCATTTCTTCCGACAGCGCGCCGATCTGGGCATCGAATTCCTCAGCCTGCTGATCGAACTGCGCAAACTTGCTTGCCAGAACCAGACGCAGCTTTGCCCGCATCTCGTCGCGAAGGCGTCCGTAACGCTCGGCCTTCGACGCTTGACGCTTGAGAGAATTCATCTGCCGGGTTACTTCTTCGAAGATGTCATTCACCCGGGCAAGGTTTTGCTTAGCATCTTCTAAGCGCGCTTCGGCGAGACGCTTCTTGGTTTTGAATTTGGTGATGCCTGCGGCCTCTTCGATAATGGCGCGGCGGTCGGTGGGCCGGCTGCTCAGTATTTGCCCGATGCGTCCCTGTTCGATCAGCGCATAGGACTCCGGCCCAAGTCCGGTACCCATGAAAAGTTCTTGAATGTCGCGTAACCGGCACAGCTTTCCGTTCAGCAGATATTCGCTGTCGCCGGAACGGAACAGCCGCCGAGTGACGGCGATTTCTCCGGCGCGAAATGTTTGCTGGAATTTCCGGCGGCGAATTTTCAGAACCACGTGCCCAGCCGGCGCCTCCGAAGCCGCCGTCGCTCCTTTAACCAAATGGATGGCAAACTGGGGTTCATCATCCGGAAATGCAACCGCGATGGTATTGATCTTTGACCGTGGAACTTCGACTTCCTCGGTCGCTCCCGGTTGGGATTCTTCAGTTATTCTTTCCACTTCTTCCGCGGCGCGGGTACGAATCTCGGCCTCATCCCAATCCTCCGCAGGCATATCATCCTGCAACACAAGTTCCGTGGGATCGTTCTTGTCCGCGCCTTCATACTGTTCCGGATCGATCAGCGTCAGCGACACTTCGGCCATCCCGGTCGGCTTGCGGTCGCGCGTGCCGGCAAAAATCACGTCTTCCATGCGCGAGCCGCGCAGCGTCTTGGCCGACTGCTCCCCGAGCACCCACGAAATCGCGTCGGCAATATTCGACTTCCCACAGCCGTTCGGTCCGATGATGGCGGCCACACCATCGCCGTGAAACTTCAGTTCAGTGCGGTCGCAAAATGACTTAAATCCTAGAATTTGGAGCTTCTTTAGTTTTAGCAACTTACACTCCTTCGCGCTGGTCCCGAAGATCGAGTTCGCGTATGAAAGCCATGCCTAGAAAATCGCTCGCCGAATGGCTCTCTTTGTTGGACGGCAGCTCTCATTCGGCAGGTTTACCAACCAGGTTCCTCCGGCAGTTAGCTCACCCGAAAGCCGTCCCAGGCTGGATGGGGCGGGGCACAAATTAGAGCTACTGTAGCGACCAAATCGCACCGGGGTCAAGTAATAAAACACCATATGTTGTGGGTAACTTGTCCTAAACCCAGCATTTTGCAGCCTCTATGCAGCACATGCATGGGCTTTGTGGTCTGGATCGGAAAGGAGGGGGAAATCGCGAGAGCAGAAATAGCCTAACGCAGGACGCAAGCAGAAGCAACGGAAAGCAGCGATAGTAGTGGCTCAGTTTGAAACCTGAGCCACTTACCCGGCAGGGGGTTTATCCGACAGGCCCGACCAGACAGCGGCTACTGCACCGCCGCCGATGTCGCGATCCCGCCCCACAGTGGCACTCCGGCGGGGAAAGGAGATCCAGCTAACGGAGTGAGCGCGCCCGATGAGCCGATCGTGAAGCCTACGATGGCGTCCGCATTCGGCGAGATCAGATTGTTGACGCGAGTCGCATAGAGATACCGCCCGATCAGGGTAGCCATATCTCCGCCTAATGCACCTTGGGCGTCGAACGGCGATCCGCCGATCTCAGTGAGTGCGCCTGTGGTCTTGTCCCATGCAAGCGCGGAGATTTTGTTGTCGAGGCTGTCCATCACGTAAATCATTGTGGAAGTGGCCGTCAACGTCAGTGGCATTGACCCAACGGCAAACGGAGATCCGGGAACAGCGGTTAACGCGCCGGTCGTGCCATCGAACGAGTAAGCGGCGACCGCGTTCCCTCCGGTCAATGGCACATACAGAAAATTGGCAGCAGGCGTAGTGGCCGCGAATCCGGGGGCCGGGAGAGTAGAACCAGGCAAAGCAACCGGTTGTCCTACTGCGGTCAGGGTTCCGCTAGCGGAGTTGATCGCAAAAGCTGAAACGCTCAAACCGTTCACTACAAACAAGAAGTTGCCCGCGGCATCAGTTAGTGCCTGGACTGAACCGGGAGCGACTGAAAACGGCGAACCAGAAATGGCGGCGAGCGATCCATCGCCTGCGATCGAGAATCCAGAAACCACACCCTCAAAGCCCACTACGTACGCATACTTTCCATTAGGAGTGGTGGTAACGCCTTCCAAAAAACCGCCCCTACTTGATCCCGCAGGGTACGGCGATCCCGGCCCAGCCAAATACTGGTTCCCGTTGAGAACGAACGCGGACAGCGTGTTCAAAACGTGATCGGCTACGAAAAGCTCACGTGATGGCGGCGAGATGGCAATACTGCCCCCAACAATAGGAGGGCCGGGGACGGAAGTGGGGGGCTGCAACGCGCCGTTCTGACTCACCGGAAATACCAGGACCTGACTCGCATTGGTCGTGGCATAAACGAAGTTCTGCAGTACGCAAGTATTGGCGCCAGCGCACACGATAGGATGGGTCGAGTTTCCGCAACTGGAAAGCAACAGCGCCGATCCGACCACAGATAGATACACGGGATGTAGTCGCATGCTCGACCTCCTCAGCACGCGCGAACGGAAGCAGCATAACCTGAGAAGCTGTTCCAGGCAAATCACCCGTCCCCGGGCGAGATCCGGAAGTCCTGAAACCAATGTAGATTAGTGGATTAATAGTTGAAGGAAAACTACATGCAAAAAATTACACCGTTTTTATGGTTTGATGGCAATGCCGAAGAGGCAATGAAGTTCTACGTTTCGATATTTAGGAACTCCAAAGTTGGGCGCGTCACGCGCTATGGAGATGCCGGCCCAGGACCTAAGGGTACCGTCATGTCTGCGACCTTCGAGCTCGATGGGCAAGAATTTTTCGCACTTAACGGCGGGCCACAGTTCAAGTTCACTCCTGCGATATCGTTCTTCGTCAATTGCGAGACCCAGCAGGAGGTGGACGAGCTCTGGGAGAAACTTTCCGCAGGCGGGAAGAAAGACAGATGCGGCTGGTTAACGGATAAGTTTGGGCTGTCGTGGCAAATCATCCCGAGCGCGTTGGGCAAGATGTTGGGGGACAAAGACCCCGTGAGAGCAAGCCGGGTCATGAAGGCGATGCTACAGATGGGCAAGATTGAGATTGACGGATTGAAGCAGGCGTACGAGCAAAACTAGTTCCTTCTAACCTGTCGCACGGTGCACACGACCGGCAGCACTGAATCGAACCTCCTGTTTAGCCGTCCCCACGGCCCTTCGTCAGTTGCTGAAGCTACGGCTCTCGGCAGGCGATTTCGGGACATCCCCACATACAGGATTGTGCTCTAAGGGTTGCTGACGCTCGCAAATGGCTGCATTCGTTCGATATCGGACGCATTTGGAGCGGACGCCATGAATACCGCAATGACGAATTCACTGAGGAGATTATATGACCGCGCGAAATGCTCGACGGAAATCCTATAAGGCGTCAGAAGCAGCTATCGATACAGGGGTGCAGGATATCGTCGATCGCGTCACCAATATTGGCGAGCAGGTTCAATCTGAGATTGGCGGCGTTAGCCGTCAAGTTCGCTCCAGCTTGAAAAAAATCGATATCAATGAAGCGACAATCCCTGATGCGTTTCGGAACGTGCCGAAGATCGTCTCGCCGCGAGTTCACGCGTGGTTGGACGCTGCCGTCACGGGCTACTATGTGGTGCTCGGGGCCATATTCGCAAAGCGCGGCAAAACAGGAGCTGCCACCGCCGCATTTGTGAATGCAGGAATGATCGCCGGAGTTTCGATGTTTACCGACTACGACGGCAGCGGGAAGAAGCCGATCAGCTTCAAAATGCACGGAACGCTCGACGCCGTGCAGGCAACGACTGCTGCACTCGCTCCGCTTCTGCACGGGTTTGCTGATGAGGCTAATTCAGCATTCTTTTACGGTCAGGCGGCAAATGAAGTAGCTGTCATCGCCTCGACCGATTGGGACGCCGGGGTGCAAGGCAGAAAACGTCGCAAGGCGACATAACCATCGAAGCTTAGAATCTCTTTAAAGGCTCGGCGAAAGTTGAGCCTTTTTCAGCACGCCACGTAATTTTTTCTGTAATGCATTCGAGTCGCTGCACGGCACTGATCCACGCCGGCCCACGCCTGCCTAGTCGTGGTCGTGCTCGTTCCAATCGCGATCTGTGTGCCAGCGGTGGTCGTCTTCATCCCACCACCGATGCTGCTCACGCCAGCAACGCTCCCGCGCATTGTGCAATTCACGACGCTCGTGGTTTGCTTGGCGGCTGTGGCGTCCGTGTTTCTCGATTGCCTCATGCAGTTCATGGTCGGCGTGGGCGACTCGGCGCTGACATCGGTCCCGGTCTTCTGCGTGAAGGCGCGGCACCGCAGCGCAAAGAAGAAACGCTGCGACCGTTAGGAGAGAAAGAAGCGATTTTCTGACTATATTCATTGACGACCTCCGGAGGTTTCGCCACTACTTCTTGCAGGACTCGCTGACCATCTTCAGGCTGGTGACGCGCAGATCGCCGGCTTCCTTGGCTTCTGTTTCCTTGCTTTCTTTCCCTTCCGTCTTTTCTTCCTTGGCTTCCTCCGCCTTGGTTTCATGGTGACGAACGCCGGTAACGGTCACGGTGTGGCCGACGTGCTCATCCAACTTGACGGTCTTGCTCCGCAGTTCCCAAGTCTTGCCATTCTCGCCGGTAATTGCAAATTCATCGGGTGAGTCACCCTTCTGCAGGCAACCGGTCACCGTAACCTTGTGGTGCATGGGCTTGGCGGCAGGCGTTGCGGGTGCAGCAGTTTCCTGTGCTTGCAACACAGCCGAGCAGAGGCTGACAACCAAAGCCGCAACTAACCAACATGAAAGTCTCGTGATCTTATGGGACATATCGGCCTTCCTCCTAAACTCTTTATTCTTTGATCTGCTTTTAGTAGAGTTCCCAACTGCTACGAACGAGCAGGGCAATTTCCAGCTAACATCGGATGGCATCAAGGGATTTTTCGTTGTTCAAAGTAACCTGCGAACTCTCCGCGTCGGCATCCTAGACGCCACGAAGAAGGGGTTCTGTTCAATTTTGAACACATTTGTTACAGGGAAGGGCACGGCTTCCAGCCGTGCCGACATACAGAGCCTCAAAACGCGTCAATCCCGGTCACGCTCTGCCCAATAATCAACGTATGAATATCGTGCGTGCCCTCGTAGGTTTTCACTGACTCCAGGTTCATCATGTGGCGCATGATGGGGTACTCGTCGGCGACGCCGTTCGCGCCCAGTATGTCGCGCGACATGCGCGCACACTCGAGCGCCATCCAGACATTGTTTCGCTTGGCCATAGAAATGTGCTGGTGTTTAACCTTCTCCTGATCCTTAAGACGGCCGACTTGCAGCACCAGCAACTGCGCCTTGGTGATCTCGCTGATCATCCATGCCAGCTTTTCCTGCACCAACTGGCGTGAGGCGATGGGCTCGTTGTGAAACTGTTTGCGGAAGAGCGAATACTGCAGCGCGCAATCGTAGCAGGCCATGGCCGCGCCTACCGCTCCCCAGGCGATTCCGTAACGGGCCTGATTCAGACACATCAGCGGAGACTTGAGGCCTCCGCTTTTCGGAAGAAGGTTTGAAGCAGGAATGCGCACATCTTGCAGCGAAAGGCTCGACGTCACCGAGGCACGCAGCGACCATTTGCCGTGAATATCTTCGGCGCGAAAGCCGGGGCGGTCGGTCTCAACCAGGAATCCGCGAATGCTGCTGCCGTCGTTGGCATCTTTCGCGTCTTCGGTTTTCGCCCAGATCACGGCGACATCGGCGATCGAGCCCGACGTGATCCACATCTTTTCGCCGTTTAGGACGTACTCATTGCCAGACTTGCGGGCGCGGGTGCGCATGCCGCCGGGATTGGATCCGAAGTCGGGCTCGGTAAGGCCGAAGCAGCCGAGCTTGTCGCCTTTTTGCATTGCCGGAAGCCAGGTTTGCTTCTGCTCGTCGCTGCCGAAGGCGTAAATGGGATACATCACCAGCGCCGACTGCACACTCACGAACGAGCGCACACCGGAGTCACCACGCTCCAGTTCCTGGGTGACCAGGCCATATTCAACATTCGACATTCCGGCGCAGCCATAGCCCTTCAGGCTGGCGCCGAAGAAACCAAGATCGCCCATGGGCTTGACCAGCTCGCGCGGGAAGCGACCGGCACGATTGCACTCTTCGATGATGGGGATGAGATTGTCTTCAATGAAGCGGCGCGCCGTATCGCGGACGAGCCGTTCGTCGTCGTTGAGCAGAGTGTCGAACTCGATGAAATCGACTCCGCGGAATTTAAGTGCCATAAAGGTGCTCGATTCTGTTTTCCTTGCCGTGTGGCGCGGACATTCCTGTCCGCGTTGACTGGAATCGCCAAAAGGTGAGGTTACATCTCGACTCCAGCATTGGCGGACAAGAATGTCCGCCCCACACGTGCATTGCCAGCTGCAGGGAAACGTTTGAAGTTAACAGAGGCGATGGGGCGGGTCAAACTTCAGGCATTGACTTACCTTTTGCAACTTTGACGGCTTACCAGTGTTTAGTTTAGGGCGCCCGGTTTAACAACTCTTTTACACGAATGACAGAAGAAGACGGACAGAACGCATCTATACTTGTACGGCGCGAAATGCTAAAACGACTGCCACTTCAGCTCACGGTCCCGGCGTTGCTAATGCTTTCGTTGTCGGCAGCGGCGACGACTGCCAGTCTATCGCTCCCACCGCTCGACCGCGGGTTTCAACTTCTTTACAGCTTAGACTTCGAGGCCGCGCACGGGATTTTTGCCGGATGGGAGGAAAGCCACCCCGACGATCCGATGGGCCCTACTTGTGATGCGGCAGGGTTGCTGTTCTCGGAGTTTCATCGACTTGGAATCCTCGAGGCCCAGTTCTTCGAGGATGACAAACAATTTGAAAATCGCCCCAAGCTGAGTCCCGATCCTGCAATTCGAACTCGGTTCAATGCCGAGATTCAAAAGGCGCAGAACATCGCGCGGAGCCGGCTGGCAAAAGATCCCAAGAATCGAGACGCGCTGTTTGCGATGACGCTGACCAACGGCCTGGAGGCCGACTACGCAGCATTGGTTGAAAAACGTAATGTTGCCTCGCTGCGCTATACAAAGGAGGCAACTGCCTGGGGACAACAAACTTTGGCGGTGGATCCCGAGTGTTACGACGCCCACATTGCCGGCGGGATCAGCAAATATCTGGTCGGAAGCATGGCCGCGCCGGTGCGCTGGCTGGTCAGATTGGGGGGAGTTTCCGGTGATAAGCAGGCAGGAATTCAGGAACTAAAACTGGTTGCCGATCGCGGGCATTACCTGGTACCGTTCGCGAACATCCTGCTGGCTATTGCGTACGTTCGCGAGCACGACAAGCCGCGCGCGAAAGAACTCCTGGCCTCGTTGCGCACCGAGTTTCCGTCCAACCCTCTATTCGCGCAGGAGATCGCAAGGCTGGATTCAAGCCACTAGGTTGGGAACTCCGTCACTCCAAGCTGGTCAGCCATTTTAGATGGCTCCTGCGAGCACCATTTCATACTCCTTTAACACCTCCCAGCTAGATTCCTTATGAGATTCGGGGGGACTCGGCTGTTTTATACTGGTTGAGGCGGCGCTGTCTGAGCACACCGTAGGCGGCCTGCCATTTCGCGGTACTCTCCTCAGATTCAATCATGGCTCGCGCCTCGGTCGACAATCCGGCTTATTACATAAACCGCGAAATTTCGTGGCTGCAGTTCAACCATCGTGTGCTCGAAGAGGCGCAAGACGAGAATAATCCTCTGCTCGAGCGTTTGAAGTTCCTCTCCATCAGCGCCAATAATCTCGACGAGTTTTTTGAGGTCCGGCTGGCAGGCTTGGTTCAACAGATCGAAGACGGCTACACCGAAGCTGGGCCTGACGGCCTCACGCTGACGGAAGAGCGCGACCTTATCTCCGAGGAAGTGCACAAATTCATTGCCGAGCAATACCAGTGCTGGAACGAACAGTTGAGGCCGCAGCTTTCCGAAAAAGGAATTAGGGTCCTCAGCTTGAACGAACTCGATGAAACTGCTCGCGCGTTTGTTGAAGACTACTGCGAGCGAGAACTCGATCTGCTGCTGACGCCGGTCACTATCGATCCCGCGCATCCGTTTCCGCGAGTCATCAATAAGGCATTATGCGTTGGGTTCTTGCTGCGTCGCAGGCGGCGTTCTTCCCTGACCTACACCGGCGTGGTCACCGTACCGCGCGCACTGCCGCGGCTGGTGCGGCTTCCTTCGGAAGGCACAGTCGACTTTATTTTTCTCGCTGACCTGGTTTCGTTTCACGCCGCGCGAATGTATACCGGCTATGACATTGTGTCCTCGGCCGCATTCCGCGTGACTCGCAACAGTAACCTTTATTTGGCGGAAGAAGAATCGCGCAACGTGCTCGACTCGGTGCGTACTGAGTTACACAACCGGCGCAAGGGCGATGCGGTACGGCTCGAGATCGACGCTGACGCCGATCCCGAGATCACGGAGCGCCTACGAACGAATTTTGGACTCGAGCCGTGGCAGGTTTTCCGCGTTGACGGACCGGTCAATTTGCCGCGCTTGTTCAATATTTATGAGCAGACCGACCGTCCCGACCTCAAATACAAACCGTTCGCTCCCCGCGAACTTCGCTTGACCGCGAAATCGCAGGATCTGTTCGAGGAACTTCGGCGTCACGACGTGCTCCTGCACCACCCCTTTGACTCATTCGATTCTGTGGTCTCGTTTATCGAGGCCGCCGCAGAAGATCCGAATGTGCTCTCGATCAAGCAGACGCTGTACCGAACCAGCGAAAATTCGATGATTGTGCGGGCATTAATTGAGGCCGCCGCCAAGAAGGAAGTCACAGCGGTCGTAGAATTGAAAGCGCGTTTCGACGAAGCGTCGAATATTCGTTGGGCACGCGACCTGGAAGATGCCGGCGTGCAGGTCTTTCATGGCCTCGTCGGTTTAAAGACACACTGCAAGCTGTCACTTCTGGTGCGCAGAGATCCGGATGGCGTTTCGCGCCGCTATGCTCACTTGGGAACGGGAAACTACAACTCCACCACAGCTCGCATTTACACCGACCTCAGCCTCCTTACCGCCGATCAGGAAATCACTGGGGCGGTGCACGATGTGTTTGCATTTCTCACTGCGTACTCGGAGCATTCCAGTTATGCGCCGCTGAGTGTTTCTCCCGTCAATTTGGCGGAACATAGTCTGGACCTCATCGCACGCGAGATCGAGCACGCCCGGTTAGGCCGTCCAGCGCGAATCGTGGCTAAAATGAACGCGCTATTAGACAAGAACATTATTGCTGCTTTGTACCGCGCGTCGCAGGCGGGAGTAGAAATTGAGCTGATCGTCCGTGGCATGTGCGCACTTCGTCCCGGCGTACGCGGAATAAGCGATCGCATCCGCGTACGCAGTATCGTCGGGCGATTCCTTGAGCACAGCCGCATCTTTTACTTTGCCAATGGCGGGCAGGATTCCATTTACCTTTCCAGTTCCGACTGGATGCCACGTAATTTGTATGAGCGAGTCGAAGTTATGTTTCCCGTAAAGGACCCCATGATTCGCGACCGCATCCGGCATGAAATTCTTGATGCGTACCTGATGGATACAGTGAAGGCACGCGTACTGCGTCGCGATGGCTCGTACGTGCGAGCGTGGCAAGCCTCCGGAAAACGAAAATCTCCGGTTCCCGGTTTCAGCGCGCAGGACTTTTTGCTTGCGGTGGCGGAAGGAAAGCAGACACCCAGCGTCCCGGTTGGGCCTGAGCCGACGCGGGCGAGGTCACGCGGGCGAAAGGTAACAAAGACCTCATGATCATTTATATTGTCAGGCATGCCAGCGCCGGCCAGCACCTCACCAATCCCAAAAAGGATGAAAAGCGTCCGCTCGATGCCGACGGCATTGAGCAGTGCGGAGTTATTGGCAGGGCGCTCGCTGGCTTGAATGCACAACCGGACGTGATCATTTCAAGTCCGCTGAAACGTGCGACCCAGACGGCTTCGCTGATCGGCAACGAGCTCGGGTATGAAAGTAAGCTGGTGCTTGAGACCGCTTTGCGACCGGAAGCTTCCTTCGCAGATTTCCGCCGGATGCTGGATAAGTACGCGAAGCACGAAGCCATCATGGTGGTGGGGCACAACCCCAGCATTTCCGAGTTCCTGGCGCGAATGATCACAAAGTCGGGATGCGAAGCGCAGGTCGATTTCAAGAAAGGCGCGGTCGCGAGGGTAGAGACGGTTCGCCATTCGGCGATCCTGAACTGGTTCTTCACGCCGAAAATTGCACGCGAGATTCAGGCCGCAGCCGCGGTCGCAGCAGAAAAGTCCACTCCGAAAACCTCGCGGAAGTAGGGTTTCTCTTTTTCAACTGCCCACAATTCGAGGTCCACATTCAGCGGGCGCTTCGGAACCAGCGTCAGATCGACCGAACCTTCGTGGATTTTCACTTTGCTCATTTTGAGAGCGCCACTGCGACCAAGATTCAGCCCCCACGCAAGGCGCAGCAAAAGAGACGCTTTCTCGATCTGTTTCTGGTCGGAAGGCGCGAGAACTTTAATCGGTCCATCGTCGGGGGAAGGCCGCGACTTTCCCAGATAGCGCGCGATTGCGGCGATGATTTTTCGCTGTTGCGGCGTATAGCCCAGGATCTCTGAGTGAGAAATGATGTAGTAGGTGTGCCGGTGGCGACCGGTGCGGTTGAGGTAATCCCCCACCTCGCACAGCATCGCTGCCGCCGCAATCCACTCTCTGTACTCGGGTGGAAGCCGATGGATCGCCCGTAACTCTGCAAACAAATGCATGGCGGTTTCCCGTACCCGGTCCGCGTGTTCGAGATCAACTCGATAATGCCGCACCGCCGCCAGAATAGAGTCGCGGCGATCAGACTCAATCTGTTTGCCGGATCGCGTGGCATGATCGTAGTCAGCCGCCATTTGCGCCAGGAGGCCGTCACGAAGTCCGAGCGGAGAAAAACGGAACCCACCGAGTTTGTAGCGCTCCAACAGTTCAGCGTAGACCGCGGCGCCGGCGATTATGATCTCCGCGCGCCGCACTCCAATGCCCGAGACTTTTCTTCGCTCTTCCAATGACAACCGCGCGACCATTTTGGCAATGCGGCGCATTTGCAGGCGCGTAACTGTCATTCCGCGCTGGCTTTTGGTGCGGTACAGTGCGTGGCAAACCGTCGCCAGGGCTTCCGCAGTGCCTGAGGTCGCGATCACCACCTTGGGTTTCGCGCCGGCAATTCGCCCTGCTACCCGGCCCACTTCGCGGACGATGAAGCTACGCAATTGCCTCATCTCGGATTTACGGGGCGGATCATGGTGCAAAAAGTCATTAGTGAGGCGCACAGCGCCGAGCGGAAGACTTACAGTTTCGCGAATATGTCCTTTGCTTGAGACGGTCAGTTCGCAACTGCCGCCACCGAGATCGATCATTAATACCGGAAACGAATTCACCCTCGTACTTGAGGTCAAACCAAGGTGGATCAGGCGGGCTTCTTCGAGTCCGGAGATGATTTCAACGTGCCATCCCGTCGCAGAGCGTACCCACTCAAGGAAGGCGCGGGAGTTCCGGGCATCGCGCAATGCGCTGGTCGCGACTACGCGGACGGTGTCGGCCCCGGCCTTCTGCGCCGCACGATGAAAACGACGCAGCACTTTTACCGTGAGCGCGATAGCTTCGGGCGACAGCAGCCCGCTGCTGAAAACGGACTCGCCCAGGCGGGTAACTTCACGATCTTCATGGATCTCGACCAGCCGATGCGCGACCAGACGCGAAATTTTCAGGCGTACTGAATTCGATCCAATATCAACGGCGGCTAGAGTCGGCATTCAGCAACAGTGTAGCCCAAGCTCTTGGGGCAGCGAATTTTAGAAGGTAAGGCGACCGCGATCAGGCTACGGCGCCCTGACGGTCGACGGTATCGGACACAGCAGTTTTATGCCGGAGTTGGGCGGGCGGCTTCGCCGCTTGTTCGGGATGGGAAAGGGTTGTTAGGGCCGTTATAAGCGCATGGCTAGCGGTGCGGAAACGGGCGCGGCTGATATTTTGCAGTACAGAAACCAAAGCCGACTCGGATGCGCTGCCGAAGCGCTTCTCAGCCCGCTCTTTTAACTTAACCGCGTCATGCCACTCACCGGCCGCATCTTGCGCGCGCTTTAACTCGTCGACAAAGATTTTGGCGTCCGCTCGCTCACCCGCCAGTTCAGCGAGATAGCGTGCATGCTTCGCGCCAACCCGGAAAGCGTGCAGGGTCTTTTCGGTTAGGGGTGTTGGACCCGGCTTGGGTAAAGCGCTGGCCGCCAACCGCAGGGGATCGACTCCGTCGAGTTTGATCGCCGCCTGCTCACGGCGCAGACGTTTCCGTAATTCCTGCAGCGTCGACGAGTCGGCGGCTTTGCTCAATTTTCGGGCGCGGCGGACATGCTCTTCCGCCAGCGATTCGAGCAACTGGGCACGATGATTCTGCCGATCCGGAACCTTCAGGTTCTTTAAGAACGCAATCTCAACGTCAATGTCCCGCAGCTTCCCTGCCCGTTTTCGAAGCTTGCCGACCAGTTTGAGGACTTTCTTTTTATTTCGACTTTCCGGAGCGAGGGTATCGATTACAGCTTCCACCCGGCGGCTGTTGGTGCGAAACCGGTGCACGTTTTCCGGCGTCAGGCTCTTAGAAAGCCGCCCGATGTAGCGGTTCATCCGGTCAAAGACCAGTCGGCCCTGATTGTGGGAAACAGTTAAGTGCAAATGACTATTGCTGGATCCGTTGGGATGCATACGTCAGAATGGGGTCGGTCGGAACTGCGAACAGGCGCCCCGTACCGCGAGCAAATCATTGTAACACTCTGTTAACATTTCGCGAAGGCAGTTCTATCTCAGGTCAAGAGTTCGCTAAGAACCAGTAAGAAAACCAAAACTTGGGCGTGGTTTGGTATTCGGAAGTCCGCGAATCACGCGCTCAAAATCGTTCTTTGAAAATTGCTTATCGTCTGTCATAATGCACGGTCGTAACGGCAAGGAACCCGGATCGCGACTCCGGGTCCCTGTGCACGGTGGTAAACTACCGTTAGGTTGTTTGTTGACCCACTGGAACCGTTAGCGCTCCCGTCCCTGCAGGAATGAGGCGCTAGCGGTTCTCGTTTTGGTGCTTGGTTATCGGCTTTCCGGCGTGGGTTGCGACTCCGTGGGGCCTAAAGTATTAACTTCGTCATCGGCCATCCTTGTTAGTGCGTAGTCTCCTGTACAGGAACTTGAGCGGTATAGACGGGCAGCGTCGCAGTCTCCGATTTTTCAAACCAATACAAGATTGGTGCCTTTGAGTGATCGCCGCGCTTTGATTTGATCTTCCCGGATTGCGCCGCCTGACGGAGTACTTTAGATACCGCGATATTTGCGTCTTTGGCCTTAAACCTGTATCCCGATCCTTGCATGAACGCAGCAAGCCCCGCTGCCGTTGCTGGCTCCCCATGATCCCGGAGGCTGGCGAGTGTACGGTCGATAAGCGATCCGCCATTGCGTTGATATTTCCGGCGCGCCTTTTTGAAAGTAAGAGGCGGCTGAGATTCCGCTACTGGCGCGGCTTTCGGCGTAGACTGCAATACGCTTTGCACTACGTCCGCAAGGTCGGGGTCATGCAACAAGGATTGGAGTTGCTGCAATTTCCGGATTTTCCGGTCAATTATAGAATTGATGTTGTCCGTCATTGGATTACCGTGATGTTACTCGATTTTCGGCCAAGCGCACAAATTTATTTTGGGTCAAGGCCAAGCACCAAAGTGGGGCTGCTCCTCTAGTGCACTGATTTTATTGCAGTTGGTAATTGGCGGGGCGTAAGAAAGGCGAATTGGCTGTGGAGGAATAGTAAAACCTGTGGAAAACGAGTCATTTAACCAATTCCTGCGTCAACTACCATATGCCGAAATAATTTAGCGGGGTCAGCCTCCAAATTCAAAGTAGCCCACTGCCCTATCTCCAGGATCGCAAAAGGGTTAGTAGCCGCCGAGAGTTGAAGCCTGTGCTTGAGTTTGGCTGGCATCGGCAAAGGAAAAATCCAAGCTGACGCGTAGGTACTCCTTTCCGCCAACCTCGGCGTAGGGGTACACAAAATAATTAAGCGGCTCACCCTGTTGCGGAGGATTCAGTTTCAAGTCCCGGCCCATCGAGAATTGGACTCGGTCCGCATCGTGGCCACCGAAGAAATAATCCTTTTTCTCCTGGTGCTTCCAAGCCTCAGATATATCGACGGGGACCCATCCATTTTGAGGATTGAAGAACTCAGCCCAGCAGTGGTAACCGGTAATGTCACCAGAACTCTTGTCCGCTGGTACTGAAAATCCGATTTCAAAGCGGGCGGGAATGCCTTGTGAACGCGCCATGGCTATGAACAAAGAATGAAAATCGGTGCAATTACCTTTCTTGGCATTACACGCGTATAGCACATCGCCGTGTCCCCATCCCGTGCCGCTCTTGTCGTAACTCATGTTCGCAAAAACGTAATCGTAAATAGCACGCGCCTTGGCGAGCTGAGAATCCTTTCCCGCCGTCACTTGAGCTGCGAGTTCTGCCGGAAGGCCGGTGATCGGAACCAGCTTGTCGGCGCTCAAATAAAGCGCACTGTCTTTTTTATCGAGCGATGCATTTTGCAATCGCGGGCGGCTCAAACCGAGCGTCAGATGCTCATGGCGGACCACGTCATAAATCACTTCGAAATGCAGGTCACCGGACTTGGTCTTCGAAGCCTCTGCGAAATAAATTTCATTCCCGAACCGAGCCTCGCGGGTTTTCTTCAGCGGCAAGTCACCTTTCGCCGAAACCGCACGCACTTCCTGGTAGTCATCGGAATGCGCCGCCGGGAACCAGATACGGACTCGTTCTCCGGCAGGAATATCCTTGACGGTGAAAGTGTAGTGAAAAGTGTAGTGACGGGTCGCCTGAGCGGATGCAAGGCAGTGAAAAGCAATGAATAGTACTAACAAGGATGCTAATCTGCGCAACATGAATTCTCTCCTGAATCTAAGTGGCTGATCTTCGGTGGCTAATTCCGGTTGAAGACACGCACGGTGTTCAGTAGGAGAGCATTCAGGTGAAGCCGCGCCGCGCAGTTCGCATTGGGTAAATCATAGTCCTGGGCCAATGGGATTTCCACCGCAGACCACAATGGAGCTACAACTCGCGGCGGCCTTCCATGGCCTTGAGCATGGTAATTTCGTCGGCGTATTCAATGTCGCTTCCGGCCGGAATTCCGGTGGCAATACGCGTGACCTTTAGCCCGGTGCGACGAAGTTGACCAGAAAGATATGTGGCAGTGGCCTCGCCTTCGACCGTGGGATTGGTCGCCAGAATGATCTCATCCGCCTGCTCATCTTCCACGCGCTTCATAAGATTTGAAATTCGCAGTTGCTCGGGCCCGACGCCGTGAATCGGCGAGATCGACCCGTGCAGCACGTGATACACGCCGTTGTAATGCCGGGTCTTTTCAACCGCGGCAATGTTGGTGGGCTCTTCGACAACGCAGATCAGGCGCTGATTGCGCGTAGGACTGGAGCAGTAAACACAAGGGTCTACATCGGTGATGTTGTTGCAAACCGAGCACAGGCGTAGGCTAGCTTTCACTTCTTGAATCGCCCCCGCCAGTGCCGTGGCATCCTCTTCACTCGATCGCAGGATATGAAAAGCCAGTCGCTGGGCAGACTTGCTCCCCACTCCAGGAAGTTTCTTTAGCTCGTCGATGAGACGAGCCATGGGTTCAGCGAAGCGAGACATAAATGGCTTGAGTAATTTGGAAATTGAGTAAATTTGTAATTGCGGGATGCACTGAGGTGTATTTTTTAAATTACCCAATTACGAAATTACACAATTACAAAATTACTACATCCCCGGTATTCCCATCCCTCCGAGCATTCCGCCCATAACCGATTGCATACTATCGTCCACTTTTTTGCCAGCGCCGTTGATGGCTGCCGTGATCAAGTCCTGCAACATCTCGACATCATCCGACTTTATCGCTTCAGGATCGATTTTTATGCTTAAAACCTGCTTGCGGCCATCCATCTTTACGGTTACAGTGCCGCCCCCAGCCGAACCCTCTACTATCGTCTCCTGCATTTTCTTTTGCAGGACCTCGTACTGCTGCTTGGCTTGGGACATCAATTCCTGAAGATTGAATCCGCTCATAGGTGCCTACTTATTTTTCCGATAATCAATGACCGTTCTGATTTCCGCACCGAATTTTTCTTTCATCCTGCGCACCACTGGTTCTTCTTCGGCGCGTGCGCGACTGCTTCCGTTGGTGTAGGAAGGAGACGATTTTTGCGGCATCAATACTGGATTCGCACCCGGCACAATCTGCAACTTCATCGGACGTCCCATCGCTCCACTGGCGCTGGCGACGATCAGCCGCTTTGCCTCGGCGCTGACAGACATCTCAACCAGAGCCGCGGAAGCTGCAATTGAAATGATCAACTGACTTCCCTCGACCTTCCACTCTCCCGCATCGAGCATGGAGCAGAGAATGCTCTGATCGGCTTTCGCAAGCGCGTTCATTACCGCCATACGAACTTGTTCGACGCCGCTGGGCTGCGGTGCAGGGTCTTTGTCGGGCGCTGTCTGCGCAGCTACGGCTGGCGCCGCAGATCCCATAACTATAGGTGTGGTGTTAGTCGCTGCCAGCGACCGAACTGGCGCAGCATTATTGCTTTCCGAAGAAAATTCCGATCGTGGTGTTCCCTTGCGCGCCGAATCCGCTGCGAATGGAGAGACGAACGGACGCGGAGAGCTGGGCGGTTCCGATTTTTTTGGCTCCGGCGCAAGCGTCAGTTTGCGTTCATTGGCGGCGCCTCGATTGGCTTCAACCCCACTCAGCAATTGTTCGAGCGGAAGCAGGCGTTGAGCGTGCGCAAGCTTTAAGAGTCCCAACTCGAGATGAAAACGCTGCTCCTGCCTGTAGCCAAGCTCGGAGTGTGTGCGCAACATAATTTGCAGATACCGCGCCAGGTCCTCTTCGCTAAAGAGTTCGGCGACTCGAGCGACGCGCGCGCGTTCGTCAGAAGAAATCTGGAGCAAAGAGGAGTCGGCGCCCGCAACTCTGGCTACGGTCGCATTCCGCAGAAAGCGTACTAACTGCCGGGCGAAATGTACCGGGTTCTGTCCATCGGCTAGCAAGCGGTCAACCGTCTGCAAAATTTCTTCGCTCGAGCTGCGCGCCACGGCCTGCATGATTTCTTCGAGAATTCCTGAAGGCGCGACTCCAATCAACTGCCGCACCGCATCTGCGGACAGCTTGCCTTCGCTCGAAGCAATGGCCTGATCAAGAATGGAAAGTGCGTCGCGCATGGAGCCATCACCGGCCTCGGCTAAGAGGGCCAGCGCATCTTCATCTGCCTGGATGTTCTCCCGTCCGCACAGGTCTCTAAGTTGCTCAACGATTTGCTCGAACTTGACCGCACGAAAACTGAAATGCTGGCAGCGCGAGCGGATGGTCTGCGGAATATCTTCCGGCTGGGTTGTAGCCAGCATGAAGACAACGTGGCCGGGGGGCTCTTCCAAAGTTTTCAACAGAGCATTGAATGCCGCATCGGTGATCTGATGGGCCTCATCGAGAATATAAATTTTGAACCGGTCTCGCGCAGGCCGATAACGAGCCGCCTCCCGCAGTTCGCGTATCTCGTCGATACCGCGGTTAGTGGCCGCATCAATTTCAATTACATCGACGGCATTGCCCGCACGAATCTCCGTACATGAGTCGCACACTCCGCATGGTTCCGATACAGGCTTATCCGACGAGCGGCAGTTCAGGGCCATCGCCAAAATACGAGCCACGGTCGTTTTGCCGATGCCGCGGTGTCCGCTGAAGATGTAGCCGTGGGCAATTCGCTCCTGCTCAATGGCGTTTTTCAGCGTGCGGGTGACGTGCTCCTGCCCGATGACCTCGGAAAACTTCTGCGGACGGTACTTTCTGGCAAGAACCTGGTAGCTCATGGAAGGAGATGGACTGATTATACGTGATCTCAAAACGGCCCTTGGCGATGGAGGGCGCGCTCGCCGAGCGACCATTTCGGGCCACAAACTGCTTGCCTAGAGGCCGGTTTGGAGCTAACCTTCTTATCTCAGAAAAGAGGCTTGCCATGCAACTCAAACTAAGTACCCGCAAACTCGATGATGGAATCGTGGTAGTGGATTGTGCCGGGCGAATTGTGTTCGGCGAAGAGACTTCCGAACTGCGGGAGCGCGTGAAAGCGCTGATTTCGCAGGGCAGCCGGGTGGTGCTGAATCTCGGCGAAGTGAACTACATCGATAGCGGCGGACTGGGTACGCTGGTAGCCCTCTATACCAGTGCGCGCAGCGCAGGTGGGTCAATCAAACTGGCGAGGTTGACGCGCCGGGTCGGCGACTTGCTACAAGTTACGAAGCTGCTGACCGTGTTCGAGGTGTATGACACGGAAGAAGAAGCTGTTCAATCGTTCCGCAAAGGTGTCGCGGCGTAGCAAATTGGCGCGAAGCGCCGGGACGAAAACTCCTCCGCCGATTCACGCGAGCATTCGGGCCGCTATCAGAACAATTCCTCGCGGCAAGGTTTCCACTTACGGCGCGGTCGCGCGCGCCGCGGGATTTCCAGGCGCGGCTCGCCAAGTGGCACGCGCCCTTCATTCTTCTTTTGGATTGCCCTGGCAACGGGTTTTAGGCGCGGGCGGTGAAATCAAATTACGCGGCGATTCAGCGATGGAGCAGCGCTTCCGGCTGGAAGCGGAGGGAGTGCGTTTCCGAGGCAAGAAGGTGGATATGAAGGCGCACGAATTTCGGTTCCCGAAGAGGCGATCCAGAAGAATTTCAGATTGAAGATTTTAGATTTTAGATTTTAGATTTTAAAATCTGAAATCTACAATCATCAATCTGCAATCTGCAATCTTCATTCACCTCTGGCTGGCTTCTCCGGCCAGCACTCTACGATTAAAGTCTGCCGATTTATTCCGTGGCACGCTCAGCGTTTTCCAGTTATTGCCTTTGAGGTGCTTCGCCAAAAATACAATCTGGCCGCAGTGATACGCGTAGTGCGCGAGCTGGCGATTGATGGCCTGCATCACCGAATGCGCTTCGCCACGAATTAATACCTCGCGTTCCAGGTCCTTGTTGGACAAGGGCTCCAACGCCTGAAAGATTCTTTCCCAGCCATCGTTCCAGACTCGCATTAAGTCTCCACGAGTTGCTGGCGGCGCGACAAACTCAGTGTCTCGGTTGCGGTCCGGCTTCTCTCCGTCGGAAGTCAGGAAATCTGTCCAGCGCGAGCGCATGTTGCCCGCCATGTGTTTCACGATGATGGCGATCGAATTCATCTCTTCGTCGAGCGCGGTGAACAACTGGTCATCCGAGACCTGCTCCATCGCGCCCTCGGAAAGTTTCTTGTAATACCGAAACAGCGACAGAGAATCTTCGATGTACGATGTGCTGAACTTGTGTGCCATGTATCAACCTCGAATAGCTATACCTTGAACTGCGGATCGATTTCAATTTGATATCCCACCGATAGACGATTGGTCTCGTTCGCCATTCCGACCACGGCCATCAGCTCGCGGAACATATCGTCCGTCATGCCCTTCTTTCGAGCGCCGGCTGTGTGCGACGCGATGCAGTAGCCGCACTGGTTGCTGACGCTCACCGCGACGTAGATAAGTTCCTTTGTCAACGCATCCAGCGCACCCGGCGCCATGATTTGCTTTATGTCTTCCCAGGTTCGCTTGAGCGTCGCAGGATCGTTAGCGAGCGCCTTCCAGAAATTATTGATCCAGTCGGTCTTGCGAGTCGCCATGATGTCGTCGTAAACGGCACGGACTTCGGGACTGGCGTCTTTGTATTCGATTAGGCCCAGAGTGGCCATTCGTATCTCCGGTCTTTAATTTGTCAAAGTCTAAGCTGACTCGCCCATCGTGCTCTGCGCCGAGGCGGACACAGCCCGGGTCTTTGCCCAGGCCCGTTGTGCCTCGATCTCTTCCGCGCGCGTAATTGAAAGCGGAACGGTTTGTTTCAGTACGTCCAACACAATCTGCGTGCTCAGTTCTTTTTTCCCGCTGTACGCCGTGAATAAAGCACTCTGAACTGCTGCATCAATTTCAGCGCCGGAGAAACCACGGGCTTCGGTGGCCAGCCGGTCCAAGTCAAAAATCGCAGCGTCGCGTTTGTGCCTCTTCAGTTGGAGCGTGAATATCTGCTTGCGTTCGGACTGGTTGGGCAAATCGACGAAGAACAATTCATCGAAACGACCCTTGCGGATCAGTTCGGGAGGAAGCGCCGTCACATTATTGCAGGTTGCAGCCACAAACACCGGCGCTTTGCGTTCCTGCATCCACGAGAGGAACGAGCCCAGAATGCGGGAAGAAACGCCGGCATCAACCGAGGCAGAATCCGCTCCGCTTCCGGCAAAAACCTTCTCCAGTTCATCGATCCATAGCACACAAGGCGCCAATGCCTCTGTCACGCGAAAGACCTTCTCGATATGCTTCTCCGTCTCACCAATGTACTTGTCAAAAATCGCTGCACTGTCGAATTTGACCAGGGGAATGTTCCATTCGCCGGCAATCGCCCGCGCACAAAGCGATTTGCCGCAGCCCTGCACTCCTAGGATAATTACGCCCCGGGCCGATTCGATACCAAACTGCCGCGCCGAATCTTCCCACGATCCGCGACGTTGCGCGAGCCACCGCTTCAGGTTCTCGAGGCCGCCAACTCCTCCCATCGTCTCCGAAGCATCTACAAACTCGAGGGTGCCCGAATGCCGGAGCAAGTCTTCCTTTGCTCTGAGCACGTCAGTGACGCTTTCCGGCGCTAAGCCGTAGCGTGACATGATTGATTGCGATATCGCGCGATCAGCCTCCTCCTCAGTTAAACCACGCAAGTTTTCGGCTACCGCATCCAGGCCGGCGGCGTCCAAAGTCCGGCGAAGGGTGTGGGTCTGTGCTAGACGCATAAAAACTTCATCAATAATCTGACGCAGTCGCCGTGTATCTGGCAGCGGTAGTTCCAGGAACTCCACTAAACCTGCCAGTTCGGGAGGAAGTTCAATAGCGGGCGCAGTAATCACGACCGTTCGGCGGTTCGCCGAAAACTTCTGGCCTACGTCGCGCAGCTTTCTTACGACTACGGGATCTGCCATATGGCGATGAAAATCTTTCAGGACGAAGACTGCTTCGGTCGAGATTGCCTCGATATTACTAAGCGCCTGCGCAGGATCACGGCTGTTATAGATTGCTTGCACGCTTTGGTCTGCGGCGAAGTTCGCGGCTGCGTCGTGTGTGATTGCCGGAAATCGGGTTTCATGCACGACGGCTTCGGTTCCACAACGGACCAGACCAGTCGCGATCGTCCACTCAAAAACCGCAAGGTTCAGCGGCGACGCGGCTGCGCGCACCAGCCGGACGGCTCGCGTCTCTTCCACCGTCTCCATAATAATGATGGGTGTTGAAGAGTCCAGTAACTGTTTTAACCGCTCGAGCACATCAGGCATAATTCGGCAGGCCGATTTGGGCAGAGTACGAAGCTGGCTCAGAGTACCACAGGAATAAGAGAGCGATTAACTAATCCAGCCGCCGCCAACTACGATATCGCCATCGTAGAAAACCGCTGCCTGGCCGGGGGTTACCGCCCGCTGCGGCTCGTCAAAGGTAACAACAATTTCATCGGCGCCGGTCTTCTCAATCATTGCTGGGGCCGGCTCATGGCGATGACGGATCTTTACGCTGACCCGCATGGGCTCTCGCAATTCACCCGCTGAGATTAGATTGGTTCGCCGCGTCATTAAAGTGCGCGAATAGAGGTTCTCCTGATCGCCGACAACCACCTGGCGCTTGTCACCCTTAATCTGCAATACGTAGAGAGGCGAACCCGTCGCCACCCCGAGTCCCTTGCGCTGTCCCACGGTGAAGTTGTGAATGCCGCCGTGCTCGCCGATTACTCGGCCATCTGTGGTGACCAGTTCTCCGGCAGTATCCGGAAGCGAGTCGCCTTGCTCGGAAAGATAAGCATCCAGAAACTTCTTGTAATCGCCTCCGGGGACGAAGCAAATCTCCTGCGAGTCGGGCTTCTCGGCCAAGGCCAGACCGTACTTGCGGGCAAGCTCGCGTACTTCGGGCTTGGTCATTCCGCCGAGCGGAAACAAAGTACGGGTGAGCTGCTCCTGGGTCAGGCCGAACAGAAAATACGTCTGGTCCTTCGAGCGATCAGTCGGACGCTTCAGCAGCCAGCGATCTCTAACCTTATCAAACTCGACGCGAGCGTAGTGGCCGGTCGCAACCGCATCAGCGCCGATCTGCTGCGCGACCGTGAGCAGTTGATCGAACTTCAAGTGATTGTTGCAGAGACTGCACGGAATCGGCGTCCGCCCGGACAAATACTCCTGCACAAACGGGCGGACTACATCGCGCTCGAAGCGGTCTTCGTGATTAACCACGTAATAAGGTATGCCGATGGTCTCGGCGACGCGACGGGCATCGTACACGTCGTCGAGCGAACAGCAGCGCCCGGTCACAGCTTCCGGCATGCCCTCGCGTCCGGCAAGCCGTCGCTGGTTCCAAAGCTGCATGGTCAAGCCAATGACGTTCGAGCCCTCGGCGCGCAGCATGGCCGCAACGGTCGAGGAGTCAACTCCTCCCGACATGGCAACGGCGATGGTGTTGTGGTTTGGCATTCAGTCAAAGATTGTGCAGCGACGGGCATCCTCGCCCGTCCAAATAAAACACTGACCACTAGACGGGCGGGGACGCCCGTCTCCCCACAATCTAATTGTACCTGCGACGGGTTGGTCGGGCGTGGACGGCCGCTCTTACACGGACTGTACCGCACCCTTGTTGTACAAAGGCGAGAGCTCTCGCAATCGCGCCACAGACGTGGGAACAAGCCGGACAGCAAAGTCCACGTCTTCGGCGGTATTCTGCTTGCCTAGGCTGAAGCGGATACTGGCACGAGCACGATCAGATCGCAATCCCATTGCGGTCAGCACGTGCGAAGGCTCGATGGCTCCTGACGAACATGCTGCGCCGGTCGAAACTGCGAGCCCCTTTAGATCCAGTGAAATGATCAACGGCTCGCCTTCGGTATAGTCAAAGTAAATATTCGAAGTGTTTGGAACCCGTGGAGCGCCGGCACCATTCACCCCTGCAGCTTCAATATTCTCCAAAATCGCAGACTCCAGGCGATCGCGCAGCGCAGCAATCTTGCGGTCCTCGCCGGTTTCAAACCGTGAGCGGCCAGTTCAGCAGCTTTTCCAAGACCTACGATTCCGGGCACATTCTCGGTCCCTGCCCGCCGTGAGCGCTCATGGCTGCCCCCATGGAATAACGGTTCCAAAGTCGTTCCCTTGCGCACGAAAAGTGCGCCCACGCCTTGTGGAGCATGAAACTTGTGACCAGAAATTGAAAGCAGGTCGCAAGCGATTTCCTTTACTCGAATCGGAACTTTCGAAGCCGCCTGTACTGCATCGGTATGAAAATAAATATCCGCTTCCGCGCAAATCTTTCCGATCTCATTCACTGGCTGCAAAACGCCAGTTTCGTTGTTGGCCATCATGATCGTGACCAGCTTAGTGTTCGGACGCAGCGCGCGACGAACGTCGTCGGGATCAACCAGACCACGGCCATCTGCAGGCACATACGTGACTTCAATTCCCCGCTCTTGCAGGCGCTTGCAGGAATTGAGCACCGCATGGTGCTCAATCGTCGAACTGATGACGTGGTCCCCGTCGCGCACCAGGCCGAATATCGCGAGATTGTCCCCCTCAGTGCCGCCGCTGGTGAACACCACCTCAGCCGGACGGCAACCGAGCAATGTCGCCACTGACTCGCGCGCTCGCTCCACAGCTGCACGCGTCTCCTGCCCATGGTGATGGATGGAGGACGCGTTCCCGAAATGCTCGCCAAAATACGGCCGCATGGCCTCTAGAACTTCGGGCAGGACGGGCGTGGTGGCGTTGTTGTCGAGGTAGACCCGGCGCATATTCCTATTGTATTCCCAGTAATAATTAACGGCGTGTTGAGGTGAAGTCGGCTGTCGGCAGGAGTGCTCTAAAGCCCGCGCCAAAGCCGACTTGATCACGCCAAAGCCGAAGACGAAAAAGAGACAACTGAGAAACCGGAAAGTGTTCTAATGAGAACGGTCGTTCCCGGAGGCAATTATGCCTAGCCCCAATTCCCGCAACTTTAGGATCCTGATTGCGACGCTGTTCGCCCTGTTCGCTTCTCTTCCCACCCTCGCCGATTCGCATGTCCGGATCGTTCGATTGAGCTACATCGAAGGCGGAGTCCAGATCTCCCACGCCGCCGGTCAATCCTATGAAAAAGCAATCGTTAACTTGCCGATCACGGAAGGCGCAAAGCTGAAGACGTCTGAGGGACGCGCTGAGGTCGAGTTCGAAGACGGGAGCACGCTGCGCATTGTTTCCGACAGCGTCGTCGAATTCCCGCAACTGTCATTGCGCGATTCAGGAGCAAAAGTGTCTGCGGTGGAAGTCACGAGCGGAACAGCTTACGTCAATTTCGCGGGGACGAAAGACGATGAGTTTTCGGTCCGCTTTGGCGATGAGAAAATCGCGTTCAACCACGCGGCGCATTTGCGAATTGCTCTCGGAGACGAGGACTCCTCGGTTGCTGTGTTTAAGGGCCTCATTCAGGTTGACAGTCCTTCAGGGGCAGTCGAAGTCAAAAAGAACCAGACCATCAGCTTCGATTTAGAGAGCAAACAATACAAGCTCGCGAAAAACATTCATGAAACGCCCTATGATTCGTGGGACGATCAGCAGAACGAATATCACACTCGCTATGCCGCCAAGTCATACAACAGCTATTCGCCTTACGCATATGGCACAACCGATCTGGCTTACTACGGAAATTTCTTTAACGCTCCCGGCTACGGCATGATGTGGCAGCCATATCTTGCCGGTATGGGATGGGACCCATTCATGGACGGCGCGTGGGCATTCAACCAGGGATTTGGATTTGGTTGGGTCTCTTCGTATCCGTGGGGATGGACGCCTTATCACTATGGTACATGGGTGTTTCTCCCCGGAAATGGCTGGGCCTGGCGGCCCGGAGGCGCTTGGAACAACCGGTATTCGCAACCAGTCGTGCAGAACGCTCCTAAATCATTCACAGCTCCGCACGCGCCCGCAACGGGAACCAGCACGGTGGTTGTAAAGCATGGGCCCGCATCCACCCTCGCCGGGAGCAGACTGATCGTGCGGAACAACTCAGCCGGATTGGGAGTGCCTCGCGGTCAGTTTGAGAATATGGCAAAGCTGTCGCAGAGGGCACAGGAGCGCGGAGTTGTCAGCCAAAGAATGCCGATGCAACCGGCGCCATTATCTGCTTCCGGAGGAAGAACAGCAGGTTCGTCACGAGCTTCGCAGTCGGCCTCTCAATGGACACCGATGTCGCACACGATAGGAGCCTCTCCGAGTTCACACACCTCCGGGAGCGGATCACCGCACAAGTAAGACCATTACCGCTTTTCGATGGGCACCCAGTGCTGGGGATAGGCTGGGCCAATGTAGTCGGCGCGCGGTCGGATCAGGCGATTGTCATCGAGTTGCTCGATAACGTGCGCGCTCCAGCCGCTGATCCTGGAAACCGCGAAGATCGGCGTAAACAGATCGACGTCGATTCCGAGGACGTGATAAGTGGAGGCAGAGTAAAAATCCACGTTTGCGTTCAGCTTTTTCTCGGCTTTTATAAACTGCTCAATCTTGCGCGACATTTCAAACCACTTCGGCTGTCCGCTGGATTTGCAGAGATCTTCTGACATTTTGCGCAAGTGCGTGGCCCGCGGATCTTCGGTGTGATACACGCGGTGACCGAAGCCTGAAATCTTTTTCTTTTGCGCCAGCAACCCGCGAACATACTCAACGGGATCAGCTTTGCGCGAATCGATCTCTTCGAGGATATGGAAGACGGCTTCGTTCGCCCCGCCATGCAACGGCCCTTTCAGCGTGCCGATAGCTGAAGTGATTGCAGAGTGCATATCCGACAACGTGGCTGCGGTCACTCGGGCGGCGAAAGTTGAGGCATTCAATTCATGATCGGCGTGCAGGATGAGCGCGATATCCAAGGCTCGCTCCGCGGTATCCGACGGCGGCACCCCATTCAGCATTAAGAGGAAGTTTGCTGGGTGCGAAAGTGACGGGTCGGGCTTAACCACGTCTTTGCCCTTCCGCAACCGGTCATAGGCAGCCACGATCATCGCGATTTGCGAGGTCAGCCGGATGGACTTGCTGACATTCGCGGCATGGTCCCCCTTCTTCTCCTCCGGATCGTAAAGGCCCAGAGCGGAGACCGCTGTGCGCAGCACATCCATTGGCATTGCGCCCTTGGGTAAGCCGCGCAGCATCTCGATGATAGCGGGATCGAGCTTACGTTCTGCGGCTAGGCGCTCGTGCAATTCCTTCAGCTGGTTCTTTGTGGGTAACGCGCCATTCCAAAGCAGGTAGCAGGTCTCTTCAAATGTGGAGTGATCAGCCAGTTCGTGAATATCGATTCCGCGATACGCAAGGACGCCCTCTTCGCCATCGATATAGCAGATTTTCGAGGTGGTGGCGACCACGCCCTCCAGCCCCTTGGGCGCGTGCGTCATGGTCAGGCTGGACATTGTTCCTCGCTGTTCCTCTGAGTAACCGAATTCATCGTGGCGCGCAGGGGAAGAGGAAACGCGCCGATCCAACTAACTTTTATACGCTAAAGACCAGCAAGTTTCCAAGCTGGCCACGTTCCTCGAAGGTACAGGTGTCTTTTGAAACATGGCCTTCCCCATGGTGCTCCCGGTTACAATCGTGAGATGCGTTGGGTTGGGTGTGTCGTTGCGTGCCTGCTGGCCTCTGCCGCGTTGATCGCAGAGCAGAAGCCCGCGCTGCTGCCCTGCCCTCAGGAAGCGAGCGAAATTGAGTGCAACCCGCCAAAGAAGGATATAAAAGAGGCCCGCGAAGCATTCAGTCGCGGACTCAAACTGCAGAAAAACGCTCCTGACGAAGCTTACGTACAATTCCAGCGTGCCGCTGAACTTGTGCCTCGCAATGTGGAATATATGACCGCGCGCGAGGTGGCGCGGCAGCAACTGGTTTACAGCCACATTCAACGTGGAAATTCAGAGCTGCAATCTGGCAAGCAGGCGGAAGCCCTGGCGGACTTTCGAGCGGCGGTGAATCTTGACCCCAGCAACCGCTTCGCACAAGAGCGGATGATGTACGCTCTGGGCGATTCGGCGCCCAAAGCAACTGCCGCGCCAACGATAGTCGAGCAGTCGGCGGAGATCCGGCTTGCGCCATCCCAAAATTTAGCCAGTTTTCATTTTCGCGGCGACAGTAAGGAACTTCTCAGCACGATCGCGCGTTCCTATGGAATTTCGGTGCAAATTGAAGACTCTGTACCTTCGCGACGTGTGTCTTTCGACATCGACAATGTCGATTTTTTCAAAGCCATGGAAACTGCGGGCGAAGTAACTAAGACCTTCTGGTCGCCGCTGAGCGCAACGCAAATGCTGGTCGCAGCCGATACTAACGAAAATCGGCGACAGTTTGAGCGCATGGCGATGCGTACGTTCTACATTCCCGGCGTGGACACGCCAACCGCACTGAACGATGTTGTCAACGTCCTGCGAAATCTGTTCGAGATCAGGTTCATTACTCCCAATGTTACTTCGTCGACCATCGTGGTCCGAGCGCCGCAAGCGGTTCTAGACGCTGCCACTCAGCTTCTGCAAAGCTTAGACACTTCCCGGCCTGAGGTCATGCTCGATGTGCATGTCTATCAGGTCAGCCATACTTTCGCGCGCAACATTGGTGTGCACATTCCCAACGACTTCAATTTATTTAACATTCCAGCAGCTGCGCTAGCGGCATTGGGCGGGCAGAATATTCAGGACCTGATCAACCAACTTATCGCAAGCGGTGGAATCAACCAGGCGAACAACACGGCGATCTCGGCGCTGCTTGCGCAATTGCAGGGACAGCAGAATTCGATCTTCAGCCAGCCGCTTGCGACCTTCGGCGGCGGAAAGACCCTGACCGGCATCAGTCTCGACCAACTTTCAGCCCAGCTGTCATTAAATGAAGGTTGGGTCAAGACATTAGATCAGGCAACGCTGCGCGCATCGAACGGGAATGATGCCACCTTTCGAATGGGATCGCGGTACCCCATCCTCAATGCGAGTTTCGCTCCGGTGTTCAACAGCGCCGCCATTTCCCAGGTCTTGCAGAACAATAGTTTTCAGGCGCCATTTCCCTCCTTTAACTATGAAGATCTGGGCCTGACTGTGAAGGCGAAACCCTCGATTACCTCAGACAGCAATGTGAACCTGCAGCTCGAAATGAACCTGCGTGCGCTAGTCGGTCAGTCTGTCAACGGCGTCCCGGTGATCGGCAATCGTGAATATAAAGGCAGTATCAACCTCGAGAACGGAGAGCCGGCGGTAATCGCAGGCCAAGTCAGTCGCAGCGAAACCCGCGACCTGAGCGGCATTCCGGGTCTCAGCCAGATACCAGGGCTCAATAAACTGACAAGCACTAGCAGCAAGCAGACCCAAGACGATGAACTGCTAGTAGTGATCACCCCCCACATCACGCGACGAGGTACGGGGCAAAGCGCAGAAGTGTATTTGCGGAAGTAAGTTCTCTTATTTATCGTTCGCCGCAAAATCCACGATCTGCTTCAACACGTCGTAATTATTCCCATTCACGCCAACCGGCCGGCCATTGATAAACAAAGTCGGGGTCGCGTTTACATCGACCGATTTGCCGAGGTTCACTGAAGCCTCTACTCGCGATTGGGTCTCGGGCCTCGCGGCACAGGCGGCGATATCTTTTCCATTCACCCCAGAGCTGTCCGCGAGTTCAGTCAGCTTCTGGTCTGCGTTTTCCGCTGTAATGTCGGATTGCGCGGCATAGACACCGGAAAGGAATTTCCAGAACCCATCGTTCGACGATCGTCCGACGCAATCCGCGTACTCGGCAGCCTTCTGGGCCCAGTTGTGCATGGGCAAGGGAAAATTCTGATAAACGAAATGGATGTTGGGATTGTCAGTCAGGAGCTTCTCAATCGTCGGCGCCGCTTCCTTGCAGTGAGGGCATTGCAGGTCGCTAAACTCAACCACTGTGACGGGAGCGCTCGCAGGGCCTCGGCCCGGCCCGGTAACTTTTTTCTGCAACAGTTCGCGCGTTTTCTCGAAGGGATGGGCGCCAAAAGGTATTACATCGCCTACCACCGCGTGTTTCCCGTCCTCAGTGACGAAGAATTTTTGTTCTCCCTGGCCTTGCGGCCCGCTGATCTGCACCGTGACCTCCGCCAGGCCTTCGGCTTGGCTTGGCCTGATCCCAACGATTTTCCAGGTCAGCTGCGAATCGTATCCGAACGTCTGATGCAGGAACGCGTTCACGTCTTCCTCGGAGGGCAAGTTGGGGGTAGCGTGCGTGCCAAGCTGGTCTGAAGACTTCGTCTTCGCCGCTGGCTTCTGTTGTGCCGCGGCTATCATCGAAAATACCAGAACGGCCAAAACTAGTTTCAATCGATTGCGCATGTCCATCCTTTGGTCAAATTTTAAAGAGGAAATTCTTCCTGCTTATCGAGGTCTCTCAGATATCAGTCTTTGCGGCGATCGGAAAACGCCGCCCGTAACCGAACGCTTTCGGAGACACTTTTATTCCTGGAGCTGCCTGCTGGCGCTTGTACTCCGTTCTTTCCACCATGCGAATAACGTCTTTCACTATCGCCAAGTCAAATCCATGTCTCTGCGAAATCTCTTCCGCCGAGCGCGAGTCTTCAACGTAGTCCTCCAGAATAGCATCCAGAACTTCGTAAGCAGGAAGTGAGTCGGTATCCTTTTGACCGGCCCGCAATTCAGCCGAGGGCGGCTTTTCCAACGTTGCCATGGGAATAACCGGCTTGCGCGAATTTGCATACCGGCTCAAGCGATAAATGAGCGTTTTGGGAACATCATTGATCACCGCCAGGCCGCCCGCCATGTCTCCGTATAGAGTGCAGTAGCCCACTCCTAGTTCGCTCTTGTTGCCGGTGCTCAATACCAGCGCGCCGAATTTATTAGACAATGCCATGAGCAGCGAACCGCGAATCCGCGATTGAATATTTTCCTCGGTCACGTCCTCCGGATAGCCTTTGAAAACGCCACGCAGAGTGGATTTGTAATCCTCAAAAATATCCGTGATTTTCAAAATCTCGAAGCGAATGCCCAGCTTTTGCGCCAGCTCGCGGGCATCGCTGATCGAACCTTCCGAGGAATAGGGTCCGGGCATTCCAACGCCGATCACGTTCTCCGGGCCGATGGCGTCGGCGGCAATCACCGCGGTCAAGGCCGAGTCGATTCCACCACTAAGGCCAATGATGACTTGCTGGAAACCGCATTTCCGCACATAGTCCCGCGTGCCAAGCACTAACGCCGCATAAATGCTGGCTTCCTCCCCTGCGATCTGCTCATGCAGTTCTCCAGTCAGCGTGTCTGAGTCGAAAAGGATCAAGTCTTCTTCGAACGACTTGCCTTGGGCGATTACATTGCCTTCACGGTCGAATACCAAACTCGATCCGTCAAACACTAAACTGTCATTCCCACCTACCTGATTTACGAAAACCACGGGCACACGATCATTCTTCGCAATCGTCGCCAGCATGTCGCGCCGCAGCTCTCGCTTGCCCGCCCAGAAAGGCGAAGCCGAAATATTCAGTACAAAATTTCCTCCGGCTCGTACCAATGCCTCGACTGGATCGATGCTGTAAAGTTGACGGTTCCAGAAATGCTTATCGTTCCAGGCGTCTTCGCAAATCGTAAGCGCCATCTGCTTGCCGCAAAACGGAAACAGCACCTGGCTACGGGCGGGAGCAAAATTACGCATCTCGTCGAATACGTCGTAAGTCGGCAGCAGCATTTTGGATTGCACGAATTTGATGCGCCCATCGAGGAGTAGAGCAGCGGAGTTCATGACAGATTTGCCGGTCTCTGCGTGCGCTGGAGTAACGAGACCGCAGATCACAGCGATTCCCTGAGTCTCGGCAGCGATAAGCTCTGCCGTTTCGCGGTTGTGAGTCACGAAAGAAGCCCGCTCGACCAAATCTCTGGGAGGGTATCCGCAAACGGAGAGTTCCGGAAAAAGAATGAGGCCGGCGCCTTGCGACTTCGCGCGACGCGCGTAGTCGATGATCTTCGCCGAATTTCCGGCAAAGTCCCCGACAATAGGATTAATCTGGCCCAGCGCGATCTTCACGCTTCCAGTTTAAAACAAACGCAACACTGGAACTGCGCGAGCGCATTAACTACAACGAAAAACGAGGATGGAACCGTGAGTGAAATTGCCTGTTTACGTCAGAATAGTCCGGGGTGTACATTCATCCGCGACTTTGATTGGGATTTCTCGCGGAGGAAATTATGATTCGACGGCAGCTTTTTTCAAAGATCCCACAGTTGTTTGGCTTCGGCCTACTCGGGCTGGGGGCAGCCAATGCGCAAGAAACAACGGCACACAAACCACTGAAGATCATGATGAAAAGTGCCTGGGGATCGGACGACCCGACGAAAGCGGCCTTTCCCTTCTTACATGGGCATGCGCTTGCCGAAGCCGGGCATGAAGTACAAATCTTCCTCTTGGGCGAGGCCGTTTCCATTATGCGAAAGTCCGTGGCAAGTGCGGTCGTGCCCGTCGGCTGGCCTCCTCTAGTTGAGACTCTTGATAAAGTCGTCGCCAAACACATTCAAATTTACGCCTGCGGGGCTTGCTGCCGCGCCAGGGGCGTGGCGGAAACGGACTTGAGCCAGTGGGGAGCAAAGTTCGGTAATCCCACGATTTTTGTGTCACTTGTCGAGTGGGCGGATCGGATCATCACCGAATAGACGAAGCACATATCTGTAGTTGGTGAAACATCGCCATTACACTCATTGACCGGGACCGTGAGTGTAATCGCCTGATTACAACTCCTAGTCAGAAACTTATGGAGTCCCACACCGTATCTGGCGTACAGTCATGCACATGAAACAACCAATCGTTCTCGCAATCGTCGTGTCGGTCGGGGTTTTGTTAGGTGCATCCCCCCAGCACTCTTTCAAGCTGATTCCCTCTGACAGGAGCTTCGAGATAACTTTCCCTAGCGAGCCTCGTCATGCACAAAATACCTCCGAATCAGGGCCGATCCATGTCGAAGCACATTCATATTCCTTCGAGACCTCCGCGTCGAAGTTTGTCTTGTCTTACGTCATCCTCACACCTTCCCCTGCTGACCTCAAGCCAACGGATGCACTTAAGAGCGCCATAAGCGGAACTATTGATAACGTCGGCGGTAAACTCCTCGCTCAGAACTCAATGACAATGGCAGGTCATCCTACGGAGGCAGTCGTCATTGGTGTGGGCGAAAAGACGATAATTGATGGAAGGTTCGTCTATGTAGAACCCCGCGTCTATCAAATTCTGGTGCTTCACCGCAATGGAGACATGCCTGAATTCCAGCGGCAGTTTTTCGATTCGTTTTCCGTCTCCAAATAGGGGATTTGTCGGGTTGCTGTTGATAAATCGCCATAACGCTCATTGAGGGGTTCTGAGCGCTATCTGCTTTCGCCAACCGACCTTCTCGTTGTCACGTAAAATGTTCAGGTTCAATCGGTGTGCAATCAACATGGACGAAATCTATAGGCTCGACGCTCGGGAAAAGTCCCGCCTGGATGTTGCGGTGATGCACTCAGTTGCCATGGTCGCAAGCGTCGAAGTTCCGCGCGCCGCGATCCCGCGTCCTATGAGTGCGGTCGAAGGCTTGTGAGGATTGGCTATGTCTATGCAACGTCGTGATTTGTTGAAATCCGTCGCGAGCGCTGGATTATTTGCAGCGGCGACCCCTCTGGTCAGATCGCAGGAGCAACTGGCAAGCGTCGGCCGCGCCATGCCGGCTCCACGCATCAAGGACATCAGCGTCATCGAATGCCAGCCTGCGGGTGTGCGGCTTACAGTGGTGAAGGTCACCACCGACCAAGATGGTCTCTACGGCTACGGTTGCGCCACCTTCACGCAACGTGCCGACCTGGTGAGACCAGCCGTCGAGAAGTACCTAAAACCCTTTCTGCTGAACAAGACGACCGATCGCATCGAAGATATCTGGCAGTCGTGCTACGACAGTTCCTATTGGAAAAACGGACCGGTGCTGAATAATGCGCTGAGCGGCATCGACCAGGCGCTCTGGGATATCAAGGGCCGACAGGCGGGCATGCCGGTCTATCAACTCGCTGGAGGTAAATGCCGCGAGGCGGTTGACACCTACACACACGCCGATGGTGCCGAGTTCGAGGAGGTGGTCGACAACGCAAAGCGATGCA